>Ga0105046_10001736_pt1 | contig 33796 bp, 27 predicted proteins | sample MAT03_FD_78385 | JGI IMG/M metagenome (GOLD analysis project Ga0105046, IMG submission 78385) | Freshwater microbial communities from Lake Fryxell liftoff mats and glacier meltwater in Antarctica - MAT-03 (megahit assembly) | ecosystem: Environmental > Aquatic > Freshwater > Ice > Liftoff... | reverse complement strand
GCAAGCAATTGATTTTTTTGAACATCGTTGGGCAATTGATGAAATTGCAGTACAACATAGCGCTTCTCTAAAAAGCTACTTTTTTCAAGGATAGTTAAAACCGCTGCTTTATTCGTACTGTTTTGTTGAGGTATAAATTTTCCTTCATTCAACAGAATTTCAAAAGACTTTTTTTCCTGTGCCTGAGCATTAAAAAAATAGAGCAACAGGAAGCCGAGGGCCAATGATCTACAAATTATTTTTTTCATTTAAAAGAGATTATTTTTTTAAAGGATAAATATAAAACAAATAGGCTGTAGAACAGCCTTTACAATCCAGTATTTAGAATAAAAATTGAGCATTTCGCATAATTCGGAAGGAATTGGTAGAATCACTTCAAATTAAATAGTGTTATTACTATTGAAAAGTTTTTTACTAACTTAACGCTATGAAGCATTTCAAATTTTACAGCAAACACGATATTTTATCGCTTACCAAAGTAAGACGATTTGAAACAAAAGTAGGAGAGCGGATTGAACAGCTCAGAGAAAATGGAGAATGGCCTGAAGTGCTTCAGCATTCTTCGGCAACCTATGTTTTGTTGGGTATCCCGGAAGATATTGGCGTAAAAGCAAATTTTGGCAGAGGAGGGGCAGACAGCAACTGGTTACCTTTTTTAAACAGTTTTTTAAACACCCAAAGCAACGATTTTTTTACGGGCGAAAATATGCTTTTGCTTGGGCACTTTGATTTTGGTGATATCAAATACCTCATCGAAAACAATGCTTATGGTCCCGATGAAAAAATTGATGCATACAGGCATGCCGTCAATTTGATAGATGAAGAGGTGGAGGCACTCTTAAAAGTCATCGCAGCCTCAGGCAAAATTCCGATAGTAATTGGAGGTGGACACAACAATGCTTACCCCATCATAAAAGGGGTAAGCAAAGGTTTGCACAAAGCTGATAAAGTTCCGCTGGCTCAAATTAATTGTATTAACCTGGATGCCCATTCAGATTATCGTCCTACAGAAGGCCGCCATAGCGGCAATGCTTTCCGTTATGCAGAAACAGATGGTTTTATGGGCAAATATGCCGTGATTGGCTTACATGAAAACTACATACCTCAAACCGTTTTGATGGATATTCACAATAATCCTTTTATTCAATACTGCAGTTATGAAGAAATATTTGTGCACGAACGCAGAAATTTTATTCAGGCCGTAGCGCACGCCACGGGTTTTACAGAAGATACGTTTACGGGTATTGAACTGGATTTGGATGTGATTGAAAACGTACTCAGCAGTGCCTGCACGCCCAGCGGTCTTTCCGTATTGCATGCAAGACAGTACCTCAACTTTACTGCAACCGATTGTAAAGTGGCCTACTTACACATTTGCGAGGGTGCATCGCAACTAACGGATGGTGCTAAAAACGAAGAAACCGGAAAACTGATTTCGTTTCTGGTAACAGATTTCGTAAAAGCCAATACCAATGTACAAGCACCCAACAGCTTTAAATGAATAAAAGAAGAAAGGCTGCCTTTTTAAGACAACCCTTCGCTTATTTTATTATCCAACACTGGTTTTATTGAACCGGCTCCAGGTATTGTGCATAAGAATATCCTTCTTCTCCGTCTGCGGTTCTTACCAACCACCACTGATCGTTGCTGCGACTTACTAAAGTAATGATCTCATCTTTAGCTGCTTTCCCAACAATTGGTTGGTCAGTGCCGGGTCCTTTGCGGATGTTCAAATTGCTGGAATCTGTAACTACTTTTACGTGTGTTACAGCAGCATCCATCGCAACATTAACGTTGAGGATCAAATCGCCCGAAGTAAAGTTAGGGTCTACTTGTCCGTAAACATCCCACAATTGATCTTTCACCGCACCACTCGGAGCAGTGCCATCAATATACAACACGCCGTCTTGCTCTCTCACTTGTAAATTTGACACGCCTGCTGCTGTTGCTGCATTGGTGATTGCCTGGTATTTATCTTGTAGTGCCATAATATAATTCCTCTGATTATTTTATTTAATGGTTAATTTATTCTCGATTTTTTTAGGCTTCAAAGAATTCAAGGCCATCATCAATTTTGGTAATTGATCTTTTTTGATTTCACCAGTAAGGGTTACAACACCATCCACTACTGCAGCAGTTACGCCAGCAAAATCTTTAGTAGCATCTTTAACCGCTTGTGTTAGAACATCTGAAGCTGCAAATTCAACAGGAGCTGGTGAAGGGGGTGGAGGAGGCGTAACGGTTGTGTTGTTGGTCACAGATTTTACTCCTTTCATCGCTTTTACAGAAGCTTCCAATGCAGCTTGAGCAGCAGGGTCAGCAACTTCACCACTCAATGTAGCTACTCCTTCATTTACCATCACTAATACGCCGGCTGTAGAAGGATTTTCTTTTAAGCTTTTTTCGATGGAGGCTTTTACGTCTGCATCTTTTGGTTTGCAGCTTGTAAAGCTGAGACCGGCAACCAATAAAAGTGCGGGAATAAGTCGTAGAATTTTCATTTTTTTTTGTTTAGTTGGTGAAAAAGTTGTGTAACAAATATAATATTCTCCTATTAAAATAATAGTATTTCTTTTGTTTATAAACTTGTGAGTCGGCCACCATCTACTGGCAAATTAATTCCATTAATGTAGGCCGCTGCCGGGGAAGCCAAAAAGGCCACCGCTGCCCCAAATTCTTCGGGTTGTCCAATTCTCCCAGTGGGTATTTCTTTCACTAAAGCAGCCAAAACTGCTTCCGGCGTTTGTCCGGTGTCCGCCGCTTTTTTCTCAATTACGTAATCTGCACGAACCGTTTGCGTAAACCCGGGTAAAACATTGTTAACTGTAATGCCAAAACTGCCCAGTTCAAACGACAAGGTTTTGCTCCAGTTGGCTACGGCTGCGCGGATAGTGTTGCTCACACCCAAACCCTGCAACGGTTGTTTTACAGAGGTAGATATCACATTGATGATTCTCCCGTATCCCGCTTTTTTCATGCCGGGTACCAATGCCTGCGCCAACATATGGTTGCAAATGAGGTGGCTGTTGAATGCCTGCAAAAATTCATCCGTTGTTGCATCCAATGCTGCACCTCCGGCAGGCCCACCGGTGTTATTCACTAAAATATGTGCTACCCGGTTGTCGGAAACAAAACTTTCTATCACTTTTTTTACTTGCGCTGGATCGGCAAAATCTGCTACGAGGTAACTATGCGTTTGTCCGGTACTGTTATCTAATTGACTGATGGTATTTTTCAGTTTTTCCTCATTGCGGGCTATCAAAACCACATTGGCGCCCAGCAATGCCAATTCTACCGCACTGGCGTATCCTAATCCTTGTGTGCTACCACAAACAACAGCCGTTTTTCCCTTTAAATTTAAATTCATCTATATTAATTTATGTCATTTCAAATCGATGCCTTTCCAACAGCCGTTTAAATGGCAAGGTCAACATTCACCACAATCATACCTATTGAGATCATTCCGCTTTAAATGTAGTTTTAATTTTTAAAGTTTCCACCACATTAAAAATGATTGGGCACATCGCATAATGAATCATCGTACCAAACATTCTATCCTTAAAATTACTTCGATGAAGATGAGGAAACTCCCGGCATTCTGTAAACCGCTGTTCATAGACTCCACATCGGCTACCATCTAAAAAATGACAAGGCATTTGGCTCATGATCCACTCTCCTTGCTGACTTACTTCAATATATTTTCCTTTGAAATCGTCCACAGAAATGGCTAAAAAATCAGCCGTTTCCTTTGCTTCTTGTTGGGTTACATTGATCATAAGTGTTTTGCAACAAGCTCCACATTGTGTACAATCAATTGCTGGCTCAATCTCCGAGTTGATAACGGCTACCCATTCATCGATGTCTTCTCCATCAGCATTTCTAACAAAGTCAATAAAAGCATCGTTTTCGGATGCATGTGTTTCTGCATAAGCAGCAATATATTCCCGGCTGGTGTGTAAAGTTTTTATAATAAGTAAAATAAGTGAGCAACAAATGTAGCCTATATCATAGTATCTGAATCAACCAGAAGGCAGATTATTTACTTATACACAACTGTTTAAAACACGCCACTTTTCTCTGTAGGCATTTAACTATATTTGCCACAATCGTAAAATACTAAAAATATTAGTAGATTGCGTTTTTTAAAAGCAACACTGATATACTATTTAATGGTAAGCAGGTTGATCGTTGATTTAAATATTATGGCAGAAAAAGAACTTTTTAATTACACAGAAGACAATATCCGAAGTCTCGATTGGCAAGAGCATATTCGCCTGCGCCCTGGTATGTACATTGGAAAACTGGGTGATGGCAGCAGTCCGGATGATGGTGTTTACGTACTCTTAAAGGAAGTGATTGACAATTGTATCGACGAGCATACCATGGGTTACGGTAAACACGTAGATGTAAAAATAGATGGCAAAACCCTCACAGTTAGAGATTATGGTCGTGGCATACCATTGGGCAAAGTGGTAGACGTAGTAAGTAAAATGAACACAGGCGCCAAATACGATAGTAAGGCTTTTCAGAAAAGTGTGGGACTAAACGGGGTTGGTACAAAAGCTGTAAACGCTTTGAGTAATTATTTTAAAGTAACCGCGTTCAGAGATGGGAAAGAAAAAACAGCGGAGTTTGAAAGGGGCATACTGAGCAAAGAACACAAAGAAACTACTACAAAAGAAGAGAATGGCACACTGGTTACTTTTATACCCGATGATACCATTTTTAAGAACTTTCATTTTGTGCAAGAATACCTTGATAACCAGTTTTGGAATTACTGCTACCTCAATGCTGGTTTGGTAATGAACCTCAATGGGAAAAGGTATGTGAGCAAAAATGGACTGCTCGACTTGTTGCAACGTAAAACCAATGAGGATGAATTAAGGTATCCCATCATTCATTTAAAAGGAGAAGATATTGAAGTAGCCATCTCTCACGAAAATGGTTACGGTGAAGAATATTACAGTTTTGTAAACGGACAGTTCACTACGCAAGGTGGTACACACCTTGCTGCCTTTCGGGAAGGATTTGTGAAAACGATCCGGGAGTTTTTCAAAAAAGATTATGACGCATCTGATATCAGGGGCAGCATTTGTGCGGCGGTGTCTGTACGGGTACAAGAGCCAATATTTGAAAGCCAAACCAAAACCAAGTTGGGTTCGATGACGGTGAGTGAAGGCGGACAAAGCATGAAAAATTTTGTGGGCGATTTTTTGTCCAAAGAGCTGGATAATTATCTACACAGAAACCCCACTTTGGCTGATGCAATGAAAAAACGCATCGAGCAAAACGAAAGAGAACGCAAAGAATTGGCAGGCATTAAAAAATTGGCCAACGAGCGAGCGAAAAAAGCCAATCTACACAACAAAAAACTCCGGGATTGTAAGTTCCACTACAACGATGAGCCAACAGGAAAAGACAAAGACGCCATCGTGGAAAAGCAGAAAGAAACCACCATCTTTATCACAGAGGGAGATAGTGCCAGCGGATCTATCACCAAAGCCAGGAGCGTTAACACGCAAGCAGTGTTCAGCTTAAGAGGTAAGCCCCTCAACTGTTATGGGCTTACCAAAAAAGTAGTGTATGAAAACGAAGAGTTCAATCTGCTGCAACATGCACTGAATATAGAAGAAGGATATGAAGGCTTACGCTATAACAACATTGTAATTGCCACTGATGCGGATGTAGATGGGATGCACATTAGATTGTTGTTGATGACTTTCTTCCTGCAATTTTTTCCTGATCTGGTGAAGAATGGTCACGTGTATGTGTTGGAAACACCTTTGTTTAGGGTTCGTAACAAGCAGGAAACTATTTACTGTTATGATGAAACAGAAAAACAAGCAGCAATGAAAAAACTGGGAACAAAACCAGAGATCACCCGATTCAAAGGTTTGGGAGAGATCAGTCCGAATGAGTTTGCCCGTTTCATCAGCATAGACATGAAATTGCAACCTGTGATCATGGAACAAGGTGAACACATTCAAAATTTACTGGAATATTACATGGGGAAAAATACCCCATCCAGACAAGATTTTATTATAGAGAATCTCAGGGTAGAATTAGACCTGATAGAAGAACCGATTATTGCAACCGAATAATTATTATTCGTTGGATGACATTTTTAGAAAGGTTGTTTGTTTCAAAAGCTGATAAAATATGTACGAGTTTCATTCCGACTATAAAAAATATTTCGATATACAATTATCGAATGCCAGGCAATGGATCTTACCTTTCGTACGGGAAGCAAAGCCCATTAAAGCAGGGATGCAATTGTTGGAGATCGGCTGTGGACAAGGTTCACTGCTCCGTGCGTTTTCGGAGGCAGGCTGCATTTGTACCGGAGTAGAAATGTATCCACTCTGGTTAGAAAAAGCAAAGGAGTGGTTAGCGCCGGAAATAGCATCCGGTAAAGTAAGGCTCATCAACAGCAATATTTATGATGTAGATGCAGAGAAGGATCTCGGAACCAAATTCGACATCATTGTATTAAAAGACGTGATAGAACATATCCATGATCAGGAAAAACTGATTGGTTGGATGAAAAATTTTTTAAAGCCGGATGGCATCGTCTTTTTCGGTTTTCCACCCTGGCAAATGCCGTATGGCGGTCACCAGCAAATGTTACAAGGCTGGCTGGGAAAAACACCCTACTGGCACATGTTACCGATGCCTTTGTTTAAAGGATTGCTGCGCATGAATAACCAATATTCTGAAGACCTCGTAGAGATCAAAGAAACCGGAATATCCATAGAAAGGTTCGAATCCATTTTACACAAAACCGGATACCGTATTATAAAACAAAAACACTGGATGATCAATCCTGTATATGAATACAAATTTGGTTGGAAGCCCAAGGTACAATTCGGACTCATCAAAGCTATTCCATTTGTACGAAATTTTTTTACCACAGCGGTATATTATATCATTACACCGAAAGACTAAACATTAATTAAAGATTCACATGATACATATTGTTTTTAACGAACCGGATGTAAAAGTATTAAATGAAGCCATTGCTTTAGACGAAACTGGCTCCATTAATGGCGAGGTCACCCTGATCAGAGATGATTACGCAGTGGGCCCTTTAGAAAACTGTTACATTGGCGAAGGCATTCAAGCAAGGCGCGACTGGTGGAAAGAAGTTTTGGCAGGTGGTGACTATGCAGCCAAGGCTGACACAGATGCCGTAGATGATTACAAAACCATTGCAGAAATAGTCGGCTCTCTGCGCCGCAAGGAAGACGAAGAAGTTTGGATATGGGCCGCTCAAAATAACCACGATGTTTCTGGTTATTATTGGTTGCTGCATTACATGAAAGAATTTCAGGGAAGGGTACAGATATTGTACTTGAATAACCTTCCTTTTTTCAACGATAAAGGCCATATATTTTATCCAAATTGGCTGTCGGAAATTCCGGCAAAAGAATTTTTGAAAGCAAAAAAACTTTCCAGGGAAATCACCCCCAGTGAGTTTGAAGTAGATCCGGATGAATGGACAAAACTTTGCAACGAAAACAAAGGCGTACGATTATTAGAGGGAGGAAAAAAACTTGTTCAGGAAACGTATGACTACTACGACATGGAGTTGAAGAAATTTGTAACCGCCGATTGGCAAAAAGCATCGAAAATCATTCACCAGTTTCTAAACAAATCTAAACTAACTACCGGTGATGCCTACCTGCTTTGGCGTTTGAAAGAAATGATTGCACAAGATATCTTTGATGTTCAGGGGAAAGTTGAAGCGATGAAAGATTTTGAAATAAAGTGGAAATCATAATAGTCATGCTCCCGCTAATCAAAATTTCTTTTTGGTTGGTGTGCGTATTTAAAAGTTAAAAAATGAATATTCGTTCCATACACCATGTTGCCATCCTTACCGATGATTATGAAAAGAGCAAAGCTTTTTACACCGAAGTATTAGGCTTCACCGTGATCAGCGAAGTGTATAGAGCCGAAAGACAATCTTACAAACTAGACCTCGCCATAGCAGGCAGGTACCAAATAGAATTGTTCTCTTTTCCGGATTACAAAGAGCGGGCATCCTTTCCGGAAGCTAAAGGCTTGAGGCACTTAGCTTTTGAAGTAGAAGATATAGAATCTGCTGTACAGGAATTGATCGATCAGAATGTGGAAGTGCAAGGCATACGAACAGATGAATGGACGGGAAAAAGGTGCTGCTTTTTTTACGATCCCAATGGCCAACCGCTTGAATTATATGAAACTGGGGAAGAAAGAATTTAAATTTCGAAAGAATTGAACTAATATTTATAAGTGTTTAAAAGGTATGAAAGCAAAAAAAGAAGAGTATGCACATAGTGATACCGGTGTAAGTGGACAGTATAAAACCTGGTTTCTTGATTATGCCAGTTATGTAATTTTGGAGCGTGCGGTACCCGCTATTGAAGATGGTATGAAGCCAGTGCAGCGCCGTATCCTGCATTCTATGAAGGAAATGGATGATGGCCGATATAACAAAGTGGCCAACATCATTGGACAAAGCATGCAATACCATCCACATGGTGACGCTAGTATTGGCGATGCTTTGGTGAATATGGGACAAAAAGATTTATTGATTGATACACAGGGCAATTGGGGCGATGTTCGCACAGGAGATGATGCTGCGGCACCTCGGTATATTGAAGCCAGGTTGAGCAAGTTTGCACTTGACGTGGCGTTTAATGCCAAAACTACCAACTGGCAATTGAGTTACGATGGTCGTAAAAATGAACCCGTAACCTTACCCATGAAGTTTCCGATGTTATTGGCACAGGGAGCAGAGGGAATTGCTGTTGGATTGGCCACTAAAATTTTGCCTCATAATTTCTGCGAGTTAATAGACGCTTCTGTCAAATACCTCAAAGGAAAGAAATTTGAAATTTTTCCCGACTTCCTAACAGGTGGCACCATGGATGCATCAGCCTACAATGAAGGTAAACGCGGCGGAAAAATAAGGGTGAGGGCCATCGTTGAAGAGCAAGACAAAAAAACGCTGATCATCAAAAATGTACCTTTTGGGGTAACCACGAGCCAGTTGATGGAAAGTATTGTGAAAGCCAACGATCAGGGAAAAATAAAAATTAAAAAAGTAACCGACCATACCGCTGCCGACGTTGAAATCTACATAGAACTGGCGCCGGGCATTTCGCCCGATATTACGATCGACGCCTTGTATGCATTTACCGACTGTGAAGTGAGTATTTCGCCCAATGCCTGCGTGATTGTTAATAAAAAACCACAATTTTTAGGGGTATCCAAACTACTGACCGATTCGGCAGACAATACCAAAACCCTGTTGAAACGTGAGCTTGATATTAAACTCAGCGAACTACAGGAAAAATGGCATTATACTTCGCTAGAGAAAATATTCTTCGAAGAAAAAATTTATAAGGAGCTAGAAAAAAAGCACGAAACCTGGGAAAAGGTACTGGAGGCGATCGACAAAGCTTTTGGTCCCTTTAAAAAACTATTGCGAAGAGAGATCAGCAAGGAAGATATTGTAAAACTAACGGAAAAGCCTGTACGAAGAATTTACAGACTGGATATCGATCAGCTCAATGAACAAATTAAAGCTTTAGAAGCTGATATCAAACAGGTGCTATTCGATTTGGATCATTTGACAGAATTTACCGTAGCTTATTACGAAAACCTGCTGAAGAAATATGGTAAAGGGCGGGAACGTAAAACAGAGATCAAGCAATTTGATGTAATACAGGCTAAAACAGTGGCCATCGCCAATATTAAATTGTATGCAAATTATGCCGATGGTTTTGTAGGCACCGGGCTCAAAAAAGATGAATTGATTACCGAAGTGTCCGAACTTGATGATGTGATTGCTTTTACAAAGGGCGGAATCATGAAAGTGGTAAAAGTGAGTGATAAAACCTTTATTGGGAAAGACATTATTCATGTAGCGGTATTTCAGAAAAATGATGAACGAACCACCTATAATATGATGTATATAGATGGTAAAACGGGCGTGAGTTATGCAAAACGTTTTAATGTAACAGGCATCACCCGCGAAAAAGAATATGACCTCAGCAAAGGTTCTGAAAAAAGTAGGGTACATTATTTTACTGCCAACCCAAATGGAGAAGCAGAAGTGGTAAAAATCATTTTGAGCCCTAACTGTAGCGCTAAGAAAAAAGAACTGGAGTTTTATTTTGAAGAACTCGAAATCAAAGGCCGCAGCAGTTTTGGAAACCAGGTAACTAAATATCCTGTTAAATCAGTGAAATTCAAAGAAGCCGGCCGATCTACCCTCGATGCTAAAAAACTTTGGTTCGATAATAAGTTTGGCAGATTAAATGCGGATGAAAAAGGTGAGTACCTGGGTAAATTTGATGCGGAAGACAGGCTGCTGGTGATTTACAGCGATGGTAATTATGAGATCGTGGATCAGGAACTTACGCAAAGATTTGATGTGGGAAAAATATTACTCATCGAAAAATTTGTTCCGGAAAAAGTGATCACTGCGGTTTATCTGGATCATGAAAAATTACAGTTCAACATCAAACGCTTCAAAATAGAAACCAGCACACTGCATAGTAAGTTTTTCTTTATCAAAGAAGGAAAAGACAACCGACTCGAAGCGGTGACCACTGAAGAAAATCCGATCTTAAAAGTACAAACGGGTAGAGGTGCACAGGTATCGAAGGCTAAATTCAAAGCGGCAAAAATGGTGGAAGTCATGGGGTGGAAAGCAGTTGGCGCTAAACTAACCGACTACAACAAATCGGTAGAAATGGAGTGGGACAAACCGTTGGGGGAAGGCGGACAAGCAGCTTTGTTTGAATAAAAATACATTAAAAGTAAAAGGAGCTGCTGAGCTCCTTTTACTTTTATAAGTGAAATTGATGTGATCTTCTTAAGTAGAAAAATAATACAACTCCCATCTACAGGTTTTTAAAAAGTTTTAACCTTCTAAAGAAACACCAATTAACTTTCCAATACCAAATGTGATGGCGGCAGCTATCAACCCAAATATGACTTGTCGAAAGCCAGAGAACCAAATACTTTTACCTGTAAACAAAGTAATAGCAGCACCTATCAAAAACAATCCAGCGGCGCTGCTAATCACACTTATAACGATTGCAGTAATACCCGTGTTAAACATAAATGGAATAACAGGAATTACCGCACCAATGGCGAAAAGTACAAAGGAGTAAATGGCCGCTTCCATAGCAGATCCTTTTAGCTCTTCCGGATTGATGCCTAATTCTTCCCTTACCAATAAGTCGTGCGCACGGTTTTTATCCTGCATGATTTCCGCAGCCATCGTATTGGCCTGATCTTCGGGTATGCCTTTCGCCATATAAATTAACGCAATCTCTTTTTGTTCTCCTTCCGGATTGGTTTCAAGTTCATCCATTTCTAACTGCATCTGATTTTCATGCAATTCCTGTGAACTCTTTACAGAAATCCATTCGCCCAAGGCCATTGATAATGCTCCTGCTAATAATCCAGCAACGCCCGCCAATAAAACACCAGAACCACCTGCAGTTGCACCAGCAATACCCATTACCAAACTAAAATTAGAAACCAATCCATCATTGCCACCGAGCACTGCTGCTCGTAATGCATTACCACCAACAGATCGATGTTTCTTTTCAAATTTCGCTACATTGCCTCCGGTTACTTGAGATTCTTTTTCTAAAAGCGACCTCAATATGCTGACATGGTTTGTTTCGCTACCCGTGATAGGTAGCTTATTTTTATTTTTTGCTGAGATGATCGCATTGGAAATACTTTTTTCTGTATCCATCATTACCCCAAGTATATAGTCATACCCAAAGATTTTACCGATGGTATTCAGTATTTTAGCCCTCACAGACGGGGGTGGAAATACGATTGGTATCGTAGGATTCAATTTATTTAAAAAAGCTTCTGCATGACTTCTTTCAATAGCACTCATCTGACGAAATACATTGGCAACTGTTGTATCAGTTTCTGCATCTGCCAGTTTATTGTATAGAAAACTGGCGTCCACTTCTGTTTGAATGTTTTTATTGATCTTTGTAGGCATTGTAGGATAATTGTAGATATAGTACAAAACAATATTCTTCAAATTTTTTGTAATAATTCAAATTCCCATTTGTTTGAGTATAAGACAACATGTAATTTCTCTATTATTTATTTTTTTAGGATGCGCAAAAGTTGGGTTTTATCACTCATTTTTTTAACTACGAACCAATCTTATTATAACTCGCCACAATTCCTTTTATCAAAGAAGAACTAAAACCTTGGTGCTCCATTTCATTTAAACCGGCAATGGTACAGCCTTTGGGCGTGGTTACTTTGTCTATCTCCTGCTCTGGATGGGTATGTGTGGTCAATAATAATTCAGCGGCACCTTTTACCGTTTGTGCTGCGATTAAACTAGCAGTAGCGGCGTCAAAACCTATTTCAATTCCGCCTTGTATATTGGCCCTGATGTAACGCATGGCATAAGCCGTACCGCAGGCACCCAACACCGTAGCAGCGTTCATCAATTTTTCATCAATCAACGCAATTTTGCCAAGGTTCGAAAATAATCGTTGTACATATTTATTGTCATCTTCGGATGTAAACACACTGCTAATGCAAGTGATGCTTTCCTGAATGGCAATGGCAGTATTGGGCATGGCCCTGAACAAGGGTATATCTTTTTGAATAACTGTTTTCATTTCATCTAAACTCACCCCAGTTACTACCGAAATGAGTAAATGATGGGGCTGCAATACCGGACTAATCTGCTCCAATACCTCTTTAATTTGAAATGGCTTGATGGCCAGTATTACCACTTCTGACTGTTGAACTGCGGAAATATTATCAGACCCAACATTTACACCAATCGATGCCAATCCAACAAGGGTATGCGTATTTCTTTTGGTAATGCTGATGAGCTGCGGTGCAATAAATTCACTTTGTATCAAACCCTGCGCAATGGCAGTACCCAGATTTCCTCCACCAATGATGGCGATTTTTTTTGTTTGCATACTTTTTGTTTTAGCAGATCAGCTGTTACTCTTTTTTCTTTTTCCAATCACGATCAAACAATATTTTTAACCGCAGTTGAAAGCTATCCGACAATATTGTATTAATTGCTTTTTCATTGTTAAGATCTATTTCTACCAAATTAGCGGGGTCTTTCTCATCAAACAATAAGTTCTTGTCTCTGTCTACTGTAACATTCATGAGAATCTTACGGGTACTGGTAATGTACTTCCAGCTGCTCAAATGCTGATTGGCTGGCGATAATTGTCTGAAATTTTTACCTCGTCTGTCAGTTGCAAAAAGATAGGTTGGATCTTTTTCATCAAACAAACCGTCTTTGTTGTAATCATCAGCTACAATCGAATACAAAATATAACTGCTATCAATAGCATTTTTGCTTTCAGTAGATTCTAGTCCAGATCGATCCATAATGGTTTGAATCAACATTTTTTGTTCACTCAACAAATGATACTCCCGTGTTTTACTATTGTAAAAAACAATGTTCCAGCAACTATAGCCGGGCATCGATTTATAATAGGAGGATTCAAATCGACCACCACTGCCACTGTTGGTCGTCGTTAATGGCGACATTACGATGCCTGATTGGTCAATTTCTGACAAAGCACCAAAGTCAATTTTCAACTTTGCCAGTTCAGGGTTACTTACCATCACTGTGTCTTGCATCACTGTAACATCCGGCGGTGGTGTAGGGGTTTGCGGTTTTTTGGATTGTTTGGTACAGGATGCCAATATAATCAGCAAACCATACATCGTAGTTTTCATATTTCGAGTATTAAGTTGTTTAATCGTCTGTTGCGATGCCAACCTCACTTAACCTTCTAACTCCATGATCTTTTCAAACAGCAACTCATATTCTTTGTTGGCAGTTGCCAAATCTTGTGCAGCTTTGTTGTAATCGGCTTCTGCTTTTACAAATTTTTGTTTGTCACTATAAATGTCTGGATTGGCCAAGGCAGCTTCCAACGTGGTTTTGCTGCGGTTGAGTTTCTCTAGTGTTTCCTCCAATGTTTTAAACTTCGTTTTTAATTTTTGTAGTTCTTTTTTGGCATCATTGTTCAACTGCTGTGGCACTGGTTTTGGGGCTGCTACCGTTTTTGGCAGTTCAGTTTTTAAATTCCCTTTATCCGCTTTCGCTGCATCTGCCTGGGCTTTTGCACGGCGTTCTTTCCAATCTTCCCACTCCGCATAAGTACCCTTGAACTCTAGTATTTTTTTATCTTCAATTTCCCAGATCTTATTGGCGATACGACTGATAAAATAACGGTCGTGACTCACCAATATCAAACTACCCTCATATTTATTCAAAGCTTCTACCAATAAATCAACAGAGTGAATATCAAGGTGATTCGTTGGTTCATCCAGCATCAGAAAGTTGGCTTTGCTCACGATCGTTTTCGCCAATGCCACCCTGGCTTTTTCTCCACCACTTAATACTTTTACTTTTTTGTCAACGGCATCACCACTAAATAAAAAAGCTCCTAACAATGATCTAAGTTCCAGATCCGTTTTACCACTTCTGGCATCCTTCAATTCTTCCAGAACATCGTTGTTTTGGTTCAAGGCTTCTAATTGGTGCTGTGCATAAAATGCTTCAGCCACATTGTAGCCCCATTCTCTTTCTCCTTCAAATGGTTCGGTACCGGCGATGATACGCAACAAGGTAGATTTACCCTTACCATTGGCACCAATGAGTGCAATTTTATCGTTGCGATCTATTTCGGCACCCGTATCTTTTACGATTTCTATATCTTTAAAAGATTTGTTGATATGCTTGAGCGTACAAATTATTTTACCTGGTTGTCTTTCAAGTGCAAAGTTGATTTTCATGTTGGGCCGCTCAATATTCACATCTTCGATGCGATCAATTTTATCGAGTCGCTTTACGATACTTTGAGCTTGCGCTGCCTTACTGGCTTTAGCCTTAAAGCGTTCTACGAATCTTTCTTGTTGACGAATATAATCCTGTTGATTTTCGAAAGCCTTTTTCTGCATATCCACCCTTAATGCTTTTTCGGTTTCGTAATAAGAATAGTTGCCTGTATAAAAATGTAATTCTTGCTGATAGAGCTCCACAATTTTAGTCACCATTCTATCCAGAAAAAAACGATCATGTGATACAATCACCACGGCACCCTGGTAGTGCAGAAGGTACTTTTCTAACCACTCGATACTTGGAAGATCCAAGTGATTCGTAGGCTCATCGAGCAATAGTACGTCGGGCGCTTGCAAAATCATTTTCGCCAGCAATACCCGCATCCGCCATCCGCCACTAAAGTTTTTGTATGGTTTTTGCAATTCAGCGTTGCTAAATCCGAGTCCTTGTAAAATTTCTTCGGTTTTGTGGTGAATGCTATAACCGTCCAACACATCTAGCTCCGCCAACTTATCTGCATACTCCATGGCCAGGTCTTCATCACCGGTTTTTTCGAGTTCCAGCGCAATTTCTTCCAGTTCTTTTTCTAGCTTTTTAACTTTTTCGAAAGCACCTAGCGCAACGTCTAAAATACTGTCGTCGGTATCAAAGCCCAGCAAATCCTGGTGTAAAAATCCAATGGTGGTTTCCCTTCCTTTTTCAACAGTTCCTTTACCAGGGCTATATTGCCCGGTTAGCACTTTAAACAAAGTTGATTTTCCAGTACCGTTGTATCCGATTAATCCAATGCGTTCGTTGGGTTGTATATGCCAGGTAGCATCTTCTACAATCGTTCTCGCTCCAAACTCAAAAGTCACATTCTGTAAGCCTAATAACATCTTTGCAAAAATATTTTAATATGTAAATTCCGGCAAAGCTAACTCAAACGATAAACTATTGGAAGAGTTTACTGTTATAAATTTTGGTTATTTAAAAGGGTTGGAACATGGTTTACCAATCCAATTGGTTTACAGGTGTTAATTTATTCTCATCCATGCTGTTCACCGTTTATCAAAAGAGGGTGTTTGAATGGCAGCAGGCCCATGCAAACACTTAACTTTGTGCAAATAACAGGAGAATATGAAGAAAATTATTAGTTTGTTAGTCATGTTGCTGGGGGCCTTTAGTGTGTATTGGTTTATACTAAGAACAAAGGAATCGAAACCCAAACCCCCAAAGATGGCACCTATCGCTGTAAAACAGCATTCGGATAGTTTCAACCTTTCCATTACTAATTTGATGCATGCCTATTTTGGTATCAAAGAATCATTTGTATCCGCAGATACCGCTAATGCAAAAAAATATACTGGCATCTTTATCGTTTTGCTGGATAGCATTCCGGTAAAAGAACTCGAAAAAGATGATGCTATGATTGCTCAAACAGCTAATGCCAACATTGCAGATATCAAAGCAAATGCTGTTTCATTGTTACAGCAAACAGACATTACCCAAATGCGTGTAGATTTTAGAACAGTGAGTGATATGATGTATCCTGGTTTCTTTAAAATCATCAATTACGAGGGGGCAACCCTTTACTTACAAAACTGTCCGATGGCATTTGATGGTGACAAAGATGCCAATTGGATCAGCAACAGCAATAAAGTAGTGAACCCATATCTTGGTAACAATCATCCAAAATACAAAGCCGCCATGTTAAATTGTGGTGAAGTCAAAGACAGCATCGGAATAGGCTATTAAAGAGTTCAGTAATTCTTTCCATGAAAAAAAATCTGTATTTCCTCTTTTTGTTGTTGCTGAACCTTCAGGTAGTTGCACAAAAAAAACACACCATTAGTGGATACGTTAAAGACGCGGCATCGGGTGAAACTCTGATCGGTGCTACCTTAACGGTGAAAGGAAATACTAAGGGAATCAGTAGCAATCAATACGGTTTTTATTCGCTTACGCTCGTAGAGGGCAGCTACGGATTTGTGGCCAGCTCTGTTGGCTACCAACCGTTTCCATTCAACCTCGAACTTTTAAAAGATACGGTTGTAAATATTTCACTCAACAGCGGTACAGCATTGAGCGAGGAAGTAATTGTAACCAGCCGCAAAAGAGAAAGCAATGTAAAAAACGCTCAGATGGGGAAAGTGAACTTACCCATCGAACAAATTAAATCGATACCCGCATTTTTGGGAGAGGTTGATCTGCTAAAAGTGGTTCAGTTGCTGCCAGGCATCCGCAATGCAGGCGAGGGGAGTTCAGGAATTTACGTGAGGGGTGGTGGACCAGATCAAAACCTCATCATGCTAGATGATGCCGTTGTGTACAACACAGGTCACTTATTTGGATTTTTTTCCATTTTTAATGCGGATGCTATCAAAAATGTTACCCTTATTAAAGGAGGTATGCCAGCACAATATGGCGGAAGATTAAGCAGTGTTTTAGACATCACGATGAAGGAAGGCAACAATCAGGATTATCAAATGGAAGGTGGCATTGGACTTATCGCCTCCAGATTTAGTGTGCAGGGGCCATTAAAAAAAGACAAAGCCTCTTTTATCGTAAGTGGGAGAAGAACTTATGTTGACGCGGTGGCGAAACCTTTTATTAGCAAAAGTTCTCAGTTTTATGGTTCTGGATATTATTTCTATGACCTTAATGCCAAGATCAATTATAAATTCAGTGAAAAAGACCGCGTGTACCTCAGTGGTTATTTCGGGAGAGATGTATTTGATTTTGTAAACGGAAAACAAAGCTTGGATGTAAATATTCCTTGGGGCAATGCCACCGGAACGCTTCGCTGGAACCATGTATTCAACAACAAACTATTTGCAAACACCACCGCTGTTTACAATGATTATAACTTTTCATTTGGTGCTACACAAGATAATTTTAGTGTAAAACTGGCTTCCGGCATTCGGGATCTAACCGTGAAACAGGACGTTGATTTTTATCCATCACCCAAACACAAAATCAAATTTGGATGGCTGTACACCCACCATCGGTTTACACCGTCGGTAGTAAGCGGACGGCAAGACTCTGTAGAATTTAATCCGTTGAACGCACAGGTAAAGTTTGCCAACGAAGCTGCTTTATATGTTCAGGATGATTGGGAAATTACCCCTAAGTTTGGCTTGAACGTCGGTTTGAGGTACAGTTCATTTCAACAGGTAGGAGCATACAAATTGTATGAAACGGACAGCCAGGGAAACCGAATTGATAGTACCAATTATAAAAAGGGGGAGCCCGTAAAAACCTACGGCGGGTTAGAGCCCAGGCTCACTTTAAGGTACAGCTTCAACGACCAAACCAGTTTCAAAGCTTCTGTCACCAGAAACCTGCAGTACATTCACCTCGTGAGCAATTCAGGTACAACTTTGCCAACGGATCTGTGGGTGCCCAGCACTTATAAAGTAAAACCACAGATCAGTATGTTGTATGCTGCTGGGCTGTTTAAAAACTTTAAAGACAATACCTTCGAAACTTCGGTAGAAATGTATTTCAAAGAAATGCAAAACCAGATTGAATACAGAGAAGGGTACACGCCCAACTCGATCGATGACACCGAAAATGATTTTGTATTTGGAAGAGGCTGGAGCTACGGGACGGAACTATTTATCAATAAAGTTAAAGGTCGACTCACAGGTTGGGTAGGTTACACATTAAGTTGGACCTGGCGAAAATTCACTGATTTGAATTTTGGAGAGAAGTATCCCGCCAAATTCGACCGCCGTCACGATCTCAGCGTTGTAGGAATGTACAAACTCAATAATCGCTGGAAATTGGCTGCTACTTTTGTTTACGGAACAGGTAATGCAGCCACTTTGCCGCAAAGATTTTATTTAGTTGGTGGCGTACTCACGCAAGAGTACAGTCGCATCAACCAATACCGTTTACCTGCATATCATCGAATGGATTTAAGTGCTATCCTTCAGGGAAAAAAGAATGCCGGGCGCAAGTTAAAAACAGAATGGGTGTTTAGTTTATACAACGCTTACAGCAGGCAGAATCCTTACTTCATATATTATGACCAGGAAGGTACCGCATCAAATGGCACACTGAGGGTTCAGGCCAAACAAGTATCTATTTTTCCTGTTATACCCGCTGTAACCTGGAATTTCAAATTTTAAATGAAGCACTGGTTTTAGTCCTTTTTCCGACTGCAACTCATCGTTACCGTTAGCTCACCTTCTTGCTTAATCATCCGCAGTACCCCGTTATCTATCAAAAGGCTTAATTTTTCTTCGGGTTCATCTTTAGACTCTTTCATGGTAAGGGTTCCAGTGGCAGGATCATATTTTCCCATGATCACTACACTGTCAATTTTTGTAGTGTTTTCATACATCACCCCTTCCTGGTCGATCTTAAAATTCATTTTTTCAAACTCCTTTTTCATATTTGTTTTCATAACCTCGAGTAACATCAGATTCGTGCTGCTATCCACATTTAATTCTTCACCTGTTCCCAAAGTTTTGGGATTGACCCATATAGAGTCCGTTTGACTATTGAAATATATCATTCCGGGAATATCCATTGCATACAAATTCCAATTGCCCACCAGTTCTTTTATGGAAGGATTCTTTTGTGCACTAACAGAACCTATAAACAACCCAAGCAGGAAGATGATTAGGCTTATTTTTTTCATGGTTTTTTGATTTTTGTTTGCCATTTTTTTGTGTAAATATATGCAGCAGACATGATAAACACTGACGACCAATAAACAAATTCGTTGCTCCATGCCATCGATAGGGAGATGTAATTTACTTTCATAAAGTAATAAGTATAGAGAAGGTACAATGAAATGGCCACCACCTCAATCATTAAATTAATAGTTGTTTTCCCTGTTCCGGTAACAGCATTCAGCCAGATATTTGCTACGCTCATCAGCAAAAGTCCGAGAGATACAACGCGTATCACAGGAATTCCTTGCTCAATAAAGGCGCTGTTTTGACCAAAAAGGCGAAAAAACAGTTCAGGGAAAAGATTAAGGGTACCCACCATTACAAAACAAAGACCGATGCTCCAAAGCGTAATTCTTTTAACCAGTTTGATCACCTCCTGCTCTCTTTGTTGCCCCATCAAATTACTCACCATCGCACTGGTGGTGCTGGCGAATGCCCAAACAAACACACCTGCGATACCAAACACGTTGCGCATTACATTACTGATGGCTTTGGCCTCAATACCCCGACCTTCTATCAACAGAAAAAATATCAGCCAGGTGGTTACGCTGATCATATATTGTGCCACCAACGGCAACGACACGCGGATGATTTCTTTATTAAAAGTTTTGTTGAAACGCAGGTTGCCTGGTAAAGCATATTTTTTCTGCAGTCCAGTAAAACGTAGAACGGCAATCAGCACCAACATTCCGGTAAATTCTGCCAAAACGGACGCTACGGCTGCGCCACTGAATCCCATTTCAGGGAAACCCCCATTGCCAAATATCAGGAGATAATCGAGTAAAACATTTACAAGCGTTTCAAAAAGAAAAGCGATCATTAAGTAACGACTGTTGAGTGATGCCACCAAAAATGCATTCCCTAATTGAAAAATGTATAAGAACGGAAGCCCCAGTATGCGTATTTTCAAGAAATTCATTTCCGCATCATAATGTTTTGGATCTGCTACTTCCTGCATGATGAAGGGTGCAATCAGCCAAGTAAATGCAATGCCTGCTAAAGCAAATTGAAGGGCAATTCTAATGCCCTGAGAAAAAATAATTTTAAACAAATCGGGCTGGCCACTTCCAGCATATTTTGAAAAAACAGTTTGTAACGCATTGTTGAACCCATGCCCGGCTACTGCAAATATTAAATAAAATACACCTGTAATGCCCGCATTGCCCAATGCATCTGTACCCAAATGGCCCAGAAAAATACTGTTGGTCAGCATATTGATCTGTGGGATCAATATGGCCAAGGTGATGGGCAAGGCAATGGATAGGATCTGTCGATTGTTGATCTCTACCTTTAAATTATTTATAGTACCAGCACTTTCCATAAAGCCGCAAAATTATCTTATTTTGCCAGCCTAAATCAATTATTTGAAAACAGCTTTTAAAATATTACCCGATTCTAGTTCAGAACCTTTGCAACTCCTCATAGAAGTAGGGTCCGAAGGAGTGGCATTTGTGTATTACCACGGCAGTCCGATCCATATTGCAGGTCTTTTTATCTATCAATACGATCAACCGGAATTAACGGCATCATTTGCAGATGACTTAAAAATATTTTTGCAAAATGAAGCCTTGCCAACATTTCATGGATGCAGCGTTTGCTTTAATTTCAAGGAGAGTAGTTTGGTGCCCAACCGTTATTTTAAGGAAGATGAAAAAGCCAATGTATTGGATATGTTGTTTGGATCCAACCCTAACAGCCACAGCTTTGTACAGGATGTAAAAGGTATGCAGGTAAAGTTGGTTTACCGTATTTCGCAAGATTTTCTTTCGGTATTAAAACATACTTTTCCCAATGCGAAATATTTTCATTCAACGCCACTGCAATTGTCATTTTTAGAAAACAAAACAGATCTGTTGTACGCTATCATTTACCAGCAACATGTAAAACTGTTTTTGTTCAAAAATAACCAGGTTCAATTGCAGCAAAGTTTTGATTACAGCACACCTTCGGATGTGGCTTATTTTTTACTCAACGTTTGTAAACAGCACCATATAGCAGCAGATTCCATACTAGTAAAACTGGCTGGGTTTATCGATCACCAGTCGAACTTATACGATGAACTGTACCGATATTTTAAGCACATTGGTTTTGATGACCAGAATCTAGAGGTATCAGTAGCCACGGCAATCGAGCAATATCCCGCACATTTTTTTAGTCACTATTTTCAATTGATCGCATGCGTATCATAAGCGGAACACATGGAGGTAGAAGAATTAGTCCGCCGGCAAACATGCCACACACCAGGCCAACTACAGATATTGCAAAAGAAGGTTTGTTCAATATTATTCAAAACAACCTTGAAATAGAAGCACTTAAAACCCTGGATCTTTTTGGTGGCACGGGCTGCATCAGTTACGAAATGGCCAGCAGGGGATGTAGCGATTTGACCATCGTAGAAAAAGATCCTTCCATGTACGATTTCATAAAAAAAACGAGTGAAGCACTTCAATTCGATCATTTTAAAGTCATCAAATCGGAAGTGTTTAAATTTATTGAATCTTGCAACCAGCAGTACGATTTTATATTTGCAGGCCCGCCTTATGCGCTTGCTACGATCGATGATCTTCCGAAAAAAATATTTGAAAAAGATTTGCTTAAACCCGGCGGCTGGTTTGTGTTAGAACATACCCCGAGGAATAATTATAAAAAATTCCCATTTTACCGTAGCGAAAGAAACTACGGTTCTACGATTTTTTCTATATTTATACAAGCCAATCTCGAAGAAAGTCATGATCAAGGAACAACTTAGAAAATTGTACAAAGAAAAAAGAGCCGCCATTACAGCATCTGGGAAATTAAAAATGGATGACTTGCTTTTAATTCAATTTCAACAATTGGCTTTAAACATACCTGCGTTGATCATGACGTATGCTCCATTTGAAAAAATGAATGAATTTGATCCCCGGGCCATCACCGACTACTGCTATTTTAAAAATCCTCATCAACAATTATTTTACCCGGTGATCAGTAAATACGACGGCCATATGAGCTGTGTGCTGGCAGGTGATGAAACTATTTTTGAATTAAATAAATATGGGATAGCCGAGCCAATTGATGCAGTACCGATGTTTCCTGAAGAAATAGATTGGGTGTTTATTCCCCTGCTGGCTTTTGATGTTACGGGCCAAAGGGTAGGATACGGGAAAGGTTATTACGACCGGTTTTTAAAGGAATGCAGAGATGATGTAGTGAAGATCGGATTTAGTTATTTTGAAGCAGAGCCAGTAATATCAGACAGCAACCGATTGGATGTGAAGCTGGATTACTGCATCACTCCTGAAAGGATCTATCGATTTTAAAAATGTAAGTAGATTTATCGGAACTATATCATTCATGCTCCAACAAGGTATTTTAGCCTGGTGAACCAAGAAAAAGAAAGGCTTACCTTCGCAGCGTTTTCAAAACAAAATTTCTTGCATTGCTTTTAAAAAGTTTCAGATATCTCTTATTACCACTGTCCTTTCTTTATGGACTACTGATTAAATTGCGCAATATATTATTCGATAAAAATATTTTAAAGTCAGCAAGTTTTAATTTCCCTATTATTTGTATAGGGAATCTTGCCGTAGGAGGTACCGGCAAAACACCTATGGCGGAACTATTGGTAGAAATGCTTCAGGATCAGTATAAAACGGCCACCTTGAGCAGGGGTTACAAAAGAAAAACAAAGGGATTTGCCATTGCCAATAGTAACACAACTGCTATAGAAATTGGTGATGAACCCATGCAGTTTCACCTAAAATTTCCTAAACTAACGGTGGCTGTGGGCGAAGAAAGGGTGGTGGCCATCCCGCAATTATTACAAGAAAGGCCAGATACGAACGTTATTATTTTGGATGATGCTTTTCAGCACCGAACAGTAAAGGCTGGCCTGAACATCGTGCTTACCGATTATAAAAATTTATACACCAGAGATTTTTTATTGCCCTCTGGTGATTTAAGGGATGTAAAAAGCAGCATCAAAAGAGCCCATATTATCATTGTCACTAAATGCCCACACCAGCTTAGTATTGAAGAAAAAAATGACATTATAGATGAACTAGAACCTTTGGCAGAACAGCAGGTACTATTTGCAACGCTGGAGTATGGCCAGCCTTATCATCTCTTTAACCAAATTAAAACCAATTTTGATGAAACCCCCGACGTGTTGCTTTTATGTGGAATTGCCAACCCAAAACCCATTAAAGAGTTTTTAAACAAGCACGTAAAATCTTACGACATGTTGCAGTATGCGGATCATCACATTTTTTCCTCGGAAGATTTGAAAGACATCAAAGAACAATTCGATAAAATCAGCTCCAATCGTAAACTCATCATTACCACAGAAAAGGATGCCGTTCGACTTCATAAGTACGAAAAAGAACTGCAAGAGTATCCTATTTATGCCTTACCTGTCAGGCATAGCATTTTATTTGGTGAGCAAGAACGCCTCCGCAAAGCAATTTTTCAGTTTATAACCAGTTTCGATCAGCCAACAATTAATTGATCTTCTTGTTGTACCAGCTAACTTAATTTTTAGCCATTCATCATTAACTATGAAATGTTTCGTAGAATAAATTGATATTGCATCTTAATTAAATAAATACCCAACATAAAACCTTAAAATGAAATATGTAATACTGCTATTGATTTCGATTATCAGCATGCAAACCGTTGTAGCTCAGAAGCCTATCAAAGTAAAAGGAGTCGTCAAAACCAGTGATGGTAAAAACCTGGGTGGTGCTTCCATATTATTATATACTCCGGGCAAACCAGACACGCTGAGGGCAGTAAGCAACGATAAAGGTGTTTTTACTATTGCCAACGTTGTTCCTGGAAAAGTTACTTTGATTGTTTCCTTTATTGGCTATCGGAGTTTTTTTAATGAATATGATTACAGCAAATCAACTGAAGATGAAAATATCTGGGACATCGCAATGACTCCCGGAGATAATTTACTTGAAGCCGTAACAGTTCAAGCTGCCAAAATACAAATCAAAGAAGACACTATTTCCTATTCGATAGACAGCACCATGTACCGCAAAAACGATAATGTGGAAGAGGTACTTAAAAGGTTGCCAGGTGTGGAGGTTGATAAGACCGGTAAAGTAACGGCACAAGGAAAAGAAGTGACCAGGGTAAAAGTGAATGGCAAGGATTTCTTTGGAGGTGATGTAACCACTGCCACCAGAGAATTGAACGCAGATATGGTGGATAAGATTCAGATCATTGATGACTATGGTGATCAAAGTGCTTTTACCGGAGTAAGAGATGGAGAAGCCGCCAAAACGTTGAATATTCAACTTAAGAAAGATAAAAACAAAGGGTATTTCGGAAACCTGACGGCAGGTGTCGGAACAGAGGAAAGATATCTTGGCGGCGTTTCGCTTAACTTTTTTAACAACGATCGCCAGATTTCTATTATAGGGAACATCAACAACACCAACGCCAGTAATTTTAATTTCGGAAATATTGGCGGGCCAATGGGTGCTACGATTGGCGCTATTGCGGGCAGAGGTGGTGGAGGTTTTGGGGGTTTTGGTAACACAGGAAACAATGACGGCATAAACGTCAGCAAATCGTTGGGGGTGAACTTTAGAGACGAATGGGGTAAGAAAATCTCAGCCTATGGTAGCTATAGTTTTTCTGACAGAAGAAGTAGCATCATCCAAAATCAAACCCAGGATAACTTGTTGAGCAGCGGTAATATCCAAAACATACAAAATGCCAACAACTATAATGTTAATGTCAATCATCGCTTTCAATTCAACATTGAATATCGAATCGATTCATTTAATTACATCAAATTTACACCACAAGTAAATTATCGTGAAACTGACAGAGACAATGTTACTGACTTTGCATTTTCAGGAATCAGTGGAGCCAAAACCAACGACGGTATTACCACTACGATCAGCAATTCGGAGACACCCAATATCAGCGGAACCCTTTTGTTTAACCATCGATTTAAAAAACGCGGCAGAACTTTTTCTCTTAATCTGAATGCAGGCGACAGTCGCACAGAATCTGATGAAGATTTTGTGAACTTAAACACTATTTATGCTCTACCTCCGTTTACAGATTCTTTGTACCAAAATATTTTGCAGGATAATACTTCTGAAAATCTGGGCGTTCGCGCTTCTTACATAGAGCCACTGAGTAAGAAAAAGAGTTTAGAATTTAATTATGCCTACTCTCAGCAACTTTCCGGAAACGATCGTCAAAATTACCTGGTGAATCCATACACTGGTGATCAGGCATTTCAGGAAAGCCTGAGTAATATTTTTGACAACACCTACATCACCAATCGTTTTGGATTTAATTACCGGTTGAATGAAAAAAAATATAATTACTCTATCGGATTAGCGGTACAGCCGGCTACGATTCAAACCAATTCCGTTACAGGAAAGTTTAGCAGTAAACAAAACATCGTCAACTTTTTCCCGGTAGTTCGCTATTCTTATAATTTTTCCCGAAGCCGCTCCCTCAGCGTTAATTACAACGGGAACACCAACCAGCCTTCTTTCACGCAGTTGCAACCCGTAACCGATTCGTCCAATCCGCAGTTTATTGTGGTGGGCAATCCAGAATTGAGACCTGAATTCACGAATACTTTAAACTTGCGTTACAACAATTTTGATTTCATTTCTGGCAACGTATTCTTTGGAAATATACTCGCATCTTTTACCAACGATAAAATCGTAAACAACGTATTCCAAAAGGGGCCGGGTAGTCAGGAAACGAGGTATCTTAACTCGAATGGATTTTTTACCCTCGGCGCTTTTTACGCAGTTTCAAGGCCATATCAGAACAGGAAATACGTATTCACACTGGGTGGTAACCTTACGTACAACAACAACTTATCCTTTATTGCAGATGAAAAAAATAAGGGTAAAAACTTAATACTCGGTCAGCGCTTAGCATTCGACTATCGACTGAAAAAATGGTTGGAATCAAATTTAACTTTCAACTTTAATATCATCAATAACAAGTACAGTATCAACGAACAGTTGAATACTAACACCCAGGCTTATACAATTTCGCATAACTCAAGAATATTTTTTCCAAAGTCTTTTATCCTTAATTATGATCTGGAAAAAGTTTTCAACGTAGGGCTTGCTGATAACGTAACTACCAATCCATTTATCATCAATGCGGCTTTAGAAAAGCAGTTTTCGAAGAATAAAAATTTATCGCTCAAGTTACAGGCGCTCGATATGCTGAATCAAAATATTGGCATCGCCAGAGCTGTAACCGGAAATACTGTAACAGATACAAGAACCAACCGCTTGGGCAGGTACTTTATGCTGAGTGCGATTTTTAGACTGAATAAATTCGTAGGAAAGGCCCCACAGCAAAATTCAATGATGATGGGCCCTCCAGGTTCTCCCGGCATGATTCGTAACTAAAAATAGTTGTACTATATTTAAAAAGCAGATAGCTGAAAAGTTACCTGCTTTTTTATATTGGGGGAAAATCACCTAAAACTCCCGGATAATTCATCGAGTATATATAGCAGTTCTGGCTAATTTTAACTACTTTCAAACTATAAAAAAATGATATGAAAGTGTTCTGTTTTCTTTTGTTAATATTAGTGATAGCAGGATTAGAATTATGCGCACAAGTTCCTCATGTTGTTTCTGGTAATATCGTACGTCATGAAAATTTTGCCTCTGCGTTTGTGCCTTCCCGCCACATAGATGTTTGGTTACCAGAAGGATATACTACTTCAAAAAAATATGCCGTCTTGTACATGCAGGATGGACAAATGCTGTACGACAAAAGCATTACCTGGAACAATCAAGCGTGGGATGTTGACGATGTTGCTACCCGTTTGTTGAAAGAAGGTAAAGTTAAAGATTTCATCATTGTAGGTATTTGGAACAATGGTGCGAAAAGGCGTGCAGAATATTTTCCTCAAAAGCCATTTGAGTCACTGACAGCTGCTGAAAAAGAATTCGTCGGTCAGCAGTTGATAGCGAGGGATCTATCAAATTTGAAATTTGAATCGAACGCTGATAACTATCTCCGGTTTTTGGTAAAGGAGTTGAAACCTTTTATAGATAGTGCTTATGCTACGATTCCGAACAAAGCCAATACGTTCATTGCCGGAAGTAGTATGGGTGGGTTGATTTCGATGTACGCTATTTGTGAATATCCTAAAATATTTGGTGCAGCAGCGTGTATGAGCACCCATTGGCCAGGTATTTTTAGCATCAACAACAATCCTGTTCCAGGTGCTTTCTTGCGTTATTTACAAAATAATTTACCAGCGCCTGAAACGCATCGGTTTTATTTCGACTGCGGCGATGCTACGCTGGATTCGCTTTATCCGCCTCTTCAGAAAAAAGTAGACCTGGTGATGAAACTACACCGATACAATTCCAATAATTGGATCACCAGCTATTTTACGGGAGGAGTTGCACACGCAGAGGAAGACTGGAACTTTCGTTTGCATCATCCATTACTTTTTTTATTAGGCAAGGCTTCAACATCAAAATGAGGATCTTTAATAACCCGCATAAACAAAAAATCGCTGTAATACCTGCTCGAGTCATTTATAGGAAGTGGTCCATTATTTATATGTTGTAAGGATAACCGAATAGTGTTAACTTTACCCCACTTGAAAAATCTTATTGCTATATTTTTCTTTTCAGTGTATCTGTTCTCAGCCACAGAGGTTCATCAATTGCTAAAACTCCCGGTGGTATTTCAGCATTATGCAGAACACCAGTTGGAGGATGCCGACATTGGTTTTTTGGCGTTTTTGAAGATGCATTACATGCAGGGTAGCCCTCAAGACGAAGACTATGAAAGAGACATGCAATTACCTTTTAAAACCAGCACCGATGGTGTAAGTTACGTTGGTTTTGCATATGTACCCTTGCAGATAGAGATTGAAATAAACAACAACATCAGCTTTCTTAAGAAAAAAAATTACATCGTCCGGGATGTATTTACCCATACTTCCTACTTGTCAAACATCTGGCAACCTCCCCAACATAGCTGATCATATTTGAGTGATATTTGTACAGATAGTTTTGCTGGAATCGGCATATGTACTATCGTGCGTGCATTTCTTTTACTTTTCATTGATTTAACATGCTTAATAAGATTATTGAGTTTTCTGTAAAGAACAAACTCATCATAGGATTATTCATACTGTCCTTAATAGGGTATGGCAGTTACCAGGCCACGCGTTTACCAATCGATGCAGTACCGGATATTACCGATAACCAGGTGCAGGTGATTACGGTGGCTCCATCATTTGGCGCAACGGATATTGAACGTCTGGTTACTTTTCCAATAGAACAAGCCAATAGCAATATACCCGGCATCAAAGAAATTCGTAGTTTCTCCCGTTTTGGTTTGTCGCTCGTTACCATCGTTTTTGACGATGCAACGGATATTTATTTTGCGCGACAACAGGTAGCTGAAAGATTGATCAAAGTACAGTCTGTGATTCCACCCGGTATTGGTGTTCCCGAACTTGGGCCGGTGAGCACAGGGTTAGGAGAAATTTACCAATATATTGTCAGACCTAAAAAAGGTTATGAAAATAAATACGATGAAACGGAACTGCGAACTATTCAGGATTGGATCGTACGCCGGCAATTACTAGGGGTAAAAGGGGTAGCAGAGGTCAGCAGTTTTGGAGGAAAATTAAAACAATATTCTATTGAAGTGGATCCCAATAAACTGATGAGTTTCAACATCAGTATTTCAGATGTCTTTAAAGCTTTGGAAACCAACAATCAAAATATTGGCGGCGCGTATATCGAAAAAGGCCCTACAGTATTGTATATCCGAACTGAAGGATTGATCGGATCGCCTGAAGACATTCAAAATATTTCTATCAAAAACAAAGTGGGAGAAGCACCCTTGTTTATCAGGGATGTTGCAGAAATTAAAACTGGCTATGCTACTAGGTATGGAGCCATGTGTTACAATGATGAAGGGGAGGTTGCTGGAGCCGTTGTGATGATGCTCAAAGGAGCCAATAGCAATGAAGTAATTAAAAATGTAAAACAACGCATTGAGCAAATTCAGCAAACATTGCCTGAGGGTGTGTTGATCGAGCCTTTTTTGGACAGAACCAAAATGGTGAACAACGCCATTGCAACTGTGGAAACCAATTTGTTGGAAGGAGCATTGATTGTGGTTTTTGTACTCGTAATTTTCTTAGGGAATCTGAGAGCTGGTTTGTTGGTGGCATCCGTAATTCCATTGTCGATGCTCTTTGCCATCATTATGATGAACTTTTTTGGCGTAAGTGGTAACCTGATGAGTTTGGGTGCACTTGATTTTGGTTTGATCGTAGATGGCGCTGTTATCATTGTAGAAGCAGTAATGCACCGATTGTCGAAGTCTACCGCTTTTGCTTCGCAGAAAAAATTGTCGCAAGATCAAATGAACCGGGAAGTCAATTTTTCGGCGGGCAAAATGATGAACAGTGCAGTTTTTGGGCAAATCATCATATTGGTGGTGTACCTGCCTATTTTCACGTTACAGGGCATCGAAGGAAAGATGTTTAAGCCGATGGCGCAAACAGTGGCTTTTGCCTTGTTGGGGGCCTTTATTTTATCGCTTACTTACATCCCGATGATGAGCTCGTTGGTACTGAGTAAAAAATTACAAAAACGTAACTTGAGCGATCGCTTCATGGATCGATTGTCAAAAGCCTACCAACAGCTATTGAAAAAAGTGATCGAGTTCCCCAAAACTGTGGTAACGGCTGTACTCATTTTGTTTATGTTGAGCCTTTGGGTATTGTCAAGGTTGGGAGGTGAATTCATCCCTGCTTTGGAAGAAGGAGATTTTGCAATTGACACCCGTGTGCTCACCGGAAGTAATTTGAATACAACGATAGAATACACGCAAAAAGCAGCCAAACTATTGCTCGATCGTTTTCCAGAAGTAGAGAAGATCGTCACCAAAATCGGTAGTGGTGAAGTACCCACAGATCCTATGCCCATCGAAGCCAGCGATATGATGGTGATTTTAAAACCAAAAAAAGAGTGGACATCTGCCAGGACCTTTAACGAACTGAGTGAAAAAATGGGTGAGGCTTTACAAGAAGTACCTGGTATATCGGCAGGTTTTCAGTATCCTGTACAAATGCGTTTCAATGAGCTGATGACGGGTGCAAGACAAGATGTGGTCTGTAAAATATTTGGAGAAGATCTGGATACACTTGCCCATTATGCCCAACAACTGGGAGGTATTGTACAATCAGTGAAGGGAGCGAAAGACTTATACGTAGAGGCAGTGAGTGGTTTGCCGCAAATTATTATCAACTACCGTCGCAATCAAATTGCACAATACAAACTTAATATTGAAGACATCAATAAAATTGTGAACACCGCTTTTGCAGGTCAAGTTGCAGGATCGATGTATGAAGGTGAAAAAAGATTTGATGTGGTGGTAAGATTAAAAGGTGAATTGAAAAAGAATATACAAGACGTTCAACAACTGCTGATACCAACACCGGATGGCACACAGGTTCCCTTATCGATGCTGGCAGATGTGATCATCGAGGACGGCCCAAACCAAATTCAACGGGAAGATGCCAAACGTAGAATCGTAGTAGGCTTTAATGTGAGAGGAAGGGATGTTCAAAGTGTTGTACATGAGTTACAGCAAAAAACAAAAGCAAAGATCCAACTTCCAGCAGGTTATTATGTAACTTATGGAGGAGCATTTGAAAATTTGAATGCCGCCAAAAAGCGATTATTGATCGCGGTTCCTGTATCGCTTTTGCTTATTTTTTTACTACTTTACTTTGCATTTAATTCTATCAAACAGGGCCTGTTGATTTATTCAGCCATTCCATTGAGCGCCATTGGCGGCATCTTATTCCTGGCTTTGCGGGGCATGCCTTTTAGCATCAGTGCCGGCATAGGTTTTATTGCATTGTTTGGTGTGGCAGTGTTAAATGGCATTGTATTGATTGCAGAATTTAATCGTTTAAAAACAGAAGGTATGACCCAACTAAAAGAAATTGTACTCACCGGAACCAGCACCAGACTTAGGCCCGTGTTGATGACAGCGTTTGTAGCATCTCTAGGTTTTTTACCGATGGCACTGAGCAATGGTTCGGGTGCGGAGGTTCAGCGCCCACTGGCAACGGTTGTAATAGGAGGATTGATGATAGCCAGTTTCCTGACGCTTTTTGTACTTCCCATTTTGTACATCATGTTTGAAACCCCCGGCAAAAAAAATAAGACTAAGATAGCGATGCCTAACATCTTTTTACTGATGATGCTTTCAACTAACAGTTATGCACAAACGCCGATCACCTTACCCGACGCGATTGATACTGCATTAAAAAACAACAGCCTGGTAAAGCAGGAGGGATTAAAAGCCCGGTACAGGGAGATGCTTACACATACCGCCCGTACCATCCCGTTCACACAAGTAATGGGTGATGTTGGCCAGATCAACAGTGTGTACACCGACACCCGATTCACGATAACGCAGGGTTTTCAATTACCAAAAGTTTACAGCAGCCAGCGCAGCCTTTTAGAAGCTGAGTGGAAAAGCAGTCAGCTCGATGTAAAAATCACTGAGGCAGCTATCAAAAAACAGGTGACGCAGGTATTTTATGCCATTGTATATAATCAACAGAAAAAAGCGCTGCTACAATATTCGGACAGCCTGTATAATCATTTTTATAAAAAAGCAACCCTTCGCCTACAAAAAGGAGAGGCCAATATATTGGAAAAGTTGAGCGCCGAAACACAGTTGGGTCAAATCAGGGTTCAGCTGCAGCAATTAAATCTGGAACAAGCTTCCTGGCAATTACAATTTCAGTACCTGCTCAATAGTACGGAGGTCTTTATGCCGTTGCGGTCTGCTTACAAAGCAACCCTAACGGTCATGGATACCAGCAGTATCAACAATCATCCGATCTTACAAAGAGTAGCACAGGAACAAGCAAATACAGCAGCAGCCGTTTTGGTAGAAAAGAGTAAGTTGTTGCCCGTTTTTGGAGTAGGGTACAGCAATGCCAGCATTCAGGGAATAGGAGCGGATGAGAAAAATTACGGGGCTTCAAGCAGGTTCCACAGTGCGCAAGTCGGCATGAGTATTCCCATTTTTAACAAAGCTCAAAAAGCAAAGATCAACAGTGCTCAGTACAGCCGCAACATTGCAGTAGCGCAGTACACAGTGGAGCAGCAACTTTTGATAAATAGTTTCAAGCAATTACAAACCCAATACCTGTATTATCAACAAACCGTTGCCTATTATGAAACAACTGCATTACTCAATGCCACCAGCATTAGCAACACAGCATCTTTACAATTGGCCAACGGCAGCATTAATTACCTGGAATGGGTACAACTTATTCAACAATCTATTGCGGTGCAGCATGCCTATATAGAAGCGATAAAGGAATTAAACAACACTGTTATTCAATTGCATTTTATTACACAACCATGAATCATTTAATCATGAAAAGTATCATACATAATTTTATTTTATTTACCTTTTTGATTGGTTGCAATAACCAAGCTCCTGATCTTAAACCATCGGAACCTGCAACCGACGAAACGACAGTAATGCTTTCACCCGTTCAACTTAAAAATGCAGGAATCGTTACAGATACTTTGTCTGGCAAAGCCATCTCCACTTTACTCAAACTGAATGGTAAAATAGATGTGCCTCCACAAAATTTGGTGAGTATCAGTGTTCCACTGGGTGGATACCTGAAAAAAACAGATTTATTACCGGGCATGCATGTAAACAAGGGACAAGTAATTGCTGTAATGGAAGACCAGCAATACATTCAATTGCAACAGGATTATTTGACGGCCAAAGCAAGGATTAAATATTTGGAGGCAGAGTTTAACCGGCAAAAAGAACTGAACAAAGACCAGGCTTCGAGCGATAAAGTTTTTCAGCAGGCAGAATCAGAATTTAGAACGCAACAAATACTGATCAACTCTTTGGCTCAGAAATTGCAATTAGTTGGTATCGGCATAAACAGGCTCAGCGAAAACAACATCAGTAGAAGCATAAATATTTATTCACCCATCGATGGTTTTGTAAGTGCGGTAAATGTAAACATTGGGAAATACGTTTCACCAACAGAAGTGTTGTTTGAACTCATCAATCCTGCAGACATTCACCTCAATCTTCGGGTATTTGAAAAAGATATATCTAGTTTATTTATCGGACAAAAACTTAGTGCTTATACCAACAATGATCCCAAAAACAGGCATGAGGCTGATATTTTATTGATTGGTAAAAACATTGCTTCTGAAGGGTATACGGAAGT
>Ga0105046_10001734_pt1 | contig 33806 bp, 25 predicted proteins | sample MAT03_FD_78385 | JGI IMG/M metagenome (GOLD analysis project Ga0105046, IMG submission 78385) | Freshwater microbial communities from Lake Fryxell liftoff mats and glacier meltwater in Antarctica - MAT-03 (megahit assembly) | ecosystem: Environmental > Aquatic > Freshwater > Ice > Liftoff... | reverse complement strand
GGCCGTTCGGGCCCTGCGTGATGGTCTGCGCACCTGAATCTGCGCTGAGCGTGACAAGCATCGTGACGACGCCAACGATCGCACGGCGCATGTTGCGGGCACGATGGAGCAGTGAGGACTGAGCGTGCATGTTCGAGCTCTCGAAAGGGAACGTCATGGGACCACCGTAATGGTCAGCGAAGTGGACCCAACACCACCGTCACGATCAGTGACAGTTACGACAATGGTATAGCTACCGGCCGCCGCGTAGCTCTTGCTGCGAACCAGTGCGGTCGTTGGAATGGTCAGCGACGAGAATTGCGAAATGGGCGACCCGTCGCCCCAGTTGATACGCACCGTAAACGGCGCATCGCGAATGCCCGGATCGGTCCATCGGGTACCCAGTGTCCCCGCCACGCCAGCGCGCCACGTCGCCGGTGGTGAAAGGATCACCGTTGGCACGATGTTCGCCACCGTGGCCGTGGTCGTGACCGTGCGGGATGCGCCGAACTGATCGCTCACCGTGAGCGTGACCGTGTAGCTGCCGTTCTGCGCGTAGCGCTTCGTTGGCGAGATCACGGTGGACGTCGTTCCGTCGCCAAAGTCCCACGCATATGACAGCACGCTCCCAACATCTGGATCACTGGAGCCAACAGCGCTCATGGCAATATCGCTGCCCTCGTCGGCGCTGTAGGGGCCGTTCAGTGCGGCCACGGGAAAGCGATTGCCGCGCTCCACCTGCCCTTCGATGTCATCAGGCAGCAGCGACAACAGGTCGTAGCCACTGAGCGCCTCGACCGAGTCGACGGTAACGCGATATTGCTCCCACGCACCTCCCACATCCGTGTCGTTCCGCATGACGACCGCAATGACCTCCGGCACGTTGCTGGTGCTGACGTTGGCCAGCCCTTCGTTCCGCGCCATGATCACGGCCACCTTCCATACGTGTGCCGGAATCGTGATGACCCCCAACTCCTTGATGGTGCCCTTCGTACCGGACGCACCCGTCACGATGTACACCTCTTTGTTCTGATCGCGCGCGAGGCCACGCAGATAGCTCTCCTGCAAGGCCCACGGTCCCTGGTTCACCGTCGCCGCTTGCGGGATAATGTTCGTGAAGTAGTACGTGCGTGCGTTGTCGAGACTACTGCTGGTCCGATCGCCCGACGGTGCCAAGTGTCCGCGATCGATCCCGTAGCCGTGAAACGCGGTCGCGCCGGTGTAGTCGGCCGTGGTATAACGTGGCAGGTTGGCCGGCAGCAGCGGATCGTACGTGAAGCAGTCGCAGCGGTCTTCGGCGCCAAGCTGCGTGGCATCCAGATTGTAGCTCACCCAATTGGGGATGTTTCGCGTCGGGCTGAACGAGGTGGTGTACTCGGTGCGACGCAAGAGCAGATCATCGAGCGGATTCGCATCGGCGGGGTCGCCGAAGGCGGTGTGGCCAACATACGATGCGGTCGTGCTCGCGACTCCGACGCTCATCGGCAGTGACGCAGTGCCCGTCGCGACGCCGAGCGTGGCACGGACAACGGCCGTCCCGGCGGCAAGCGACGTGATCACACCGTTCGCATCGACCGATGCAATGAGCGGTGTTTCAGACGTCCACGTGACGGTTCCGGTGATCGTGACCCCAACCGCGTCGCGAAACGACGGAAACACCTGATCCTGGAACCCAACAGGGAGCGGCGGATCGCTGGCGATCCGACCGCTGAAGCTCACGGATCCCGGTTGCGGAGGAAACACGCCGGTGCCGTTGCATCCACCGAATGTGGAATTCGCGGGCACGGCCCACGATGCGCCGTCTGCAGACCGCTGCAATGACTGGCCGTACGGGGACCCGTTTTCCGACACGCCAATGTCGGTCGAAGAGCGCCCGGCGGCAGGTCCGCCACTCGCCGTAAAGCTTCCCTCATATGACAGGAACTCGACAATCCCATTGGCCGCGTTCACGAGCGCCATACCATCGGGCGACCCGTTCTGAATGCTCTCCGGGTAATCGATGACCACGACGCCGCGCCCGCCGCACGTCGCGGGAATGCTTCCCGAGAGCGATCGCGTGCTATACGGCGTTCGACTGGTCCCGTCGTACAAAACGATGCTCCAGCCAGTGAGCAGTGTCCCAGCGGGGCCTTCAATCTCGATCTTCTCGTTGACGTCGGTGCCCACGTTGTCGTAGTGCAGCTCGGTAAAACGAACGCCTGGTGCGGCGGGTGGAGCCGTTATGGTGAGCGTCGCCGAACCGGATACCGTTCCGGACGTTGCGGTGATCATGACCGTCCCGGGCGCGACTCCCATCGCGATCCCCGATGCATTCACCGTCGCCACCAATGCGTTACTGGTCTGCCAGGAGAAGGTCGCGGCGGGGATCACGACGTTGGCCGCGGTCCGCGCCGTTGCCGTGAAGTTCGCCAATCCACCGGCAACGATCGTGGTCGTCATTGGCGCCACGGTAACGCTCGCGACAACGTCAGGTGGCGGCGGCGTGCCCACGTCATCGTTGCAGGCGCCGAACGAATTTGCCGCCGGAGCACCCCATGTTCCGTCACCGGCACGCTGTATCGAATGACCCACGGGTGTGGTCGATGTCTCACTGACCAAGACGTCGACCGCCGTCATCCCCGACGCAAAGGTCTGCCCGGCGGCGACCGTAAAGGTGCCTTCGTACGAGAGCAACTCGACGACGTCATTCGCCGCGTTGACGAGCGCGAAACCGTCGTTGCCACCGTTCTGCAATCCATCCACGGGATAGCTGAACACCAACACGCCGCGATCGCCGCACGTGGCCGGAATGGTTGTACCCGCGGCAATCGGCATGATCGGATCGCCGCTGTTCGTGTACACTACAGCAGCCGTCGGCGTGTTACCGTTGAACTTGACGAGGCGCCAACCGCCAAGGTTGGTGCCCGCCGGACCTGAGATTTCAATGCGCTCTCCAGCGTCGGTGCCGGCATTATCGTAGTGAAACTCGCTGATGCGCACGCTGGCCAGCGCGGCGCTCGGCTGACCAACGGCCGGCGATGGTTCCTTCTGCGGCGCAGGCTCAACGACCGCGCGATCGGTGCACGACGCGACGAGCACGGTGGCCAACCCAGCTAGCACGCGGCTCAGGTTCGCGTATCGAAAACGTTGCATTGCGGCGGGACGGGCGAAAGAAGACAACGACTACATGGACCGCGGAAATGTGCTACGCTGCACGCCCTTCCGCCTCTCTCTTGAGAGCGCCACAGGTATCGACTCGGCAACAGCGCTCCGCGTACCATCGAACTCGACGGTGACGGCGGCCGGAAAGGTCGCACTTGCTGGTTGCCCCCCCAAAGGCGAACATCGTAAGCGTCACTGTCCGGCTCGGCATTTACTCCCTCCAGAAGGACCACCCCGATGCGCCTCGCCTCGCTCCGATCGCGACTACTTGCCCTTCAATGCGTCGGGGTGTGCGCGCTCGTTCCCGTGTCCCCGGGCCACGCGCACGCGCAGACCGCCAGCTGGGCGCGAGCAGGGACGCGCGGCGACTTCATCATTCGCGACTTTGCGTTCGCGTCCGGCGAGCGTCTCCCCGAACTGCGGTTGCACTACACAACACTTGGCACACCGCAGCGCGATGCACGAGGCATCGTGCGCAACGCCGTCATGATTCTGCACGGCACCGGCGGCGCCGGCGGCTCGTTCTTGTCAAGTGGGTATGCGGGTGAGCTCTTTGCTCCCGGTAAGCTTCTCGACAGTGCCAAGTTTTTTGTCATCCTGCCAGATGGCATCGGGCATGGCGGTTCCAGCAAGCCCAGCGACGGACTGCACGCGCGCTTCCCCAGATATACCTACGACGACATGGTGACCGCACAGCACCACCTGCTCACCGAGAAGCTGGGCGTGAACCATTTGCGCTTGATCATGGGCACATCGATGGGCTGTATGCAGGGGTGGGTGTGGGGCTACACGTACCCCCAGTTCATGGATGGCCTCGCTCCGTACGCCTGCGTCCCCTCGCAAATCGCCGGGCGCAACCGGATGATCCGGACCATGGCGATGGACGCTGTTCGCAATGATCCCGCGTGGAAAGGCGGCGAGTATTCTTCGGCGCCTCCCGGTCTGCGCGCCGCGCAGATGATGCTCTACATCATGTCGAGCGCGCCGCTGGTCCAACAAACCCAGGCCCCCACACGGGACAAAGCGGATTCGGTCATTCGCGCTTACCTCGATGCCCGCATGGCATCTACCGATGCCAATGATTTCCTGTACCAGTTCGATGCCTCACGCGACTACGATCCGTCACCGCATCTCAAGCGCATCTCCGCGCCGGCGCTCTTCATCAACTCGGCGGATGATCAGGTCAATCCGCCCGAACTCGGTCTCGCCGAGAAGTACGCGGCGATGATGCCGCTGACCAAGTTCATCCTGGTGCCGATCTCACCGGAGACGCGCGGGCACGGCACACATTCCGCGCCTCGCGTCTGGGGTGGATATCTTCGCGATTTTCTCGCGACCTTGCCGCAGCGATAACTACGGCTTGACGATCTTCCCCATGAAGATCACGGTTCCCGAGAGTCGCTCGCGAATCGCAAACACGAACGGCCGGTCAAAACGAAGCGATGGCGGCAGCGACGTGACACCAACGCCAACAGATGTTACGGCAGCAGCCTCGGTACCGACTTCGTTCACGTCGACAAATGTTTTCTGCTTCACTTCGCTGATGTACAGCTCACGTCCAGCGGTTGGCGACAGCCGCGTGAAGTCTGCACCACCCTCCACGAACGCGTGTCGCATGCCGAGCGCCTGCAATTCGTTATTGAGTTTGTCTTCGAAGCGCAAGGTGAACTTGGGTAGATACACATCCCACGTCACGTCATTCAAGCCGCCCACCATCGTCGCCCACGATTGCGCGGTTAACGACGCCACGAACGTATTGATAGGCTGACCGACGGGCGGCATGACGATCGTCATCACGTAAGCGTCACCGCCGTACGGCAACTCGGCTACATCGACGCCACCACTGGTTCGCGCGCGGAATCCGCCCTTGCGCGTCATGAAGGGAACGGACACCGGTGCGCCCGTCTGCATGGTGAACGTGCCACTCGCCGTCGCGCGCGGGTCGAAGCCATCGCGCCATGCACCCTTGAAATACGTCGCGTTGATGAGGTACATGACCATCTCGGCTGGAATCGCATTGACGATGCGGTCGATCTTTCCGTTCGTGCTGGTATTGACCCACGCATTGATCGTCGTTGGCGCCTGCGGAGATCGAAAGTCCAGTCCTGACACCTGCGCGTCGAAGAACGTTTTCGTATCGCTCAGAAACGTGGGAGCTATGAGCGGGCCGAAGCTGTTGGCGTACCATACCGAGTTGGCGATACGAAAGTCGACCGTGGCGTCCAACCCGCGCAGCATTCCGATCAATGATTGATACCCTGCGTTGAGCTCGGCCAGCGGCCGATCCGGGAGCCCGAGCGTCTCACGCATTTGGCTATACGTGGTCCCGTTGGCCCCGTTCATCGTCATGGCCAGCGCCATCGACGCACTGAGCGGCGAGAGGAAGACGTTGCTATCGGCGAACGTGCGATTCACCTCACGCAACAGGTTCACGCCAAAGCTCGGCGTCGACCCGGCAATGGACAGCTCGGCTGCGGTGAGTGCGCGCGGGAGTGCCGTAATGACCGCTGGCCTCGCAATCGCCGGGCTGGTGGGATCTGCACACGCCTCAAGCCCGAGTGCAGCAGCGAGCGTCAAAGCGAATACGCGCGCGAAAACGCGCAGCGCGGGCTTGCCACAGTCATGTTTTGACAACATAAGAGGTCTCCGGGAATCGATGAACCAAACTGAATCAAACCGCCAGGGCGGCTGTTATTTCTTAATACCCCTCGAGTGTCGAACCTGTCACGCCCCCTGAAACCCCTCGCCTATCTGTGACGCGTACGCCAGGAGGTGCGGCTGCCGTAAAACAGCGCTAGAATCGCAAGGAAAGACAGCTCAACCCGCCGTCCATCTTCTCGAACTCACTCATCGCCAGTGGCTCAAGCGCGTACCCACCGGCCCGGAGCATGGCGTGCGTCTGCGGATACCCATCGGCGACGAACACCACCTCGTTCACGCGCACACAGTTCGCCGCGTAGGCTTCGTCGCGAGGGGCGAGCAGTATATCATAGGCGCGAAAGGCGGGATGGCCGGCGAGCGCTTCAATGGCCAGCAGCACACGTTCGTCGAGTGCCACCAGGCCGCTCTTGAGATGGAGAATACCGGGCGTGCTCCGAATATCGATGGTTTCCGACGTGATCCCGAGTGTCGTTAGCCAGGCACTGAGCTGTTTGGCACCAGCGTAATTCGTGCGCTGCGACAGCCCGATAAAGACGTGCGTGCCTGCTTCGCAGACGTCCCCCGCGTCGAGTGTTCCCGGTGCGACAATCTCCGGGAGTGCGCTCCCTGACTCATCGAATACGTAGCGGAGCGCGTCGCGAATGGCGTCAACTTCACCGGCCCGACTCGGCGCTCCGGGGCGCGTCAAAATGGCTCCACGCCCAGGGATGATCAGTGCGGTATCCTCGACGAACGCGCCGTCGGGAAAGTGCTCGTCGGCGGACAGGACGATCAGCTCACAGCCGTGACGTGCAAGCGCGTGGCAATACGCCGTGTGTTGCGCCAAGGCGAGATCGATATCGGGCACGCCGATGTTCACGGTCGTGAGCCCCGACGCAAAGGCGCGAGCGGGTGGGCGGACAAGCGCCTTCGTAAAGTGGCCAAACATTCGCGGTTCCGGCGTGAGGACGGTCGACTGGCGATTGACCGTACAATATCGCTGACTCGCCGTCGGTGTGGCCCGTCCCGGTGTGGCCCGTCCCGGTGTGGCCCGTCCCGGTGTGGCCCGTCCCGGTGTGGCCCGTGCCGGTGTGGCCCGTCCCGGTGTGGCCCGTCCCGGTATGCCGCGTCCCGGTATGCCGCGTCCCGGTATGCCGCGTCCCGGTATGCCGCGTCCCGGTATGGCGCGTCCCGGTATGGCGTTTCGCGGACATCTGCGTACGTTCGGGTATGGCAGACTCCCTACCCCGCACCCTCGGCGGTCGCGACCTCACGCTCTTGGTGGTCGGCAATGTGATCGGCTCCGGCATTTTCCTTGTTCCCGCAGCGGTGCTCAAGCAGAGCGGTGAGTCGATGCCGATCGCGATCGCTGTCTGGTTGGTTGGCGGCGCGCTCAGCCTCATGGGCGCGCTGTCGTACGCCGAGTTGGGCGGTATGGATCCGGGGGCCGGTGGTCTCTATGCGTACATTCGCGACGGATTCGGGCCCTTCCCCGCGTTCTTGTATGGCTGGACGCTGTTCTTCGTCATTGGTGCGGGCACCATAGCCACGCTGGCTGTTGCTGCTGCGGACTACATGACGCAGTTCGCGCCGATGACGCCCGTGCAAAAGAGCGCGATGGCGGTCGCGCTGATTGTGCTGATGGCCGTCATCAACGTGCGCGGCACGAAGGGCAGTGCCTCAGTGCAGAATTTGGGCAGCGTGATCAAGGTGTTGGCGATTCTTGTCATGAGCGGGCTGCTTCTCGTTTTTGGCGATGCAGCGCCCGTGACATCCACGGCGCCTGACGTCGCGGCCATCTCCGTCTCCGGTGTAGGGCTGTCGGTGATCGCAGTGCTGTGGGCTTATGAGGGATGGCAGTATGTCACCTTCGTGGCAGGCGAAGCGAAGGATCCACAACGGACCATTCCGCGTGCGCTGATCACGGGCACCGTGATCCTGATCGTCATTTACATCCTTGCCAACCTCGCCTACGCGTCTGCCCTGGGCACCGCGCGTATGGCGGCGTCGGACCGCGTGGCTGGTGAGGCGGTGGCTGCGGTCCTTGGTCCGACGGCGGGTAAAGCGATTGCCTTGGCCATCATCATCTCGATGTACAGCGCCGCGCACGCGACGGTCATCACGGTGCCGCGCGTGTACTTCTCCATGGCGCAGGACGGCCTGTTTTTTCGTAAGCTCTCTGAGGTCCATCCCCGATTCGGCACGCCCGCCGTCGCGGTGGTGGCCAGTTGCGCGTGGGCGGCCGTGCTCGCCATGACAGGGACGTTCGAGCAGCTCCTCACCTACGTCGTGTTTATCGGCTGGATTTTCTACGCGCTTGGCGCGGCGGCGGTGATCGCGCTGCGCATCAAACGCCCATTGGCAGCGAGGCCATTCCGTGTGCCAGGATACCCTATCACGCCGGCACTGTTTGTGGTTGCGGCGGCGGTGATTGTCGGCAACACGGTATTCACGCAGCCGCTGCAGGCCGTCATTGGCCTCGGCGTCGTGATGCTCGGTGCGCCGGCCTATTTGATATGGAAACGCCGGTTGCCAACGTGACGTCGGTGTGCACTGCCCCGCAGCGGCGCACACCCGACACGTCGTTTCAACTACGCTGTCGCTGCCGCCGCACGCGCCGCCATCGCCGCCATCCGATTCCGCGTGAGGTGCGGAACGATGCCGAGCAGACGCTGCGCCACCATCAGCTGCGCGCGATGATGCATTTCGTGTTCCTTGGCGCCCAACAGCATCTCGAAGCGGGTCTTGCTTGGCGGTGTGAGGCCGGCCGGAAGATGCACGTGCTCACCGAGCTGCTCATCCGTAAGGGTCTCGAGCCACGCCGCGAACGTCTCGCCGTGCGTGGTGAGCGCGTTGATGATCTCCGCTTTCGTGGTGAGCAACTGTTCAATCTGTGCGGCCTGTCCCATGTAGGCGCCGAAGTCCGCCATCTCCAACTGCGTCTTCTTGTCCACGCCGTGCATGGCGTGCGGCATATGCGTGCTGACCGCAATGTGGGATAGCATCCTGGCCACGGTCATGCTTCCCTCACTCGCCGCGTAGTCGTACTGCGCGTCAGGAATATCGTTGGCGAGCTGAATGGTGTTCTGGCGAACCGTGCGAAACGCTGAGGCGAGGTCTTTGCCGCCGTAGTAGTTCATAGTTTGGAAATGGAGGTCGATGGCTGGGTGCGAGCTGCAAAGTTATCAGCGTGGTGCACCCGCACAACGCCCGCGCGGGCGACGACGCGAGCACGCAAGAGCACGAGGACTCGCCGAGTGGGCGCCAGGCCCGCTACATTCCGCACAGACCGCTGTCTGCCGCTCCGCCCCACAGCCCCCGCGACATGGCTACCACGCTTGCCGACCACGCCGCCGCCCAACCTGCCTCTCGGGTGCGCGACATTCCTTGGCACCTCACCGCCGTCGTGATCGGTGCCGCCAGTATCCTGATCGGTATCCTGTGGGATATCTCGTGGCACCGCACGATCGGGCGTGACACGTTCTGGACACCGGCACACATGGCCGTGTATTTCGGCGGCACGCTGGCCGGTCTCTCGTGTGGTGCGCGCGTGCTGCTCGAGTCCTTCGGGCGCACCGATTCGACGATGATTCAAGGGGTTCGGCTGTGGAAGTATTTCAGCGGGCCCATCGGGGGATGGATCTGTATCTGGGGCGCGTTCGCGATGCTCACATCGGCCCCATTTGACGACTGGTGGCACAACGCATACGGCCTGGACGTGGAAATCCTCAGCCCGCCACACGTTGTACTGCTGATTGGTATTGCCGGCATCCTGATTGGGGCGCAAGCGATGGCCGCAGCCGCACAGAATCGCGAGGGATCGTCTCCGCTCTACGCAAACATATTTCTGGTGAGCAGCGGTGTGCTGGTAACGATGGCGTCGGTCGCCATCACCGAATACACGTTTCCGATGCGCTCCCACCAAAGCATTTTTTACATCGTGACCGGCGCCGTCTACCCCACGATATTGGTGTCAGCGGCAACCGCCTCACGCCTGTCGTGGCCAGCCACGCGCATCGCCTTTGTGTACATGGCGATCATGGCGCTGCAAGTGTGGATTCTGCCACTGATTCCTGGCAGCCCGCTACTGGGTCCGATCGGGCACGAGGTCACGCGCATGGTGCCTCTACCCTTCCCTGTCCTCCTTGTTGTTCCGGGCATCGCGATCGACCTGGTGCTCCGCAGCATGAAGAATCGCAACCCTTGGCTCACGAGTCTGCTCCTTGGGTTCTGCTTTGTCGGGTCGTTGGTGCTGGTGCAATGGCCCTTCGGTTCGCTGCAGGCTACCGAATTGGGTCGTAGTGCATTCTTCGGCGGCAGCCATGATGATTACAGTACGCCCGCCGAGTTCCTCGTGGGCCCGCGACAACTGTGGACCGATGGGAAGACCGTCGTCTCCACGCTGATCGGCATCGCGACCTCGGCCGTTCTTGCGGCGACGCTGTCCTCGCGCCTGGGCTTGGCGCGCGGAGCGTGGTTGCGCCGCGTGGTGCGGTAAGTGGTGCGCGAAGTCATGCGCGAAGTCATGCAGTACCTGATGCGATGCCTGATGCGCCAGGTGATGCAACGCGGTGCAGGACGCGCATTGATGATCGTCGCGCTTTGGATGAGCGCCAGCGCACACGTTGGCAATCCGTTGGTGGTGCACGAGGGCATGGCGGGGCCATACGGACTGCGCGTGCTGGTGCGTCCTCCAGGCGTGATCCCGGGGTTGGTCGAAGTGATCATTCGTTCCACCAGCCCTACGACAGTCCCCACGAGTGTCTCGGTGCGCCCAGCGCTGTGGCGTTTTGGACTGAAGGGCGCGCCACCAGCGGAGCCGGCTGCTCCTGTTGCCGGTGAAGCGGGCACGTTCTCCACGAGCGTATGGATCATGGCTGGCGGATCGTACGCGTTTCACATCCTCGCCGCGGGCCCGCTGGGTACTGGCACATTCATCGTCCCCGTGTCCAGCGTCGCCACCACGGCCAGCACCCTCCCGCAATGGCTTGGTGGTGTGCTCACCGCGCTCGCCGCATTGCTCGTGGTGGGATTGATCTCGATCGTGGGCGCCGCCTCCCGCGAAGCGTCCCTCGGCCCACGCGGCGTTGCACAACCTGCAGACCAACGTCGCGCGCGAAAGGCGATGGTCGTGGCGGCGGGCGTCATGACGTTGATGTTGACGGGCGGCTGGCAATGGTGGGATGCAGTAGATCGTGACTATCGCCGCCAGCTTGATAAACCGATGGCCGTCGAAACCACCGTCACTTCGGGTGATGTGCGCACGCTCACCGTGCGCGTCACCGACAGCTCGTGGACGTTCGTCGATCCGAAACAGCCGGGCGTTCGCAAGCAGTCGGGCACACCACTGATGCCCGATCACGGAAAGCTGATGCATCTGTTCCTGATCGAAGCGGGTGCAAAGGGTGCCATCGCGCACCTGCATCCCCTGCGAAAGGATCTCAGCACCTTCACCACGAGTGTTCCGGGAATTCCGGCAGGCACGTACTGGCTGTTCGCCGAGGTTGTTCGCGAGAGTGGCTTTACGGTCTCTATGGCCGACACCGTCGAGATACCAGCGGGAAGCGCGACGCCCAATGCCGACGGCGACGACGCGTGGACTGCGCTGCCATCGCTCATCTCGAACGCGTCGGCCCGACTCAGCGACGGAGGCCAGATGACCGTCGTCGTGGACGGCACGCCGCAGGTCGGGAGCGACGTGACCATTACGGCTCGACTGAAAAATCCAGACGGTACGCCGGCCGCGCTGCTCCCGTGGCTGGGCATGTCGGGCCATGCGCTGGTGGTGCGCACCGACGGGCGGGTGTTTATGCACCTGCATCCGATGGGGACCGGTTCGATGGCCGCCCAGGAGCGGCTCATGCGTCGTGAAGCCGGTGATACCATCACGCATGGCGAGCAGCAGCCTGGCGGTGCAGCGACGACGATGGACGGGCATGTCGTGGACGGGCATGTCATGGGCGGGCCAGCGATGGCGACACCGACCGGCGAAGTGCGTTTTCCGGTGGCCTTTCCTTCGGCGGGCGCCTATCGCGTGCTCGTACAAGTGCGGAGAGCCAGCGGGCTAATCGAAACAGCAGCGATCGATCTCGTGGTGCCCGAACAAACGGCCAAATAGTGCTCGGCAGGGGAAACCCTTCTTGACACGCTCCAAAAACTTTCGCACACGCCCTCGATCTCGCTGAACGAGGTCACGATCGTGGCCAGGCCGGCACTTGCAGGTCCGGCTTTGGCCTCCAGAAGTCGCCGAGCGAAAAAGCGGCGGTCACCTGGCTCCCCGTGCGCTCCGACGCGACCAGCGTGCGGTCGTAGGTCGCGGCGCCGCGCGCCTGCAGATCATTCAACGAGTTGAAGCTGAACGACCCATACGGGGTGGCACCTTGTTCCGAGTTGGCGGAACCTGAGCCAATTCGTTTGATCTCGAAGCGCTTGGCCATGAAGCCAACGGCCCGGAACTCCAGCCAATAGTCACCGTCTCCACTGGGATAGCTGATGGCGTAGCGTCCGTTGCGATCGGTCTTCGCCCTAAATCCCTTCGGGAAATCCCAGCTGTCGCCACGCTTCATACACCACCACGGCCACGGCATTCGACAGATTCAGGCTCCGCCGCGCAGACATCATTGGCAGCCGCAGTCGGTGTCCATCCGGCATGGATGCCAGCACCTCCGCCGAAAGTCCGGTGGATTCCGGTCCAAACACCAGCACATCGTTCGCAAGAAACGAGACGCTGGTATAGCGCGTCGTACCGCGCGCCGAGAGGCCAAAGAACCGGCGGCCAACGCCGAGTGCCAATTGGCACGTTGGCCAATCAGTGTGAATGGACACGTCGACGAGATCGCGATAGTCCAGTCCGGCGCGCTCCAACTGCTTGTCGTGAAAATTGAAACCCAACGGCTCTATCAAGTGCAATCGTGCACCCGTATTGGCGCAGAGTCGAATCACGTTCCCCGTGTTTGGCGGAATCTCCGGGTTCATCAGGACAACATCAAACATGGTCGGTATGTGGTGAGATAGCCCGTGCGAACGTCGTGGGAAATGTGCGAGCACACTCCCGCCTCAGTGCCCGCATCAGAGAAGCCAACTCCACACCAAGGCTCCGATGCAGGCGATAACCAGTACAATGCTGAACCAGCCGGCCACCAACGAGGCGACACCGGGCCGCGACGTGCCGACCAGCGTGACGTCAGAAACCAACAGCTGCAACATGATCAAGTGCAGCGGCAGGAGCACGGCATTCACCACCTGACTGGCATAGATCAGCGGGATCAAGGGCAGCCCCGGCAGCGACACCACGCTTACCGCCGCCACCGTGAGGAGCACGAACGCCGCGTAGAACCATTGAAAATGCCGGGAGTCGAGATCAAGCGATGCGGCTTCACCGACGCCTTCAGCCATAGAGTACGCCGTCGCGATGGGAACCACCGCCGCCGCGAGCAGCGATGCGCCAAGCAAGCCCGCACCAAACAACACGGTCGCAAAGCGACCGGCGAGCGGTTGCAGGGCTTTTGCGGCGTCGCCAGCGTCGACGATGTGCACTCCCGCGCGATGCAGAGTGGCGGCACAGGCGACGGCAATCGCGAGCCCTATAACCCCGGTCAACACCGACCCGATGATGACGTCTACCCGCGCCCACTTCAGCGACGCCACCGTGATCTTCTTGTCGACCGCATACGACTGAATGAACGCCAGTCCCCACGGCGCCAGCGTGGTGCCGAGTGCCGCAGCAATCGCCACCACGCCCGCACGACTCGTTGGCAACGACGGGATAAACGACGAACGCGCGACGGCGCCCCAATCGGGGTGGGCGAGTATGCCGTCCACGATGTAAAGCGCCAGCGTCGAGGAGATCACCAGAAGGACCCGCTCAATGCGATGGAACGAACCCAACACTACCACCAGCGCAATCAGCACACCGGACACCGGCACGCTGATCCACGACGGAACGCCAACCAGTCCACCGGCAGCCGAGATGCCGGCATACTCGGCGCAGATGGTGCCGAAGTTCGCGAGCAGCAGGCCGATCACCGCGAGGTACCCCGCGCGTCGCCCCCACCGCACGCGGATCACCGCGACGAACCCTTTCCCCGTTGCGGCGCCAATCCGCACCGCCATGAGGTGGAACTGCACCAACAGAATCGTCGATGCCGGGATGATCCAGAGCAGCGCGTATCCGAAATCCGCGCCGAGGACGGAGTAGGTGGTAATGCCCGCAGCGTCGTCGTCGGAAAGTCCGGCCAGCAGGCCGGGGCCAAGCACGGCGAGAAATGCCATCAGTGAGCCGCGACCCGAGCTCGTGAGCGCCGCGAAGCGCAGTGCGGTGCCGCGGTGATGGTGGGCGACGGCGTGCGGTGGTGCCCCGCGACTTCTGCGTCGCGACTTCGCGGCATGCTGAGCCCGACCGTGGATGGACTTCACGGAAGGATGATAGCGTTCGGGACGGCTCTACGTGCGAAGATGGTTGGCGAGTGGCCGGAAGCTCGCGCCGCCTCCATTTTTGTGCGCGACGCGGTAAACTCGAACGGTCTGTCGAATTCCGTGCGCGCCGGTCGACTACTGGGTGTTCACCCCCGTTCTTCTCAACGACGCCGGAGACACCGATGAAGTACCTCTGCCTGATCTACGATCAAGAGAGCATCATGGAAGCCATGCCCAAGAAAGAGATGGACGCATTCATGGGCGAGTATTTCAGCTTTTCCGATACCTTGGCCAAGTCGGGGAAAATGCTCGCTGACGAGGCCCTCGACCCTGTGCACACCGCGACGACCGTGCGCATTCGTCAGGGGAAGCTCACGACCACCGACGGGCCGTTCGCCGAGACCAAGGAACAGTTGGGAGGCTTCTATCTCGTTGAGGCGGTCGATCTGAATGAAGCCATTCAGATTGCGTCACGCATTCCATCCTCGCGCTTTGGAAGCATTGAGGTTCGCCCGGTGACCCAGTTTCCTTCGATGTAGCGCTCGACGCGGCCGAACTCGGGGCACCGAACACTATGGACGAGTTTCGCGCGCGCGTCGACGCCGTCTACCGGAACGACTCCCGTCGTGTGCTGGCCACTCTAATTCGCCTCCTCGGCGATTTTGATCTCGCCGAGGAGGCGATGCACGACGCCTTCACCATTGCGCTTGATCGATGGCCGACGGAAGGCATCCCGCAGAATCCGTCGGCGTGGCTTGGACGACTTCGCACGCTTCGGGAACACTGCTCCTTGAGAGTATCGGGATCCCCCCCCACTATTCCTTAAGACGCTCTGCGCCAGGATCGCTCACCCGGTCGAACCGTGACGGGCTCTGACATCCATCAATCACCTTCGCCCCGCGCCCATGATGATGATCACAGGATCATCCGCCGCATGTGTCATTTGTGCAAACCCGCTGAGTATGATCCAAGCGGCGACGGGGCTGGTCTGCGCGAATGCCGTGTGTGACTGGAAGCTGCGCGCGATTCCTGCAGATCGTCGGTGTGTCGTGTGCGGACGCCCACTCACAAACCACCAATGTGCAGTGCGAACGTGCGAACAGGCGCACTGCCGACGGACGCATCTTGTTGACCGTCCACTCGCCGCAAACCGCGCCAGGCGCCTCGCCATTTCATTACAAGCACAAAAGATCCGGCTACGGGCCGCGCGCGCCCGAAAGATCGAGGACGCCGACTCGTATCGTGTCACGATCATTCCGAAAAACCACGATAAAGCACGCCCGCTCGCGAAGCGTCGCCGCAAACGATTTGAAGCAAACCTGGCAACGGTCATCGAGCAGACGCTTGCGCACGAACGACTGGTTGCGACCGGAGCCGCAAGTCCGCCCGCCCCGCTTCCAGCGATCGTTCCTCCGGCGAAAGCACTCGGTGAGGTGCTGATGCAGGCGTGTATCGAGTGCCGCGGATTCTGCTGCAGGACCGGAGGCGAGCACGCGTACATCACCCAATACACCATCATGGCGTATCGTCGTGCACATCCACAGGCGTCGCGCGAAGAGATTGTCGCGAGCTATGCGTCGCATCTCCCCTCGCATTCACTCCCGCACGGCTGCGTTTTTCAGCACGCCAAGGGTTGTACGCTCCCGCGTGAGATGCGTGGGGATACGTGCAATCGACACTACTGCACCGCGCTCAAGCAATTGACGGACGAAGTGCGTGACATCCCATCCCCGAAAGCATTCTTCGTCGCCACCGGCGATTATTTCTTCGGTCGCGCCGTCTTTGCCGCGCCGGGCTTCGTGCAGCTTGTGCGCAACACCGCAACGGAAATCCAGCGCGCGGTGGACGCGACGTAGCACACGATCAAGGCGCGCACTCAAATTGCGACTCGAGGGCTCGGACCGCGTCAGCACCCCCGAGCCGACGCGCACTGGCGAGTGACGCGCAGGCCGCGCGATTTTGTTCCAGGGCACGGTGGGCCTTCGCGATACGCAGGAAGGCGGTCACGCTATCGCCTGCCGTCGCGGACAACCGCAGCAGTGATTCCGCGTTGACGAGCGCCGTGCGACGGACGCCGTCATCGGATCCTGATGATGCGCGCGCGCGTCCAAGCGTATCCAGCGCGTTCCGAGCGCCGCCAACCAATCCGGAAACCGGCGCAAGACTGACGCTGGAATCCACCGTCGTCAAGCTCGCAGCACTGTCCGCTGCCGACTCGTTGAGTGTTGTCGCGGCGCGTGTTCCGGCATTCGCAGCGCCTGACACCACCGCGTCGCTTGCACTCCGCGTACTGGACACCAGACGCACTGCTCGTGAGGGGAGTGCACGCACCGTGGCAGTGGCACGTCGCACAGCACGACGCACGCTGCCCTCGGACACGACGAGCCACACGAACCACAGCACGGCGATCGTGGTCAACCACCGCACGAGAGGAATTCGCGGGAGCCGCACGGTCCGTCGAGGGCGCGTCGCTGGCCGTGATACGGGCGTTGGTGCATTCGCCGCCGCCGGAGTGACCGCTGGAGGACGCTGCGCCACAGGCCTGGCCACGGGCGATGGTCGAGCGGGCGGGGTCGGAATGCTTCGTACCGGAGGACCACTGGACGCCATGTGTGGGGCCGCGCTTTCGTCTGCAACCTTTCCTTTCGCCGCCTGCTTCGGCGTCGCGCGGGCAGGAGACACCACCGCGCCAACCGGCGACGTGATCGCGCTCGCAAACGCCGCCGCAAACGCACCCGCCGAGCCGTACCGCTTGTCCCGTTGGCGATCCAAGCCCAGATCCAACACTGCCTGAAGGTCGCGCGGCCACGGATGCGACGGCCGCAGCTCGGCGATCTTCCGTGGTTGATTGGTCAGCCGCGCCATCATGCCGCGATCCGGCGTCGTACTGTCAAAGGCGGTCTCGCCGGTCACACACTGATACGCCATCAACGCCAACGCATACACATCGCTGCGATGATCGATTTCTTCACCGAGCAGTTGCTCAGGGCTCATGTACTCTGGCGTACCGATCACGAAGCCCGTTTGGGTGAGCGACTTTTCGCCAGACCCGATGGCCTTTGCAATCCCGAAGTCCACGATCTTGCAACTATCGCTCCCGTCCTCGTCTTTTGCCACGACGATGTTGTCTGGCTTGAGATCGCGATGCACGATGCCAAGGCGATGCGCGGCATCCAAGCCATCGGCAATTTGAGCAATCAATGCGCTGACGCGAGGCAGTGGCAACGGACTGTTCTCGGCCAGCACCTGCTTGAGCGATCTGCCCGTGATGTACTCCATGGCGAGATAGACCATCCCGTCTGTCGTCTCGCCGAAGTCGAAGACGTGGGCAACGCGCTCATGATCAATGCGACTGGCGTTATTTGCTTCGCGACTGAACCGTGCCATGGCCGCGGGGTCCTGCACCATGTGCGGATGCAGGAACTTGATCGCCGCCTGACGCGGCAGGCGCACGTGCTGCGCCAGATACACTTTCCCCATGCCCCCTTCACCCAGCAACTCAAGGATCATGTATCGATCCGCGATCACCGTGCCCACCATGCCCGACGCCAGCTCGCTCGCGCGCAGCGTGGTGCCGTCGGTCGGACAGAATGCATGGGAGTCGGCAAACGTGGCGAGGCACGTTGGGCAGGTCTTGGACATAGGCGTGTTGGGGCTGCACTGCTGCTCGTCGCGTTCTGCCCTCGTTCGATCACGCTGGGCAGGCGCGCAGTGCGGAATGCTGCTGAAGCTAGCGTCCGGCAGCTTGAAGGGTAGCATCTGCAGGCGGAAAGAACGCGAGGCGAGCGGCCTGTACAGGAGAGGGCCTTGGCGCCAAGATGCTAGCTGCCATCCGAGCACCGCTACTCCACGCATCCCGCTATGCCCTCACCACCACGCCTGGCCCGCGATCTCGGCCTGCTCGGTCTTGCCGCCACCGGCATCTGCTCGATGATCGGCGCCTCGATCAACGTCGTGCCGATCATGATCCAACGCAACGTGCCGGGCATCGGACCGTGGGTGCTGCCGGCCTTCGCGTTCGCCGCCCTCCCTGCGCTCCTGGCAGCGTTGTCGTACGCGATGCTCGCGTCCGCGATGCCTCGCGCGGGGGGAAGTTACCTGTATGCCAGCCGCGCACTGAGCCCGTATCTCGGGTTCGTGGCGTCCTTCTCACAGTGGTTTGGCCTTTCTATCGCCATTGGCGTGGTGTCGTATATCATCCCGACCTTTGTGCGCGACATCGCGATCGCCGCGGGATGGACCGACGCCGCTGGCACGCTCCAGCAGCCGAGCGTTCGACTCCTCATGGCGTTAATCGTCTTGTGGGGGTTTGTGCTCATCAATCTGCGAGGTCTTGGTGCCTACCAGTTCACGCTGATCCCGCTCATGCTGCTGATGTTCCTCGCCGGTGCCATTGTGATCGCCGTCGGTTGGCACTTTACGTATGCTGATTTCGCTGCGGCGCTCTTGGCCAAGGAGCAGCGCGAGCTTCCGCCGCCGCCGCTCGCGCCTTTTCACTTGCGTACCTTTTTGTCAGCGTCGGCGGTCCTGTTCTCGAGCTTCATCGGCTTCGATGCCATCGCGCAGGCTGGCGGCGAAGCGCGACATCCGTCGCGGGATCTTCCGCGGGCCATCGGTATCGCCGTCCTTGTTACCGCCACATTCTACTTCGCTTTCGCCGGCGCTGTCTATCATACAGTCCCGTGGTGGTTCATTGCTTCAGAAGCCACCACGCGCGACCTGACGGCACCGGGATTATTGGGCTATCTGTTGGATTCCCGCTTCACGATTCTCATCGTGGCAGGCGCCGCCATCGCACTGACCAACGACTTACCAGCGATGATCCTGTCCGTCTCTCGGCTCATGTTTGCCTGGTCGGCAGACGGCATTTTCCCGAAGCGCCTCGGCGAGATCCACCCCACGCGCCGAACACCAACGGCAGCGATTCTGGTGAGTGGTGCGATGGCCAGCATAGGCATCCTTGGCAGCCACTTCGCCGGTGACTTCTTCCTGGGTGTTGATTTGCTTGTGGTCTCCATGCTGGTCAATTTCGTGCTGATGTGCATGTCAGTCCTGGCGTTGCCTCGCACCAATCCGGCACTGGCGGCGAATATGCAGGTGATCAAAACGCCCGCGTTGCGCGCGATCGTGGCGTCCAGCGGCATCATCGTGTTACTGCTCTTTCTGTGCGTACACATCTGGAAAGATCTGACCGCTCCGACGAGTGCGTGGTACTTCCGATCCACGCCAGTCTGGCTCCTGACGATGATCATTGGCACGCTTATCTATCGCCGCGAAGTGGCCGCGCTCACGCGCTCGGGCGTTTCGCTTGTTGAACGCTTTTCTACGCTTCCACCGGACTAGGTACGCGTGCTGCACCTACGACTCGTCATATGTTGACAATGCCCGAGCGATACACGCTGGCGCCCGGCTTCACGATCTCACGCGTCCTGACCGGATTGTGGCAGGTTGCCGATCTGGAACGCGACGGTCCGGCGCTCGCGCGCGACACGGCCGCCGATGCGCTCGTGCCCTATTCCGCTGCCGGTTACACCACGTTCGATATGGCAGACCACTACGGGTCGGCCGAAGATATCGTGGGGCACTATGGTGCGAGGCCCGGCACACCAGCAGTCGAGCTGCTCACGAAGTGGGTGCCCGAGCCAGGACCGATCACGCGTGAGCAGGTCCGTACGGCAGTCGATCGTGCGCGAGGTCGCATGAACGTAGCGAGTATCGACCTGCTGCAATTTCATGCGTGGGCGTATTCGCATCCGAGCTGGCTCGATGCGATGTTCTATCTCGATGAGCTCCGCCAGGAGGGGTTGATTCGCCATCTTGGCATGACGAACACCGATACCGCGCATTTGCGAGTACTGATCGAGAGCGGTATTCCGATCGTCAGCAACCAAGTCTGCTATTCGCTGTTGGATCAACGGGCCGCGGGGGCGATGGCCGAGTATTGCCAGTCGCGCGGCGTTGCCATTCTCGCGTTCGGTACCGTGGCCGGCGGATTTCTCTCCGATCGCTGGCTCAACCAGCCGGAGCCCAACTGGGATGCGCTGGACACATGGTCACAAATGAAGTACGGACGGTTCATTCGCGCGGCGGGCGGCTGGGACGCGCTGCAGCGTGTGCTGCGTGCTGCGCGGCAGATTGCGGACAAGCACGGCGTATCGATTGCGAACGTGGCTGTGCGCACCATACTCGATGCGCCGGCCGTTGCGGGCGTCATCGTTGGCGCGCGGCTGGGACAGCGCGCGCACATCGACGACAATGCCCGGACGAGTACGCTCCGTCTCGACGAATCCGACCGGCAACAGATGGGCGAGGTGCTGCAGACGCTCAACGTGATTCCGGGAGACTGTGGTGACGAGTATCGAAAGCCACCATACCTCACCGCGAGCGGCGACCTGAGCCACCATGTTGACGTGTTCCCAGCGCCCTATCCGGTGGTGACCGATCCCAGCGGTCGACGCCGCGCACTCTCAGGGACAACCTGGGAATCATTGGCTGGGTATTCGCGCGCCGTTCGCGATGGCGATCGCATTCTGGTGTCGGGTACCACGGCGACACACGGGGAGCGTGTAATCGGTGGAAGCGATCCGGCCGCGCAAACACATTTTGTAATCGACAAGATCACCGGCGCGATCGAATCGCTTGGTGGACGACTGGAAGACGTGGTGCGCACACGCGTGTACGTATCCGACCTCGCGCATTGGGAACCCATCGCGCGTGCCCACGGCGTGCGTTTCGCCGGCATTCAGCCTGCGAACACGATGGTCGGCGCCCACTTGATCGGCGACGAATACCTCGTGGAAATCGAAGCCGAAGCGGTTGTCGGCTCGCGCTGAACGGTGCAGCTCCCGGGCACGCGCTCAGGCGCGCCGGCAGCGTGTTGCTACGGTCGTGAGTCGAGAAACCGAATCGTCTTCAGCGCGTCGTCGGCGTGCGTCAGCTCCGTGGTACCCGGCGGAAATCCGTTGAAGCGCAACATATAAGCAATCACGTCAGTGACTTGCTGACGGCTGTACACGGCCGGCGTGTCGGTGGGCATGGTGGTCCGCACGCGTTCATGTAACTCGTGCAGGGTCTGCCCGCTCCAACTGCTCATAAATCCACTGCCCGTGAGCGCGGGTGATTCATCACCACCGCCGAGGGTGGCCCGGTGACACCGCGCGCACGTCTCGCCATAGATCTTCTCACCGCGCGCGGCTTGCTCGACGGTAAACACACTATCCCAGGTTGAGCGATCCCGCCTGTGCATCGGCCGGTCGCTCGGCACACCCTGCTGCGCATCGCCACCGGGATCGACCGCGCCGCTGGCCCACACGGGAAGGACGATCAGCCCGCAGAAAAGCGCACACGTACGAATCCACGCGACACGCCGCACCGGCATCTATCGCGCGCCTGCGACGGGAAGTCGATACGCGATGTATTCGCCCGAGTACGGACCTCCGCTCACGGCCACCACAATGTACTGTCTGCCATTCGCGAGGTAGGTCATCGGCGAGCCGCTTTGTGGCGCCGGCATCAGCACGCCACCGACTTCTTTACCCGTCGCTTTATCGTACGCGCGCAGCATCGCGCCACGCGGCCGCGGTGCGATGGTGGTGACCTGTGGATCACCGGCGATGACCAGCGTTTTCGTGACCAGCGTTCCGACGGTGCCGGCTTGTCCGGTACGCGGAATATCGAGCCCCTTGAGCGCCTCATGATTTCGCACGGCGTCGGGCGTGTCTCCATGTGGGACCTGCCACACGATCTCGCCGCGATCAAGATTGATCGCCGTGATCGTTCCGTAGGGCGGTTTGAGCAACGGAAGCCCTTGCACCGAGAACGCACCACCGCGGCCGCCCGTGGGGAGCGCGGCAAATCCTTGCACGTAGTTCATGTCGGAGGCGCCTTTCGCTGGCACGACGAGTCCCAGTGCCGACGGCGACGCGTTCGTGGCCGACAGGTAGACCATGTGCGTCTCGGGATCGTACGACCCGCCGGGCCAGTTCGAGCCGCCGTTGGTCGGCCCCGATGAGAAGGTCGCAATGTGTCCGTCGGCCTTGCTCAGCACCGGCGGCGTAAAGATCGGACCGAGCTTGAACCGCGACGCTGCGGCCGCTCCCGCCTCTTTGAGCGCGGGCGTAAAGTCGATCAGGTCGTTGAGCGTGACGCCATTGCGCGCGTATGCGACGGGTTTGGTTGGAATGGGTTGGGTTGGTGCATACCATTCGCCGGGTACGTCGCCCTGTTCAACCGCGCGGTCTTCAAACGGAAAGATGGGTTTGCCGGTAACGCGGTCGAACATGTACAGAATGCCCTGCTTGGTGGGCAGCGCAACACTTTTCACGGGCCGTCCTTCAACGGTGATGTCGGCAAGGATCGGCGCCGCCGTCAAATCGAAGTCCCAGATCGGATGGCGGACAATCTGATAGTGCCATTTGCGAACGCCCGTGCGAAGATCGACGCACACCAGACTCTCGCCGTAGAGATTGTTGCCCGGACGATGCCCGCCGTAGTAGTCGCCGGTGGGAGATTCCACCGGCAGATACGCGAGGCCAAGTTCTTCGTCGATGGTGATTTGCGTCCACACACCGGTGTTGCCCGCGTTCTCGGCCGATCCGTTCAGCCACGAGTCGTAGCCGAATTCCCCTTTGCGCGGAATGGTGTGAAAGGTCCAGAGGCGCTTGCCGGTGCGCACATCAAAGCCGCGAATGTCGCCTTTGTTGTTGCGAAATGTTTTCGGCGAGCCGCCTTCACGAAAGGCCGCACCGATCACAACCACATCGCGACCAATGACGGGCGCGCCCTGATATCCGATTTCGCCCGTTACCAAGTCCGGCAAGATCGGCGAGTCCACCTCCTTCTTGAGATCGACCGCACCGCTGTCGCCAAAACTCCGCACGCGTTCGCCTGTGCGCGCGTTGAGCGCGATCAATCGGTAGCCAGGCGTGATGTACAGAATTCGTGGGTTCTTGCCGTCCGTCCAATAGCTCAGCCCACGACCGGACAGCGGTCGCGGCGCGGCCGCCCCCCGTTCGCCTTCATTCTCGCTGTGCATCCACAACAGCTCACCAGTGATCGCGTCCAGCGCGACGACGGCACGTCGCGTTCCTGCCGTGGTGTACAGCACGCCACCGACCATCAGCGGCGTGCCTTCCAGCTTGAACTCGGGCCTGGGGCCCAGTTGATCGGTCTTGAATCGCCACGCCACTTCGAGCGTGCTGAAGTTCGCGGCGGTGATTTGATCGAGCGGTGCGTAGCGCGAGCCGCGCGTGTCACCGGTGTGGCTGGGCCATTCGCCGGCCTCCGTCGAGAACACGGATGTCGGTGCCTGTGCAGGCATCGAGGAGGCCCGCGCGCCCGCAGTACGCGGCGCAGACTGTGCGACCGCGCACACGGGAGTTGCCACAACCGCCGCAAGGCCCAGACGAATCAGACCGGTCTTCGCTTGATCAAACCCACGCGTCACAGCACATCCTTGGTGAGGGGCATCAGAAGGTCGCAGCCGCGAGACCGCACTTCGGGAGAAAGAGACTAGGGAACAGGCTTCTTCACGGCCTTCGCTTTGCGCTCCGCGACCATCTTGTCGAACTCCTGTTGCTCCAGATACGTGACGTCGATCCAGTTGTGCGCCATCTCGTCGACCGTCCGATCGCCCCAACCAACCCATTGCGCCGGATCGGGGTTGTTGGTGTTGGCGGCCGTGTTGTCATGCCACGCGGTGAACGACAGCATGGTCCCTTTGGGGAGCAACGGGGCGACATCAATGGCGTACACATAGTTAATGTGCCACTGCCATTGGAAGTTGCTTACGGCGCTCAGAACTTCCTTGCGTCCGTCGGGGTAGATGGCTTCGAGCGACATCGCCTTCCCGCGCATATGCATGTGCGGTTGAAAATTCTCCAGACGCGCCGGTGCCGGCAGCACGTAAAAATTCTGCGTGATCGTCTTCTCGTGCGGCGGGATATCCAGATCCGAGCCACGCGAGAGGTCGAACATGCGCAAGACGGTCCGGTGTTGCGGCACAAAACCCTTCGGATAGAAGTAGATCGCCATTTCCACCTGGCTGTCCTTGATCTCCTCACCGATTGCATGCATGTGGACTTCCCAGCGGATCTGCGAACCCGGCAGCATCAACTTGCCGGCATCCTCGGGAAACATCTGGCCCGTCTTGCCAACGGCCCATTCCATGAACAAGCCGGCGTTGGACTGGTGATCGTGGGCCGTGCTGGCCAGTCCCGTGACGCCTGCTTCCGGCTGGAGCAGATAGGCCAGGACGTGATGCACGATCTTGCGATCGTTGGAGCGCACGGGCTTGACCTCGATGGCGCGCACCCATCGCGGTTCCGTGACGCCCGTCTCCACGACCGGACGATACCACTTGTCCTGCGTGCGCGGCGCCAACGTATACGGCTTCGAACGAATGATGAGATCCGGTGCGCCGAGTTTCTCGGCGAGCTGCCACCGATTCGGATCGGGGAAGGTCATCGCCGGTGGCATGTCCTTCGCGTCACCCATGGGCGTACCCGCATCCACCCAATTCACGATCGTCGCCACTTGTGCATCGCTCAGGCTGCCGTCGTTCTTGAACTGTTGAATGCCGATCGTCCGGTCGATATGCCACGGCGGCATGAGTCGTTCGGACACCTTGGACCGAATGCGACGCGAATACTTCTTTGCGTCCTCGTAGGTCAACAGCGACATCGGCGCGATCGAGCCGGGCTGATGACACTGCTGACACTTCTGTTGCAGAATCGGCGCAACGTCCTTCGCGTAGGTCGGTACTGCTGGCACCGCCGCCGTACCACCTGATTTGGGCAGGAGTGGGTTCTGCGCCGCAAGGCGCGCGGTTGCGCTAATCGACAACAGGCCAGTGCCACACACCAGCAGCTTCATGTGATTGCGGAGGCGCGTGCTCATCAGGATTCCTCGGAGGGACATCATGGGGTGACCGTCACTTTGATAAAACCGTTGGTCCAGCAGCACTGCGAATGCCCTGCACTGGCCACCGCGGAGTCATTGGCGCGAATGCGGATCACGTAGTCGCCAGCCTGACTGAATGTCGCGGTGGTATTGCCGACGCCGCCGGTCGGCGCAAGACGGTTGGTGGCAACACTGAAAGCCACGATGCCTGGGCCCTGGTGCTTGAACCAGGTGAGATCAACAGGCGTGCCAACGCGAACACCGCCCGCGCCGGTCGAGCCCGTCTTGGCATCGTCCTTTACCGTGACGGTCAGCGCGAGCGGCTTCCCAACAGCCGTCGTGAGCAGTCCTCCCGTGACACCCAATGGCCCGCGGCCCTCGCGCCCGCCCACGTCGACCGTCAGCGCCGGCGGTGTGTTGTCAGAACTTGCCTCACCTTCAAGCGCGTCGATCTGCCAATCGGGATTGAGGTTGCCGGGGATGGCGAAGGTCTGACCGCGATCCACGATGGTCCACACCACTTTCTTGTTGCCAAAGTCTGCGGGGACGACAACAGCAAACACCCCCCAGTGCCGTCGCGGCGCGAAGGATGTTGGCTGCCCCTGATTTCGAGGACCGGGCGCAACGAAATTGTCGTCGCCGATGGCGACGTCCATTCGCTCGGCCGTATTCCGATTGTAGTAGCCGAACGAGAGGCTGTAGGTACCGTCGCTGTTACGGTACCACCCCTCGAAGACCGGAGTCACGGACTGACCGCTTGGGCTGCTCGGTGAGAGTGATCGCTGCGCCTGGGCGGGCGCTGGCAAACACCAGACGAGGAGCGCGAACAAGACTCGTTGAGGGCGCATGGGGGAGGGGGCGGGAGGGGAGGTCCGAAGGTTGTAAGTACGCGCGAAATCGGCGAGAGCGAAAGGGAGGGGCAGTAGGGAGTACTAAGTACTGAGAACTGAGTACAGACCTGCAGTAGGGGGTACTTCTTCCTGCAGTAGGGGGTACTTCTGCCTGCAGTAGGGAGTACTGCGTACTGCAGTAGGAATACTTCCTACTGCAGGAGACAATACCTCCTACTGCAGGTCTGTACTCAGTACTTAGTACTTGGTACTCCCTACTTTGACCTCCCCCCCCTCCGGTGGTGGTGAAGGCGTGGGTTCGCGCGGTTCTGAGCACTCGCCGGGGGTCCGTTCTGCGCAGTGAGTGTGCTGGTCGTCAGCGCCAGCGGCCATGTGCTGATCAGCGCGACGGCAAGGGATCGAGAGGACACGAAAGCGCCGGACGTGGCACGCGTGCAACCGCGCGCCGCACGTGGAAAGGACAGGGGGGACTGCTGCCAAGAGAATACCACGATGTCCCCTACCCTGCACGCCTCAGGGCACGTCGAACTTCCTGAGCGCCTCTGGCGCATTTGTGCACCGGAGTAAGGTTAGTGGGGTAGCAGTATCAGATAACGGCACCGCGCGCCGCGCCGCGAGGCCTGCCTTCTCACACCGTTAACAGGGGCATCGACATCGATGGCGACATCCAATCGAGTGGTTCGTGAAGGTGTTTCCGCTGGGCTGATTGGTGCCAGCGCTATCGCCGTGTGGTTCGGCATCCTGGACGCCGTCTCTGGAAGTCTTCTGGCAACACCCGTGATGTTGGGCAAATCCTTCGGGTCGCTCTTTCTCAAGGGTAGCGAACCAGGTTTCGCCGCATCGTTCCTTGGCTATACGGTGCTGCACGTGGCGCTCTTCATCATGATCGGCCTTCTGTTCTCGTGGGTCGTGAACGCGGCCGAGAAGGCGCCGTCTGCGATGATCGGATTTATGGGCCTCTTCGTGGTGTTTGAGGTAGGCTGGGTTGGTTGGACGTCGGTCCTCGCCGAAGGCTTTGGCACGCTCTCCTGGCTTCAGGTCTTCATGGCGAACCTGATTGGTGCCGGCGCGATGGGACTGTACATGTGGCGTCAGCATCCGCGCTTGGCCGGTCGTGTTGGCGACGTGCTTGCCGGCAACGAGGCGTAGTCACCCGCCCGAATTTCGACTGCCCTCGCACAGCGGCCGCTCATCCCCTGGGCGGCCGCTGTGTTATGTGATCAGTACGGCACAGTCGCCGTTCGCCTACGGAACCGCACGATTCATCGGTTTGATTTCATATTCCTTGGGCGGCTCCGCCCCGAGGAGATGCGTTACGAAGTAGTCCCAGCGGCGACGCATCATGTAGTTGGACATCGAGCCATAGCCGTGGGCTTGATTGGGCAGCATCAGCAGGTCGAAATCCTTGTTCGCCTTGATCAGGGCATCGACGACGACCAGCGTATTGTACGGCGGCACGTTGTTGTCCATCATACCGTGCGCCAACAGCAGCTTGCCCTTCAGATTCTTGGCGAAGGTTTGATTGGCTTCGATGTCATAGCTGTCAGTGCCATCAGGCAGTCGTTCCAGCAGACCCTGATACCGCTCGCCCCAATCGTCTTCGTACAGCCGTTGATCATGATTCCCCGATTCCGCGATGCCGACCTTGAAGAAATCGGGATACCGGAACATCGCATCGGCGGTAATGAAGCCGCCACCGGAATGCCCCCACATGGCGGCCTTGTCGATATCGATGCCGGCATACCGGCGAGCGAGGTCCTTCATCCCTGCCACTTGATCCGGCAGCGTGTTGTCGCGACCCATGCGTCCGTAGTATGCGTCATGGAAGGACTTCGAGCGACCGGGCGTGCCGCGCCCATCGATCGACACCACGATGAAGCCCAGTTCGGCGAGCGCCTGCTTGTCGCCGCGCGCAACCGTGAAACCGCGCGAGCCCACGCTGCCGCTCTGCGGTCCAGGGTACGCCTGATTGATGATCGGATAGCGTCGCGTAGAGTCAAAGCGCGTGGGGCGAAACATCATACCATACAGATCCGTGACGCCGTCGTCCGCCTTCACCGTGATCGGGATTGGTGGCTTCCACCCGGTTGCCACGAGCCGAGTGATGTCGGCCTTCTCGAGCGGCATGAGCATCGCTCCGTTGCCAGCGCGCAGCACAACGACCGGTGGCACATCTGGCGAAGAATATGTGTCGATGAGATACCGACCGCTTGGCGACAGTTGCATCGTATGATCACCAACGTCCGGTGTCAGCGGCGTGTGCGTCTTGCCGTCGAGCCCGATTTTGTAGTAGTGCGCGAAGTACGGATCTTGCCCCTTCTCGCGACCGTATGCCGCATACCAAACGGTGCGGGTTTTCTCATCGATCCGCGCGATCTGCGTCACGGGCCCATTGCCGCTGGTGATTTTGCTCTTCAGTTGCCCGGTGGTGAGGTCGTAGAGGTACAGCTGCCCCCAATCATCGCGCTGTGAGTACCATACGATTTCTCTGGTGGGCCACAACACGCGCCATCCCGTTCGTGATTCAAAGTGCGTGGCGACTTTTTCTTCGAACAGCGTGCGCACGGCTCCCGTCGCTGCATCCGCCACACGAAACGTGGCACTCTTGTGGTCGCGCGACGTCGAGACGAGAGCAAGCGTTGAGCCGTCGGGACTCCAGTTGTAGTCGGCCATCGTGATATTGTCGCCAATGGAGCCACGATGATAGTCGGGTGCCATTTGCAAACGTACGACCGTGCCGGCGTCGACGTCGATGATCACGCGCGAGAGCATGGCCACCACGCTGTCGCCCGGTAGTGGATACTTCCAGGATTTCAGGACGGGATGCCCCACCTTCATCTCGACGAGAAACATGTCGCCGACGTTGCGCTCGTCTTGCTGCTGCGTGACCAGTTTCTTCGAGTCGGGTGACCAGAGCAGCATAGCCCGATCGCTTGACGCCCATCCGGCGTTGTCGGTGGCGTAGCCAAAATTGGGCTCGCCGTCCTTCGTGAGCGGCTTTTCCTGTCCGGTCGCGACATCGCGCACCCACAGATTCCAGTTCCGAATGAAAGCGGCACGCTTTCCGTCCGGCGATAACACCGACCCTCCCGCGCCGACACCGCGCCCCCCTCGCCCACCCGCAGCAGAATCGATCGTCGCCGGCACGCCAGGGCAGTTGGTGCGCGAGACCATGCAGACGACCTTGAGCTTCCTGGCAGGGTCGATCAGAACCACCTGAGTGCCATTCACATCCGACGTGCGATACCAGAATCGTTCATCAGGCAACCACGTTGCCGCGACCGAACCTCCGACCATCAGGCCCGCAAGACTCGGCGCGAGTTGACCGGCGGCACGGTCGTAATCGGCAGTGCTGAGGACGCGCGGCGCCGATTGCGCCGCGAGCGATATCCCGGACAGGGACAGGGCGAGGAGGGCGAGACAAGCGCGTGGGCTGGAAGCGTGGAGCATGGGTTTCTCAGAAGGTTCGGGCTTCGGCGAAGCAACGCGGCCACTGCGGCCGTCGACGACACACGGCCGACAGGTCATTTTACCACGGGGTGGCAACGCTCGGATAGCCGGATCGGCCTCTCCAGCTCGACACGGGCCGGGAGTATCGACGACCAGGTCGCCACGGGAAGGACCGGGTGGTTCGGGATAGGCGGGACTTTCGGCAACGTTTCAGGGCCGGCGCCCGTTACACGCAGAGTTTGCCGTCTTTCGACGTTCCCACGTCCCACTCAGGTCGCTCTCCAGACACCGCCTATGCGATTGCGTTTCGCCGTTCCGATATTGCTCCTCCCGCTGTCCCTGCATGCTCAGCCGCCCGGTCGCCCGCCCGGGACAGGCGGTCCTCCAGGCGGAGGCCGCCCAGAGGGCGTCGCGCCGGCGCCCCTCCCCGACAGCCTCCTGCAAACGTCACTGCGTGTTTTCCTCGACTGTCAGGGCGGCGTGCGCGGGTGTGATCGTGATTTCTTTGTGCAAGAGCTCAACTACGTGAATTGGGTGCGCGACCGTTTTGACGGCGATGTGCACCTCCTCATCACCACGCTGAACGCGGGGAATGGTGGCCGCGAACTCACCGTCAATTTTATCGGTCAGAAGAAGTACCTGGGCAAGCTCGACACCCTGGTCATCAGTACGCTCCCGAACGACGCCGACGATCAGGTGCGTCGCGAATTGTTGCGTACCTTCCAGCTCGGGCTTGCGCCCTATGTGGCGCGCACGCCGATCTCCTCGCGCCTTCGCATCGGACTGATTGGCGGCGCAGTGCCCCAACGCGCCAATCCGAAGAATGTGAAGGATCCGTGGAATTTTTGGCTGTACCGCGTGGACGGCAACATCGCGGCAAACGGTGAGCAGTTGGTCAAGTCGCTCAATCTTTCCGGATCAGTGTCCGCTGCTCGAACCACCGAAAAGTGGAAGATCAACCTGGGAGCGACCACCGGGTACAATGAGCGCGACTTTAAGGTGTTCGTACCCAGTACGACGGTGCCGGGCCGGCGCGACACCGTACCCGTCATCGTGCTTCAGCGGAGCGCCAGCGCCAATGCCCTTGTCGGCCGCACGATCACCAATCACCTCACCTTGGGGTTGAAAGCGTCGGGGGGCTTCTCCGAAATCCTGAATCAGTCGCTGTCGATGCGAGTGGCACCAGCGCTCGAGTACAACGTGTTCGATTGGAGTGAGGCCACACGGCGACAGCTCACGGCTCTCTATTCATTCGGTGTCAATCGGTACGGCTACTACAACACCACGATCCTTGGCGAGGACGACGAAACGCGACTCAATCAGACCTTGCTGTTGTCGCTCGCCAGCCGCCAGAAGTGGGGCAATACGAATGTGTCGCTGGAAGGGTCGCATTACCTCCACGATGCCAGCCGCAATCTGCTGACGCTGTCCGGCTTCGTTGACCTGCGACTCGGACGCGGCTTTTCGCTCAACTTCCGCGGATCGGCGTCTCGCGTGCGCGATCAGATCTACATCTCGGCCGCCGGGCGGACGGAGCGCGACATTCTGACACAGCGCCAACAACTGCAAACCAACTTCCGGTATAATATTTTTGCCGGAATGGGCTATACCTTCGGCTCCATTTACAACACCATCGTCAATCAGCGATTCGGCTCGTTGGGGGAGACTGGTCGGCGCTTTGGTTTTGGCGGCTTCGGCGGGTGACGGCAAGGGGTCAGTAGTCCTGTAACCTCTGCCACAGCGATCTCGCTCTCAGGATCGCTGTGGCGGAGGAGGCCGGTAAATGGCTACGGCACGCCTGCGCCGGAGGTCAGCGCCGCGCGCGATCCTGTCGCCCGCTCAAGGGCGCTGATCACGATTCCCGAGGTCAGCACCGCCGGCAGAAGCGCGGCGGGCTTGCTCTGGTCGGCAGGATAGAGAGCGTACAGCGGCACCCCGCTCCGTCCAAAGGCAGCCAATGCGGCAGTAATCTCCGCATCACGCGAGGTCCAATCCGCGCGCAGTAAGAGGACGTTACGCTGGGCAAAGGCCCGCTCGACGGCGTCGGTCTGCAGCGCGACGCGTTCGTTGACCTGACAACTCAGGCACCACGCCGCCGTGTAGTCCACGAACACCACGCGCCCCGAGTCCCTTGCGCTCGCAACGCGGGCCGCGGACCACGGCTCCCATCCTGGCGGCGTCACTGCGGCCGTTATTGTCGCGGCGGGTTGCGCGGCAATGACCGCGCCACCGGCACCGATAGCGAGGACCATCGCGGTGAGCGCAAAGCTCGCCGTGCCGGCGCGGCCCAGCAGTTGTAGGCGGCCTGCCATCCACGCAGCGAACGACACCGCGATGGCGAACAGGAGGGCGAGCGCAACCTGATCGCTCCCAGCCTGCCGACCAAGCACCCACAACAGCCACACCGCCGTCGCGTAGAGCGGAAACGCGAGCACTTGTTTGAGCGTCTCCAACCACGGTCCGGGACGCGGGAGCACGCGTAGCAACGACGGGCTCGTGACGAAGAGGATGTATGGCGCCGCCAACCCGAGACCCAGCGCAGTGAACACAGCGAGTCCGACGAGGGCGTGCTGCGTCAGCGCGTATCCAAGCGCCGCACCCATGAACGGCGCCGTGCAAGGAGTCGCAACAACCACAGCCAAGAGACCCGTGAGGAACGAATCGACGTAACGCTCCCCTGCCCCGACCGCCCCCAGCTGCGTGAGACGCATGCCCATCGCAAACACGCCACTCAGGTTGAGCGCAAGCGCAAAGATCACCAAGGCGAGCACCGAAACAACGGCGGGAGACTGGAGTTGGAAACCCCATCCGAGTTGCGCGCCACCGGCGCGGAGCGCAAGCAGCGTACCAGCCAATGCCCAAAACGTGGTGAGCACGCCAAGCGTGAAGACCAGCGCGTGACGACGTCCAACGGAGGCGCGAGTCCCTGTTGCATCGCCGCCGCGCTCGACGAATGCCAGGATCTTGATCGACAGCACCGGAAAAACGCACGGCATCAAATTGAGCACCACGCCGCCGAGGAAGGCGAAGAGCATCGCGACCCACAGGCCAAGGTGTGGTTCCTGCGTGTTTCCGAGCTGAATGGGCGGCGATGGTTGCGTCCCGTTCGCCGTGCGCGTCGCCGGAGGCATCGAGGCACCGCCGGTGCTGGTCGCTTGCGCACCACCTGTCAGCGCGAGGAATCTCGCCTTCTGCTTCGGCGACAGACGTGCGATCGGCACATCGATCTGATATCCCGCATCGGTCCTGTGTACATCCGCAAGCAGCACCCCACGCAATCGCGAAAGAGTGTCAGGGAGCCGTCGGTGCGCCGTCATCGAGAGTAGAACGCTGTCGCCAAGTACCACGACACGCTGTGGCGCCGCGTGCTCCAACACCCCGGTGGAATCGGGGATGAGGTACGCGGCGCGCAGCACGCGCGGCTCCGACGCCGACGCACGGATCATCATGAAGAGGCTCGCGCTGTCGCGCCACGCCGATGCCGTAAACGAGGCCGCGGAACGGACCAACGTCGCGCGTGCGGCACTGATCGACGGAGCCCAGCGCGTTGGCGACACCAGGGAGGCGACGCGACTCGTCAGCGCGACCCGCGCGCTCGCTGGCAAGCACACCTCGGCGCAGACGAGAAAATCGACATCGGCCGACAGCGTGAGCGCGCTCCCAACCGGCACGTCGGCCGCAATCCGTACGTCCGCGAGGACCATCAGGTCGCGCTCGTACCCGAAACTCATCAGCGGCGGCTGCGGCAACAGATGCGGCGTGGGAAAGCGGAGTGCACCAACCGTCACGCCTTTTGGTACGGTCCACTTGGCAGTCAACGGCAGGCCAGCATCGCCGGGATTCGTCCAGTAGGTATGCCAGCCCTCGTCCATCGTCACGCGGAGCGCCACCGTCGTGGTCGCGCCCGGTCGGAGCGCACTGGATTCAGCAACGAGCGCAATGTCGCTATGTGGTGTCAGGTCTTCGGGGCCGACTGCGCCTCGCGACTGCGCGGGCAGCGGGTGCGACGACAGGCACAAGCTCATGACGCTCCCAAAGAACAGGGCCATACGCTCGGGGCGCTGGTTCATATCTGGGCAAGAATGAGGAAAGCGATTTACGTCGCGGAGCGGTCGACAACAGCACAGCTAGACACGTGCGCCTCGTTGAGTTCCCCCACAGGTAAACGAGAGATCCGTACGTCACGATGAGCTTCCCTCGGAACTTCCGGGGTTCCTGGCGTATAGCTTGGCGGATCCGCGTTGCCTCAAGGCAAGGGATCGGTCCAACATCATCTTACCCCGAAACGCCATGCCCCGCACCGTATCGTCCCAAAGAGCCCTTTGGCAGGCAATTGTCCCGTTGGCGCTAGCCGCCTCCACCCTGACTGCGGCGCCTGTGGCTTCCGCGCAGGGCAGCGCCATACTGGGCCCTGTTGACGGAAAGGAGTTG
>Ga0105046_10001732_pt1 | contig 33818 bp, 25 predicted proteins | sample MAT03_FD_78385 | JGI IMG/M metagenome (GOLD analysis project Ga0105046, IMG submission 78385) | Freshwater microbial communities from Lake Fryxell liftoff mats and glacier meltwater in Antarctica - MAT-03 (megahit assembly) | ecosystem: Environmental > Aquatic > Freshwater > Ice > Liftoff... | reverse complement strand
GTCGTTGTGTCAAAAAAAATAATCGCTCATTTACCCCAGTAAACCTCACAATCATTTTTTTTAACACGCCTCGAAACTGAATTTTTCCATCCAAACACCTAGTTTTCGGACAGACACTAAATATAAGGATTACTTCTGCTCATTCAGATGAACCTTATTAATTGCTGGCTGCGCATACATCTTTAGGAAAATAGCGCGTAGAGTGTCTTTTTCGCCTTCAATCGAAAAGATCTTTTCTTCCATATATGTAATGAAATTATTCTTCTCTTTAGGACTGTAAAAAGATTCGAACAGATCGGTGTCGTGAAGAATGTCGCAGGCAATATGATTTACCGGATTTAATTTGTAGTCATGGTGAATCCGCTTGTCAATCATACTTGTCAGTGCCTTGATTTTATCGTTCTCGTTGATGATCTTGTCGATGTATTGGTATTCCTTTTCTTCGATTGGAGCACCAACGCTCATGTGAATCTTTCCCTTAAATTGTTTAATACCGGTAATAATGCTGTTGAGGTCTTCCCCCTGTGCCTTATTGTATTTTGTGTGCAAACCGGATAAGTATAACTCCTGCACTTTGAAGTGGTCGCATGGCTCGTATTCATACGAAATAGTCACCGGGACAATAGTCAGCTGTGCGAAATTTTCAGAGAAGTTCTTTTTACCGCTGATGTTTAGCATTTTTAGTAAGCCACTTTGTGTCGCATCATTCCCATCCTTCGTGCGCCCGTTACGCTGCGCAATCCACACAGAAACTATTTTGTCGGTGAGGGTATGGCGTACATAAGCCGAAAGTTTTTGTGAGATCTTATAAAGCTCTTTGCTCGTGCCTTCACGTTGTATGGTGAACATGCGGTTCAGCTTTCCGAAGTCGCTTACAAACTTGCCTTCCTTTAAATTACTTCCGAAAGATATTTCAGAAGTAGGAAGTCCATTCTCAACTAAAAGTACCTGCAGTATGGCGGCATCCAGCAAAATATCGCGGTGGTTACCCACAAATAAATAAGCTTTTTTAGGATCAAGGTTCTCAAAGCCACTGCTGGTAAGTCCTGAAGAGCTCATTTCAATTACCCTGCGAATGGCACCATGCATAAATTCCTTTTGAAAATCTATGTTGCCATGTACTTTTTCTGCTTTTGCTTTTACTTCCTCAAAAGTCATGTCCTTCCACAGGTAATTAATCAGGACCATAAAAAGCGGGTCCAGTATTATTTTTTTAGTAACGTCTTGTACCTCGTCGTCATAAAATGCGCGAATGTCTTCAAAATCAAATTCGTTCTTCACACTCTCTTTTTCGTTTTCCATCGTTCGTTATGTGGTTCGTTTGTCAATAAATAATAAAGGTTTCCGGCTTGTACCGGGTTGCAATCTCCTGCTTACTTCGTCAGGATGTTGAAAATTTAAATGCGGTACAACGCGTAGTTTGGCTCTGAAACTATCCAGCAGATCTGATTCCCTAGAGTGAAAGCGTTTTTCACTGCCAATATAAATGCGGATATCATCTGTTCCGCTTTCGTTTGTTGTAATTTCCACCTGGTAATTCTTTATCCACGAGGTGTTTTCTAAAATAGTGTAAATGGCATTTGGGTATATACTTGTACCTTTGTATTTGATCATTTGTTTTTTGCGTCCCAAAACGGGACTAAGGCGAAGACTTTCCTGCCCGCAACTGCACGGCTCTGTATGTGCAATACAGATGTCGCCGGTTTTAAAACGCAAGAGTGGCATACCCTCAACGCCAAGTGTCGTAATAACTAATTCTCCCGCCTCTCCTGCTTTTACACTATTTCCTGCCTCATCAACTAGTTCTGCAACGAGCAGATCGGGCTGCAAATGCCCGCCTTTAAAAGCGCTACACTCCGTAAACGCTGTTGCCATTTCGCTTGAGGCGTAGGTGGAGAATAATTGCAGATCCCAGTTTTCGCTTATCTTTTTTCCAAGTGTGTTTAATGTGAAATCGGCATTGCGAATAGATTCCCCAATGCAGATGGCTTTTTTAACGGATGAATTTTTAAAATCAATGTTGTTTGCCTCAGCAAATTCTACAAGCTTTAGAATAAAAGAAGGTACGCAAATAATTACGGTGGGTTTAATGCACTGAATCGTATCCCATTGCAATTCGGGAATGCCATTCCCCACGCGTACAATTCCAGCACCAAGTTTTCGGGCGCCTAAAAAATAAGCGAGTCCTGCCATAAATCTTCTGTCAACAGTGGTCATCAACTGAATGATATCGTCTTCAGTAATGCCGGCTGTTTTAAACGAGGTTGCTTCATTCAATGCAAGACGATCCAGGTCTCCATCGGTAAGGGCAAGCGTTACCGGCTTTCCTGTGGTTCCGGAAGTAGTCACGTAATCGACTAATTTCCTTTTCGGTACGCATATAAAATCGTTTGTGAAATTCTGAAGGTCTTCTTTTTCTGTAAATGGAATTTTTTGAAGATCGGCTATGGTATTAATTTCGTTAAGCTGAATGCCATTCTTTTCAAAGAGCCTTTGATAGAACGGCGAACGCATAGCAACGTAACGCAACTGTTCTTTTAAGGCTTTATGTTCAGAATATGGATCCATCAGTTTTTGTCTTTTTCGAGCAAAACAATATGTTCAACAATAGCGTCAGCTTCTTTTTTTGTTGCGACTTCTTTTGTTAGTGCTTCTTTATAATAACGAAGGGCTTCGTTCTTGTCTTTTATTTTAGTGTAATAGTCGCCCAGTATCCAGTACGTAAAATAGCTGTTCGGATTGGATCCCACAAATGCTTTTACATAAATATCGTCGACCTTCAGATCATAAGAACTCTTCGTGCAATACTGGATGTAATTTTTTATTTTTTTGAAGAGCAAAAAATCCGCGAACGCTTTGGAATTTAAAAAAGGATCTGCGGCAATAGTTTTACTGGTGTTCTGAATCTCTTTATTTTTAGCCAAAGTGGGAGCTTCTTCAAATACAGTGTTGAGGTTATAACAAACATATTTACCTAATTGGTAGGGAGTCGTGGAGACCCAGACAAGCCTGTCCTCGGGCTTAAAAATAATGGAATGGTGTGCTATCAACTGGTTTATCCCTTTTTCATTTGTCAACCCAATTGCACGATCATTCAATCCGTTTTGATCTCGTAATACTTTTGCAGCCAGTTCTGGAGTAAATTTAGTTGTGCGTGACAATAACTGCTCGATTCTGAATTTGCGGTAAAGAGAAGAACTCTCCACCATGTTTTTGTTATTGACGTAATCGTTCTCAAATAAAGTACTTCTATAATGATTAGAACAGATCAACTCTTCGCCGCTCTCTGAATAGAGATTTGTTTTAGTTGGTGTTTTTTCAATGATGGCCGCGCTTTTATCAAGAGACGAGCCAATCAGTATCGATTCCGATACAAAGGTTTGTCTTTTTTGAGCAATCTCATAAGCCTCACTAATGGTTTTTGAATATTGCAAGATTTCTTTCGCCAAAAGAGAAATGGGTGTCGCTGCACTTTTAGGAATATCCGATTTAGATGCATTGATTGTAACAGTCAGCCCCTGATTATTCATGCCTGAAACAACGCCGGTAAAGCCAGCCCAGGTCACATACATAAATTTATATCCTTTTGAGGGGTTCGTGAAACAAACAATTTTATTCCTCGCGAAATCGTCACCGGCAAAAAAATCGAAATTTCTCCCCACTAATAATTTTCCGTCTTCCGTTCTGTTGTTCCATACACCAAAAGAAGTACAGCCTACCACCATGTTCTTATCCTGCAGGGCGTGACCAATATCGTGCGCGCTGTGGTAATTTAAGAGCCGATAGTATTTTGGAGCCATTTTGTCAAATTTATCCGAGGCACTCATTGATACTCCATAAATTTCATCCAGGTATTCTTTGCTAATGTGTTCTGGCATTTTGCGGTTAAAATAACCTACGAAATATTTTAAGAAATCAAGATATTTTTCAGAGGGAACGAGTTCTTTGATCTGGTTAATGAACACCGTTTCCTGCCAGTCTGCAAGCTCCTTGGTCAGTTTTCCATTGGCAACGCCTCTTTCAAAGCCATTGCCTTCCACATACATTTCCCATAAGCCCGACTCACTTTTGCGCAGCCAGTTCGTTCCAACACGTCGGAAGTCAGGCGAAACGACTTGTAATGCCTGCTTTTCAGCCGAATGGTCCGTAATTTCAGGAAGTGGTTGGTAAATAGCTGCAATAAAATAAATCAGGAAGCCAACAAGAAGGATTAGGAGAACAAGAAAGGTCTTTAAAATTATTTTTAGAAGCTTGCGCAGCGTTTTAGTCATCTCGAAGTTACAAGCGGTTCGTGGCTGTTAAATTAGCCTGTAAATATAAGGATTTTATAGTGATAGCGGGCATAAAGTCTGCCGCAGATTTCGCACATAAAGAGGGATTTTTTTGGTTAAATAATTTTATTATTCAAGAACAGAAAAAGATTCAGGTTCGTCTGGCTAACACCTTAATTTATGGAAAATCGGATTATGATCCATGTAAGAGCAAAATTGTAACAGTTCATCTTCGGCAAAACTGCATTATGAATCCAACTTAAAACTGATTCTCTTCCCGAAACGCGATTCATCAAATTTACCTTCATCATACACCAGGTGCCCATTGACAAAAGTCTTAGAAATACTACTCTTAAAAGTATGGCCTTCAAACGGACTCCAGCCGCATTTGTAAAGAATATTTTCTTTAGTTACGGTTGTTGGTTTGTTTAGGTTAACCAAAACAAGATCAGCAAAATAGCCTTCGCGAATGTAACCACGTTTTTCAATCCTGAATAAGTCGGCAACGTTATGACTCATTTTTTGCACAATTTTTTCGAGACTGATTTTTTTGTTGTGATAAAAATCAAGCATGGCTAAAATGCTGTGCTGCACCAGGGGACCACCGCTTGGAGCTTTCAGGTAAGACTGATTTTTTTCTTCGAGTGTGTGAGGAGCATGATCGGTTGCAATCACATCAATTCTGTCATCGAGAACGGCTTCAAATAGTTTTTCGCGGTCGTAGGCTGTTTTCACGGAAGGATTCCATTTTATGAAATTTCCCTTTGTTTCGTAATCATCGTCGCTAAACCAGAGGTGATGGATACAGGCTTCGGCTGTGATGCGTTTTTCTTTCAAAGGAATTTTATTACTGAAAAGGCTGAGTTCTTTTGCCGTCGAGATATGAAGAATATGCAGACGTGTGTTGTATTTTTTGGCGAGGTCCACAGCCATGGAAGAAGATTTATAACAAGCTTCAGCATTGCGTATCACCGGGTGAAAGTACGCGGGAATATTTTCCCCATATTCAGCCACAATGCGTGTCTGGTTTTCTTTAATCATGGGATCGTACTCGCAATGCGTCGCGATCAATGCTTTTATTTTTGAGAAAAATCCTTCCAGTACCGGCTGATGATCTACCAGCATATCGCCTGTAGAAGAACCCATAAAAAGTTTTAGTCCGCAAACTTTCGAATAATCTACTTTGAGCGTTTCCTCAAGATTATGGTTTGTACCACCCATAAAAAAAGAATAATTCGCCAGCGAACAGTGTGAAGCCCGGATATATTTTTTTTCCAGCTCTTCAACAGTCGTCGCCTGCGGAACAGTGTTCGGCATTTCCATATATGAAGTTATCCCTCCCGCAACAGCAGCTTTTGCTTCGGTGTAAATTTCACCTTTATGCGTCAGACCCGGTTCTCTGAAATGCACCTGATCGTCTATAGCGCCCGGTAACATTACTAAACCATTAGCATTTATTTCCGTATAATTGCTGGTGTTTTCTATTTCCCTTTCAATGCGTGTGATTAACTGGTTCTCAATTAATACATCGTAGATCCCGATTTCGTCTTCGTTTACAAGGGTGGCTTTTTTTATAAGATAATTCACTGTTCAGTCTTTATGTAAAGTTAATAATAATAGCAATTTAGATAATAGTAATGGTCTTTTTTAATTTTCCGAGCGGCCCTTTCTTATTTTGTCTTTTTTAACCTGCCGGATAAAAAAAAATAATCCGAACGCAAAAAGAAGAAGGCCCCCAACAAATACCAGAACTAATGTAGTAATAGCATACATGTAAAAGAAAAGTATATGACCAAACTGATACTGGTAATAAAGCCAAGCGCTCTCGTACATCAGGTACAAGCCGAGGGACATACTTGCAACAGCAAGAAACTTTAAAAGAGAAGAGCGTGCGGAATCTGACATAAATATTCTAATAAACTAATTTGAATTGCTGCGACATCATTATGGTAATTCACCAAGCGCTATCAGGAATTTTTCCATTTTTAGTTTTGCTACCCGCGCTGAGCAATTGTAGTTATTAAAGATCAACGAAAACGCAAGGTCTTTACCGGACTTCGTTTTCACATAACCGCAATAAGCCCGTGCTCTGGTTATATAACCTGTTTTGGCACGCATGTTGTTCTCAATTAATTTTCCTTTTCCAATGTTACTCATACTGCCTTGTTTTCCAGCTAGTGGAAGGGAGGAATTAAAATGTTTATAACACACACTATCTCTGTACACTTTACTCAATAAGTGCGCCTGGAATCGGGGTGTGACCGTATTTATGCGTGAAAGGCCGCTGGCATCTTCCATGTAAATCTCATTGGAGTCTAATCCTCTTGTCAGCCAATAGTTTTTTACAACTTTAAGACCAGGTTCTGATTTTCCTTTTCCCAACGTTTTTAAAATCGTCTCACAATAATGGTTGTTGCTTTTAATATTCGTGAAATAGACGATCTTCTCAAGGTTGGGGGAATGGTGCGTGTAGATCAATTGCCTCGAAACCTGCTCCTCTGCTTTTGTGTAATTAGAACGGATTTGAACACCTTGGCATTTTACCCCAGCCTGCAAAAGTGAGGTGTACAAATTTTCAGCGCAAAGCAGGGCAGGGTCGGGGAGCGCCACTTCTATTTCGTAATTTGTTTTATTAGGAGGAAGAGTCCCGCGAATTTCTTTTGTAAACGAAAAAGGATCTCCGTAAGCGTAAGCCTGGTCTTCGCTGCCAGTAGCTATCACATCCGAAATAAGTGTAATAGTGTTATTTAAATATGCCGGAAGATAACCTGTGATCTTTGCTTCGCCACCTTTTTCGCCAGTGTTATAAAGTACCGTAAATTTATTATCTCTGTAGGAGAGTCCACAGGGAACCGCACCAAAATAATTGCTGATGTCTTCCCAAATCCAGTTAGAGGGGATGGTTTTATCAAAATAAGACGCATCACCGATTATAGCACCGTGGAGTTCCTTCAACCCTTTTTCTTTTAATATTTTTGCCCACTTATCGGTCACAAGCTCCTTATCCTTTACGAAATTATCTGATTGCAGAGTGGGATCTCCACTTCCGACAATTACAAGATCGCCGTTTAATACGCCTGTAGTTTTGTTGTAATTACCCGTATAATAAATGCGCGTCTCATAACGGTAGTTGGCCCCAAGCAGGTTAAGCGCCGCAGAAGTGGTAACAATTTTCAAAGTACTTGCCGGCACAAGCAATTGGCTAGCATTATATTCCGCAATCACTTCTGCACCGGAAGCAGTCATCACATAAAAGCCAATGGACGCATTCTTAAGATCTTTGTCTTTCTTCCATTCTTCTGCAAATGCGCTAAGTTGCGCCAGAGACACCAGTGGCAGAAAATAAATAAGTATGAGGCCCCTTAATTTCATTTTACAGGTACTACTTTCATTTCGTCGACATAAACCAGTAGCTTTTTTATGTTTTTATAACCCATGCTTTGAAGCGCAGATTCGTATTTATAAAGTTGTTTAAAATATTTATCGTTTTCTTTTCCCGTTTTGTAATCAATCAGAATCGTTTCGTCATTTTTGAAAATGATTCGGTCAGGACGAAGTAATTCTCCTGTCTGCGTTACCAGCTCAGCCTCGAGCTTGCAAATGACGCCGGGTATAAAAACTTCCTCGAGTTTGGGATGATGAATTATCTCATGAATTTTTTTTGTGAGTTCACCAATTTCTTCTTTGATGATCAATCCTTCTAACAAGGCCGATTGTAATGCTTCAGTCTCGTCTCCTCTTATTTTAATTTTCGAAAGAAGCCAGTGAATCAAAATTCCTTGCTGTTTAGCTTCTTCAGCATGTTCGTTGTTATTGAGATAAGAAGCCTTTATCTGGATCGTGTTTTTGTTTGTTGAGAAATCGAGGGGCTCCAAGTCAAAGTCCGGAAGACTTTTGGAAGAGTGTTCTGATTGTTTTGCAGAAGCTACGCCAATCTCATAAAAATTTTCACTTACCGCGTTATGTTCTGAATTTGCAAATTCAGTGATCCAATCACTCACCGAGGGTAACTTGTTGGTGAGACTCGAAGTACTGATGATGTGGAGTCTTTCAACAGCGCGGGTAAACGCCACATACAAGAGATTAAGGTTATCAAGTACCTGATCTTGCTGCTCCATTTCCAATTCCTGTTCAAAGCCAGACTCAATTACTTTTTTTGTAAGGCTCACCACACTCACCGGAAGCCGCACCTTCGCGTTTTTTACATTTACCCAACTGTCGTTAGCCTGGTATATTGACCAGTTGCAATAAGGTATGATCACCACCGGAAACTCAAGGCCTTTGCTCGCATGAATAGTCATGATCTTTACAGCATCTGTATTTTCGGGAATGATCATGGAAGCTCTGTTACGCCTGCCTTTCCACCAATCGAAAAAAGAAGAAATATTAGAATTTTTTTGGACCAAATATTCATTTACTTCGTCCAGAAAAAAACGAACATAGTGATATCCGTTTTTATTTAACTGCAATGCCTTCGAAATTTCGATGCAATTATCTAGAAGATTATTTAAACTCAAATCCCCTTCCGATAAATGGATGCCACAGGATTTAAAAATGTCAAAAAGAGATTTTCCTTTGGATAAGTCTACAAGGTAGTTATGATAAGCTGCTTCGTTAATTTGTTTTGACTGGAACAGGTAATTCACTACGGCTCCTGCGCTGATCATATCCTGCCGGTTTACAAGGTAGTTCAGATAAGAAACAATGGTATTGATCTCAAAATTATTTTTAAGAAGCAGAGAGTCCGAAGAAACTACAGGAATTTTCTGATGCACTAAAAAATTGGCGATGCTGTTCCCGTGGTAGTTTTTTCTTACGAGGATACAAATGTCTTTGAATGCAAAGCCGTCCCGCCGCGCTTTAGAAATTTGCCCGCTGATTTTAGTGTGCATAAAATCATCCAGTTCATCACGTTCTACTTTGCCCGTATGAATGCTTACATACCCGATCCCATTATTTTGTATGAGTTGAGATTGTTTATCATATATCGGTTTGGACGAATTAGACAATAATTTCTCACTCAGAGAAGCGAAAAATGTATTGTTGAATTCAACAATGGTTTTAAGACTTCTGAAATTTGTATTGAGCACTTTGCCAAGGAAATTTCTGTCCAGTGACTGAGCTCTTTCATCAATTATAAAATTGTTAGCTGGGTTTTCAATTAGGGGGAGTGAGGCGAATTGTTTTACGTTGGCATTTCTCCAACGGTATATACTTTGTTTACCATCTCCAACAATCAGGTTAAACCAACCACTCGCAAGTGAATTGTCCAGCAGCGGCAGAATATTATGCCACTGTAAACTGCTGGTATCCTGAAACTCGTCGAGCAGGTAATGTTGGTAACGTTCGCCCAAACGCTCGTAGATAAAGGGTGTTGGCTCGTTGTTAATGATCTCAAATATTTTTTGATTAAATTCACTGATAAACACAAGACGTTCTTCCTGCTTTTGTTCAGAACTGATCTCTTCTATCTTTTTAAGCAACATGAGCGGATACATTTGTTTACTCAATAACTCACACAAAGAAAAGTAAGAATAATTTTCGTTTATGAATCCCAAAAGACTGCTTGCGATAGCCTTCAACTCAGGTGCAATAGCGTCAACTGTTGCTTTGTTCGATCCGGCATCATTGGCCCATTTGTTGGAGTTCACCGCATCAATGGTCCTGCCTTTTTGCGTGCTTTCAAGGTTCACGGAAGCATCGAGGCACTTTTTGAAAAAATTTTGCGGACCGGAAGCTTTGTAATAAAAATCGTTATCGTTTAATTTATTTTTCTGAATAAGCTCTATTGCTTTTTGTGCTTCTGTCTTCAGCGTGTGTTTATAATGCTTTGTGAAATCAAGAAATTGTTTCCTGAAAATCTCTAGTTGATCGGCATCAAATTGTTTTAGTTTTTCAATGTATTCGCCTGAATCTTCTTTCAGTAAAAGCTTTGAGAACTCCTGAATCTGCAGCTCCGGATCCCAGGAAGCATTGTCCTCTGCCTTGGTGAGCGCGTATTCTTTTAAGAGTTTGCTTATGTACTCATCCTCGCCAATTTTATTAAAGAGCGAGGCAATTACTTTTTCGTAAAAGCCCTGCGTGTCCATTTCAATATTAAAATTGACAGGAAGCTTCAGATCATGCGCAAAGGTCTTTACGATCTTATGCGTAAAGCTGTCGATGGTACCAATAGAAAAATCGGAATAATGATGAAGAATGTGACTTAAAACAAAGCGTGCGCGCGTTTTTAATTCTTCCGGCGACAGGTTCATCTCATCGCATAATAATTCTCCGACGAACGGAATTTTTTCTTTGTTCGCAATTTGATTAAGTGCTTCGATTACGCGGTTTTTCATTTCTGTAGCCGCCTTGTTGGTGAAGGTCACAGCTAGAATACGCTTGTAGTTGAAGCTGAGTTTTTTTTCGTCATGCAGGGCAAGACGCAGGTATTCTTTTACGAGTGTAAAAGTTTTACCGCTTCCGGCACTTGATTTATAAACTACAAAATTCCCCAATCTTATATTAAACTTCTTGCAGAGACACAGAGTTTTTATTTACAAAATACCTCAATCACTGTATATTCAATTTCTCTAAAGGACGAAAAGGTCCCATAGTTTCGTAACACGGTCCTGTATCCCTTTAGTCGTACCTGCCTTATGTCCCTTCGTGGCACTAAAATAAAAAAGGCCACAGAATCTGTAGCCTTTTGTTATCAACTCTTATGAATACTAGTCTTCGTCTTCTTCTTCACCAGCAGCTTTTTTCGGCTTAACAGGTGTTTTAGGAGCATTCGGATCTACGAAATCAAAACTTAAGATCTTGAAGGATGTCCTTCTGTTTTTAGCATGTAAAGCTTCTTTTTCCTGCTGCGAAGGAGCCTTAGCGATCAAGGCATCAGTGATTAGTGGGATAGTTTCGCCATAACCCTTGGCTACAAGACGGTTTGGATTAATACCTTTTTCTTTTACGAGATAGTCAACACAAGACTGTGCACGTGCTGTTGAAAGCTCCATGTTTTTCTTGTCATCGCCTCTTGTATCTGTATGAGAGTTTAACTCAACTACAGTAGAAGGATTGTCCTTCATAATATCAAATAAGAAGTTAAGGGAATCTTTAGATTGAGGTAAAAGTGCAGCACTTCCAACTTCATACAATACTTCTGGCATACGTGGATTTTGAACAATAGGATACACGCAAAAATCCGCAGTGAAATCTTTTGAAACATCATTACCAACAGTTGTAAGCACACGAAGATCTTTACTTGCCAAGAAACCATCTTTAGGATGTCCAGGAGATTTTGAAGCCTTACTTGTTTCTGTGGTGATGCTATAAGTGGCTTTTTCTTTTAATTTAAAGCAATAAGCGCCATCTTTGCCAGTCATCGATTCAGAGATTGATCCATCGCTGCCGATAATTTTCACTTTTACAAATTCAACAGGCTCGCCTTTTCCTTTACCTGTGTTTGGATCTCCACAGTTAATTACAATTCCACAACATTTGAATGCCAGAGCTGGTAAACTAAAACTCCAGACGTCATCATCTCCTTTTCCACCTTCACGATTACTTGTAAAATAACCACGGTTTTTTCTTCCTTCAAACACGATACCGAAATCATCATAAGAAGAATTTAAAGGCCATTTTAAATTCTCAACGGGTTTGTTGGTTTTTCCGTCAGGACCAACTTCTGCTAAGAAAATATCTAATCCACCTAATCCCGGGTGAAAATCAGAAGAGAAATATAATTTTTTACCATCATCAGAGATAGAAGGATAAACTTCCATTCCTTCTGTATTTACCGTTGGACCGGCATTTTTAGGTTGTCCCCATGAATTACTTTTTGGATCATAAGTACAGCTCCAGATGTCAACTTTTCCATATCCGCCAGCCATATTGGAAGCGAAGTAAAGCATTTTGCCGTCTGCAGACAAGGTTGGATGTGCGAATGTGATAGTATCATTACTGAAAGGTAAACGTTCAGCAACACCCCAGGTGCTCCCTTGTTTCTTAGCCATAAATAAACCGCATTGGTTTTCCATGCCTTTTTCTTCCGGGCAACGTGTAAAGAAGATCATATCTCCTTTTTTGCTTACCCAGCCTCTGCCTTCATTTACATCTGTAGAGACCGCAGGAGGTAGTAAAACCGGGGTCGACCATTTACCGTTTTTATCAAGCTTGGCTTCCCAAAGATCTCCTTTAGGGTAACCGGTGTTAGCGTCCTGGCTACCTAGTGCGCCATCTCTGTTTGAAGAAATTACAATAGTTTGGTATTTTTTATCGCTGAAAGAGGGCGCGTAGTCTCGGTTTTTAGAGTTAATCAAAGAGATATTCTCTGTTTTGTAACGCATAGGATGATCAATCCATTCTTGAGCCAATTGGCATGATTTTACACCTAAGTCAGCTTTTTTAGCATCGCCGCCTTTAGATTTATAATTGTTGTATTCAACAATTGATTCTGGATATTTCATCAGGTTTTTTAAAACCTGAGCTAAATGAAGATAAACGATAGGATCATCATATCCTGCGGCAATTGACTTGTTTAAGTTTACCTCTGCGGCCCTGTAATCATTGACGCGTTGGTTAGAAACACCCATTCTGAAAAGAACAATACCTTTTTTTGCCTTGTCAATACTAGGAAAAGCATCTTTGTATAACTGGGCGGCCAGGTAGTATTGTTTCGCCTCAAAAGCTTCATCAGCTTTTTTGAGAGCTTTTTGGGAAAATCCTGATACACAGAAAGTTAAAACAGCTACAGCTGCTAAAATAAGCTTGGTAATGTTTTTCATACTTTAAATAAAGTTTAGTCGGGTGCTAAAATAATGATAATTTTTAAATAGTTTCAAAAAAAAGTCGTTTTTGCCTGTTTTTTTGGAACGCCCCATTCAAAATAATTGATTTAAGATAATTAATGCTGCCCTTTAAGCTTTGCAGGGCTTATTTATGTAATTTTAAAATCCGTGTCTGGCATCTATTTACATATTCCTTTTTGCAAACAAGCCTGTACATACTGCGACTTTCATTTCAGTACCGATCTCTCGTCAAAAGAGGCTGTTATAGCGTCTTTACTTAAAGAAATTGACCTTCGCAACGATTACCTGCACGACAAAAATCTTGCTAGTATTTATTTTGGAGGAGGAACTCCGAGTCTTTTGTCTAAGCAAGACCTCGATCTCATCTTTCATTGCTTAATAGAACGCTACTCTTGGCAAAAAGATACAGAAATAACGCTGGAAACAAATCCTGATGACATTAATCCTTCATCGCTCAAAGATTGGAAGGAAGCAGGGATCAACCGTTTAAGCATTGGTTTGCAAAGTTTTAACGAGGAAGAACTCAAATGGATGAACCGCGCGCATACTGCTTCAGAATCGCTCGCTTCGGTGCGCATGGCGCAGGATGTCGGCTTTGATAACATCACCATCGATCTGATCTACGGCAGTAAATTTCAGACTTTAAAAAGCTGGGAAGCAACCCTTGAAAAGGCGATTGCTCTGGATACTCAGCATATTTCTTCCTATAACCTGACCATCGAAAATAAAACCGTGCTCGGCATAAAACACAGCCGGGGCAAAGAGCCAGCGGTGTGCGATGAGCTTAGTAGTGCCCAGTTTTTATTAATGACGGATGCTTTGAGCAACGTAGGATTTATTCATTACGAAATCTCTAATTTCGGAAAAGAAGGGTTTTTCGCGAAGCACAACAGCAACTACTGGTTACAGCAGCATTACCTGGGGATTGGACCTTCGGCCCATTCTTTTAACGGCGACTCGCGGCAATGGAACGTTAAGAACAATTATCAGTACGTGAAAGCATTAAAGGATGGAATTCCCGTTTTTGAAAAGGAGCAGCTGTCAATCGAAGACCGTTATAATGAATATGTTTTAACCCGGCTGCGAACAATCTGGGGGTGTGATATTAGGGAGATTGAAGCTCAGTTCGGAAAAAAAATCGCCGATCATTTTAAAAATGGTGTTACTGATAAATTAGAATTTTTTGAAGAAAAAGGAGGAACCTACACACTCACCAAAGCTGCTAAATTATTAGCGGACGGCATTGCTTCAGATCTTTTTATTTGAAGCGAGGAAATTTTTGATAAGTCCTTCACTTTTATCGACACTGTACTTTACCCAGGCAAAGTAGACGTCGAGCTTTTCCTGCGCTGTAAGTCCATAATCCGGCACTTCTTTGCGAATACGTGTTGTGAGCTCGTACATACACAAAGCCGCGCAAACACTCACGTTAAAGCTTTCGGTAAAGCCATACATCGGAATTTTTACAAATTCATCCGCATGCTCAAACACATCTTGCGAAATGCCATCAATCTCAGTTCCGAAAACCAATGCTAATTTTTTATCTACTGGAAGTTTGTCGATCGTACAATCGTTTTTGTGCGGCGTTGTGGCAACAATTCTGTACCCCAGATTTTTTAAATGCGTCAGGGCCTCCACGGTGTTGTTTTCTGATTTACTGTGGCGGTGAATGTTGATCCAGTTACTGCTCCCCATGGCTACATCATCGCTGATCTTTAAATGATTTCTGTTCTCTATAAAATGCACGTCCTGAATGCCAAAACTCTCGCAACTTCTGAGCACTGCGCTGGCGTTATGTCCTTGGTAAACATCTTCGAGCACAACGCGTAAATGTGGCGTGCGTTGCGCTATTACTTCGTCAAATCTCGCTTTGCGTTTATCTGAAATAAAAGTCAGCAGGTAATTTATTAATTGTGTTTTTTCTGAGTTGTCCATGGTAATAAGGCTGCAAAGAAAAATAAATCTTTTTAAATGGCCGCTATTTTTTTATTTGCCGAAGCAATCAGGTTTTCGAGAAACAAAAATCCGTTTGTTCGGTATAATTGAAAGTAATCAGCTTTTCTTTCAAAAACCTAATAACTTTCAGTATATTTACCGCGTATTTAGGTTCTTTTTTAATAAAAGAATAATAGGGAATAGCGTGAAATTCGCTAACAGTACCCGCTGCTGTAAGTCTTTTTAAAGCTTAAACAATCAAGTGCCACTGTCTGATTATGATGGGAAGGCGTTTAAGCCAAGGACGAGTCAGAAGACCTGCCAAATGCACAAGGTTTGATGTTTCCGGGATGTGGAACAAAAAAGCGTGAGAAATTAATTCGGTAAATTGATTTTAATGACAGATAAGCGCATGGCTTATGGTGTAACGTTTTTCGTTAGGTCATTGATCTTACTATGTTTTTTTTATAGTTCCTCTTATTTTGCGCAGGATACAATTTCTTTAAAGGATGTTGAGATAAGCAGCAGCAAGATCCAACTTTCGCAGATCGGAAAAAAAACAGAAGCCATTGATTCTACCGTGAAAGAACAATTTAAAAATAACTCCATAGCAGAGGTATTGGGCTACAATTCTTCGGTATTTATAAAGAGCTATGGTCCGGGTGGACTCGCAACCACAGGCTTTAGAGGAGGTAACGCTTCGCAAACAGCCCTGCTGTGGAATGGATTTAATTTACAGAATGCCATGTTAGGACAGGCCGATCTGGCTCTAATGCCCGCTGTGCTTTTTGAAGACATTGGGATTGAATACGGAGGCTCATCCTCGGCATGGGGCAGCGGCGCGATGGTGGGCAGTATTCATTTAAATAACAAACTAAATTTTGACAAGGGACTTGTAAGTAAACTGAATTTCGGCGCAGGAAGTTATGGAAGTCTGAATGGCTCGGCTGCCGTGCTTGTGAGCCAGAAACGCTTTGTTTCTTCCACAAAAATTTACATAAACAACTCGCAGAATAATTTTAGGTACAGAGATACTTTAGACAAGGAGAATCGTAACAAACGTCAAAAAGATTCAGAATATTATTTCAAGGGACTGATGCAGGAGTTCAGATTCCTCCTTAATCCAAAACAGATAGTTTCGGTAAACGCATGGCTCACCACGAACCAGCGACATTTGCCTGTTTATAATGCCGGCTATAAAAGTAAAACCTATCAGGACGATGATGCGATAAGACTTACAGCGAATTGGAAGTACATTGGTAAACAATTTAATTCTGTAATTCGCGGAGGCTATTTTATAGATAGAATTGATTACATAGATAGTATTAGATCCATTTTTTCGAAGAGTAAGACAAATACTTTTATGTTTGAAAACGAAAATTATTTTAACCTGCATAAAAACCATCAATTAAATGTGGCAGTGAATGTTCTATCAAGTAAAGCATTTACCGAAAACTACACTTCATCTAAAACGTTGAGCAGGGCTTCACTCTTACTTGGAAATAAATTTACATTTTTGAAAGAAAAATTAGTTGTCTATGTATCTGCAAGGGCAGAATATTTTAGCGTGGGTAGTTTGCCCGTTACAGGAAATGTTTCCGCAGAATATAAATTATTAAGACACATAAACGCAAAAATAAATGCCGCAAAAGTGTACAGGCAGCCAACACTTAATGAGCTTTATTGGACGCCGGGTGGGAATGCGAATTTGAAACCGGAGCAAGGTTATACTTATGAAGGAGAACTAAATTACAGCAGGAAGATTGGGAACCTGAGCTTTTTTGTTTCAGCTTCGGTTTATAGTAGGGTCGTAAATAATTGGATTCTTTGGGTACCGGGTGCTAATGGAAATCCCTCACCGGTAAATATTCAGAGCGTTTGGAGCAGAGGCACGGAGACCAGCTGGAAAATAAATTACAGGAAAAATAAGTGGAGGGTTGGAACAGGTATAATTACAGCTTATGTGCTGTCTACAGTTCAAGCGAACACTCAGGAAAATGATAACTCACTGAACAAACAACTTATTTACACGCCGCGGTACACGGTGAATGGCCATGTTTCTATGGGATACATGAACACAGATTTGATTTTTTATCAGCAGTACAGTGGTTACCGTTTCACTACGAGTGACAATTTGAATTGGCTGACACCCTACAGTGTTTCGTCGCTCCGCCTCAATCATAAACTAGATCTCAAAGACATAGTGGTAACACTTTTCGGAGCATGCAATAATGTGTTTAATACAAATTATACGGTGATGGCCGGAAAACCAATGCCGTTGCGGAATTACGAGTTCGGACTTAGCATTCAGACAAAACCTATTAAAAGAAATAAATCAACATAAATCAACAATAAAAAAACCATCATGAAAAAAACAATTACACTTTTATCCATTGCCTTTAGCATTTTTGCAACAAATGCACAAACCGTGGCCGACTTTGAGACTTTTACCCTTTCCACAAATTCAGCTTACAGTCCACCGACCAGCACACCTTTTCAAACAAGTAATGCTTCGTTTCAATACAGTTGGGATAACGCATTTAGTTTCTGGAGTGGTGGATTTTCATACACGAATAAAAACGATTCGGTAACTGCAGGTTTTGGAAATATCTATGGCGTAAGACCAGGAAAAGGATACAACGCTTCAGATATTTATGTAGTTGGTCAGGACAGAGGTGTGATCACGCTCAGTGCACCACACAATACTGTAAATGGCTTTTACATTACTAACACAACTTATGCTTACAAATCGATGGCTAAAGGAGATATGTTTGCGAGAAAATTTGGAGATACAACCGGAACAGGTTCAGGAACTACAATTGCGCAGGGATCTTATCCTGATTTTTTTAAAGTCATCGTAAAAGGATACAAAAACGGTGTCCTGAAAAACGACAGCGTTGTTGTGATGCTGGCCGATTTTACTTATACAAATAATACACGGGATTTTATTTTGAGTACATGGGAGTATATCAATACCTCTGCTATAGGAACGGTTGACAGCATTAAATTCTTTATGAGGTCAAGTGATGAAGGTGCTTTTGGTATGAACACGCCGGCATTTTTCGCGATCGATAACTTCGAAACGTCCGCAACTAATCCAGTTGGAATGACAGAGAGAACAGCTTCATTAAACATGTCAGCTTATCCAAATCCGTTTAACACATCGATTACTGTTTCTTCGCAGATACAGGGTGCAGCAATTAAGTTAATGGATATTACCTGCAAACTGGTGTATTCTGAAATCATGTCCGCTGAAATATCTGTAATTGAACTAAGTTCTTTTGAAAGTGGAATCTATTTTTTAGAACTATCTTCGGGCGATCAAAAAACAATTAAGAAATTAATTAAAAACTAAGATACTAATTGAGATGTGGGTCGAATTATTTGAACGTCCTTCACGTAAATTTTTTACTGAATGAAAAAGTACAACTTCATATTCATTTTCGCGTTAGCCATTTCCTCCTGCGTTAAAGATAAGCCTAACAGCGTTAGTCAGCCACAGGTGCACTTAACGGGCGCTAAAAAAGTTTATATCATTAACGAAGGACCTTTCCAGGGAAATGGAAGCGGTTCAGTTTCCTTATATGATGCAGGAAGTAGGGAGGTGATAGAAAATTTTTACGAGGTGCAGAATAATGCGCAGATCGGGAACGTTGCTCAGAGTTTAAATTTTGTAAACGGACACTATTATATTGTGGTGAATAATGCCAATAAAGTTATTGTTTGTGATAACCAGTTTAAAAAGAAAGCACAGATTAACGGTTTAACCTCTCCACGTTACATCCAGCCCATCACGAATCAAAAAGCTTATGTGACAGATCTTTTCGCAAATGCGATCAGTATTGTGGATTTAAATACGAATGCAAAAACCAGTAGCATTCCTTGCTACGGAAAAACTGAGAAAATGGTTTTAATTTATAATAAAGTTTTTGTCACCAATACGGATAAAGAATATGTTTATGTCATCAATACACTGACAGACCTTATCACTGATAGTGTTTTTGTGGGCACGAATGCAGGGAGCATTGTGATTGATAAAAATGATCGCGTGTGGGTTTTAGGTTCTGGGAAAACATCTGTTTCCGCAGGGAGACTCAGCAAAATAAACCCTTTGACTAACAAAGTAGAAACTGTCTGGTCGTTCGCAGAAAATGAGTCGCCGGGGTATTTATGTGAGAATAAAACAAAAGACACTTTATTTTTTCTTAATAATTCCATTTTCCGTATGAGTATTACTGATGCGACTTTACCAACGACTTCTTTTGTGAATAGGGGAACCAAAAATTTTTACGGATTAGGTGTCAATCCAAACGATTTCTGTGTATACGCAGCCGATGCTTTAGACTATTCCCAGCGTTCTCAAATATACATCTACAATGCGGATGGTAGCGCTAACTTTGATTTTAAGGCGGGAATGATCTCCAACGGTTTTTATTTCGAATAAAAATAGGCATCTTTGAATGCTTGGCTCACTCTCTAAATATTGTTTCTTTCGATGTTCCTTTTCCTGCCAACTATGGTGGAGTAATTGACGTGTATTACAAATTGTTCTGGCTTAAAAGATCGGGCATAAAAATCCATTTGCATTGTTTTGCCTATGGAAGAAAACCTTCCAAAGAGTTGGAAGAGTTATGTGAGAAGGTTTATTATTACGAAAGGAAAACAGGACTTTCCGCAAATCTTTCTTTGGATCCGTATACTGTAAAGTCGCGACAATCGAAAGAACTAGAAAAAAATCTTCTGAGCAATGATTTTCCGATTTTGTTCGAGGTGCTGCATACCTGTTATTTGATGGATGATTCCCGCTTTAAAAACCGCCGGAAAATATACAGGCATAGTAATATCGAACACGACTATTACTCTGAGCTTTCGAAGACCGAAAAGCGTTTTGTGAAACGCATGTATTTAAAGGTCGAAGCCTGGAAGCTTGAGAAATTTGAGTCTATTCTTAAACATGCAGACCTTATTCTTGCCGTTAATCAAAAAGACACGGATTATTTTAAAACTAGATACCCAGCGGTAAAATCTGTTTATTTACCAAGCTTTCACCCAAATTCTGAATTAACGATTAGGCCAGGTAAGGGTGACTATGTTCTTTTTCATGGAAATCTTGCTGTTTCAGAGAACTACGAAGCAGCTGTTTGGCTGATCAAAAATGTTTTTTCTAAAATAGAATTTCCGGTGGTGATTGGTGGTTTGGACCCCCCCGATTTTCTTGCCGCATTAATAGAGAAGTATCCAAATATAAAATTGCGAAAAAGTCCTAACGAGGATGAAATGACACAACTGGTGCGTAACGCGCATATTCACGTTTTGTACACAGCTCAGCCAACGGGTTTAAAATTAAAATTAGTAAATGTGCTTTTTAAAGGAAGATTTGTGATCTGCAACGAACACATGCTTTCAGGGACGGGTTTAAAAGGCAACGAGGGATTGATTGTTTCAAATACTGAGGAGCAATTCATAGCCACAATCAATAAATATTTCTATAAGGAGTTTGCCGAGGAGCATTCGAAGATGAGATCCAATCAGATCTCGCACTTTGATAATGCTTTGAATGCAAAGAAATTGATAGAGGAAGTGTTTTACGAGCTCTCTTAAGCTATTTTTAGAAGCAAATTCCCATCGATCCCAAAAGTTCGCTGCATGGCCTGAAGAAATGAAACGTTTGGTTTTCTTTTATTATTCATTATTTCCGAGAGTTTTGTGTCTGTGATGTTAAGCATTTGAGCAATCTCTCTCTGTTTTAGTTTGTTTTCATACATTTTAAGTTCTATTATTCCTTGTAAAGTCTGTGGTAAAGGAACGGAATAGTTCACGGTTTCAAATGTGTTAACCAATTCAGTATATTTATTTAATTCGTCTGTTCCTTTTTTTGACAGTTTATTGAAGCCGCCCCTTTTTAGTTACCAGAGCTAATAAACCATTCATTTTCTTTTCAGCTAGTTTGAATTCTTTGTTTGTGATTTCTTTTTTCATGATCATACTGTTTTGCAATCAATTTTATCATACTGTTTGTGAGTTTCTACAAATCTTATATAAAGGGTGCGTGTGCTAAAGTGTATCATCGTTACAATCCTGTACTTATTACCTCCAATATTAAATACAAATCTGTCGTTGCCGATATCATCTACACTAGTAAAAATTGTTTTTATTTCATTGAAAGCATGTCAATCACTTACGGAGGTAACATTATGCCATAATAATAAAGGTTCCCGGGGCTTTATTTTCTAACTTATAGAGTTCTATTATTCTTTTTTTAGAAATTATAACCACGGATACCAAGATGCGAAAAATTATTATCAAAAATGAAATATTCGAACTTGTAAATTATACCAGCACCAAAGGAATTTTGATTGCATGTCTCACACCTTCAATTGTGGTTCCCAATAAAATATCTTTAAGCGTTTTATGTCCGTGTGTGCCCATCACAACGGTATCACACTTGTTTTTATTGATTAATTCCGGGATCGCCGTTTTTGGATTTCCAAAGCCGAGATGAATTTCAGTTTTTATGTTTTGTGCTGTGAGCTGTTCCTGATAATGAACAAGCTTTTGATAATCTTCTTCGCGCTCATGATCAAAGGCATCTTCTCCGTAAACCATGGCATTGGCACTTTCCAAAACGTGAATTAAAATAAGCGTAGAGTCTTTATTACCTAATTGAATGGCTTTATTAATGGCCTTATTGTCACTCGTTCCAAAATCAACAGTCACAGCAATGCGATTCAGGCTCGATTGAAAGTCGAGTACGAGCGGTTTAAAGTCCTCATGAAATCCTTTGTCCTGATGACTTCTCTCTTTGGTGATAAAAGGAATGATCAACGTATAAAGGAGCATGATTAAACAGAATACACAGAAGGGAACGATGGTAAAGCTTACAAGAATAGGACTAGAGCCGTTTACAAGTAGGTCGGAGATTTCATTGTAAACAAGATTAATGTTTAGTACGATAATGGTAAGCGCCGCAATCCACGAAGCTGTTTTTTGCCAGGTTGGAATTACAAATTCTCCCATTTTATTTTTGTCACTCACAAAATGAATCAAGGGAATAATAGCAAAACCAAGTTGCAGACTCAAAATAACCTGACTAAAAATAAGCAGTTTTCCGGTGGCGTTATCTCCCAGTATAAGTATGGTAAGGAAAGCAGGGACGATAGCGATCAGACGCGTCAGAAGCCTTCTGATCCAGGGTTGCAATCGTAAATTTAAATAGCCCTCCATTACCACTTGTCCGGCAAGGGTTCCAGTGATGGTAGAACTTTGTCCCGCTGCAATTAGAGCCACAGCAAAAAGAATAGGGGCTAGCGCGCTGCCAAGCATCGGTGCCAGTAATTGGTGGGCATCCTGAATTTCCATCACATCGTGCTTACCATTTTTATGAAAAGTTGTGGCGGCAAGAATGAGAATTGCCGCATTTACAAAAAGGGCGAGGTTGAGTGCAATCGCACTGTCGATGGTGTTAAAGCGAATGGCTTTTTTAATATCGGTGGGTGTTCTTTTAAAGGAGCGGGTTTGCACTAAGGAACTGTGAAGGTAGAGGTTGTGTGGCATCACCGTAGCACCAATAATCCCTATGGCTATGTAAAGTGCTTCCTCGTTTTCCAGGAAAGGTTTTAGACCTGACGCAATCTCTGCAATATCGGGTTTTGCAATACCGAGTTGAATGAAGAAAGATACGCCAATAAGGGCAACCAGGCTGATAATAAAGGCTTCGAGCTTACGGATACCTTTGTTTAATAAGAATAATAGAATAAAACTATCGAATACCGTTATGCAAACACCCATTAGAATGCTTATCCCCGGAAACAACAAATGCAGACCAATGGCCATGCCGATCACTTCTGCAAGATCACAGGCTGCAATAGCTACTTCCGCCAGGGCGTATAAAAAAAGATTTACAAAACGCGGGTAATTTTCGCGCGAGGTTTGGGCAAGGTCTTTACCGGTTACTACACCCAGCCGTACACAGTGACTTTGAAGTAACAAAGCAATAATATTACTCATCACCAGCACCCACAATAAGCTGTAGCCAAATTTACTTCCTCCGGCAATGTCCGTTGCCCAGTTGCCAGGGTCCATATACCCAACACTGATCATGTAGGCCGGACCGAAAAAAGCAAGCAGGCGCCTGAAAGAGGTAGGTTTTTGTGTGTTTACCGAGGAGTTAACTTCTTCTAGTGACTTGCTCATTTTTTTATTTCCACTAAAATGTTTGAACTTACTTTGTCACTAAAGAACTGGCTGGGGTTTTTATTTATTTTCACTTTCACCGAATTGTCGAATGCGTTTATTTCTTCAACCTTAATTGTATCCCCGATTTTAAGGCCGACTGAGGTAAGATGTTGTAAGAAAGATTTGGAATGTTCTGAAACACCCATAAAAATAAATAAGCCTTTTGTTTTGAAATGATTTAAAGGTTTTGCTTTGATTGCATTTAAGTGCCCCCGCGCATCGGGAATCGGGTCTCCGTGCGGATCAAATCGTGGATTCCCGAGGAAAATATCCAGACGCTCAACCAGGTCTTCACTTTTAATGTGCTCCAGTTGCTCTGCAATGTCGTGCACCTCGTCCCATTTAAATTTTAGTTTTTCCATGAGGAAGACTTCCCACAAGCGGTGTTTGCGAACAATGCTTATGGCAATTTTTTCACCCCTGCCTGTAAGAAACACGCCTTTGTATTTTTCATAATGGATCAGTTTTTTCTCCGCCAAACGCTTCAGCATATCCGTTACAGAGCCCGCTTTGTTATGCAGGTGCTCAGAAAGTGCATTTGTGCTCACCCCTTTCCCTTCATTGGCCTTGTTGATAGAGAAGATAGCCTTAATGTAATTTTCCTCGGTGAGTGAAATGTCCATGATGCAAATGTAAACAATTTTCACAGATCAAAAAAATAGTTTAGGCTGGCCTAAAATTTGGCATCTCAAATGTGCGCTGCTCTCAGCGTAAACCTATTTAGTTTTTGGCCGAAAACTCCATTTTCGTTGTTATGTCAAAAAAAATAATCGCTCATTTACCCCAGTAAACCTCACAATCATTTTTTTTAACACGCCTCGAAACTGAATTTTTCCATCCAAACACCTAGTTTTCGGACAGACACTATTTAAAGAATTCAATGGTGGTTTGGTTGTCGGAAGTGATCGTAAATTGTTTCTCGACGGTGTAAATGCTTCCCCGCAGGGTTTTTGCTCGCCAGGTTCCTACATAATTACCCGGTTGGAGGTAATAAGTCTGCTGGGTTTGAGTAGTTAAATTACAAACCCATTCGAGCCTTCCGTTACGTTTCAAAAGAATGCTTCCATCACCTGCTTCCAGGCACCTTACCTGTAAAACGCCTGCATTCGGTATTTCAATCACCTTTAATTTCGATTGTTCAATTTTATTCTGACTGATCAGGATGCGGGGAGTAGTGAGGATCTCCAGATCGTAATTGCCAACAATGTATTTTTCCTGCTTGTTTAACTGCTGAACGTTAAGCGTGTTCATTTCATTCGCTTTACGGATCACACATTTTACATGTTCGTTGAAATTGTAGAACCCTTCGTTCCTGCGAACAATAAGAGCTCCCTGAGGCGCGTCAATTGGAATGACGTTGTGTTTACCTACCGATAATTTGAGTTCTTTGCTTTCCGCTGGTGGAATGGTATGCGCGATGACTTTGTACGTTGGGTAATCATCGATGTATAATGTATCCGGATTATCCTGATAATTTAGAGTGTGAATGTAATTATACTTATATGCTTTCCGGTCCACATCATAAAAAGTAATGTTGACATCTGTTTCTTTCGGCTTACCGGTAATGTCCAGCAGGTTAACCTGGCTGGTTGTTTTGTTCATTTGTTGCTGCTGTATAATAGTGGAAATGTTTGAGAATGTGGAGGCGTTGTCGTAATCGTAAAACGTGCCTACGCATTCAAAGGTCTTGATTTGTTCAGGAGTAAGTCCAATCCCGATAATGAACGGCTTAAAAACAATTCCTTTCTCCATTAATTTTTGACGCGCCTTGCAGGGATCGCCGCCGCACTCTTCAATCCCGTCGGTAATAATGATCACAATGTTATTTGTCTTATTGTCTTTAAAATCATTGGCAGCTTCGGTAAGGGAGTGTTCTATAGGTGTAATACCAGTGGGTTTTGCCTCGCTTACTTTTTGTTTGATGAGCGCCAGGTTGTTTGGTCCGAAGGGAACAATCAACTTACTGTCTTTACAATCTCCTGGAGGATATTTTACCGTATGTCCATACATACGAAGGGCAAACTGCATGGTTTTGTCTTTGCCAAGACTATCCACAAACCTGTAAAAAAGATTTTTCGCGCCATCCATGCGGGTGGTGTTTTGGTGCTTGGCAATCATACTCTTGCTTGCATCAAAAACAAACAAAATGCGAACGGGCTTAGGGGCCATACCTTTTTTCTGCGCGAAACAGATGAGATGGGCAGCTAAAAATATAAGTGAAAGAGAAAGGCGCATGTGTAGGCTCTAAAGATACGGGTAGAAACCGGATCGTCTTTTAATAACGTCAAAAGTTTTAAACGCTACTTTTTTATTAATTGGTGTTTGGCCGAAAACTCCATTTTCGTCGTTGTGTCAAAAAAAATAATCGCTGATTTACCCCAGTAAACCTCACAATCATTTTTTTAACACGCCTCGAAACTGAATTTTTCTATCCAAACACCTAGTTTTCGGACAGACACTAATTAACGCATTAAAGACACGGTGCCTTTTACCTGAAGGTATTCCCCCCTCGCATTTTTATAATCTATGAGGTACACGTAAACATCCGAAATGCAATCGGCGCCATCCCAGGCTCTTTTGTCGTCGTGGCTTTCAAATACTTTTTTCCCCCAACGGTTAAAGACAGAAACATGATATTCTGCTTTTTCAACAAAATGTGTAATCGGCAGCCAGGTGGTGTTTACACCTTCGGGTGCAAAAGCATTCGGAACAAAAATAGTCCCTTCCATGTACACAGGAACAGCGTTTGAATTACTCATTTCAAAGATTCCGTATGGATTGCCAATTCCTTCCACAGCCTGCACTACATAGTCAATTCTGGCGCCTCTGGGAGCGCTGTTTTCGAGGTTGTCGGTAAAATAGGTGGTAAGCGCATCGGTAGTGCCAACAAGAGCAGTGCTAATGTCCTCATTCAAGATCCTATAAATATTGTAACCACTCACAGCTCCTCCAAAGCCTTTGTAATCACTCCAACTCAGTTGTTTTGTGAAAAGTTGATTGTCATCTTCATGTACTTTGAGTAAAATGGTTCTGGCTACATTACTTGAACTTCTGGTATTTCCGCAACTGTCTACGATAAGCGCCCTGTAAGAATAAGCTTTTTTCGCGGGTTCAATTTTACCGTCGCTAAAGGAATAATGAGCGCCGCCTGTAGATGTTATAAAGCCAACATCTTTAAAATCGATTTCGTTTTCGGAGCGTTGTATTGTAATGCCTCTGCTGCTTTTTAAATTATCGATATAGACTTTTATTTCCGCGGAAGTTTTACCAACGATTGAAGCGGTCTTCAGATAGATATAAGCCGGTGCCTCTACCTGGTCTGAGAAAAAACACCTGCGGTTAGATGAAGCGGTAATGGTTTGTCGCTGATTTACAACGCGTACAAAATAACATACGTTTTTGCCTGGGGCTACGTTTGTATGGATAAAATTTGTATCGCTGGTAGCTCCTACCATGCCGAATCCGCCGTTATTAATCGAGTAATAGATCCGGTATTCTTTTGTAGATTCCGGGTAAACACCTCTAATGTCTGACCACACGTAGCGATTCCATTTTAACGTGGTCTGGTAAGCGCAACGGTCATAAGTTGTTTGCACATACATGGTTCTAAGCTGGTAATTTAAAGTGCCACCAAGTCCGCAGCTATCGAGGGCTTTTACAAAAAGACCCACTTGGGCAGTATTTGCCGTTGGATAGGCGTAAGTATAAGAGGTCGAATTCCGTCCTTTTATTGTATCTATGGGTTGATTTGTTCCGCCAACGAGGTACTGGATGGTGTATTTATCAATGTCTTTATCGAGTGGAATTTGCCAGCCTATCGTAGTGAATCCGTTTGGCAAAACACTGATGGAGTCTACGTAAGGCTGTTCGGGGGCTTTGGTGTTTGTATAAGTACCGGCAATAAAATTAGAAGTAGATGTGCATCCGCTTGCATCTTTCAGACTTACCTGGTAATTGATTTTTGCGATACAAATATTTAAAGTGTCAGGATAAACAGTATTGGAAGTGCTGGCAAGCGTATTCCAAGTGCCTAGGGGATATTCTTTATTGATTACGTAAAGCGGCGCGCTGGTGAGCAGTTTTGGCGTATGCAGGTGCGTAAAATCCAGCGCAAGCGCAACGCCTACTACACGCGGATTCAAAAAAATAGTTCTTAAAGTATCCGAATTCCGCGACGAGCTTGCCCCACCCGCCCCAAATTTTGTGACCATGTAATAATAACTCGTTTGAACAATGCTGATGGTTGTTGTATGAACAAAAGTGGTGGTGTTGATGGAAGAAATGCTGGCAATTAAGGGCGTGAAAGGTCCGTTTTTTTGATTGGATTGGAAGACCTCATAAGAAAAAAACTGGTTAGAAGGGTCAGCGGGTGCAATCCACGACAGAACAACGTTTCCATTGGTTTTTACTTCGAGGCAGCGCAAATCGGGTGGATTGACCTGGGAAAATAACCTGGAACTACAAAAGATAAGTATGAGAAAAACATTTTTCAAGAAGTGTCGTAATAATGTTGGCCTTTATTGCCATTAAAAATAGATGCCAGCCTCTCCCGCGCCTTTTAAACCCGCTTATTTACCATTATAACGAATAAAATTAGCCTTTATTTTACCGCGAAAGCTTTAAACTTTGCTAATTTTTTAGTCTCTGCTTGTTATTAAGTAGGCCGCTTTTGCCGTGAATACGGTATTTTTTTCGTATTTTTGCCTGTATATTTCTGAATAACATCCAAATAAGAAGCCGACGAAGGCCAAATTTGTTTGTACATTGTATCGATACCTGTCATTGAAAAAAATCTTAATCATACTTTTATTACTATTTGGTACGGGTGTGTCCAATCACTACTATTCCCAACTCGGGGGCAGGAAAAAGGAAAAACGCATTAAAACCAAACGTAGGGGGAATCACGTTCTCACCCAATACAAAAGTCACGGCCATGCAGACGAATTTGCCAAGGGAAGTAATGGCAGAAGAGGTCGATTGGCCCGTTTATTTGGAAAAAAACAATCTTCGTGGACCTATAAATCTTCAGGATCGCGGAGAAGTGCTTATCGGGCCAACCAGTATTTGCTTACGCGCAACCGCTCAAAAGGCAAAATTGAAAACTCGGATTTCTTAGACAGGCAAAACTCCTCAAGGTCAAAAGGCCGTGTAAAAGGGAACCGATCTTTCCGCTTTAAAAAATATAATCACCGGTAATTTAGACAGCCTCAGCAGATTTTATATTTTTGCACTTTTATTCTTATGAACGTATTAATACTAGGATCGGGAGGCAGAGAACATGCATTTGCCTGGAAAATTGCGCAAAGCAAACAACTTCAGAATCTTTTTATTGCGCCGGGTAATGCAGGTACAGCGCATTGCGGTACAAATGTGGCCATAGGTGTTAACGATTTTGAAGCCATTAAAAATCTGGTTTGGGAAAAAGACATCGACCTGGTAGTGGTTGGTCCTGAAGACCCGCTGGTAAATGGAATCCATGATTATTTTCTGAATGATGACGTTTTAAAAGATGTTCCGGTCATCGGTCCTAAAATGGACGGGGCACAACTGGAAGGAAGTAAAGACTTTAGTAAACAATTCATGATTAAGCATGGCGTGCCAACTGCCCGCTACGCAACTTTTACTAAAGATCATGTGAGTGAAGGATGTTCTTTTTTGGAAACGCTTCCTTCGCCCTACGTATTAAAGGCAGATGGACTTGCAGCAGGAAAAGGCGTGTTGATTATTGATTCTCTTGAAGAAGCAAAAAAAGAATTAAAAAGTATGTTGCTGGATTCTAAATTTGGAGCAGCCAGTAACAAAGTAGTTATAGAAGAATTTTTAAAAGGAATAGAATTATCGGTGTTTGTGTTAACCGACGGAAAATCTTACAAGATCTTACCCGCAGCTAAAGATTACAAACGCATTGGTGAAGGCGATACGGGTTTAAATACGGGCGGAATGGGAGCGGTGAGTCCAGTGCCGTTTGCGGATGAAGCTTTCATTAAAAAAGTAGAAGAAAAAGTAGTAAAGCCAACCATAACAGGTTTAAATAAAGAAGGCATAGATTACCGCGGATTTATTTTTATAGGCTTGATGAATTGTGATGGCGAGCCATCGGTGATTGAATACAATTGCAGGATGGGCGATCCGGAAACGGAAGTAGTGATTCCGCGCATTAAATCAGATTTATTAGATCTGTTGCAGGGCGTTGCTACACAAACCCTTGATCAGAAAAATTATGAAACCGTTCCCGAAATTGCTACCACCGTAGTGCTTGTGAGCGGCGGGTATCCGGGCGATTTCGAAAAAGGAAAAACAGTAACCGGCTTAAACGATTCAGGTGATTCACTCATTTTTCATTCCGGAACGAAACAAGAAGATGATAAAGTGCTTACAAATGGAGGTCGCGTGTTTGCCATTACTTCTTTTGGAAGAAGTATTGAAGATGCCGTGAAAAAAAGTTTTACCACCGCCGAAAAAATACGATACGAAGGAAAATATTACCGGAAGGATATTGGTAAGGATTTGATGGGGATGTGAGATTTGAAAATGTTAAGCGTAAAAGGCCTATCTCAACGGAGACAGGCCTTTTCGCTTTTTTGGGTAAAATTTAAAGTTTGCTTATGGCATTTTGACAATTTTTCGTCTTACTATTTTATTTTCATTATTTTTTATTTCAATAAAATAAACTGAGGATTCAGTACAGTATTAAAATTAAGGCCGGCATTTGTGCTGAAATATCACGTGTTTGCTCTTTGACTGTTTAATATTAAACTACAGAGTAGCATGAGATTAAGAATGAATGTTTTTGAGTTTATTTGATTTTTTTTAATGAGATAAAAGTGATTTTGAACGTACTAACGAATACGACAAAATTAAGCGGTTGAAAAATCAATGAATTACCGTAGGACGGATAAATTGTACACGAACGTCTTTAGAGTAAAAAAGACAGAGACTAAAATTTTTCTTCAAGAAAAATTTGAACCTGAAGGCCTTATACTCATGGTTTTAATGATGAAGAATAAACAGAACGCCATACAACGGATTTTTGGCACAGATTTTCAGTATACAGAGATTTTTTTTTCAAACTAGAAATTTAATACTGAAATTAGACTGGAGATATGACAAGTAGAATATTCAAGCAGATTTTTTTTCTAACAAGGCCGAAATCAAATTATGGAAAATGTGCTTTCTTTTTTTGGGTTGCAGTGTTGGGTTTATTCAATAACTCTTATTATAATTCACAAACTCTTGATTTTGAAAGATACACAACAAAGGATGGGCTTCTATCTGACGAGGTGTATAACCTGCATCAGGACAAAGCAGGTTACCTCTGGGTATTTTCCAAATTTGGCACTGTTAAGTTTAATGGAACTAAATTTAAAAGAGTTCTTACAAATCTCTCCTTCAAAGAATCTTTTATTTATTGTATATACGAGAACAAGAGGGGTCAAAAATGGGTAGCCAACTCAAATGCCAAAATATTCGAGATCAAAAATGACAGTGCATTTTTAGTTGTAGGAATTGAGGATGTAACAGAAATCTTAAAAAAACAGGTTAGTGAAATATATAAGTTGATTGTTGATGACAGTCTTAATATACATGTTTTTACTAAAGGATACAGCTATAAACTCTTTAAGAATAAAAAAGGATATAACGCAATTAATTTAAGCAGGTCATTTAATGCTGACTCGATAGTGTTTAGTATTAATGATATAGGAAGGGATGTTTTTGTGATAGCTAACCGTGAGATGATAGATGGACTTACTTATATCAACAAGAACGATACAAGGTCTTATATCAAAGTAGAAAAACGAAAGAAACAATATATTAACTCGAGTGTTTTTTTTCGGCTAAAGGTTTTAAATACTACCAGCCCAATTAGAAGTTTAAAAAAATATAAAGGAAATTATTGCTTTTTGTTTTCGAATTCTTTCGGCATTTTGGATGCCAATGACTCCCTTTCATTCACTATTCTAAAAACGTCGGCCCTTAATTTTACCGCCGATAGGTATGGTCATTTTTGGGTAGGATGTTTAAATGATGGTATGTATGAGTTGAACAGTAAAGGAGTCGTAGTAAATCACTATCTGAATAATATCACTGTAAATGATGTGCTGATCGATCACCAGGATGGTCTATGGGCTACCACGGCAGGATCTGGATTATATCATTGCGAAAATATGTCTGCAATTTGTTTCAATGATAAAGAATCTTTTGGCGTTCCAATTGAACTGATTAAAATTATTGATGGTGCGCTTTTTGTTGCAAATACGAAAGGAGAAATTTTTAAAATAGATAGTAACGAGACCCTCCAAGTAAAGAAGCAGGACAACCTGGAGACCTATGATATAGAAGTTCACAATGGAAAAATCAGGAGCTCGAATATTACTGGTAGTTGGACTCTGAGCAATGGTAAACACTATAAAGCCGAGATCTTAAACGGGCTTAATCCTGTATATAGAAAACTTATTTCCAAAAGTCAAGATACATTAATTGGTTGCACGCGGCAAAGTATTATTTACACGGTAAAAGATGAAATAAGAAAATCCACTTTTTATGACCGAAAAATAATGTCTTTTGAATATGACAAGGGTTTATTATGGATTGCCACCGACAATGGCGTATATACAGTTCCTGTAGGATTCACTTTGCCAAGTAAAATTCTTCACGCCACAATTTTGCATGACTCAATTAAATTAAATCAACTGAACTGTATTGAAGGAACATTTGGTGTTAATGTAGTTAAAATCGTTAAAAGCAATAATGCATTATGGTTTTGTTCCCAAGGAAATGGATTAGCTTATTTTTTTAACAATAAAATTCAGAACTATTCGACGATGAATGGCTTACCAGACAATGTTATAAATGACTTTTTCCTTTCCAGCGAAGGGCTAGCCCTTTTGGCTTCTAATTCAGGGGTGTATCTATCGCGATTTGACTTTATCGGGCGAACCTTTCGAAGATGGATAAAAATTCATACCGGAGCTGTTCAAACATGCGCCTTGTACAATAATAAAATATACCTTGGTGCACAGGACGGTTTGATTATAAGGCGTGATGAAACTTCTACTGCCAACGAAAAAAAATTGTTTTTCAACCTTGCTGCAGTTACTATTGATTCGAGAGAAGTTGACGCTGCTTCATTTGTTGGCCTTACAAGCGATCAAAGGTCGTTAGAACTGGATTTTGATCTTATTGATTTCACGAAAGATAATATTCCAGTGTTATTTCATTTAACCGGACCGCAAACGGATTCAGGGTATATAGAAAATACGCATTTGAGATTTGCGCAATTGATACCAGGAAAATATTCACTCTCTGTGCGCCCGGATACAGGCGTAGGGATGCATACCCACCTTGAAATCTCTTTTGATGTTAAGCCGGCTATCTGGCAGACTAAAATTTTCCGGATTTCTTTTTTTACTTTTGTTTTACTAATCTTTTTAACGACACTCTATTTAATCATAAGATATAATCGGAGAAAAGAAGCCGCAAAGATTAAAAATGAGCAATTAATTCTGGAGTACAAGCTTATAGCTCTAAAAGCTCAGATAAATCCGCATTTTATGTCAAATTGTTTATCGGCTATCCAGGATTTAATTATGAATGATCAGTCTGAAAAAGCGACTTTTTATGTAGCCCAATTCGGTTTAATGGTAAGGCAGATTCTTGATTATTCTTCTAAACAAATAATAAACCTGAAAGAAGAATTAGACTTGTTAACTATTTATATGGAACTGGAGCAACTTAGGTTTGAAAATAAATTTGTTTTTAAGATCCACTATGAAAAGGACATAAATTTAAAAGCCACGTTCGTACCACCACTTATTCTCAATCCAATTGTAGAAAATGCTATCTGGCATGGCTTGTTGCCAATGCAAAATCGGAAGCGCGGAGAGTTGCATATTGTAATAGTAAAGAAGGATAACAACTTAATTTTTTCCATTCAAGATAATGGGGTGGGGCGCAAAGAAGATAAGCAAGAACCAGCTAATAACAAGAATAAGTCTCATGGAATAAAAATTACCGAGCAACGATTGAGTAATATAAATTATTTGTATGGTAAGACTAATTCAAAAATAATTCATACGGATTTGGTCGATGAAGAGCAGTTGCCAACTGGCACCAAAGTGACAATTTATTTACCAATTAATTTAGCGCCTTTACAAAATGAAGAATATTAGAGCAGTAGTGATTGATGATGAAGCTTCTAACAGAAGACTCATTATAAAGTTAGTGTCAAAGTTGAATTCTGCTTTTGAAATCGTGGGCGAAGCAAACAATGTTAGTTCGGCTTTTGAACTAATTAAAAACTCAAAGCCAGAATTGGTTTTTTTAGATATAAAAATGCCGGGAGGAACTGGTTTTATCCTTCTTGATATGTTCGAAGAGATACATTTCGAGGTGGTGTTTATTTCCGGTTTTGATTTTTACGCAGTAAAAGCTTTCGAATTTAATGCATTGGATTATGTTCTAAAACCTATTATTAATAAGAGCATAATTTAAGTCTTATATCAAATAAATTTTGTATCTTTGTCCATGCAAAGACAACGAGGTAGTAAAGAGGTACAGGAAGCAACCCGATTAAAAGTATGTTCTTACT
>Ga0105046_10001730_pt1 | contig 33832 bp, 28 predicted proteins | sample MAT03_FD_78385 | JGI IMG/M metagenome (GOLD analysis project Ga0105046, IMG submission 78385) | Freshwater microbial communities from Lake Fryxell liftoff mats and glacier meltwater in Antarctica - MAT-03 (megahit assembly) | ecosystem: Environmental > Aquatic > Freshwater > Ice > Liftoff... | reverse complement strand
CTCAACAACTATCTTGTTCAGATGCTTTTCCCCCCGTTCCCCCTGTTCTGCACTTTTGGTTTCACTCTTCTTGCTTTCTACAATCTTACACCATAAATTTCATCAAAGATCAGAATTCATCAAAACATTCAGTAAAAAATTATTTAAATCATAATTAACCTATACACATAATGAAAAGAAGTATTACTATCATCTTAATTTGTTTGTCATCTATCACATTATCTAAAGGGCAAACCTGGCAACTCCATCAACAAAGAAGTAATCTTGAGTTGTCGGATTTGCATTTTATAAACACTTCTACAGGTTTCGTATTTGGTGATTCTGCAATTTCAGGAGCTATGATAACCGGTGTTGTTTTAAAAACACTAGATGGAAGAACCACATGGACCGCTTACACACTGGGAAATCCAAATTATAGAACTGCTAAAGCCCATATCCTGAACGCAAATGAGATTTTTTCGGCAGGCAGAAACGGAGTAGGGAATACAGGATTGTTTATTAAATCTATTGATGGAGGCTGGTCGTGGCAAAATTAAACCAGTGGTACCTCATTTGAAATTACCGATCTCTCTGTCCCTGATATCAATCATGGTTGGTATTGTAACCTTGATGGAGAAATTTATAGTTTCAATACTGCATCATCGATGAATGAGATAGATGAGTTAAATTCTACCATTATTATTTTCCCAAATCCTGCAACTTCAATTGTAAATATTTTTTCAAAAGCGGAGTCGGAAATGGCACTAATTATTACCAACGAAATTGGAAAGACTATTCAGAAATTCATTATTCCTGCTGACACCACCACTTCGGTTGATATTTCTGATTTAAAGTCAGGGATTTACTATACGGTACCTTCCGGAAATAAGACTCGTATAGCCAATCCTCTGATTAAAAAGTAGTTTTAAATAGGAAAATGCCTTTTTTAAAAATCGGTGAAAAATTTTCAAGAATTCATAAATGCTCAAATCCGGCTCTTTAATAGAATTCTTTCCAAAACTTCCTCCCGAAAATGCCAGGAGAAAAGCTATTAAATAGAAATGATTCTCATTCAGTGCATTCCGGTTTCTTACAGCCGTTCCGAAACTCGCCCCTTTTCTTTAGCTAGTGAAAACTTTAAAGAAGTCTCATTGTTATAGGGTAAAGCATTGAGAATAAACAGTATGACAAAAGTCATTTATTTCTCGGTTTTTTTTTCGCAACTTTGCCCCCTTAAAATCTTAAATCTTACATGCCGATTCTATTATTTCTGATTCTTCACTGGTATCTTTCGTTGTTTGCACAAACCTTTTTCCACCACCGTTACGGAGCCCACAAAATGTTTACGATGACACCTTTCTGGGAGAAGTTTTTCTTCATATTCACTTGGTTTACACAAGGTTCCTCTTATCTCAATCCAAGAGCTTATGCCATCATGCACCGTATGCATCATGCCTATAGTGACACCGAAAAGGACCCACATTCACCTCTTTATTTCAGAGATGCTTTCCAAATGATTTGGCAAACAAAAGACTATTATAAAGCTTTGGTGGATCATGCGGTGGAGCCGGAGCCTCGTTTCGACAAAAACTACCCCTCTTGGCCCGCCATGGAAAAATTGGCTGAAAGTACCACCTCGCGTTACCTTTTTGCTGCCGGCTACATTCTGTTTTATGTACTATTTGCCACTCAGTGGTGGATGTGGTTGTTTCTTCCTATTCACTTCTTCATGGGCCCTATTCAGGGTGCTATTGTTAATTGGGCCGGTCATAAATATGGTTATACCAATTATTCTGATGGCGATCATTCAAAAAACACTCTTTTTATCGATTTCCTGTTATTAGGCGAATTGTTCCAAAACAACCATCATCACTTTGCGGCAAGAAGTAATTTTGCCACTAAATGGTGGGAATTTGATCCGGTTTATCCTGCGATTAAAATTCTCGATATGCTGGGAATAATTAAGTTGGTACGAGCTACTTAAATTTGTGTAGGTTTTATTCATAACCACACAATTTGTTTGCTGAATTGTATTTTGGGTGATTAATGTCACTTATGTTTTAAATTTTATTTCTTTTTTTTGCACATATTCCTGTCGATTTTTTTCAATGCGTCTGTTCCGTTGGAAACTTTCAAATGTTGAATCTTGGCGGGATTAATTACTTTTACTATCAGAAATTAATTTAACAAACTGATTGCGAAATTTCTCTTATCTATGAAAAGGCAAGTTTATTTCAATTTATTCTACCGATTTTCATTATATTCCCTTTCGGTGATGTTATTGTTAGCAGTTTCTTCATGCTCATCAAATAGTAACAAAACAACTCCTATTGTTCAGGATATAACCGAATCAATATATGCATCCGGAATTATTAAAGCATCCAATCAATATGAAGTGTATGCAACTTCCAATGGAATACTCAAAGAAGTGCTTGTGAAAGAGGGCGACACCATTGATCAGGAAACTCCTTTGTTTATTATCGACAACGAAGTTTCCTCAATGAGTTCCGAAAACGCCAGACTCGCCATGGAGTTATCACGCGATAAAACGAGCTCAACATCTAACACCTTACGCGAATTCGAGATTCGTATGAAGCTGGCCTCCGACAAAATGGAAAATGATTCTATTTTATTGGCCAGGCAACAAAATCTTTGGGCTCAGCAAGTTGGGTCGAAGCAAGATTTGGAGCGCAGGGAACTTGCTTACAAAGCTTCAAAAGCAGAATACGAATCTGTTAAGTTGCAATTCAATCAGACAAAACTGGAGCTGTTGAAAGTTTATCAGCAGTCGGTAAATTCACTTAAAATTTCCAAAAAACAGCAATCCGATTTTACAATTAAAAGTACCATCAAAGGGAAAGTCTATACTATTTTAAAAGAACCGGGTGAGCTGGTGAATTTATTAACACCCGTAGCAGTAATCGGTCAAATAAGCGAATTTGAAATTGAATTACAGATCGATGAGTATGATATCACAAAAGTGAAAATGGGTCAGCGTGTTTTTATTACCATGGATAGTTATCGCGACGAAGTATTCGAAGGTGAAATTTATAGAATTGCACCTTATATGAACCAAAAATCCAAAACGTTCGAGGTGATTGCTAAATTTACCAGGGAGCCACCCTCTTTATATCCTAATCTAACGGTGGAGGCAAACGTGCTTATTCAGAAAAAAGACAAAGTACTTACTATCCCTGCATCATTTTTGCTCAAAGGGAATAAAGTTCTTATAGGTAAATCGGATACAGTAAATGTTAAAGTAGGAATTGCAAACATGCAATGGGTTGAAATTACAGATGGTTTGGATAGTAAACGTGAAATTTATTCACCTGCGCCATGAAGAAACCGGTAATTTTAGAGATTTCCCAAACCTTATTACTCGCACGGTTGAGGCAATCGCTAATCGCAGCTGCCGGAGTAACGTTTGGAATTGCCATGTTTATTACTCTGGTGAGTTTTATGACAGGGCTGAATAAAATGCTGGACAGTCTTATTTTAAACAGAACGCCCCATGTGCGTCTTTACAATGCCATAAATCCTTCTCTGGATCAGCCTATAAACAGGGTCGGTGAATTTGACAATAGTTTAAACATAATTCGTTCGATAAAACCCTTCGATAGCCGTGTTGAAATATATAATACCATACCCATTCTTAAAGCACTACAGAGTGACCCCCGGGTAATAGCTGTAGGTCCGAAAGTAGCAGCTCAGGTTTTTTATAATGTTGGAGTTATTGATTTGAATGGAACCGTGAATGGGATCGATGTGAAAACAGAAATCAAATCTTTTTCTTTCAATGATTACATTATTCGTGGTGATGCTGCCGATCTTGATCGGGTAACAAATTCCATTATTTTAGGTAAAGGAGTGGCTGATAAGATGATGGCAGAAATTGGAGAAGTAATTCAGATAACATCTGCTAAAGGAGAACAAGTTTCTTTAAAAGTAGTTGGTATTTTTCAGCTTGGTCTTGCTGCCGTTGATGATGTTCAGAGTTATGCATCACTTTCCACAACACAAAAATTGTTAGGCAAAAATGATAGTTATTACACCGATATCCAGGTGAAACTAACTGATATCAGTCTTGCTCCATCAGTAGCCAAAGAATTTTCTAAAATTTACCGTGTCGATGCAGAAGATGTGCAAACAGCCAATGCACAGTTTGAATCAGGAACTAAAGTGAGAAATATCATCACCTATGCCGTGAGTATAACTTTACTTATTGTAGCAGGGTTTGGCATTTACAATATTCTGAATATGATGATATATGAAAAAATGGATTCCATCGCGATACTTAAAGCCACCGGGTTTTCCGGAAGTGATGTGAAACGTATATTCATTAATCTTTCGCTTATTATTGGAGCTATAGGAGGATCGGTTGGTTTGCTTCTGGGTTTTGTTTTTACTTCACTTATCGATCAGATTCCATTCAAGACAGCGGCACTTCCTGCCATCAGTACTTATCCTATCAATTACAACATAATTTTTTATTTTATTGGTATCACCTTTGCGATGGCAACAACTTATATTGCAGGTTACTTCCCGGCAAGGAAAGCGAGTAGAATAGATCCTGTAGTTATTATCAGAGGAAAATGAACAGCAACGGCAACGTTATCGAGACCCGAAATATTAATAAGTATTTTCACGACCCCGTTAAGTTCCATGTGTTACAAAAGGTGTCTTTGGCCATTACGTATGGAGAATTTGTTTCGGTAACCGGAAAATCAGGTTGTGGAAAGTCAACACTCCTTTACATCCTTTCAACTATGGATACCGATTATGATGGAGAATTATTAATAGCTGACCAGTCTATGAATAAACTGGATGGAGAAGGTCTTGCAAAAATCCGCAATGAAAAAATCGGTTTTGTTTTTCAGTTCCATTATCTGTTGCCTGAATTTACGGTCCTTAGAAATGTAATGCTTCCTGGATTAAAACTAAAGAAGTTGAGTGAAGAAGAAGTGGAGCACAAGGCGATGGCTCATTTAAAAACTCTTGGAATTGATGATCAGGCAATGAAAAGAGCGAATTTACTTTCGGGAGGACAAAAGCAACGCGTAGCCATCGCCCGCGCATTAATTAATGATCCTCTCATCATTATGGGTGATGAACCAACAGGTAACCTCGATAGTAAGAACAGTAATATAGTATTTGATATCTTCAGTGAAATTGCATCAGCAAAAAAGCAATCGCTGTTAATAGTTACCCACGATGAGGATTTCGCACGGAGAACGGATAGAATTGTGGTAATGGATGATGGGAAAATTATTAGTTAAAGGGTGATTTCAGGATTGTGTTCTGCTCTAAGGACTTTTTGTTACATTTGTCAGTCAATAGCACCAATATGATTCTCAACAAGCGTCTGTATTTATTGTTTTTACTGGCGTTAGTCCACTTTTATACTTCTCCGGCCCAAGACCCTGATTCATTAAGAATTGACCTTTTTAGTTTGTACGAAAGCACTGCCGATCAGGAGGGAATGTTTTATTTTCCTGAAATTAAAAGAGGTGGGCCTTTGTCAGGTGCCTGGCTGGTTAACGAAAAGCGTCTTCAGACCACAACAAATACCAAAAATTATAAAGGCGCAGCGGTTTCAGCTTCGAATCTGGCGTGGCTTGAACTGGAGGCCGGAAATAATGAAAAAGCTGTTTCTTACTTTAATATAGCCCTTGACGCCGGCACACAACTGAATAGTCCGATTACAATTTCCTTGGTAAGAGTGCAATTAGGATATGCGTATTATCGAAGTCTTGATTATGAAAAGGCACTTGATCAGTTTAATCTGGCATTGAAAAAAATGGAACAAAACAAGCTAATAAAATTTGTTCCAAGCACTTATGCATTGATCGCTCAGATGCATCTTTCAATGAAAGATTTCAAAAAAGCACAAAGTAATTTTTTGAAATCCTATAATGGATTTCAAACAAAAGGTGAAACACTTGCAAGTGCACGAATTGGTGTTCAGCTCGCTGAGATTGCTATCCGTAACAACGAAAATAAGGAAGCTTTGAGATATCTGGAATCCTCATTAGCCACATTTCAAAAAGGAGGTGACAATGGTGGAATGGCTTTGGTGTATCGCAATTTGGGCATCATTAATTTTAAAAACGGAAAACATGAAAATGCAATTACCGACTATCGCAAGAGCATTGCATTGTCACCACAAATTTCAGTCGCCAAATTACTAAAAGATACTTACCTAAAGTTGTTTACAATTTTATCGTTGAGTGGCAATCACGAAAAGTCAAATGAGATAAATATTATTTATGTTCAGCTGAGAGACTCCATCGATAATGTAGAAAGGTCCCGGGTTCTTAACAGTCAAATGACCAGAAGGGATTTGATAGAACGCGAAGCAATTCTGGAAATGCTTCGCAAAGGAAATGAAATTTCTTACCTGGAACTCTCCACACAGGAAATTAAAAAAAACAGAGAAGTAACAGAAGCTGAAATTGAAAGACTCGAAAAAGAAAAGATTATTGAGGATCTTAATATGGCTAAACGAATTTCTGATCAGGCCAATATTGAAAGGGAGGAGCGAATTAAACAATTAACAGATGAGAAAGCTCAGCAGGATCTTGCACTTTCTAAAAAGGAGCTCGAAGTAAGCAGAGGACAAACATTGAGAAATACCTTGCTGACGGCATTTTTGTTTATCATTATTATTGCCGGACTTCTGTTTAACAGATATCGGAATCAAAAGAAATCACATTTACAAATTGGTAGAGCATACAAAGAACTTTCCGACACACATCACAAACTGGTGTCGACACAAGAACAGCTTATTCATGCTCAAAAGATGGCTTCATTGGGACAATTAACCGCCGGAATCGCACACGAAATTCAGAATCCATTGAACTTCGTCAATAATTTTTCGGAACTTTCCATGGAATTAATAGATGAATTGAAACTGCCCGGGGCCAATCAGGACGAAGTGCTGACGGATTTGAAAGCGAACTTAGAAAAAATTAATACTCACGGGAAAAGGGCCGACAAAATTGTTAAAGGTATGCTCACACATTCAAGAGCCGGTCAAGCCGAAAAGCAAAATACCGATATTAATAAAATGATAGATGAACTGCTGGAGTTATCCTATCATGGTAACAGAACGAGAGACAATACTTTTTCGGCGGAGATGGTAAAAAATTTCGATTTGAAAATTACGTCTATTAAAGTATCCACTCAGGATATCAGTCGTGTATTAATAAACTTATTTAACAATTCATTTTATGCTGTTGGTCAAAAGGTGAAGCAATCAGGTGGATCTTTTAAGGCAAGTGTAGGAGTCAGCACGCATTTGGAAAACAATAAAGTAATTATTAAAATCCGTGACAATGGCACAGGGATCCCTGAAGAAATAAGAAAGAAGATATTTGACCCCTTTTTCACCACAAAGCCTGCCGGAGAAGGTACCGGTTTGGGGTTATCGCTGAGTTATGATATTATTGTAAAGGGCCACAATGGCTCCCTGGAAGTTGCTTCCGAGCCTAATTTATTTACCGAATTCATTATATCTTTACCGATAACCTGACAAATTCCTGTGGTGTTGGGATAGGCAACAAACTTCAATTTATATTTCAATAATTTTAAAATCGATGACCAAATATTCTGATCTCACGTTCCTGAAGTCATTTGCAAATAACGATTCGGCGAAAATCAACAAGTATGTTGGCATGTTCCTCTCAGCCCTTCCAACCAGCCTGTCGCAAATGCAGCAACAGTTAACCGCTCAGGAGTGGAAATCGTTAAGAACATCAGCGCATTCTCTTAAGTCGCAGCTCAAATATATGGGGATTGCTTCCGGCGAGCAGTTGGCCATTTCCATTGAGAAAATTGCCGCCGATGAAAACGGGGTGGACCAACTTCCCGATTTGATAGCTAAACTGGGTGAAATAACCACTATTGCCAGCTCTGAACTTAAAGAAGAATTGGCCAAACTTTGAAAATTAAAACAATTGCATTAATATTGCACTTTACCCCAAGCCCCCTAAAATTATGTCGAACACGCATAAAAAGATTTTCATTGTTGACGATGATCCTATTTTAGCAGAAATGCTGAAAGATCACCTTGTAAAAATGACCAGTTATGAGGTAAAAGTCTTCAATACCGGAGAAGAAATCCTGAAGTCGATGAACGAACTTCCAGGTATTGTTTTCCTCGACTTTTATCTGGATTCTGTGAATAAAAATGCCATGAATGGTTTGGAGGTGCTACATGAAATTAAAAAAATTAGCCCGGAAACGGATGTGGTGATGCTCTCGGGTCAAGATAAAATTGAGGTAGCGGTTAAAACGATGCAATATGGGGCCTTTGACTACATTGTTAAAGGAGAAAGTTCATTTTATAGGGCCGAAAAGGTGGTTTTTAATATTTATCGCTACAAAAGACTTCAAGGAAACGCCAGCAAATATAAGAATATGACTATTGGACTCGCTGTGGGTTTTGGACTTTTGGTGATTTTAATTCTTTGGCTACAACTTTCAGGAAAAATCACTGACATGCCCGGCTGGAGCTAAACTAACCTCTTAAAGCGAGGTGCTTAGCAACATATTTCCCTAAAATATCAAATTCAAGGTTTACAACCGAGCCGGCAGCTATATTTTTAAAGTTGGTGTGCTCGTACGTGTAAGGAATAATAGCCACTGAAAAGTGCTCTGCTGCTGAATTAACAACAGTGAGGCTAACTCCGTTTACGCATATTGACCCTTTTTCAACAGTGATTTTGTTTAAATCCCAATCATATTCAAATGTGTAGAGCCAGCTGCCCCCCTCTTCCTTTACGGAAGTGCAAAGAGCGGTGCAATCTACATGACCTTGTACAATGTGCCCGTCAATTCTTCCATTCATCACCATGCTTCTTTCCAGATTAATGAGATCTCCTGTATTAAGTAAACCTAAATTAGATTTTCGCAATGTTTCAGCAATAGCAGTGACGGCGTAGGTTGATGCATCGTATTTGGTAACCGTAAGACAAACTCCATTATGCGACAAACTCTGATCGATTTTTAATTCGTTTGAAAAATCGCATTCTACAGTTATGTGAAGATTTTCTTTTTCCGGATCAAGGGAGATAACTTTCCCCAGCGATTCAATTATTCCCGTAAACATAAAAGTGAATTTATTTGTTTGTTGTTCCGCCTGATCTTATGAGTTGTATGAAGCCCTGTAATTCACGGCTTTTTATTCCTGCGAGATAAATTTCATTTACAATGCAAACGTAATAGTAAACGCCTTCAGGCAATTCCTCTCCGGAGTTGTCAGTCTGGCCATTCCAGTTAATATCCGCATCAGTTGTTGAAAAAACTTCAAGTCCCCATCTGCTGAAAATCTTTATAGAAATATCTTTAACATACCGGTATGGAAAGGGATGAAATAGGTCGTTCAGGTTATTGCCATCAGGAGTGAAAACATTCGGTAATTCATAAAATGGACAGTTATCAACACAAATTCTTAATCCTTGAGAACCTTCGTTTCCGTTAGAATCAACTGCGGTAACATAATAGCATCCTGCAATAGAAATTTCGTTTGTATAAAAATAAGTATTTATGGTGTTGTCATTGATAGTAGCTAACAAGGTGAATGTGCCATTTGTTGTTGGCGAATAATAAATATTATACGATACCACATCATCCGCGCAAGCTGAATCCGGAATATTCCAGGTAATGGTGACTTCTTTAGTGATGCAGTTGTAACCGATAGTGTCGGTGCTGAGCGCACATGGAGGAACGTTATCGTAGGGCGACTCACAAGCCTCTTGAGAATTATTTAAAATCGGATCCACATAACCACCACCCGAATAAGAACCTACACTTTGAATGTAATAACAATATTCCTCTCCATTAACAAGACCGCTATCAGAATATGAAGTGGTAGTACTAAAACCGATCGAGTCAAATGCAGCGCCATTAAAACGATAAACAGTATAAGAAATGTTTTGCCAAGGAACTTTTAAATCCCACGTTAAATTTAACCGATCATCCGTTGGAGTAATAGTAAGAAAAACAGAGGATGAACTTTGCGATTCTCCTACCAAAAGAAGTGTTGAATTCACTGTTGAATACAATTCTATTTTATATGAATATGCCTGCGTTGCTGTATTTAATCCACTGTCATTAAACGATGTGTCATTTAGACTAAAAGTAGTTCCTGCCAGCGAAAATGTTACACCATTAATTCCTGTGGTTCGCAACACTCTGTACTCATAGGGAGGTGGGTATTGAGCGGAATCAAGATCAGTGGGCTTGCTCCATCCAATAAACATAGTGCCGGTAGTTGATGAAGTAGAGGTTACACTCACGTTAGTAATTACCGGTAAATCTTTTTTTAATGTTGCGCAAACTTCAACCGAAGCATAACTTTCACCCCCATCATCAAAAGTGGCTACAATCATATAGCAGTAGTCGGTTCCTGGCGAAAGTCCCGCATTGTTATTATTATCCAGAAATGAAGTTGTAGTTAGTCCGGTAACTGTTGCTATCAATGAATATCCGGTGTAGGCGGGAACACCTGTTTCACACTGGCTTGGTATGAAACCAAAGAAACCATTTCGACGATAAATTTTATAGCCTGTTGCCTGAAAACAAATACTTTGATCCCAGCCAAGCTGAATTGAATTTCCAATAGGCGATGCTGTTGGATTTTGAGGAGCAGGCGCAACTACGGTTATCTGAACAGATTCAAGATCGGTGAGCTTTACAAAAGCATCATTATCTTCGGCTTTGAATACCATTTGGTAAGGCTGCAATCTTACATGATCACACACTGTTTGCCACTCAAAAGTTTCAGTAACACTTCCTGTCCCTGTTACGGGTTGATTGAATTGCGCAGGCGAAACAGGTAAAATCAATGGTGCACCTGTTGCGGTGAGCGTAACTAAATTGGTGCTGTTAGCATCGGATGCTACAACATTAAAACTTAAGAAATCGCCGGCGGTGACACAAATATCAGCTATGGCTGTGATGGAAGGAGGGACATTGCTGTTGGGGTTGTTACACAAAATTGTGATTTGCATATCGCGTTCCACAAACCCAATTAAAACACCGTTGCGCCACTCTTTAATCAAAAAGGCAACATTATACTCGCCGCATCCGGTAGGGCTATCCCATACCAAATCACCTGTAACGGCATTCAAACCAAATGAGGTACTTGCATTGGGATATGAATACCCCGGAATAGGAAGTCCTTCGGCACCTTTACAAAAAATAAGTTCGTAAGATAAACTATCACCATCGGGGTCAAAGGCATTTGCATTATGAATAAATGGCTGACCTATAACGCCATTATCGATAGGTGGCTGCAGAAGAATAGGTGAATTGTTAAATCCAAGGAATGCAGAAATTACCAATTGTGTTTCAATATAAAAAGGAATATCAATGGAGTTTGGAATATTGATAACACCACCATTTCTGTTGGGATCTTCAAAATACATTTTGTAAACCGATGGGCCCGGGTAGGTGTGAAAGCCTACATAAGTATTTTTTCGAATATCAGTTCCAGGACCACCAAAATTATCTTGAATAGTTGATCTTGCTATAATTGAACTGTCACCATCACCCCAGTATAGAGTAAGTTCGGGCCTATCGGCAGGTGACGAAGTTTTAGTGTAGGTAGTAATAGTTACCTGATAGTAGAACTGGGTTAACTGCACATAAGTAATTTCACCGGCGCGGTTGTGAGTTGCAAAAAGTGCTGCAGGTGCCAATATCAAAAACAATAGGAAAGGTACAATTTTATTCATAAAAGTAGATCTGTTATTATAACTCTTTTGTTTTTGAATTATTATGAATTTCAATAATCAATAAGTTGTTGTTCCATCAATTTAGGCACATCACGGAACTCGTATTGTTGTGTTCGTAAACGAGGCTCAAAACCTGCCTCACGAATGGAATCCTGAATTCCCTGACTGGTAAAACGATGAGGTGCGCCGGCGGCAGAAACAACATTTTCTTCAATCATAATGGATCCAAAATCATTTGCCCCTGCATGTAAGCAAACCTGAGCCACCAATTTACCAACTGTAAGCCACGAAGCCTGGATGTTTTCAATATTAGGAAGCATTATTCGGCTCAACGCAATCATTCGTATATATTCATCGGCCGTAACAGTATTTCTTACGCCTTTTACACGTTGCAACAAGGTGCCTTCATCTTGAAACGGCCAGGGTATAAACGCTATAAATCCTTTGGCATGAACAGGTTTTTCAGACTGTACTTGTCTCAACCAAACAAGATGTTCAAAACGCTCATCAATGGTTTCAATATGGCCAAACATCATTGTTGCACTCGTAGTGATGTCAAGTTTGTGAGCGGCTCTCATCACATCCAGCCACTCTCTTCCTGTACATTTTCCTTTAGAAATCATTCTTCTTACCCGGTCATTCAGAATTTCTGCTCCGGCACCGGGAAGTGAATCCAGTCCAGACTCTTTGAGGGCTTTGAGCACTTCAGTATGAGTTTTGCCCTCTAGTTTGGCAATATGTGCAATTTCAGGAGGTCCCAGTGAATGAAGCTTAAGTTTGGGATAGAGCAGTTTTAGTTCCCTGAAGAGCCCGGTATAAAAGGATAAACCCAATTCGGGGTGGTGACCTCCCTGCAAAAGCAACTGGTCGCCACCAAATCGGAAGGTTTCTTCAATCTTTTGCTTGTATTCTTCAATAGAGGTAATATATGCATCTTCATGACCAGGTATCCTGTAAAAGTTGCAGAATTTACAATTTGCAATACAAACATTAGTGGTATTTACGTTGCGATCGATGATCCAGGTGACCACATCTCCTTTTTTTCGCTGCTTACGCATTTCGTTGCCTGTAAACATCAATTCAGAGGTAGGCGCATTGAAAAACAGGTACTTACCTTCTTCGGCACTTAAAAAATCCCCGTTGAGGGCAGCGTTCAACAAATTGGTGGTATTCATACTAAATTGGATGCTAAATACTTAATCCGGTTATAGTTAAACATTTGTAGTTGTAAAATGTTCATTCCATGAAATATCCGGCAACTTCATGCTTTGATATTATAGCTCGTTTGACTAATTTCAACCGCTCAAAATTATAACTAATTAATGAACACAACAATCCGTAAAGGCACTTCTTCCGGTAAGTCAGAAAACATTGCCATTTTTACAAATAACGCGTCTAAATTTGATCAGTCATTATTCTCAAAAGCAGAGCTTGAATTTGTAAACTCTGAAATTAAGAAAAAAAATAAATTTATCAGTATAAACCAGTACGAAAGATATATTTTTTTACAAATAATTGACACCGACAAGAAGGACCGTCATGTGGTTTTGGAGAAATTCAGAAAAGCCGGTGATCAGCTGACCGCACTTTTAAATCGATTAAAACTATCTTCTGTTTGTCTGCTATCAGAAAATGACAATGATGAAGTGATAGCATATGTTGAAGGAATGGTTTTAGGGAACTATCAATTTTTGAAATATAAATCCGACGCCGATAAAAATTCTTTTCATAAAATCAACATCGATTCAAAAAAAGTTCATGATGATAAAATTAAAGAGCTGACTACTCTTTGTGAAGCTGTTTACATGGCTCGCGATTTGGTGAATGAACCTCTCAATGGTTTAAATGCAACGGCACTTGCAAAAGCATTTGAAAGCATGGGTAAAAAAGGTGGTTTCAAGGTGAAAGTATTTAATAAATCAAAAATCACCGAAATGAAAATGGGTGGCTTACTTGCCGTGAATATGGGAAGTATTGACCCGCCAACTTTTACAGTGATGGAATGGAAGCCGTCAAAAGCTGTCAATAAAAAACCAATTGTTTTGGTAGGGAAAGGTGTAGTGTATGATACAGGTGGTTTGAGTTTGAAGCCTACTCCCGGTTCAATGGATTATATGAAATCGGATATGGCAGGTTCTGCTGCTGTTGGATGTGTGATGTATGCCATTGCAAAGCAAAAATTACCTGTACATGTTGTAGCACTCGTACCTGCAACCGATAACAGGCCCGATGGAAATGCATATACTCCCGGTGATGTAATTACTATGATGAGCGGACTTAAAGTTGAAGTGTTGAATACCGATGCCGAAGGAAGAATGATTCTTGCAGATGCGTTGCACTATGCGAAAAATTATAAACCTGAACTGGTGATGGAGTTTTCTACTTTGACCGGTGCTGCTGCTAATGCTATTGGTCATTATGGAATTGTTTGTATGGGTGATTGTGATGAAGATACTAAAAAAGAGCTCAATAAAAGTGCCAATAACGTGTACGAGCGACTGGTAGAGTTTCCATTCTGGGAAGAGTACGATGAGTTGATAAAATCTGATATTGCTGATATAAAAAATATTGGAGGTGCAATTGGTGGTGCTATCACCGCCGGAAGGTTTCTGCAAAGATTTATTGATTATCCCTACATGCACTTTGATATTGCAGGTCCGTCATTTGGAAAATCAACCGACAGCTACAGAGGTAAAAATGGTACCGGTGTTGGAGTGCGGTTTGTTTTCGATTATGTGAAACGAATGGCAGGAAAGAAAAAGTAATTTTTACCCACATCATTTTTAGAAGTAACCGATAAAAAGATTTTTATTGCAGATGAGCAATTTACTTGAAAGCGAAGATAAACTAACTGTTGGAATAACCATTGGCGATATTAATGGTATTGGTCCGGAGGTAATTATTAAAACTTTTACTGATAACAGGATGCTCCAGGTGTGTACTCCCGTAATTTATGGCTCCACAAAAGCGATTTCTTTTCATAAAAAAGCACTGAACAATACGGAGTTTAATTTTACCACCATCAAAAATATTGAAGAATTAATTCATAAAAGAACTAACCTGATTAATTGCTGGGAAGAAGAAGCCAAAATTGATATTGGTCAGCCTACACCTATTGGAGGAAAGTATGCTTTCCTGGCACTTCAGGCAGCATGCAAAGATCTTGCCGATGGGAATATTGATGTTTTGGTAACGGGACCTATCGATAAAAAAACCATGCAGCAAGAAGGGTTTAGATTTCCCGGTCATACAGAATTTCTGGCGCAGCAGTTTAACTCGCCCGAACATCTGATGATGTTGGTTAGTGATCGTTTGAGGGTGGCTACCGTTACCGGACATGTGCCCGTAAAAAAAGTGCCAGAAGAAATTACACATGAAAAAATTATTTCTAAAATAAAAGTGATGAACAAATCTCTGAAAAGAGATTTTAATATTCGTAAACCCCGCATCGCTGTTTTGGGATTGAATCCCCATTCAGGTGATGATGGTTTGATTGGCAGCGAAGAAAAAGAAATTATTGCACCTGCAATAAAAGCTGCATTCGATCAGGGAATTCTGGTGTACGGTCCGTTTCCGGCCGATGGGTTTTTCGGCATGACCAAGTTCAAGAATTTCGATGGTGTTCTGGCGATGTATCACGATCAGGGATTGGTGCCATTTAAATCACTCTCATTTGATTCGGGAGTAAATTTTACTGCGGGTTTACCAATAGTCCGCACCTCTCCCGACCACGGAACAGGGTATGATATTGCAGGTAAAAACATTGCTTCCGAAGATTCCTTCCGATCTGCTATTTATCTTGCATGCGATATTTTTAATAATCGAATCACCTATGATGAAGTAAATGCCAACCCGCTTAAATATTCGAAGTTGGGCGGCGACAGATAATTTTTTAATGATATTTTTTATTGATTGAGGCAATTTTGTAGTGGATAAACTTTTTGTTGTATTTCTACGTTACCTCTAGTGAAATGCACCAGTTACTGAAATTCTTATTCTTAATTATTATTTATGCAGGCTTTGTTTCGACTGCCTTGGCTCAAACAAGTTATCAGTCAATTGACTCCCGGGCAGCTTCCATTAAATCCGGCTCGGTTGAAAATTTGCACTCTGAATTAGTCAAAGGATTAACTACTGATGATGAAAAAGTTCGGGCATTTTATTCCTGGATTGCTAATAACATCATTTATGATGTCAACGAAGCCTCCAGATCCTATCGTGCTGTTGTTAAGCAAGAGCCTGAAGTTGTTTTTAATAGCCGGCGTGCAGTGTGTCATGGTTATTCGGCATTGTTTCAGAAGTTTTGTGAACTTTCAAACATAAAATGTTTTTTAGTATCGGGGTTTTCGAAATTGAACGGCCTATTTGATGAAACCGGTCATACCTGGAACATGGTGTATGTGAATCAGAAATGGAATCCTATTGATGTTACCTGGGCAGCCGGTGGAATCAATCAGCAGAGAAGGTTTGTGAAAAATTTTTCTGATCAATATTTTTTTTCGAGCCCGGCTGATTTTCTGGCAGAGCATTATCCTTTTGACCCAATGTGGCAGTTAATCGAATATCCTGTTTCATTATCAGATTACAAAAGGAAAGGAGTTATTATTGCTGACAACAAGTCAAAAGCAATTTTTAATTTTAGAGATACTATAGCAGAATGGGAAAGGATGGATCGCATTGAAAGAGCACTTTCATCTGCTAGCCGAATGGACCGTTTCAATCCTGGAAATAAAATTATTAAACAGGAACTGGCATTTGCTTTACTTGAATCAGGTAATAATAAATTTGAACAAGGAAATCGCATCCTCGCAGAATTATATCCGAAAAACACAGGCGATCGTAAAAAGCAACAAACAATTAAACCAGATACAGATGCATTTAAAAATAAATTGAGCGAAGCTGAAATGTATTTTTTATATGCTGGGAATTATTATGATCAGGTTAAGCTAACAGATCCCGGTGAAAATCAGGTTTTACTGAATAACAAAAAAGCACTCAAAAATAATCTTGATATCATTAAAAGAGAACTGGCTTCTTATCGTTAATGGTTAAATAGAGTAATTAAAATATATCAACCCACTCAACATGAATATAGTAAATCTAAGTGCTTCGCATTGTTGTTTCAATTCTAAAGCGATAACTTTCCCATTCAATCCTTTTACCTTTTCATGACCAAAATTAATTGATTCTCCGTAAATTTGTGGTCTGCAAACATAAAATCAGCTAATGATTCCATTTACAACCCATATTACCCGTGCATTCTGGGTCACATTGGGTTTCATTTTTGTCGGCATAGGTATTGTTGGTTACATCACACCGATGATGCCCGGGCTGGTCTTTTTTTTGATCGCCACATTTTGTTTTGCTAAAGGTTCCCGAAAATTCCTTCGACTCATCATCAGTAATAAATACGTAGGACAACAGATCCTTGATTTTAAAAGAGGAAAAGGAATGACAATGAAAACAAAAATTATTGCCATTTCGATGATGCTGGTGAGTATGTTTATAAGTGCCTTTTTTCTTGTCAAAATTATTTGGGTGAAATGGGCAATTTGTATCACAGCAGTTATTGTTGTTGTCATCATTTTAGCCCAAAAAACGAAAGCAGCGCCCGCCGTATCGCCTAAATAACTAGTAATCAATTTTATACACTATTTTTGCCGACTGCCGGATTTATTGTAACTTTGCATCCCTTGTAAAAATCGGGGTATGTGAACTGATTGTTATCATTCAGTTAAAAACCCCTCCGCTTGCTGCTTATTCCCTTAATTTGTCCCGGATTTAAAATTCTAATCATGATGAAATTCTTACCCAATTGTAAAAGTATTAAATTGATGATGCTGCTTGCTGCGGTTTCTTCTTTGTCGATCACCAAGGCTTACAGCCAGGGAGGATGTATCGAAATAAAAAGTATCCTTGTAGATGCATGTGGAGTTCCTGAAGGAGAAAATGAAATGGTTCGATTTGATGTAGGCTCTGCGCCACTCAATGTCTCTGCCATGACGATTGACTGGGCAAATAATAACTGGTTAGGACTTTGTCAGGATGCAGGAACGGCTGCAATAGTTACCAGCATTAATCAAAGTATTCAGGGATGTGGTTCTGTTGTTGAACCGGTTGGTGGGGTGTTGCCTGCAAATTCAAAAATATTAATTGTTACCAGCATAAATTTTAATTCCATTTCAAATTCTTTTTCCACACTGAATGAAGATTTAGTTATTCTGTTTCAATGTGCAGGTAATACTTCAGGACATTTTGCAAATTATAACACACTTCCCGGGATACGCGGGTTATCCATAACTTTTGCAGGTGCATGCTCTGATTCAGTTTCATATGATCGTACCTTTTTGATCAATCAATATGGAATATTAGGTGGGTTCTCTTTCGAGAATGATGGTGCGTTTGTGGAATACAATGCTGCCGGAAATGCAACCTATCTTAACTACGGATGTCAGGTACTTTCTGCAGGATTAAGTCTTACCGCTGGGCCCGATGTAGGATTGTGTCCCGGTGGAGCAACAACAGCATCGTTGGCGGGCAGTGCGGTGAATCTGTTGGGCAATCCCACATGGGCTGGAGGAACCGGCATATTTTCATCAACTACAACCTTGGCAACAACATACACTCCGGGGGTTGGAGAAACCGGTATTATTAAATTAACCCTTTCCGGAAACGGCGCTTGTAACACTTCTCTAACAGATACTGTAAGAGTGAATATTGTTCCTTCGTTACCTACCGTGTCCATTAGTTCAACAGTAGGCGGTCAATTCACTTCAAGCATTACTGATTCAACTTTTTTTTACAATTGGTATCCGGATGGCTCTACTAGTTTTGTTCCATTTGAATTTGATCCAATTTTTTTTCCAACAGCAAACGGTTGTTATTATTTAGTTTTGTCAACTGTTGGAGGGTGTGCTGTTCAGTCTAATACTCTTTGTATCACCAATGTGGGATTGAATGAGGTAAGTAATGAAACGAATCTTAACATTCTTAATAATCCGGGTTCAAATCCTTCATTACAAGTTTCCACATTAACTGCTGCCGGTAATATGAGTTTACAGGTGATTGATGTTACAGGAAGAGTGATTCGTCAGCAAGAAGTTTCTTCTGCAAGCACTTTCTTTGAAATTCACCCCGATTGGAGTTATGTTGAATCAGGAATATATATGATTCGCTTAAGTAACAAGGAGTGGAGTACTGAAGGCAAAATTATTCTCACGAGATGATAATACAGTGTTAAAATGATAAAAGCCCTCATGTTTACGAGGGCTTTTTTTTGCGATGGTGTTTAGTACTATGGGTGATATTTTTTTGCTCGCATCAAACCCCTCTTCATGGCTAAAGCCCTTACCCGTAGGCATCCATCATCTCACTAAAAGACGGAGTTATGCAGTTTTCATCAACATGTTTTGTAGAAAAGAAAAATTATCTTTGTCGACAAATTACTACTATGAAACAATCCTCTAACCTCCTCCTTATTTTACTCCTTGTCGTGTTGTCATCCTGCAAATCAAAAAACGAAACATTTGAATCTCTGTCCAGACTTGAAGGGCAATGGTCGATGAAATTCGATCAAAGTGAGGTTATGGAGCAGTGGAGATTGGTGAACGATACCCTGATGGAAGGAAAAAGTTATGAAATCACTGGAACCGATTCGGTTGTTTCCGAAACCGTTCATTTGGTTTTAAGAGGGAGTGAAATATTTTACATTCCTACTACTGCCGGACAAAATGATGGCAATCCGGTTCCATTCAAATTGGCCAAACATGAAGGGGACGTTTTCAGTTTTGAAAATCCTGAGCATGATTTCCCAACTGTCATCACCTATAATTTTATAAATAAATCAACATTAAAAGCATCCATATCAGGAACTATACGTGGTGAAGTTCGATCAATGGATTTTGATTATGTGAAAACAAAGTAATTACTAGAAAGTGTTTATCAATGCGGCAATGGGATAATTGCTGATGTATGTGTTAACAAAGTTAATTCACCTCAACGAAGATAATTAGTATGCATACAAAAAAAGCTCCTTCGAAAGAAGGAGCTTTTTCAATAGTAATGAAGCATCTTATTTAGTAAGGACTTTGTAACACATTGCCCTTCCAGGTTTGTTTAAAATCTTCTTCATTAACAGCATCTTTTTTGCCGAGGTAGGTCCAGCGGATGGCTCCGGTGTATTTGGCAAAAGTGGTATTTATCTCTTTTAGATTTGCTTTGTTAACATCGGCAGTAAAATTCTCCGCATTTTTCCAGGTGCCTCCAAGTTCATTCAATCCGAGTGTCATCGATTGAGCTGAGCTGGTTTCCTGACCCATGTAATAACGTGTGAGGAAAGATTGTTTTTTATCGGTAAGTTCTTTTTCGGAAAAGCCCTCCTTCTTCACTTTGTTTATTTCTTCAGTCATCACCTCAATAGATTGCTTTGGGTCGAGTGTTGATATGTAGATGCTGTTATATGGATTACTGATGCTGTTTGCATTGTAGCGAGCAGCAGGAGCGTATGATAAACTGCGTTTGGTACGGAGTTCCACAAAGAAACGATCGTGCAAAATATTCATGCCAATACGCATTGGAATTCCTTCTGGGGTTCCCATTCCCGGAGCACTCATAACACCGATGAGGTAGTTAGTTGCGATATCACGATCTTCGATAAACACACCGGGTTTTGTTATTTGTACTCTTGGTTCCACTGTAGAGGGAGTACCCTGGGGCATTTTTGCGAATGATGCTTTTACTTTAGCCATCAACTCATCCTGATTCACATTGCCCACAACAACAATCACAATTCTGCTTTTGCAAATAGCTTTTTGGTAATGATCTTTCAGATCTTTGAGCGTTATTTTTTCAATTGTAGCCGATGTTCCTTCCGGAATTTTAGAATAGCTTCTCCCGCTGAAAACACTTTCCATTGCAATATTGATGAGATGCTGATCAGGATCCGACTCGTTTTGTTTAGCGCCTGCGATCAGATTACCTTTCATAAGTTCAAATTCTTTTTCATCGAATGCCGGTGTGTTAACCGCTTCAGCAAAAAGCTCCCACGATTCATTCCAGAATGCTTTGATGCAGTTCAGGTTGAGTGTTCCATAATCATAGGTAGAACCTCCAGAAATTTCAGTTCCAATTTTTTCACAGTCGGTGCTGAATTTGCCTTTATCGCGTTTAGTTGTTCCGCTTTCGGCAGCAAGTGAAAAGGCAAAATTCTCCAAACCTTGTTGCTCAGCAGAGATATTGGCATTTCCGCCTTTCACAAATATTCTTACACTGATTACATCTTTCGGAGTTTGTTTAAATATTACTTTTATACCGTCAACAAAAACTTCTTTCGTGCCCGGACCACTGGCGTTCGATATTGTCGAACCCAATATCAGCGATATAAGCAGTGCTGTTGTATTTAAAATTCTGTTATGTTTCATCATAGTGATTTTTATAGTGTTTATTCAATGATTATTTTAGATAGGTTGTTGCATCAGTAATATTCATTTGAGTTTTCATTTCAGCAGAAATAAGTAATCCCGTTACCATCGGTTTGTTTTTAATGTAGGTATTAACATATTTTTTTATGTCTTCACGGGAAACTTTTTTAAGGTTATCGATATATCCGGTGTAATAATCGATGCTGGCTGATGCCCACCAATAAGTAATTGAGTGTACATACGAAGAAGTGCTTTCGCGATCACGGGTCTGACTGATTGCAAGCAGATTTTTAGCAGTTTCCAGTTGGTCATCGGTAAAATAATCATCAGAATCCCACATATTCATATGCTCCAATAATTTTTTGTAGGCTTCCTGAACTTTTGCAGGATTAGGAACGAGGAAAATTTGAATTGGACCTACATATTTACATGTTTGATATCCCACCTGCGCCTGAAAGGCAAGTCCTGAATCGATAAGGTCTTTTTGAAACTTTGAACTTTTCTGGCTCAGGATGAACGAAAATACATCGGCAGCATAGGTGGCCGGAATGTCGTTCCTTGTATCAGGGCCATGGAGTGCAGTCATGATTATTGGTGTTTTGGCATTTGCATTTTCAGTGATAAATGAAGAGGATTCCTTTAAGGGCACAAATTCCGGTATTGGATACTTCTCAAAAATATTAAAGGTAGATGGTTTCCAGTCGCCGTAAATAGTTTTAGCCTGACTAAAAATATCATCATGGTTCACATCACCGGCAACTACCAGCATGGTATTGTTTGGGTAGTAATATTTTTCTTGAATGATGCGCATTTTTTCAGGAGTTGCAGTAAGGATAATATCGTGATCACCAATCGTATTTTTGCGACTGAAATGTTCGCCCCATAATTTTTTATCCATATCCTTTAGTAACCAGAACACCGGATTTGATTCTGCTCTCTGAAATTCACCATCCACAACAGGATTTTCTTTTTTCATTTCTTCCTGAAGGAAAAGAGGGTATCGGATTGCAGAATTCATGAAGGTTAAACCCTCATTCACTTTTGCGTTGCTTAATGTAATAAAATAATTTACTCTTTCGTTTGAGGTAGTTCCATTGAAAGAAATTCCTAACTCATTAATTCTGGCCAGAAATTGTTCCTGAGAAGGGAGATCTTTGTTGGCTTTAAAAAACATATGTTCATACAGATGGGATAAGCCATTGTACTCATGATCTTCGGTATAGGACCCGTTATGGACACAAATTTCAATGGTGGCTAATGGAACAGAATTATCTTCTATTACCAGAATCTCCAAACCGTTTTCCAGTTTTGTCATGTGGAAGTTGGAGGGTAAATTTTTCTGTGCTGTAGCGATTCCCAGGGAGAGCGTCACCAACAGCGTTGTTGCAAGCATTTTCTTCATTAGAATGATTTAAGTTTAGTTCAGACAGGTCCAAAAATAAACAAAAATTCCAATGAATACTGAACACATTTATATGTAGCAAAGCCCGCCTCACTATGAGACGGGCCGGAGCTACCGGGATACTCTGTAACCTCATTGCTTCCGGTAGCTTTTTGTGGTAATCAGCACTATGCCGCCTGTTGAATCTCCATATTGAGCAGGGATTCCACCGGTTAGGACAGTAATTTCTTCAATTGCGCTATTCGGAACTGAAAAGGAGCCGGTCATTTTGATACCATCCACAATATAAAGAGTCGAATTGTTGCGTGAACCCCTGATATTCAGACTTCCACCTTCTTTTGTTTGAACAACTCCCGCAGTATTTGCCACATGGCTTACAACATCTCTCGATACCGAATATTTGATATCCTCAGATGTTATAGTGGTCGTTGTGGAGGTATTTCCGGCATCGATAAGCGGTTCTTCCCATTTTATTACAACAATTGGCAAATTATTATTTGATTCAAGCAAAACATCCACATAAGTGATATCTTCAGCACTTACCATTATCGATTCTATTTTATATGGTTTAAATGTGACAAACGAAAACTGCAGATCATATTTTCCCGCAACAAGTGGTTTTATTTTGTATTCACCTTTTTCATCGGTAATAACACCTTTTAAATTGCCATTTAATAAATAAGATACGGTAGCGCCGGCAAGAATTTCTCCATTACTTTTTGCTGTAACTTTTCCTCGTATCTCTCCGAATTGTGCCATGGTGCTTTGACTTGCTGAGAGTATTATTAATACGATAATTATTTTAATTGTTTTCATGATTCGCTGGTTTATTCGATGGTTGATTTAGTGGTTTATTCGATGGTTGATTTGATGGTTGATTCGGTGGTTTATTCCATGGTTTATTCGATGGCTGGATCGATGGTTGATTAAAACTTTTTATTTCGTTCTCAAAATTTCGTGCGGTCTATCGGCAAAATTCTCAGCGCATATCCATCTCCACGTTCAATATCATTTCAATAGTGCCACCATTTCTACCAACCGAATAAACTCTGCACGATACCCTTCCTCATCAGTTCCCTTCGCTTCACGAGCCAATTTTTCGATTAGTTTTAAGTCGGCATCGCCTTTGAATTTTGAATCTCTGAGCACTAATCCGAATGCTGCGACTGAGCTGGCGAAGCGGTGATTTATTGATGCACTCTCAAACTGACCAGTTTTGCTTTTTAATGTTCGTGTGATTAGCTTACTTGTTTCTCCTTGTGGATCTTTGTATCTGAATTTTATTGTTAGCAATTCACCGTTGCTATTTATTTCTGATAAAGGCTTCTGATATTTAAGAGGATCAATATCTGCGTAAGCTTCTTCACTTCCGGCAGGAACAATTTCATACAGGGCCGTAACGGTATGACCGCTTCCTAATTCACCTGCATCTTTTTTATCATCATTAAAATCTTTATCCTGAAGCAAACGGTTTTCGTAGCCTATGAGTTTGTATGCTTTAACATAAGCAGGATTAAATTCCAATTGAAGTTTCACATCTTTAGCTATGGTAAAAAGTGTTCCGCCCATTTCAGTCACCAGTACTTTTTTTGCTTCCATGATGTTGTCGATGTATGCATAATTTCCATTTCCTTTATTTGCAAGTTGTTCCATTTTAGAATCTTTCAAATTTCCTGTTCCAAAGCCAAGAACAGTCAGAAAGACTCCCTGCTCTCTTTTTTCTTCAATCATTCTTACCAACTCCCCGTCGCTACTAACGCCTATATTAAAATCGCCATCGGTTGCCAATATGACTCTGTTATTTCCATTGAGGATAAAATTTTCTTTTGCTACTTGGTAGGCTAATTGAATTCCTGCGCCTCCTGCCGTGGAACCCCCAGCCTGAAGTGCTTCCAAAGCTGCATGAATAGATGCTTTGTCTGTGCCTGATGTAGAAGGTAATACAAGTCCTGCATTTCCGGCGTAAACCACAATTGCAACTCTGTCTTTACTTCTTAGTTGATCGGTTAACATTCCCAATGCATTTTTTAATAATGGAAGTTTATCATGTGACATCATCGAACCCGAAACATCCAGCAAAAAAACCAGATTGGAAGGAGGAAGCTGATCAAGTTTTATGTTTTTTCCTTGTAAGCCAATCGATACAATCTGATGTGATTTATTCCATGGGCAAACTGTAACTTCAGTGTTTATTGAAAACGGATCGTTGTTTTGTGGTTGCGGATAATCGTATTTAAAATAGTTGATCATTTCTTCGATGCGAACCGCATCCGCCGGTGGACGAGTACCGCTGTTAATAAACCTTCTCATATTGGCATAAGATGCAGGATCAACATCAATCGAAAAAGTGGAAAGAGGTGTGCGAAGTGCTTCGTGAAATTCGTTCTCAGCAGTATAATTATATTGTTCTGTGTTGAATTGTTCACTTGGCTGATAACTCATTCCCGTGGCAGGTATAGCCAAATCATAAAGTGCATTTGATTCATTTTGAGTTGGACTTATATTTTCTTTATTGACATTTCGGTTTGGAGATTTCTTAATTTCAACCGCTTTCAATTCCACCGACAGAACCATTTCAATATTTAAAGTGGTGGTTTTACCTAAATTGACCTGTACATCTTTAATAAACTTTTTAGTATAGCCTACCACAGAAACTTCAACATTATAACTTCCCGGCTTTAGATCATTCAAAGTAAATTGGCCCGAAGCATCCGTTGTGGTTTTTTTGAATTCTGCGATACCTTTACCTGTTGCAGTAATTTGAGCAAAAGGGATAAAATCACCTGTCCCTTTATCTTTTACGTGGCCTTTTAAGGTTCCTTTTGAAGATGCAAATAACAAACTTGTTACTGTAAGTGCAATCATTATCAATCCGATAGCGGCACTTCTTTTGTTTTGAGGTTTCATTTTATTAGTTTATTAGGTTATTCGTTCATGAGCCTGCCTGCTCCAGGTAGGTTCTTTGGTTCTGTAATTCTGTAGGTCTGTTAATGAGGGAAAGTTTTAAGATGATTGTTGATTTCAGTATCTTTATGTCCAGATGCTGAAAAGAAGGAGAATCCATAAAACAAAATATTTTTTATTCGTTTATGGAATAACAAAGGATCTTGCATCTACCCTTCAAACCGTTTCATTTAGTGCTTATGTGGCTGATTGGTAAGAAAAAATATACGGAATTCGACGACCAGGAATTGATACTGGCTTATCGCAAAAAAGGCGATCGGAAAGCGGTGGGAGTTCTTTTTGAACGATATTCTCATTTGGTGTATGGGGTTTGTATGAAATATTTAAAGAATCAGGAGGATAGCAAAGACGCTACTTTAAATATTTTTGAGAAACTGATGGAGGATCTAAAAAGGTTTGAAGTAAATAAATTCAGTTACTGGATCCATAGCGTTGCTCGTAATTATTGTTTGATGCAATTGCGAAGTCGAAAAGCAATGTATTATGTAGATGATGAAAACGGTGCAGGTATAGATTCATTTGTGGAAACACATCAGCCATCTCATCTAAATGAAAATGAAAATAGCGAATCACAGCTTCAGTTGCTGGAAGAAGCCATTGATCATTTGAATGAAGAACAGCGTATATGCATTGATTTATTTTATCTTAAAAAATACTGTTACCAGGATGTCGCAGAAATATCGGGATTTACCATGCTGGAGGTGAAAAGTTACATTCAGAATGGGAAAAGAAATATTAAAAATTATATGTTGAAGAAAAATCATGAACTCTCGGATAAATAAAGATATATTTACTGAAACCGGCTGCATTAAACGTGACCTGTTGTTACGTTACCGTGATGGCGCCCTCTCTTCAGGTGATAAACATGAGGTTGAAAAACATCTGGTGGATTGTCCGCTTTGTAGCGATGCGCTGGAAGGATTCATATTGTTGACTTCTACATCTTCATTGGATGATGTGCAAAATGAAGTTTCGGGTTTAGTGAATCGAAATGCCGGCACCTCTTTTCAGAAATATTGGGTGGCTGCGGCTTCCGTTGCAGCAATTGTGGTATTGTCGGTATTTACTTATTTGCAATTTCGTGATGCCAAAGATCAGAGAATAGCTGTTTCAGAAGAAGTTGTACAAACCGAACCTGTTCAATCAAATCAGAGCAATGAATCTGAACCATTATCTGATTCGGTTACTTCCACTCAACCGGTTGTAGAAGCGCCTCCCACAGAATTAATTTTGCCTAAAAGAAAGGCAAATACTGAAGAATCTGTTTCCGAATCTGATGCAGGAGCTGCACCTGTAGGTGAATTTGTTTTTGAAGGACAAAGTCAAGCTGCTGATGAAGTGAAAGAATCTTCTCCCGTTCCCCTTTCCCCACCTTCAAAATCTGTTACAGAAAAATCTGCTCTTAAGGACATCAGATCTACCAATGCCAGTAGTAATTTTATTACGTATGTAGATAATCTAAAAGTAATTGATTACGGCACCGAAGCTCAGGATGAGGAGCCGAAACCATTGAAAGAAAAAAGCACATCCGGTAAATATGAGAATAAAAACAAAAAAGAGGAAGCAGCTGCAGAGGAGGCAAAATCGGGGGATGTTGTGAATCGTAAAATGGAGTATACCAATTTAATCAGCAAACCTGTAATATTATTCAACCAGGGACGGTATGAGTCGGCGGTGAAAGAATTTGATGAGGTATTAAGAATTCATCCTAACGATGAAAATGCACTTTTTTACAAAGGGATGTCTTTATACCATCTTAAAAATTATAACCAGTCTGCAACGTTACTGGCAACCGTTAGTCGCAACACAGCCAGTCCCTTCGCTGAAGAGGCCACTTTTTATGTCGCAAAATCATACCTGGGTTCCGGGGAAAAACAAAAGGCAAAAGTGCTTTTGCAGGATATTGTTAAAAGGGGAGGATTTTATGCGGAGCAGGCGGCGGAGGAGTTGAGGAAGTAGGGGTAGGGGTAGTGGTAGGGGTAGTGGTAGTGGTAGTGGTTCGGCTTCGCTCACCATGACGATACCGCGTCTCGGCTTCGCTCGACGCTTGAGCTTGAGCTCACGCGCTCGCTCACGCGCTCGCTCACGCGCTCGCTCACGCGCTCGCTCTCATTCACGCTCACGCGCTCACTATCGGTATCGCTCACGCTCACGCTCTCATTCACGCTCTCATTGCCGCTCACGCTCTCATTACCGCTCACGCTCTCATTCTTGCTTTCGCTTTTGCTCTTGCTTTCGCTTTTGCTCGGCGTTCTCGCTATACGGTAAAAGTTGTTGATAATTTTTCTAAATGCGAACTCTTTCTTATAAAGTAAATCCTGTTCTTTGCGAGATGGCCATGATGGTGACTTCTCTTAACTCAGGATCGAATGCTAATTGTTATTATGTTGGCTGCGGTGAGGAGGCGATACTGATTGATGCGGGTCTTTCGTGTAGGGAGACTGAAAAACGGATGGCGAATTTGAGTTTGTCGATGAGTTCGGTGAAAGCGATTTTTATTTCTCACGAGCATACCGATCATATCAGAGGATTGGCTAAACTTTCAACTAAACACAATTTGCCGGTTTATATAACTACTTCTACTTTGAAGAAATGTTCAGTTTTTCTTCAAGATGAATTTGTTAAGCCATTAATAGCTGAAAAGCCTGTTAAAATAGGTGGGCTGACTATTTTCCCTTTTGCAAAAAAGCATGATGCAATTGATCCGCTCAGTTTTATGATTGAAGCTAACGGTGTTCGGGTAAGTGTAATTACCGATATTGGCGTTGCATGTGAACGGGTTGTTCATTATTTTAGCCAAAGTCATGCCGCTTTTTTGGAGGCCAATTATGATGAGGAAATGCTTGCAAACGGTAATTACCCGTACTATCTCAAGCGCCGTATTAGTGGAGGTTATGGCCATTTATCCAACAGCTTGGCATTACAACTTTTTGTAAATCATAAGTCGTCCTACTTAAGTCATATATTTTTGTCTCATCTCTCTAAGGATAATAACTGTCCTGAACGTGTAAACAAACTTTTCACTGAACATGCCTCCGCCACCAAAATCATAGTTGCTTCACGATTCAAGGAAACTCCTGTTTATTATGTAACCGGTGATGATGAGTGTTTTGTGGAAGAAAAAGTGGTGATTGTGAATTCTCAAATGCACCTTTTTTCTATTCACGAGGAGTGATCAGGTTGAAGCAACAGTGAAGCCGACAAGCTAAAAAACCAGTTTTAATCTCTTCCGTAAATCTTCAACAAGCTTTCATCTTTCTCAGCTGCTTTCATTTCCAAAAGCAACTCTTCGGCACGTTTTCGAACGTTTGATTTTTCGGTTTCTTCGCGTTCTTTTAGTATTGGATCGGTTTGGTCAGGGCTGTCTTTGGTTTGGCGGAGAGAAGTTTGGCCGTAAGATTTAGATATTTCGCTCAGCGATTGTGCCGCTGCGAGCCGTACATACCAAAGAGGAAAGTTGGTGCCTACTTCGGCGAGTGTTTCAATTCCTTTTGCAACGTTGGATGGTTTGCAACGAAGCAAAAATTTTCCATAATCGCGCACTGCTGAATATTTGTTACTTCCTTTGGCGGTACTTAATGCCGATGTCATATATTCGAATTGATCATCGTCGCCATATGCTGTGTAGATATCTGAAACCAAAGTATTCACATTTTGATTGGTGTCACTTTCCATTTGCTTCAACAATGTGATTCCTTCACTTCGATCATTTTCGATAAGGCTGGTAATAGCTGTTCCCATTACCATATAGGAGCTATCGTTTATTGCTGCACGCATCAGTCGGCTCACAGTTTCATCGTTGCTGTAGCTTTCGGAAAGTGCTATCAATGCTTCATCGCGAACATCGGATTTGGGATCGGATGATGCAAGTTTCATTAAAGTGTTTTTTATTTCCTCACGATTCTCTTTAATTAATCCCTTGCAATTTTTTATTGCTGTAGAACGAACATGCCAATGAGGATCATTCAATGCGAGTTTTATAACTTCACTTCCCGCACTATTTATTTCGTAGCTTTTAGCAATTTTTGAAAGTGCTTCCATTCGATCGAGGTAAAGAGGAGCACGTTTGTACATCGCTATCCACTCATCATTTGTGTGGTTATCGGCTTTAGTGCACAACAACATTTTTTGAGCATCAAAATTAACCAGATCCGGTTTTGAGGACACCTTAAATAAAAAAGTTTCTTTCTGTTGAGTTAGTGTAATGCGTTCACGACTTACCCCGTTAGATGTGTAAATATCAACATCAATCGGTATTTTATACAGAGGGTTTTTTGTAAAGTCTTGAGTTTGTTCTACTGTGATGAGTTGTTGCAACGTGGTTTCATCAAATAGATAATCAATTTTTAATGTGGGATGCCCTTTATCGAGGAACCATTGGTTAAAAAACCAGTTTAAATCCTCACCCGTAACTTTTTCAAAAGCCATTCTCAGATCATGAATCTCAGCAGTATTAAATTTATTTTGTTCAAGATATAATTTCAAGGAAGCAAAAAATGCTTCTTCACCAACATATTTCCGAAGCATGTGCAATACCCTGCCTCCTTTGGCATAAGAGTGGTTATCGAACATATCTTCTTGACGGTCGTATTCAAATCTCACCAAATCAACCTGCTTGTTGCGTGCTTCTCTTAAGTAATTGTTCAAATCTTTTTGTCCCACATAATCTCCTTCATCTCTTCCGTATTTGTATTCAAACCACAGGTATTCGGAATAAGTAGCAAACGCTTCATTGAGAGGAAGATTAGCCCATGATTCACAGGTAACCAAATTGCCAAACCAGTGGTGCGATAACTCATGGGCAACATAATCATCGTTGTTCTCATCCAGTAGTGCACGATCATCTTTTTGAACAAATTCACCATACACAACAGCAGTTGTATTTTCCATGGCTCCTGAAACATAATCTCTCACCACTACCTGCGAATATTTTTCCCAGGGATAATCGATTCCAAAAATTCTCGAAAAAAAGTCGAGCATCTCTGGAGTATGACCAAATATTTTAGCTGCATATTTTTCATACTCCGGTTCTACATAATAATTGGTTTCAATATTTCGCCATTTATCTTTAACCACAGCAAATTTTCCTATAGCCATCATTACCAGATAGGGAGCATGAGGAATATTTTGTCGCCAGTAATCAGTCCGGAATCCGGTATAGGAATTAACAATGGAACTCACCAGCACCCCATTACTCAAGGTAACAAATGATGTATCAACAGTAATATAAATTTCTTGTGTAGTTTTTTGATTGGTAAAGTCGATGGTGGGAAACCAAACCGAGCTGGCCTGAGTTTCTCCTTGCGTCCATATCTGCTGTGGTTTATATGGATCGCTATTATCGGCATTAATGAAATATAAACCCTTATCCTCCATAATTGCTGCGCTGCCGCCTTTTGGAAGCTCATCGGGTTTAGCAATATAATTTATATATATCTTGAAAGTATCTTGTTTGGTATAAAATTTATCAAGAGTAATATGTATGCTGTCATTTTTATATTCATAAGCCAACTCTTCTTTAATTTCGCCCTTCACTATTTTTACTTCACTAATTTCCATTCCCCTTGCATTGAGATATAGTTTATTTGTGGAGGTAAAATGTGGTTTTAAAGTAAGTTCAGCGTCTCCCAGCAAATGTCTGTTCGGCCAGTCAAACGAAACTTCTAAACGAGTATGAATGAGATCGTGTAATTTTGTGGCGCTGGCACGATAAGGAAAATTAGGCGCATCGGTTTTTTCACCGGCTTCATTATTTTTGCCTTCTTTCATCACAATTTTCTCGGAGGTTTTACAAGACCACAATGATGAAATGAAAATAATGATGGCAGACAACAAGAATATTTTTAGTTCAGATCCCTTTAACATGCACTCCGGATTTATTAGGTTAATTTTAATTCGGCGGTTAATTTACCGGCCTAATTAGTGAATTGTAAAGGTGCTAAAAATTTTTTATTTATAGCAAAAAAGAGCAAATTGTAGGCGTTGAGGAGAATCCCATGTAAATCTGGTTACATGCATTTCAGCTTCTCATAAATCAAATGAATAGCCTGCCGATACGGTGGAGCACATCGCCTTTTATCATAGGAATACCAAGACTTTCACCCGGGAAGTAACCGCGCTTTTCATATTCATGAACAAGAGGGTATTGAGGTGCAAACCGGTACTTTGCTTTCATATTTACCAGCCAATACATGAGCTGTACATTCAACCCTCCTAATAAGTTGCCTGCCAGAGCCCCTGCTATCAGGTTCCATCCAAAATAGTAGTTGAACATGATGGTTCCCCACAATGTGAAGGTCCATTTCATGGCTGTACCTATGCTATGAAAAACTGAAGCAGCTTTACTACGTGGAATAAGAATAATATGATTCTTTTTTAATTCACTCATTCGAGCTGGTTCTTCGCCCTCCTGAAATTCATAGTGCATATCATATTTGAGCGGTTTACCATTCGCGATATGGTTCTCTATAAAATAGCAGTTATTGGGTGTTGACTCAATATCCAAAGGTAATGTTTGATACAAGGTGCCCTGAATACGGATTGATGCCTCCTCAATTGTTAAGGTACCTTCTTTCAAAGGACAAATAATGTATATAAGACTGGTTTCTTTTAAATGTCTTCCTTCATGAATAACAACTCTGTTGTCGACAAATGGTGAACCTGTTAGATGAAAGCCCTGAAAAGATGGTCGTCTGAAAATTCGACCATTACCGGTGTAAATAAACGTGATACTCAACTCCTCAAAGCAACGGATCTTTTTTGAATCACTTAAACTATAAAAATAATGGTTGATATGTGCCGAAACTTCAGGGCCATAATTTACGCCCAAAGTAATTCCCAAATCGTAGTTCGATCTTAAAGTGACATCCGACAAAATCCGGTAGGCCTCCTGAACATCTTTAAAAGATTCTTCGGCCTCATGGTTTCCCGGGTTGTGGTCGGGATGGTATTCATGAGCCTTTTTAAGCCAGGCTTTACGGATGGCTTTACCATCGGAAGTGGAGGATATCCCCAGTATTTTATAATAGTCTTTCAATAGTACTAATTTACCCTTTTTTAATGATGAAACACAAAAAACTTTTATTTTTTTGTTGGTTCACCTAAAATAACTATTAAATTTGTTGCCAATATAAAGAGTTTCTAAATCACTTTAGTTCAGGAATTTTTGAACCGAAAATATTATTTATTCCATGTTTGAAAATAAAGAAAACAGAACAGAATTATCCGAAATGGGTGAGTTTGGATTGATCCGTCATTTGGCATCTGCAATTGCTGTTAAAAATCCCAAAACGATAAAAGGAATCGGGGATGATTGTGCAGTGATCGACCGTGGCGATCACTTTGAACTTGTCACTTGTGATTTGCTTTTGGAGGGCATACATTTTGACCTGTCATTTTGTCCAATGAAACATTTAGGGTACAAGGCGGTGATGGTAAACCTGAGCGATATTTATGCTATGAACGGCACACCTCAGCAAATTGTTGTGGGATTGGGTATTTCAAACCGGTTTTCACTGGAAGCAATTGAAGAACTTTACGAAGGAATGGCACTTGCATGTGAACGTCATCATGTTGATTTGGTTGGTGGCGACACTACCTCATCTCGTTCGGGAATAGTGTTAAGTGTAACAGCAATTGGATCGGTGGATAAAAACAAAGTGGTTTATAGAAGTGGTGCAGGCGATAACGATCTCATTTGTGTGAGCGGAGATTTGGGAGGTGCTTTTACAGGGTTGCAGATTTTGAACAGAGAAAAAAAAATATTCATCGACAATCCAAATATTCAGCCGGATTTGAGTGGTGCCGATTATATTGTGGAGCGCCAGTTAAAGCCTGAAGCACGAAAAGATATTATTGATGCTTTGATGGAAGCTGATGTCATTCCTACTTCAATGATTGATGTGTCCGATGGATTGGCATCAGAGCTTTTTCACCTCTGTTCATCCTCATCGAAAGGATGCCGTATTTATGAAGAAAAAATTCCTATTGATGTGGAAACGGTTACACTGTGTGAAGAAATGAATATTAACCCAACTGTTGCAGCATTAAGTGGCGGTGAAGATTATGAGTTGCTTTTCACTATCCGTCAAAGCGATTTTGAAAAAGTTAAAGATATAAAAGGATTGACTTTTATTGGCCACATTACTGATGCTGCTGCCGGCCTGGCACTGATTGATCAAGGCGGCCATGAGACACCTTTGAAGGCGCAGGGGTGGGACTCCCTAACGTAACGAATTACGAATCCCTTCGGGTACGAATCTACGAACGTAACGAATTACGAATCCCTGCGGGTACGAATCTACGAACGTAACGAATTACGAATCCCTTCG
>Ga0105046_10001729_pt1 | contig 33832 bp, 26 predicted proteins | sample MAT03_FD_78385 | JGI IMG/M metagenome (GOLD analysis project Ga0105046, IMG submission 78385) | Freshwater microbial communities from Lake Fryxell liftoff mats and glacier meltwater in Antarctica - MAT-03 (megahit assembly) | ecosystem: Environmental > Aquatic > Freshwater > Ice > Liftoff... | reverse complement strand
TCCACAGGGCCCGCTCCCGGCCGCCCACGAGCCGCCCCAGGGCCCTCACGGCCACCGGCCCCGACCAAGTCTACTCGTGGGACATCACCTATCTGCGCAGCCGCGTCCGTGGGGTTTACTTCTACCTGTACCTGGTCGTCGATATCTGGAGTCGCCGGATCCGGAAATGATGGCGCCGCCCGGTCAAGAGAACGTCGGAGTATGTGTGGTCCCGGCGTGAGCCGCGGCCCCGGGTCTGTCACAGCTCCGCGGCCTTCGGTGCCCCGCAGGCCAGCCACTCGCCGAGCCGCGTGCGCTCGTCCTGCGGCGGGCCGCCGAGGGGGGGCATCGTGGCGTTGCTGTCGGCGGCGCGGGCCCAGATCAGGGGCGCGTGCTTGCGTACGTCGGCGAGGGCGTCGAAGTTGATGTCCAGGGGGGCGCCGGCGCGTTCGCTCGCGGGCAGGCTCGAGTGATGGCAGCCGGTACACTGGGTCAGCAGGAACGGCGCTCCGAAGTTCTCCGCGCTGAGCGTGCTGTCCTCGGGGCAGGGGCGGTCCTCCAAACTGGCCCAGGAGCCGTCGCCCGTGGTCGTCGGGGTCTCGCCCGTGCTGCTCTCCGCGCCACCAGAGCCGCCGGTGCTACTCGCCACGTCGCCGGGGCTCGTACTTTCCTCGCCGCCGCCGGCGTCCCCGCAGCCCACCACCCACACGAGCAGCCACGCTTCAGGCCGAGAGCGCATGCAGGGCCTCCGCGCCGGGGATGTGTTCGCCCGGGTCGACGCCGGCCAGCTCGAGCAGGCCGGCGGCGAAGTTCGAGTAGAGCAGGGGCTTGCCGTTCGGATCGGGCTTCCCGGTACCAAGATCGATCTTCGCGCCGTCGAGGCTGTCGGTGGTCGCGCCGATGATGCGTCCGCCCGCCACGCCGCCGCCGATCAGCAGGGCGCTGGTGACGGGCCAGTGGTCCTTGCCCTGGGCGCTGTTGAGCCGCGGCGTGCGGCCGAGCTCGGAGACCACCACGACGGCTGTCTCATCGAGCAGCTTCGAGCCCTGGGTGCTGCCCGGGCGGGTCGCGAGCGCGGCGATCAACTGCGTGAGGCCGGCGAAGAAGTCGTTGTGCAGCGGCCCCTGCTGGGCGTTGCCGGTGTGCGTGTCCCAGTCGCCGGTCTCGATCTGCACCGAGTGACACAGGCCGCGCGCGAGGGCCTCGACCGCGAGGTCGATCTGCGCGGGGAACGAGCGGGCCAGCTCGAGCTCGCCGACGATCCCGATCTCACGCAGCAGGTCGCCACGGGTGAGCGAGGCGATGAAGTCGTCGACCCGGCGGTTGCCGCCGGAGGCGAGCAGCTCGCGCTCCGCCCGGGCGAGCACGTGGGCGCGCACCAGGGCCTCCTCCGCGGCGCTGGGTACGTGCGGCAGCAACGGTCCCCCGATCGGCGGCAGCGCGAAGTTTGGGTTTAGCAGCGTGACGACCTGGTTGACGGATCCGGTGCGCGCGGCGAGCGATCCGTAGGGCCCGGAGTAGGCGGTGCGGCCGAGGATCAGGTACGGCGCGGCCAGGTCGGCGCCGTGCACCGCGGAGGCGATCGCGGCGACGTCGGGGGCCGTGTCGGCGCTGACACCGGTGAGCACGCGATGCGAGGCGTCGAGGTGGGCGACCGAGCTGATCTGCAGGCCGCGGACGACCGCGCAACTGCCCGCGTTGGCGCTGAAGAACCCGCCGATGTTGGGGCGCGAGGGGTCGGTGAGCACGTCGAGGCCGCCGAGGGTCTCGACCTTACCGGCTGGCGCGTCGATGCCGGCGATCCCGGGCTTGGGGTCGAGCGCGTAGGTGGAGTCCCAGCCGCCGCTGTTGAACACCAGCACGAGCCGGCGTGGTGTCAGGTTCGGGGCGGCGCGCACGAGGCCGTGCTGAGTCAGGAAGGTGGCCGCGCCGAGGGCGACGAAGCTGCTACGCAACCAGGATCTTCGGGTGATGTCGTGCATGGCGAGCTCCTAGTAGAAGGCGATCCGCACGTCCTGGAGGAGCGCGATGAGGGTGGTCTTCCAGGCGCGCTTGATGTCGCCGGGGCTGGCCTTTAAGGCGGCCTTGAACAGCGCGAGGCTCTCCTCGATCTCGGGCGAGTCCTCCGCGAGCTCGTCGCCGTAGAAGCGGCGATGCAGCAGGACCAGTTGCGGGCGCAGGTCGGCCGCGCCGCTGTCGACGGCCGACACCCGCGTGAACAACTTTCGCTTCGCCATGTCGGCCTCGGCGAAGTCGGCCTCGACGACGGCGCTGGCGGCCTGGCGGGCCAGCCCGCGCAGGGTCAGGCTGGTGGTCGCGTTGTAGGTGTACGACGGCTTTTGCACGAAGATCGCGTCGATGCCCCCGGCGAGCACGTGGTACCCGATCATGCTGTCGTCCATCAGATCGATCTTGCCGGCGCCGTAGGGCGTGAGGTCGGTGCGCCAGCGAAACCCGGTGAGGTCGGCGATCAGCGCGGCGAGCTGGCCGGGGCGGCTGCGACGGCGCCCCTCGGGTCCGGTCGCCTGCGCGAAGTTCGGGCCCAGCACCAGCGCGCGGATCATCGCCTTGTAGTGCATGCCATTGCTCAGCAGCGCGGCCTGTAACTGCGCTGCGGCGTCGAAGGGTACCTCGGCGAGGTCGACCTGATGGAAGTAGGCGTGGGCGCGCCGGGCCGCACACAGCGAGAAGCGCGGGTCCTGGGCGATCAGCGCGCCGAGGTCCGCGAGGCTGTCGCCCGGCGAGCCGAAGTAGTGCGGCGGGCGCATGTCGACCTGCAGAGTTTTGGTGAAGAACCCCGTGGCGTAGTGGTCCTGGGGATACGTGACCAGCAATGGCACGAAGCTGAGCTTGTAGCCCTCGAAGAAGCTGGCGAGCGGGTCGAGCTGCTGATGGCAGGCGACGCAGGTCGGGTTGTCCTGCACCGCCTTCGCCACCGCGTTGGGGTCCGCGAGGTCGACGCTGGCGTCGATCTCGATGTCGCGGTCGAGGAAGTCGAAGCACAGCAGAGCGCGTGAGATGGCGTTGGCCCGCCCGCGTCCGGCGTTGCTGACCGTCGAGCCGTGACGCGCGAACAGCCACGAGTCGGCGAGGATCCCGGCCTTGCGCAGGTCCGGCGGCGGATCGATCACCTGCCAGCCAGTACCGGCGTGCGTGAGGCCCCACGCGCCGGCCACGGCCTCGTCGGCGAGCGTGTAGTCGGCGGTGACGATCTCACCGTAGGGCAGGTCGCCGGTGACGACGTGCTCGATGAGCCGCAGCGGAGCCTCCATGATCGCTCGGTTAGCCGCGTAGATGTCCATGCCGGCGAGCGTGTCCCTGGCCAGGAAGCCCGCAGGCGGCACGCCGAAGTCGGCGAGCACCAGCAACGCGTCGTTGTGCAGGTCGCGGACGGTCGCGCCGAACTCTGGCGAGTCGAGGTAAGTATCGACGATGCCGGGCAGGGCCTCCGGGTCCGCCTCGACCGCGGCCAGGTCGTTCGCGGTCGGACGCAGGCCCCGCAGCGCCATCGAGATCCGGAGTAAACGGGCGCGCGGGGGCAGCAGCTCGGCCTGCTCGCCGCTGTCGCCGGTCGTCGGGGGCGGATCATCGGTGGTCTCGCCGGTGATGTCGCCGGTGATGTCGCCGGTGACGCTGGCACCGCTGGTCGTCGCGGTGAGCACTCCGCTGGTGTCGTCGGGGCAGGCCGAGACCGCGAGGAGCACGCTCACGAGCCAGGGACGCGGGTCTGCTTCGATCACGTGTCGCACTCGTACAAGTCCCATTCCACGCCCAAGTCCCTGTGTTGTCACGGATCGCAGGCGCGGCGTGGCGACCTGCGACGTGGCATTTTGCCGCACTCGGCGGGTCGGGCGCGAGGGCCGTCTTCGTGCCCTCGCGTGCGTGGGCGCGTGGGCGACAGCGCTGGCGTCGTCTGGTAACCTTGCGCGCTCACTGCCGTTTTTGTCGCCATGACGCTCGTCCAGCTCCGCCGCCCGCGGCCGCCGCCCGCGGCCGAGCCTGCATCGACTGCCATGCCTTCGGGCCTGGCGTCGAGCTCGATGCTCGTCGACCCGCAGGCGCGGCGCGTGAAGTATCTGCGGGTCTCGCTGACCGACCGCTGCAACTTCCGCTGCACCTACTGCATGCCGGAGGCGGGCATCGATCACCGGCCACGCGCCGAGCTGCTGACCCTCGAGGAGATCGGGCTGGTCGTGCGGGCCTTCGCGCGCTGGGGTGTCGAGCGCGTGCGGCTCACGGGTGGCGAGCCGACGGTGCGCCAGGGCCTGTGCGAGCTGGTCGCTGACCTTTCGGACATCCCGCTGGCGGCCGACCCCCGGCGCCGGGTCGCCATCGTGATGACCACCAATGGCGCCCGCCTGTCCGAGCTCGCCACGCCGCTCAAGGCCGCCGGCCTCGGCCCGTTGACGGTCAGCCTCGACAGCCTCGACCCGGCCCGCTTCGCCGAGATCACGCGCCTGGGCGATCTGTCGCGGGTGCTCGCGGGTCTGGCCGCGGCCACCAGGGCCGGCTTCACGGCGATCAAGATCAACACCGTAGCGATCCGCGGCTTCAACGACGACGAGCTCGGGGCGATCGCGCTGTGGGCGTGGGAGCAGGGTCACGTGCCGCGCTTCATCGAGGTCATGCCGATGTCGGGCGGGCGTCTGTTCGTGCCCGGCGAGCTGATGCCGGCCGCGGAGATCCGCGCGCGCATCGCGGCGGCCGCCGGCGCGGAGCTGGTGGCGGACGCGGGTGAGGGGGTCCGAGGCCTCGGTCCGGCGACCTACTGGCGCGTTCGCGGCGGACGCTGGGCTGGCCAGCGTGTCGGCGTGATCGCGGCGATGACCGAGAATTTCTGCGGGAGTTGTAATCGCCTGCGGATCAGCTCGACCGGGCAACTGCACAATTGTCTCGCCCGTGACGACACCGGCGATCTACGCTTCGCGCTGCGACCCCATGACCCAGGCGCGCTCGCGTCGCAGGTGCGGGCGGTCCTCGGGCATAAACAGCCCGGTCACGAGTTTCACATCGACGGCCGTGGCGGCCCCGCCAAGGCGATGATCAGCATCGGAGGATGAAGACATGGCGCTCCCTGTGACAACCCAGATCGTTCTCGCCCTCGCGATCACCAGCGCCGCGGTCTACATGATCAGCGCCGGTGGCAGCGAGGGTGTGCTCGAGTACATCTACGTCGACAAGTTCGTCGACGAGATGCCGCGCTACGCCGGTCGCACCGTCAAGGTCCACGGCACCGTCGTGCCGGGCACGGTGCAGCAGCGCATCGGCGCCGCCGGTGACTACACCTTCGAGGTCGAGAAGGACGGCCGGCGCCTGCCGGTCCACTACACCAACATGGTGCCTGACACCTTCGCCGAGGGCGGCGAGGTGGTGTTGACCGGCGAGCTCAAGGATGGCCGCTTCGAGTCGGAAGAGATGGCCGCCAAGTGCCCCTCGAAGTACGAGGAGCAGGCGTCGGCAGACCCCAGCAAGAAGCCCGGCAAGCGCTGAGCAGAGGTACCTTATGTCCATCGCGCTCACTGCAACGTTACAATTCCTCGCGCCGCTCGATACGGTCACGCCGCCTGGTGTGCTGTCGATCGCCACGCTCGGCACCGCCACGATCCTGATGCTCTTCGTGCTCAGCCTCGGCACCGTGGCCCTCGGGGCGATCGGGGCCAGTCGGCGATCGGAGCGCTTGATCGAGGGCGCGGTGCAGGGCACCTACGCGAGCTTCGGGCTCGCGGCCTTCGCCTCTGCGCTGATCATCTACGCGTTCCTGTCGGGCGACTACTCGATCCAGTACGTGCAGCACACCAGCGACGCGGCGATGCCGCTGTTCTACAAGATCACCGCGTTCTGGGGCGGCCTCGACGGCAGCCTGTTGTTCTGGGTGCTGCTGCACACGCTGTTCGGGTCGCTGGCCGTGCGCGCCAATCGCAAGCGCCACCGCGAGCTGATCCCGCACGTCGTCGCGGTGCTCGCCACGATCACCTGCTTCTTCGTCGGGCTGCTGCTCTTCATCAAGGACCCGTTCTCGCAGTTTTTGCTCGACGTGCCGACGCAGGGCAAGGGCCTCAACCCCTTGCTGCAAAACCTGTACATGATCATCCACCCGCCGAGCCTGTACCTCGGCTACGTGTCCCTGGCGGTGCCCTACGCGTTCGGCATGGCGGCGCTGTTCACCGGTCAGGTCGACGCGGCGTGGCAGCGCAGCGTGCGGCGCTGGGTGCTGTTCTCGTGGATGTTCCTGACCTTCGGGCTGATCCTCGGCGGGCTTTGGGCCTACGAGGAGCTCGGCTGGGGCGGCTACTGGGCCTGGGATCCGGTCGAGAACGCGGGCCTGCTGCCATGGTTCACGGCGACCGCGTTCCTGCACTCGGTGATGATCCAGGAGCGCCGCGGCATGATGAAGGCGTGGAACCTGATCCTCATCATCATCAGCTTCCTGCTGACGATCGTCGGCACCTTCATGACCCGCAGCGGCGTGGTCCAGAGCGTGCACGCGTTCGGCTCCGACCCGGTGCTGGCGTGGACCTTCGGCGGCTTCATGCTCGTCATCGTGGTCGTCAGCTTCGGCCTGCTGATCTGGCGGCTCCCGCTGCTGCGCTCGCGCGGCGAGCTGGAGAGCGTGATGAGCCGCGAGTTCGCGTTCCTCGTCAACAACTGGCTGTTCTTGATCTGCGCCATCTTCGTGCTCACCGCGACGATGTGGCCGACCTTCACCGAGTGGCGCATGATCCTCGCCGAGCGCTACCCGAGCTGGCTGGCCTGGCAGGACCCCGGTGAGCGCGTCGTCATCGGCCCGCCCTTCTTCAACCAGTACATGCGGCCGCTCGGGCTGTCGCTGCTGCTGCTGACCGGCATCGGACCGTTGCTCGCGTGGCGCAAGACCTCCACCGAGAGCCTGATCCGCCAGTTCGCCGGGCCGCTGGTGTTCGGCGTGGCCTGCACCGTCGCGCCGTGGCTGCTGGGCATCGACTCGCCGTGGGGCCTGGCCTGCTTCGGCCTGTGCGGCTTCACCTTCTGGACGATCGTGCAGGAGTTCTACCGCGGCGTGTCGCTGCGCCGTAAGCAGCGCCCGCAGGGCGTGGTCGAGGCGCTCATCTCGCTGGTGCTGCGCGCGCGTCGGCGCTACGGCGGCTACATCGTGCACCTCGGCGTGGTCCTGATGTTCCTCGGCTGGGCCGGCAACGCCTACAAGCTCGAGAAGAAGGTCCAACTGCGGCCCGGCGAGGAGTACACGCTCGGCGCCTACACGATCCGCCACGACGGCCTGCACGCCACCGAGGACTGGCAAAAAGAGATGATCACCGCCGACCTGGCCGTGCTCAAGGGCGGCGAGGTCAAGGACGTGCTGCGTCCGGCTCGCTGGTGGTATTACCAGTTGCCCGATCAGCCGACCACCGAGGTGTCGCGCTACATGACGCCCGGCGAGGACGTGTACGTGTCCATGCAAGAGGTCGACATGACCAGCGGCTGGACGCAACTGAGCCTCTACATCAACCCGCTGGTCAACTGGATCTGGATCGGCATGATGGTGATGCTCGCGGGCTCGCTGGTGTGCGCGGGGACCCGCAAGTCGGAAGGCGTGGTCGACGATGCTTGACCCGCGCATGCGCGTGGTGCTGCTCGCGGGCGGAGCGCTCGCGGCGGCGGTCGTGGTGCTGGCGATCCTCGTGCTCGGCTTCGGCGCCCGGCTCGACGCCCCGACGATCGCCCTCGCGGTGGTCGCCGCGGCGCTGGTGTACGCGCTCGGCCAGCTCTACGCGATGGTCTGGGCGCTGTCCCGGCCCGACCGCGTGGCCCAGGTCGGGCAGGCGGCCGGCACCTTCACCCAGGCCGAGCTGCGCGACGAGAAGCGCCGGCTCCTGCGGGCGATCAAAGAGCTCGAGTTCGACTTCGGCATGGGCAAGCTGTCGAAGGGGGACTTCGACACGGTGATCGCAACCTATCGCCTGCGGGCGATCGAGGTCATGCGGGCGATCGAGGGCGGCGCCACGCTGCACCCGGAGCTCGCAACCCTGCTGGCCGAGCGCGACGCGGCCCGCGCCGCGGCGGCGTCTGAGCAGGCGGTCGAGGAGCCAGCGCAGCGACCGGACGAGTCCGTCGCGACCGAGGCCAGCAACGCGCCGCGCGGCCCGCTCGACGACACCACCCGGATCTGCGGCGGCTGCAGCGGCACCAACGAGGCCGACGCCCGGTTCTGCAAGCACTGCGGCGCGGCGATGAAGAAGCTCGACGGCAGCATGGTCACGCCGGTGGTCCAGGTGTCAGTCGCTGGCCAGATCGGGGGGGCACCATGAGGCCCGTGAACTCGCGGCTGTCTCTCGGGACATGGTCGATCGGACCGGTCCTGATCGCTGGCCTGCTGTCGGGTGGGGCGATCGCACAGGGGCCGATGGCAGGGCCGGGTGGCATGCCCGACCCGCGGACGATGTCCGGGTTGCCGCGCGTCGACCCGCAGACGGAGCCCGGCAGCCTGGTCATCCGGGTGCTGCGCGGCTCGTTCGCCAACCCCGGCGTCGGGCTCACGGTCACCCTCGACCTGCGCAGCGCGGACGGCAGCAAGACCGAGCGACGCACGTCGGTCAGCGTCGAACAGGGCAGGGCGACCTTCGCGGACCTCGGCGCGTACGCGGGCGGCACCGCGGTCGCGAGCGTCGACTTCGGCGGCGCGCCGCCCGAGCTGGTGAAGTCGCAGGAGGTCAGCCTCGATCCCAACGTCGGCGTGCGCATGTTGCTGGTCTCCGGCGCGGTCGCTCCGGCTGGCGCGACTGGTCCGGCTGGCGCGGGCGCTTCGGCACCTGCGACGGCCGCGACCGCGGACGTTCCGCGACCTGGCGTCGCCTTCCCGAACCCGGGCCAGGCCAAGGGCTCGGTGGTGATCGGCACCCTCGATCTCAGCGGCGGTAAGCCCTTTAGCGCCACCGAGGTCACCCTCGAGATCCGCAAGCCCGGCGCGCCGGTCGAGCAGCGCAAGGTCACCAGCGACACGCGCGGCGCGGCCCGTTTTATGGACCTCGGCGAGCTGCCGCCCGGCACCACGATGGTCGCGGAGGCGACCCTGCACGGCGAGCTCAGGCGTTCGGAGTCGTTCGGCCTCGACGGCCAGGAGCACGGCGTCGCCGTCGTGCTCGCGGTCAGCAGCGGCGCGCGGGCGGACGCGATGGACCGGCCGCAGCGGCGCCCGCTCCAGACCCCGCGGGCCGTGCCGACGATCGTGCCGGGCACTGTGCGCACGACCGTGTTCGGACCCGACGATAAGCCGATCGCCGGCGTGCCGGTCACGGTCGTCAAGCTCGACGTCACCGGCACGCGGCGCGTGTTCACCGGCGAGGCCGGCACCGACGGCGTCGCCCTCATCGAGGGCGTCGCGCTCGCCGACGACAGCCTGTATCACGTCGAGGTCGCCTACGAGAACGCACCGTTTCGCTCGCGGCTGTTCCAGATGGGCGACCGCATGGGCGTCACGCTCGAGATGCGGGTGTTCCCGACGACCAGCGACATCAGCAAGGTGCGCAGCGCGGTGCAGTTCGGGGTCGAGGCGCTGGAGAACGACCAGGCCCGGGTGGTCCAACTGCATCAGGCGCTGGTCGAGGGCGACAAGGCGTTCTGGCCCGCGACGCCCCTGCGGATCGCCGGACCCGAGGGTGCCAACGGCATGGTCGTGCTCGACCGCGCGAGCGTCGAGCTCGAGCACGCGGATGGGGCGCCGTTCGCCACGCTGCGCGAACCTTTGCCGCCGGGGGAGGTCGTCGACATGTCGATCGCCTACTTGATGCCGCACCACGGCGCGCTCGCGCTGCGCTGGAGCTCGCCGCTGCCGGTCGCCAACGGCCGCGTGGTCGTGGCGCCGGAGCTCAAGCTGCGTAAGGGTGCGATCGGCCCGCCGACGCGCCCGCCGGCGCAGGACGGCTCGGGCCCGTCGGAGTTCGATCTGTACGAGATCGGCCCGCTGGCGGCCAACGCGAGCTTCGAGCTCGAGATCGACGGCCTGGTCACCCGACCCCAGACCTTCCGTGCGCTGGGCCTCGCGCTGGGTCTGGCGATCGGGCTCGGCGGGTTCATCACGCTGCTCGTCGGGCCGCGCGCGAGCCTCCAGCAGCGCCTGCAAAAGCGCCGCGACGCGCTGCTGCGGACCCTCGATCGCGTCGACGCGGCCGTCGCCGCGGGCCAACCCTCCGCGCCCGATCAGCGGCTACGAGTCATCAGCGCGCTCGATCAGGTCTACCGCCAGCTCGACGTGTTCAAGGGCGCCGCGCCCAAGCGCCTCGACGTCGGCGCCGCCTGGGACCGCAAGGCATGAGCGACGAGCGATCGGTCGTGTCGCTGCGGGCCATCTCGCAGCGCTTCGGCCGACAGCCGGTGCTGCGCCGCGTCGACCTCGAGCTGTCCGCTGGCACGATCGTCGGGCTCGTCGGCGCCAACGGGGCCGGCAAGACCACGCTGTTCTCGATCGTCGCCGGTCTGTTGCAGCCCGACGCCGGTGAGCGCTGGCTGTTCGGCGCCGCGGCCGACGAGGTCGACACCGAGACGCGCGCGCGCATGGCCTTCGTCGCCCACGCGCCGCAGCTCTACGGGGCCCTGAGCGCGCGCGAGAACTTGCAGCTACACGCCGACCTGCGCCGCGTATGCGGCCTGCCGACCCGCGCCGCGGACGAGGTGTTGGCGGCGCTCGGGCTCCCGCGCGAGGCCTTCGACCGGCCGATCTCGGCGCACTCGCGGGGCATGGCCCAGCGGGTCGCGCTGGCCCGGGCGCTCGCGGCTCGCCCCGAGTTGCTGGTGCTCGACGAGCCGTTCACGGCGCTCGACGCCGGCGGCCGCGACCAGCTCGCGCAGGTGCTGCTCGCCGAGCGGGCCCGCGGCGCCGCCATCTTGCTGAGCTCGCACGACCTCGACACCCTCACGCAGATCTGCGACCGCGTGGTCCAGCTCGAGCGCGGCGAGCTCGGCCGCGGCGTCGAACACGAGGGCGACCGCGCGGCCTTCCGCGAGCGCGCCGCGGCGCTGTGGACCGGCCGCGCCGCACCTGTCGGGTCCGCGGGCGATCTGGCCCCCGCGGCCGTCCTTTGCTAAGACAGGCCACCCGATGCGCGTCCTCCGTCAGGCCCTCTTGCTGCTGCGCAGCGAACTCCGGCAGGAGCTCCGCGACTTCGAGCTGCTGCTGACGGCCAGCTTCTTCACGGTGGTGCTGCTGGCGATGTTCTACCTGTCGTTCGCCTCGCTGCAGAGCAAGGCCCACCTGGCGGCGATCCCGGGCCTGATGTGGCTGACGATCGCCTTCGTCGGCGTGCTCACCCTGACCCGCGTGTTCGACCGCGAGCGCGAGGCCGACACCCTGCGCGCCTTGCTGGCCGCGCCCGTCGAGCGCCTGGCGATCTACTTCGCCAAGGCCGCGATGACCCTCGCGGTGTTGATGCTGTGCTGCATGGTGCTGGTACCCGGTCTGTGGCTGATGTTCCCCGCCGGGGCCGCGTTCGCCGAGCAGCCGCTGGCGACCGCGCTGCTGGCCCTGCTCGGCTGCGGCGGCTACGTGGCGATCGGTGCGCTGTTCGCCGCCGGTCTGGCCACCGGCGCCGGCAAGAACACGCTGCTGTTTATCATCCTCTATCCGCTGACCACCCCGGTGTTGATGTACGCGCTGATCACCACCCGCGCGTTGCTCGACCACCACCCCGACCTGCCGGCGTACCTCGGCCAGATGGCCGCGCTCGACCTCATTCTCGTCAGCATCGCCGCGCTGCTGTTCGAGACCGTGCTGGTCGGCGGCGGCCCGCGCTCCACCAGTCCCAAAGGACAGGTCCGCAGGACCCTGTCCCGCGAACCCTCGGCGTAACCATCCGGATCCACCATGCGCAAGATCTTGCCCGACCTGTGCCTCGTCGCCGCCATGCCGCTGCTCGTCTACAGCGTGCACCGGGTGTTCCTCGAGACGCCGAACGAGCGGCAGATGGGCACCGCCTTCAAGATCTTCTTCTTCCACGTGCCGATGGGCTGGATCTGCATGCTGATGGCCGTGGTCTGCGGGATCGCGGCGGGCGTGCAACTGCGGCGGCGCTCGACCACGGGCGCCGCGGTCGCGCTCGCGGCCGCCGAGATGGGCTTCGTCACCGGTCTCGGCGTCTTGCTCACCGGACCGATCTGGGGGAACGCCACCTGGGGTACGCCGTGGACCGGCGACGCCCGTCAGGTGACCACCGCGCTGCTGTGGCTGGTCATCGTCGCCTACCTGCTGCTGCGCCACTATGGCCCGCGCAGCTCGGACCGGCTGGCCGCCGCGCTGGCGATCTTCGGCGCGGTCAACGTCCCGATCATCTATTACGCGGTCAAGCTGTGGAAGACCATGCACCCGAGCACCGGCGTGGTCGCCTCGCTGCCGTCCGAGATGTGGGCCAGCTTCTGGCCTGCGCTCGCCGGACTCCTGCTGTGTTGCCTCGGCCTGCTGGGCCTGCGCATCCGCCAGCTCGTGCTCGCCGAGGAGCTCGACGCCGCGTGGGTGCAAGCCCAGGACCCGGCCTGATCTTCTGAGGACCCCATGAACGAACTCAACTCGCCGCCGACCACTCCGACCACGCCCACGTCGCCGCAGCAGACCACCGCGCAGGCCCAGCCCGCGCAGGACCCCGCCTATGGTCCCGCGGTCGGGCTGACGCTCAAGGAGAAGGAGCAGGTGCGCCAGCTCGAGGGCATCGCCGCCGAGAAGACCGCCCGCGACTATCAACACATCGTGCTCGCGTACGGGGTGCTGTGGGCCCTGTTCGCCGGCTACGGCATCTTCCTCTGGCGCCGTTCAGCGCGGCTCCGCGCCGACATGAACGACCTACGCCGCACCCTCGATCGCCGTCCTCCTGGCCCATGACCCTCGGGCATTTCCTCTACATCCCGGGCGTGCTGTGCCTGGGCCTCCTGATCGGCTACATCCTCGGCGGTCGCGCCGTCGAGGTCGCACGCGCCGACCGGGAGGCCGACGCGCTGCGTCAGGCCGCGCGCCGCGCCCGTCGCGACGCCGAGGCCGGCGAAGGCACACCCCCCGCTGACAACCCTCCAGCCCCGTGATATCCGGGAGCCCGCCCGAGACGCCATGTTCGACCCGACCTATTCCGAAGAGCAGCAGGCCCTCATCGCCACCGCACGCAAGTTCACGCGTGAGGTCATCATCCCCGCCGCGCACGAGTACGACGAGGCCGAGAAGTTCCCGACGCCGGTGTTCAACGCCGCGTTCGAGCTCGGCCTGATGAACGTCGAGCTCCCGGAGCAGTACGGCGGCCTCGGCCTCGGCACCCTCGATGGTTGTCTGATGGCGGAGGAGCTCGCCTACGGGTGCGCCGCGATCGCGACCTCGATCATGTGCAATCACCTCGGCGCGCTGCCGCTGATGATCGCCGGCAGCGCGGCGCAGAAGGAGCGCTACCTCAACTGGCTGTCGCGCGAGCCGATCTTCGCCAGCTATGCCTGCTCCGAGCCCGAGGCCGGCAGCGACGTCGCGGCGATGAAGACCCGCCTGACCCGCGACGGCGCCGGCTGGCGGCTGACCGGCCAAAAGCGCTGGATCACCAACGCCGGGCACGCCAGCTTCTTCACCGGCTTCGCCACGATCGACGCCAAGCTCGGCCACAAGGGCATCACCGGCTTCGTCGTCGACGCCGACCGCCCCGGCATCAGCATCGGCAAGAAGGAGAAGAAGCTCGGCCAGCGCGCCTCCGAGACCTGCGACGTGATCTTCGAGGACGTCGCGCTCACCGACGCCGACCTGCTCGGCGAGCCGGGCAAGGGCTTCTACATCGCAATGGAGACTTTTGATAAGTCGCGGCCGATGATCGCGGCGCAGTGCGCCGGCATGATCCGCCGCTGCCTCGACGAGTCGGCCAAGTACGCCAAGGAGCGTCGGACCTTCGGTAAGCCGATCGCCGAGCACCAGGCGGTGCAGTTCATGATCGCCGAGATGGCGATGGCCTACGAGACCACCCGCCTGCTCTACAGCAAGGCCGCGTGGGAGGTCGACCACGACATCAAGCGCACGATCACCAGCGCGGTCGCCAAGTGCATCGGCGCCGACCTGGCCGTGAAGTCCGCCACCGACGCCGTGCAGGTGTTCGGCGGCTACGGCTACACCCGCGAGTACCCGGTCGAGAAGATCTACCGCGACGCCAAGCTCATGCAGATCTACGAGGGCACCTCCCAGATCCAGCGCATGGTGATCGCGAAGAACATCCTGCTGCGCAGCTAATGCCCGCGATCGTCGACAGGCGCGCGCCGATCGGCGTGTTCGACTCGGGCGTCGGCGGCCTGACCGTGCTCCGGGCGCTGCGCGAGGCGCTGCCGCACGAACCACTCCTCTACCTCGGCGACACGGCGCGCCTGCCCTACGGCAGCAAGAGCGCCGGCACGGTGGTCCGCTACGCGGAGCAGGCCGCCCGCGTGCTGGTCGCCCGCGGCGTGAAGCTGCTGGTGATCGCCTGCAACACCGCCTCGGCCGTCGCGCTCGAGCACCTGAGCGAGGTGTTTCGCCCCCTGCCGGTGATCGGCGTGGTCGAGCCGGGCGCCGAGGCCGCGTGCGCCGTGTCCATCACGGGGGAGATCATCGTCATCGCCACCGAGGGCACGGTCCGCGGCGGCGCCTACGAGCGGGCCATCCGGGCCCGACGCGCGCAGGCCCGGGTGGTGCAGACGCCCTGTCCGCTGTTCGTCGCGCTGGCCGAGGAGGGCTGGACGGCCGGACCGATCGCCGAGGCGATCGCCCACCGTTACCTGGACAGCGTGTTGCGCGAGCACCCGGCCGCCGACTGCCTGGTCCTCGGCTGCACCCACTTCCCGGTCCTGCGGGCGGCGATCTCCGCGGTCGTCGGTCCGCGCCTGACCCTCGTCGACTCGGCCGAGACCACGGCCCGCGTGGTGGCGGCCGAATTGGCGGCGCGCAATCTTCTGCACCCGGCGGCCGATCGGCAGGCCGCGTGCCACTTCCTCGCCACCGATGCGCCTGCCAGGTTTGCCCGGGTCGGCGCCGTGTTCATGGGTGAGGCGCTGGCCCCCGCGCTGCGCCCCGAGGCGGTCGAGCTCGTCGACCTCTGAGCCCCGCCATGGATCCCCCGCTGCGACCACGCAGACAATTTCGTTGACTCGGCCCGGCCGGTTGCCGCAGCATCGCACGGAGCTACTCGTGGCACTCGCCATGGTCCTCGCACAAGTCGCGAGCACGAGTCCTCGAGCATACGTCTCGAGCACGAGTCCTCGAGCACGAGTTCTCGACCAGCCTGCCAAACCCGTGAGCATGCGATCCCCGCTGCTCGGCGATCTTGCGATTTGACGGCTAGATCGCCGCTGTAGGGCATAATCGGCGCTGCCTGCCGACGTCCGATCCAGGCCCGGTCACAGGCTCGGCGACCCACGGCAGACTGTTGCAGTTTCGCGTATTCAGCGGCCGTTTCGTTATGTTATACCCCGCTGGCATCCCGCCGGTTTCGTCGTCACACCTGCCACACCTGCCGTCGTTGCCGTGCCTGCAAGGAGCACCTCCCAGTGAACCTCAACCGCTCTCTGCTCAGTTACTCGCTGTCCTTGCCCCTGGCCACGATCCCCGCGGCGGTCGTCGCCATGGCGCCGAACTACGCCCAAGCGGCCTCGGACGTGACGATTAGTGGTCAAGTTACGGACAACAAGACGGGCGAAAAGATCGCCGGTGCGCTCGTCATCTTGCAGTGCTCCTGTCTACAGGGCCAGCGGGAGATGCAGACCAACGCGGACGGCGTCTACTCGTTTCGCAACTTGCCGCAGGGCAAGTACACGGTCCAGGTCCTGTTCGGCCAGGCGAACATGAACAAGTCGATGGACGTGCCGGCCGGAGCCAAGTACCGCGCCAACTTCGCCATCGACCCCAACAACAAGTTTCGCATCGACGTCGAGGTCCAGTCCAAGGTCCGCAGCGACGCCACGTTCGCGACCAAGGTGAAGATGGACGAGATGCGGCAGGTGCCGGTCGGCGGCACCAGCCGTGACTTCACCGCCGTCCTCGACCTCTCGCCCACCGCCAGCCGCGACGCCGCTGGCGTGCGCCTGGGTGGCACCAGCGGCGCCGAGTCGAAGTACGTGGTCGACGGCGCCAACGCGACCAACCCCGCGTTCGGTACGGTCTCGGCGACGATCGTTCAGGAGTTCGTCGACGAGGTCGAGGTGCTCGAGGCCGGTTACGACGCCGAGTACGGCGGTGGTTCGGGCGGCCAGGTCCGGGCGCGCCGCATCGGCGGCACCAACAAGTTCCGCGGCACCGTGCTGCTGCGCTTCTCGCCGCGCATCGCTCTGCCGCGCTTCGTCTCCCAGACCGACGAGTCGCTGCGCGTCGCCGAGGTCCGCGACTACGAGGGCCAGGGCGTGTTCACGCTGTCGGGCCCGATCATCAAGGACAAGCTGTTCTTCTCGGTCGCGGTCGCGCCCGGCGGCCAGAAGAACTCGATGATCCAGTCGTTTTATCGGCGCCGCGACAAGGACCGCTCCGGCGGCTACGAGGACTGTCCGTACGACAACGGCACCAACGACTGCGCGTCGAACGGCAACTACATCGACTCGGTCAAGTTCGCCGAGCAGAAGTTTCGCACCGGCAACTGGTACCTCCAGTACCAGGGCGTGCTCGACTGGCAGATCACCCCCAAGCACCGCCTGCGCCTCGGCGGCGGCTCGGCGCCGATCTTCCAGCGCAGCAGCTTCCGCCTGCCGCCCGGCAGCGAGCCCAACTCGTTCGGCACCAACCCGGCGGCGACCATCGGCGGCAGCTCGCGCGTCGCCCAGGGCGTCGTCAACGAAACCTTCGGCACCAACTTCGGCAACACGACCACCACCAGCCTCGAGTACGAGGGCCGCGTCGCCGACGACAAGCTCGAGATCGACGCCGGCGTGTACTACTCGCGCTCGAACTCCATCGAGGCGCTCAGGCTCGAGAATCCCAACCTCAAGAACATCCCGCTGACCCAGGAGACGGACTCGCAGGGCCGCAACCTGTACGACCTGCTCGACCGCGACGGCGCGGTGCGCCTGGTCCAGGGCGTCGACCAGGCGTGTAACAGCGCCAGCTTGCCTGGCCTGACCTGTCCGACCCGCAACTGGCTGTCGGGCGGCATCGGCTCGTACTCCAAGAGCGTCGCCGATCGCGTCGGCGGCACCTTCTCGCTGACGCACTTCCTCAGCACCAAGCGGGCCGGCTCGCACCAGATCAAGTACGGCACGGAGATCGACCACGTCCGGCTGGTCAGCGACAACCGCTACTCGGGCACCAACGAGGCCGACTTCTACAACAACTGCCCGGCCGGCTCCCAGGACGGCGGCGAGTACTGCTACGACCCCGCGACCGGCTACACGATCACGACGGCCAACCGGGTCAACAACAACCGCATTATCAGCGTCGACTCGGACAACCCCGACCAGCGCACGGCGTTCGGCTTCGGCCGCGTCCGCGCCGAAGAGGGTGACCTCCGCGCGATCGCCACGCCGATCGGGGCCGGCATCCGGGCTCCGTCCTACAACGCCACCCTGACCACGCAGAACTACGGTCTGTACCTTCAGGACAAGTGGGCGATCCTCTCCAACCTGTACCTCAACGTCGGCGCGCGCTGGGAGATGCAGGACATGAAGGACATGCTCGGCAGGCGCAACATCTTCATCTCCGACAACGTCGCCCCGCGCGTCAGCCTGGTCTACGACTGGACCGACGAGGGCAAGAGCCGCCTGTATGCCAGCTACGGCTGGTTCTACAACCAGCTCCCGGTGCTGCTCAACAGCCGCGCCTTCGGCGGCCTCGTCAACGTCGCCCGCACCTACCGCCAGTCGGACTGCGCCACCCCGGTGCTCATCGGCGGCGAGGCCAAGGACCGGTCGGTCAACGGCAGCCCGACCGAGTACTGCACGGACTTCAACTCGAGCACCGGCGGTCTGACCGCGGGCGCCGTGGTCCCGCGCCTGCGCGGCATGTACCGCCAGCAGTTCCAGGTCGGCTACGAGCAGGAGGTCGTCGAGGACTTGGTGGTCGGCATCAACTGGCTGCACACCGACCTCGGTCGGACGGTCGAGGACATCTCGACCAACGGCGGCCTCAACTTCATCATCGCCAACCCCGGCGAGTCGGTGTCGGCGACGGACATTGCCAAGCAGCAGGCCACCTGCACCGAGCTTCAGGGCAGGTTCGACACGGCCGGCATGGACGACCCGCAGCGCGACGTGTTCGCCCGCGAGCTCAACCGCTGTAACTTCCTGGCGGAGGCCTTCACCAAGGTCGGCACGCTGTTCAACAAGCCGGTCCAGAACTACGACGCGTGGAGCTTCCGGCTCAACAAGCGCTTCGCCAAGAACTGGGTGCTCACGGGCAGCTACACCTACTCGCGCCTGATCGGCAACTACGACGGCTTTGTCGCGCGCAACACCGGCGCGATCAACCTGGGCGCCTCGTCGCAGTACGACATCCCGGAGCTGGTCCGTAACGCCTACGGCCCGCTGTTCGCCAACGTCCCGCACACGATCAAGGTCGACGGCTTCTACTCCTTCGACCTCAAGAAGGCCGGTCGCCTGACCCTCGGCGCATCCGTGCGCTACCAGTCGGGCTCGCCGATCAACATCCAGGCGGACAACAACCGCTACCAGGGTCAGTTCCTGGTCTACGTGCTCCCGCGTGGCGCCGGTGGCCGCATCGAGCCGAGCTACTTCGCCAACCTGAGCCTCAGCTACGCCTACCCGCTGCCCGGCGAGCTCGAGCTCGAGTTCACGGCCCGCCTCGCCAACCTCACCAACAACAAGGCCGTGCTCCGCGTCGACGAGACCTACTCGTTCGCGTTCGGCCGCGCCATCGCCGGTGGTGACCTGGAAGACCTCAAGCACAGCAAGATCCAGAGCTCGAGCGCGCCGACGAGCTTCTTCCAGCGCGGCATCCTGCCTCGCCAGGGTAACTTCGGCGTGCAGACTGTATTCCAGCAGCCGATCGCCGCTCAGTTCGAGCTGCGCCTGCGCTTCTGACCGGCTTCTGTCCTGACCACGCCTGGGCAGGCGAAACGTGAGGGCGGCCCCGATGGGCCGCCCTTTCGCGTTTCGTCGGGTGCCACACGTCTTGACCGCCGCCGCCGGCACTGCGATCGTGTGCTGTGCTGCGTAGCTGTCTCCTCCTCGCTCCTCTGTGCCTCATCCTCTCGGCCTGCGGCGACGCCTCGGGCGGCGGCGGGTCGTCCGACGTCGGCGCGAGCGAAACGGGCGGCGCGAGCACGCCGACGACCGGCGCCGAGACCGGCGGCGATGGCAGCACGGGGGCCAGCGCGGCGGGCACGACCACGGGCGAGTCGCAGGGCGGGTCGAGCGGCGAGCCGACGACTGGCGCCGAGACCAGCGGCGGATCGATGCCTGACATGGGTGGGCCGCCGCCGGTGTTCGCCCGCTGTGGCGACGCGCCGCCGCCGGACGCAGTCCTTGCCCCGGAGATCCCCACATACGCCGGCATGTGCCCGATCCTCGAGACTGGCTACATGGAGGGGCAGGCCGCCAACATGATCGCCCAGGACATCGAGGGCCTGCCGCTCGACCGCAGCTTCCTCGTCATCGTGCCCGACGACATACAGCCGGGTGAGGCGCTGCCGGTGATGTTCATGTGGCACTGGCTCGGCGGGTCGAGCAAAGACTTCTACGAGCGCGCCGACGCCCAGGCGGCCGTCAACGAGAAGCGCTTCATCGCGGTCATCCCCGACGGTCGCGAGGCCGACCAGGGCGCGCCCTTCAAGTGGCCGTTTAGCATCCTCGACCCCGACGCCTCGATGGAGGCCGACTTCCAACTGTTCGAGGACATGCTCGCGTGTGTCGCCGAGCAGTTCGCCGTCGACAAGGACTGCGTCAGCAGCGTCGGCGTCAGCGCGGGCGCGCTGTTCACCAGTCAGCTCGCCGGCCACCGCGGCGACCGCCTGGCCTCGTTCATGTCGCTCTCGGGCGGCACCGGCGGCGCCGTCGTCAAGCCCTGGCACCCACCGGAGCACAAGCTGCCGGGCTTCGTGCTGTGGGGCGGCGACGGCGACTTCTGCATCGCGGTCGACTTCAAGCAGACCTCGCAGGACCTGGAGAAGCACCTCGTCGAGGGCGGGCACTTCGTGGTCGAGTGCATCCACAACTGCAACCATTCGACGCCGCCCTTCGACGTCCCGGAGGGCATGACGGCCTTCGCCCCGCTGTGGGACTTCATGTTCGACCACCCGTACTGGCTCAAGGCCGGCGAGTCGCCCTACAACGACGCCGGGCTGCCGGTCAGCATGCCGAGCTGGTGCGCCGTCGGGGTCGGCAACGCCACGCCCCCGCCCGAGACCTGCGACAAGAACGAGTGCTCATGACCCGCTTTGACGCCCACCGCCGACTCGGCGATCCTCTCCGCGTGTCGACCCGCAGCGTTCGCCCCATCACCCCCGTCGCCCCCGTCGCCCCCGTCGCCCTCGTCGCCCTCGTCGCCCTCGTCGCCCTCGCGCTCACGGCCTGCGCCGACGACAGCGCCGCGACCAGCGTGGGGACCACGAGCACGGACGCGAGCAGCTCGAGCTCGTCCGGCGTGGTGGGCAGTTCCGGTGAGACGCCGACCACGACCGGCGCCGACGCCAGCACCAGCGCCGACAGCAGCACCGGCGCCGACAGCAGCGCGGGCTCCTCGACCGGCGACCCCGGCTTCGACCCGCCGACCCCGGCCTGCGGCAACGGCTACCTCGAGGCGGTGGAGGAGTGCGACGACGGCAACCGCGTCGACGGCGACGGCTGCAACGCGGCCTGTCAGGTGCCCTGCGGCCTCGATCTCGAGCTGCTCGAGCTGGCCCCGACCGCCCAGTCGACGATCACGGGGATCCAGGTGGCGACCGCCCCGAACGGCGGCTTCGTCGTCATCGGCCGCGTCCGCGAGATCACCGTCGACCAGGAGGACAAGACGACCGTCGGGCCGCGCGAGGTCCTGATGACCGCATACGACGTGACCGGCGAGCCACGCTGGCAGCAGAAGATCGGCGACCCCATGGGTGACCTGAGCGCCAACGGCGGCGTGGTCGACAGCGACGGGAACGTGCTGCTCATCGCCTCGGTCGACGGCGCCGACGGCTCGGACATCTGGATCGGCAAGCGCGCGGCGATCGACGGGAGCGAGCTGTGGACCAAGATCGTCGACGGCGCGCTGCCAGACGGCGACGACTTCGGCGGCGCGGTCGCAGTGACCGCCACCGACGACGTGATCGCGGTCGGACAGATCCGCGACAAGCTAAACGACACCGACGTCTGGGTCCGCAAGCTGGCCGCGGCCGACGGCGCGACGGTGTGGACCACCAGTTGGAGCGGCACCCCCGGCGACGGCTACTCGATCGACATCGGTAGCGCCGTCGCCGTGGCCCCCGGCGGCCAGATCCACGTGCTCGCGCGTGAGTTCGTCAGCACCGATATCACCGAGGTGACCCTCCTGACCTTTGGGCCAGGTGGCGGCGAACCGCTGTGGACCGCCTCACCGCTGGCCGACGGCAGCAAACACAAGGACAACCCCGGTGCGCTCGGCGTCGGCCCCGACGGTGAGGTCGTGCTCGGCGTCGCCCGCGGCGGCTTCGCACCGACCTTCTCTCTGTTCCGCCTGGCCCCCGGCGGCGGCAAGCCGACCTGGTCGCTCGCGGCGGCCGACTTCATCACGCTCGGCACCGACTGGAGCCTCGCGGGCCTCGGCGTCTTCCCGGACGGCAGCATCGTGGTCGGCGGAAGCTGGGTCGACGACGTGTCGCAGCCCGACTCCGCGTGGATCGAAGTGTGGACGGCCCGCCTCGACGCCGACGGCCAGAAGCGCTGCCAGACCAGCTACCAGGCCCCGGGCGAGGACCTGTTCCCACCCTCTGTGATCGCAGCCAGCTTCGCGGCGAGCCCCGACGGCACCGCTCTGGCCACCGGCGAGCGCATCGACAGCGAGGAATCCTCCCTGTGGATCGGCCGCTTCCGTCCGCTCTAGCGGATGACGGCCTTGCGGCACGGCCCCGTCGCGGGGTACCCAACGTGGATGCGCGCCTATCCCTCCACTCTCTGGCCCGTCCTCGTCGCCGCCTGCTCCGGAGACCTCGCCGAGACCACCACGGCCGATACGACGACCACCATGGCGACTGGCGACGCGACGGCCGGCACCAGCGGGACGCCGACCACCACGCAGACGACCCCGCCGACCACCACGCAGTCCGAGACCGGTGATCCCACGACGGACGCGACCACGGACGCGACCACCACCGACCCCACCGTGCCGTCGAGCACCAGCTCCGAGACGACCGCGAGCACAAACCCCGCCACCTCCGGAGACACCACCACCGACCCCGGTGATACGACCGGCGGGACCACCGATGTTGGGACCACCGACAGCACGGACAGCACCGACAGCACGGACAGCACCGACACCACCGGCATGCCCGGCGCATGCACGCCCGGCGACAGCCAGCCGTGTTACGCCGGCCCGCCCGGCACCCAGGACGTCGGCCTGTGCGCCGCGGGCGAGCAGGTGTGCACGCCGCAGGGCGAGTGGGGCCCGTGCGTCGGTGAGGTGCTCCCGGCGGCCGAGAGCTGCGTGACGCCCGGCGACGAGAGCTGCGACGGCGTCGACCCCTGCGGTGGCGTGGGCACGTATCAGTGGGACCGGATCTTCGGGGTGGCGGGCGCGGAGAATGGCCTGCGCGTCGGCTTCGACGGCGCCGGCAACGTCGTGCTCGCCGGCAACGCCACCGGCAACGCCGACCTCGGCGGCGGCCTGCTCGCCAGCGCCGGCGGCACCGACATCGTGCTCGCCAAGTACGGGCCCGACGGCGTCCACCTGTGGAGCAAGCGCTTCGGCGACGCCGCCAACCAGTTCAACGACGGCTACGGCCTCCACGTCGACGCCGCCGGCGAGATCGTGCTGACCGGCGACTTCGAGGGCAAGGTCGACTTCGGCGGCGGCCCGTTGACCGCGCAGAGCTCCGGCGACCTGTTCCTCGTCAAGTTCTCGCCCGCTGGCGCCCACGTGTGGAGCAAGGCGTTCAAGGCCCCCGGCGGCTACGCGATCCCCGGGGCCGTCGCGCGCGACAAGACCGGCAACATTTTGCTCGGCGGTTACTTCCTCAGCCAGCTCGACCTCGGCGGCGGCATCCTCAACTCCGCCGGCCAGGTCGACGCCTTCGTCGGCAAGTTCACCCCCGATGGCGCGCACCTGTGGAGTCAGCGCTTCGGCGACGCCGAAGGGCAATACGTGTTCGGCCTCGCCGCCGACGTCGCCGGCAATGTGTATATGAGCGGCGGCTTTCAGGGCAAGATAGACCCCGGCACCGGTCCGCTCGTCAGCGCCGGCCAGGTCGACGTGTTCCTCGCTCGCCTCAACCCCGCCGGCACCGCCGTGTGGGGCCAGCGCTTCGGCAACGCGCAATCGCAGGTGCCACGCGACCTGGCGATCGACGCCGCGGGGCGCGTCGTCATCGCCGGCGAGATGACCGGCCTCGTCGACTTCGGCGGCGGCATGATCGGCGCGGCGTCGACCCGGGCCTTCGTCGCCCAGTATGACAGCAGCGGCGCGCACCAGTGGAGCCACCTCGTCGCCGACGCCGCGGCCCAGCCCTACGGGGTCGCATACGACGGCCTCGGCCAGATCCTCGTCACCGGCAACTTCACAGGCGCCGTCGACTTCGGCGGCGGCGACCTGATCGCCGAGGGCAGCGGCGACATCTATGTCCTCAAGCTCGACGGCGCCGGCAACCACGTGTGGAGCAAGCGCTTCGGCGACTTCCAGACCCAGACCGGCTTCGACGTCGCCGGCTCGGCCACCGGCGCGGTCGCGTTTAGCGGGCAGTTCCAGAGCGGCGTCAACTTCGGCGGCGGCCCACGGACCAGCCAGGGCGGCTACGACGGCTTCCTCGCCGTGTTCGGCCCGTGAGCGCGTGACCGCTGCACGGCGCGCGCATCGTATCCCCCAGGAGCACTCCACCCACGAGCACCACCCCTGAGCCGGCGCCTGGCGCAGGCCTGGCGCAGCGCTTGACAGACGCCCGTACACATGCCGAAGTCTCCACGCGAGAGCCCGATGACGACCCGAGAGATCCCGATGACACCTCAAGAGTTCACAGCGAACCAGCGCTTCTGGGTCGAGGTCTACAACCGCTTCGAACTCGACGAACCAATCATGGATCCAAGGCGGCGTGCGACCCGCGAATACAGCCCGCGCGCCAATATAGTGAGGGCCCTCCAGAAGCCTTACGGCAAGGCCCGACGGCGATTCTTGATGATCGGTACGGTTGGCACGGGTAAGACGACCGAGTTATACGCCATCGCCGAGGCGATCCTGCCGTCGCAATTTGTCGTCCTCGTCGATCTCTGGCGCCACTTCGATGAGTCGGTCGGCAACCTCGCGGCGCTCCAGCACGTCGAGCCATGGGAGGTCCTCCTTCTCGTCGGGCTGGCGGTGTTTCGGGCGGCGGAGGTACAACTCGGACACGCGTGGCGGCAAGATCAGCGCAGCGCGCTGGACTCGGCGGTCAAGGCCTTCTTCCCGGGGACCGCGAAGGGGGGCCCGAGCGTCGACCTTGGTAAGTTGACGGCATCGTTGGTGGCGTGGGTTGGCGGTGCCGCGACGGACGTGGTGACCGGCGGGGCGGGCACCGCCGTGGGCGTCGGGTTGAAGCTGCTCTCGGGCGCCGCCGCGGGCGCCAAGTGGGACCTCCCGCTCGGTCGGCGCTCGCGTGACACAATGATCCCGGACGAGGATCCGCGCCTGGAGCGGCTCCTGGGGGCGGTCAACGACCTCTTGCGAACGATCCAGACGGATTATCGCGGCATCGCCCTGTTCGTCGATGGCCTCGATCGTATCACGGAGGCCGGCACGATCCGCGACGTATTCGTCGAGTCGCGCGTCCTCGCCAAGATCGACTGCAACATGGTGCTCACGGGACCCATCGCCCTGCGTCAGGATGGCATCGCACACATGGTCGTGGGCCTCGATCCGAAGGTCCTCGCCAACGTGCCAGTGCTGAAGCGAGAGGACCCGAAGCAACATGGCTCGGGCGTCGCGTTCATGCGTGACCTGTTCAATCGACGAGTCGACGGCCTCGAAGCTCCCGCTGGGCTGACGTCGCCGTCGGCAGCGATCCCCGAGGCCTTGCTCGACACACTGGCGTACTACTCTGGCGGTCGCGCGCGCGACTTTATTCGTCTGATCCGCGACGTCGCGGACCGGGCCGTCGAGGCGGATATCCCGAGCATCACCGCGCCCTTGGTGGACGAATGCATCGACGAGCGTCGGCGTGTGATTGAACTCGGGATCACCCGGGCCGACGTCGACCTGCTCCAGGCGGTCGAGCAGGACGAGAAGCACCTGCTCCCGAGCGATCCGCGGGTCGCCGACCTGTTGAATCGATGGCTGCTGTTGCCGTACCCCAACGAGAGCGAGTGGTACTTCCCGCATCCGCTGCTGACCATCAACTTCGTAAGCCTGGCATGACATGACCTGGGTCCGCCCGCTCCTCCGGCAGCTAGGTGTGGCGCACGGCAAGGTCCTGCTCATGATCCAGGACGGCCAGCCCACCAGGGTCCGTGAGTTCGTCCGCTCGCTCCTTGCGGTCGAGCCCGGACTCTACGTCTGCACGGAGATCGACGAGCTGCTTGCAGCCCCGCCGGAGGCGACGATCATCTTCAATGTCCGCGGCGAATTCGCCGGGTGGTTAAACGTCAATCGCCCAGTATTCGCGCGCAACCGCTGGCGCGTGGTCCTCTGGGCCCCGCCCGGTGAGTCTGAGCGGCTCATGTCCATGGCCCCGGACTTCATGGACTGGATCTCACACGTCACGATCTGCCCGCCGGGGCCTTCGAACTTCGCACTCTCGAATTTACGCGCCTTTAGCTCGGAGATCGGCGTCACCTGGGTGGGCGAAGGGCTCGATGAGACGCTACGCGCCTGGCGCCCGAATGGGGAGGTGCGGACGCTCAGCATGCTCAGAACCTATGCGGGGATCATGCAGGTGTTAAAACGTCATCCAAACGTGGCGTTTGTCGTACGGGACGTCAATTCGGCGGCTCAGGCGACGCGCTTACGATGGGCGCTCGCGGAGGCACAGCACGTCGGCTTGGTGATCGTGACCGAGTCCCGGCACGACGTCCCGGGATTTCGGACGGTGGAGAGCCAGCCTCTCACCTGGCCGGCGGCAACCGACCGCCTGCGTACGGCGGCCGCCCCCCATCCGGCGCTCCTGGCGTCGCTCCTTGATCTCGAGCCCACGGCGATCGAACGGGCATGCCGCCACGCGGCGGATGTCGGTTGGAGCGCGGTACTTCTGACGCTCCAAGGGGACGCGGACCCCGGAGCGACCTTCGGCAATACCGCATCGACAATCTACGACCGACCGGTTCGGGAATTTCATGACAGCATCGTTTATGCCCTCTCCCTGGGCGACACTGCGCAAGACCTGTGGACGGCTTTTTGCGCGGATCAGGTCGAAAGGACCGAGGACATCGCGGTTTCGTGGGCGAGCAGACCCCCTGCACCGGTCGTGCTCCCGCGGCAATTCCTGCCGTGGGTCCCTGGCGAATTGGTCGTCGAGGCGAGCCTGCGAACCCCGGGGATAGCGACGAGCGAGGCGCGGGTCGTGGCTGCGTGCTGGGCGAGCGCGCTCAAGCACCCAGACGTTGCGGAGACGTGGTGCGACGATCTCGTGGTCCTGGACCACGCCGCCCAAGCCCGGGCCGAGGCGGGCGCGGCCTTCGTCCTCGCCCTGCTTGCACATGCCATGCCCGGTCTGGCCCACGTTGTCGCCTCACAGTTCTCGCGGCGACTTGTTCCCGACCGGGTCGCGCTCGACATCGCAAAGGAACTCCTGGCGATCGATCCCCAGCGAGCGCTCGATTGGCTCGAAGGTACAAGAGCGGGTCTGAGTAACAATCCTTGTGGCGAGGAGATCGTTCTAAGAGCCTGGGCCCGGGGGGCCAACAGCTCCTTAACGGAAGCGTTTCCCCCGGGCGAGGCGGTCGAGGTGCTCCTGCGTAAGTTCGGCACAAGACAGATCCGCGACCTCATGAGCCAGAGATTCGGCGCGACCGGGTTCACGCCGGCCTTGGTGCCGGCGCGGCGGCTTGTGAGCGAGGTGATCGAGTGGTTGCGAATGCACGATAGACTGCTGGAGTTGCCCGAGGCGGTCGCGCGAGCGAGTCCCGAGTTGCGGAGCGAGTCGCGGGCCCTCGCCGGCCGACTCGGTGCCTCGTCCTTCTCGTGAGCGCGCTGCGCCTCACTGCCGCGCAGATCACTGCCGGCGAAGTTCGCGTCGCGCAGGTCGCAGTCGAAGAAGTTGGCCTCGGCGATCTTGCAGCCGATAAAGGCGGTCTTGCGCAGGCCGAGGCCGACGAACGAGGCATAGTCGAGGACGCACTCGGTGAACGCCAGACGCGGGAACTGGCGGAGCCCCGACCAGTCGATGCCCATCAGCTTGCACTCGCTAAAGTGAATGTCGTGGGCCCGCAGCCCCGATGGTTGCATGCGCGTCAGGTCGCAGCGCTCGAACCGGCGGTCCTCGAGGCGGCTCGCGGACCAGCGGGTCTCCTGAAGCTTGCAAGCGCGAAAGGTGCAGCCAGTCAGCTCGCGGGCGCCGAGCTCGCGGCCCTGGAGCTCGAGGCCGGTGAACACGAGACCCTCGGCCCCGTCGGGGTCCAGCAACTCCGCGAGCGTGGCCTCGGTCGTCGGCAACTTCGGGCTTGGTGGGCGCGGCATGGTGGTCGCGCAAGCTAACACGACCGGAAGTCGTCGCCAGATGAGCGGCCACCCGGTGCGGCGCTCAGGACCTCCACCGCGGCCTCATCCTCCGCCCAGTCCCTTCTGTTTCGCAGTTGACCGCACCGCCTACGAGTTGCCAGTCAGGACCCTGGCCTTGCTGTGGGCGGTTGATGACTGGACAGACGTCGCCGTCGCTTTTGGGTCCACAGTGCCCGGGCAGAGTTCTTACGGTAGTGTCCGGAGAAACGACGTTATCCGAGTCGCCGCGATCTTCCACCCCCACCGGCCCCGCGAGTCTCCACTGGGCCCAATTTTGGTTGACTTCGCACTGGCCTGTTGCTAGTTAGGAAACTAAGCGCCCCTCGGGTCTAATTCACGGGTTTTTCTGCCCGCCTCCATGACGTTCGCCGCCGGCACCCGACCGTGCATCACAGGTACGTGAGGAGAAATTGTCGTGATCGAGCTAGCCTTTTTCCTGCTGTTAAATCCCAGCATATCGATCACCCTGCCAGCGCCCCAGCCGCAGCAGAGCCATCATCATGCCCCGGCTCGCCTGCGCGCGCCCCTGCGATGCGACGATGGACACGCCATTTTTGAACCCGACGGTAGCCCCAACTGGGACTGCGAACTTCAGGGATGCAGCCCGCACGAGGCGTTGTGTTGGAGCGATCGGCTTGACCACTGCTATGACGAAAACGGGGACGAAAATGGTATGTGCGGGGGCAAGAAGGTGACACCCTGCAATTCGCGGTGGGAGTGTTTCAAGAGCTGGGCGAACTGTACGGGCGAGCATACCTGCGATGACACCTCCGGCTGGTTAGGCTGCCCGAAGGGCGCCTGTACGACGAACGAAGCGCCGGTATCTCCGTCACCACCGGGAGCGGCATCGCCCGCGTCGGCAAAGCCGCCGGCAAAGCCGCCGGCAAAACCGCCTGCACAGATCCGTTCGTCACCGCGCGCGCCATCGCCTTCACCGCGGGGGGACGCGTATCACAAACGTGCCGCCTCGCAAGGCCGGGACTTGCCGGCCGTGCGGACAAGGGGTAGCGTCGGAGGCCATGGCGATGTCTGAACTCGGGCGCGATTTTGGTCTCCCAGAGGATGACTTGCCGCCACTGCGCCGGCCGAGGTACGTGCTGTCGCGTCATCTCGCGGCGCTGTTCGTCGTGCTCGGCTACCTCGGTCTCGTGGCTATCGTCGCCGCGATATTGGCGACCCTCGAGGGCTTACGTGCCCAGAACGATCTCCGAAACATCCATGCCACGGCGATCTTCGCCGGGGTGATGCTGTTTCCCTTTGGAAAGGCGCTGACCAACATCTATAAGCGGGCCAAGTTGCCCGACTGGCCCGCGTGAATGAGCGCCGTTGGGCGCACACCGCCCCCGCGTGCCCCGGAGGCTCTTCGTCGATTTCGCGTCGAACGTGAGCGCGGCCTGAACGAGGATGCCCGTCGGCTCCGCCAGAGCGTAGGCTTGGTGCCCGGTGCATTCATCGGAGCATTGAGCATGGGTCTCTTGACGGTGCCCTTCACGATGCTTGGCCTGACCAATTCCATCATCGCCGCCGCGGCGATGCTGGTCGGAGCCCTCGTTGGTGGTAGAGCCGGACGACATCTCGCGCAGGCCCGAACGGACGTCGTCGAGTTGAGTGAACACTGGGCGTCGCAGACGGCCTTCGCCGATCACGCTCGTACAATCGCGGCGATCCGCGACGAGGGCATGACGCTCCAGGCTCTCGGCGTCGCCCCGGAGACGATCCAGGCCCGGGCAGTGGAACAGATGGACGCGGCCTACAAGGCGCTACAGGGGCGGATCGAATCACGCACCTTCGTCGAATATGAGGCAGGCAGCACCGCGCTCGATTCGCCCCAGTCGCAAGTCGCGGCGCGCCCGGCGACTCCGATCGGCGCTGGCGGTATCACGAGCGCGGGAGCATCGGGTTCCATGCCTGTGCTCCCTCCTCCGGAGGTCCCTTCGGCCCTGATCGAGGCCAAGCGGGCTGGCACCTTGGTGCCATTCATCGGCGCGGGGCTCTCTCTGGGCGTCGACGTGAAGGGGAGGTTCCCGTTGTGGGGGGAACTTCCCGGCCGCCTCCTCGAGCGGTGCCCGGAGTACCGATGGGACAGCCCACAGGACCGACAGATGCATCGCAATATCTTCTTCGAGCCCGACCCGGAGGACCCGACCCGGGAGGTCCCGCGGGTAATGACGCTCGATGCCATGCTCGTACACCTCGACGCGCTGAAGCGTAAGCTGGGTGATGAATACGGCAAGACTCTCGCCGCGATCTTTCGGCCGGCTGACGAGGCACCCGGCGCGGCGCATCAGGCGATCATGGCAATTGGCGCCCAGACCTTGCTGACGACGAACTATGACCGACTCCTCGAGGCTCAGGAAGGCCCGCCCAGGCGTGAAGCCTATACGTGGAAGCAGTCCGACAGAGCCTTGGCCGAAATCAAGGCTGGCAACAAGGTGCTGTTCAAGCTCCACGGCAGCGTGGAGGCCGTGGACTCCGTGGTGTTGACGGCGAACGAATATGCAGCGGCCCACATGGACGCTTCCTATCGTATGATCGTGAATCATCTTCTGATAGCGAACACGCTGTTCTTCGTCGGTTATGGCATGTCCGATCCCAAGGATCTCGACGTCGTTCTCTCCGAGCACGCAAAGGCCCTCCCCAGCGGGGGTACCCATTTTGCATTGCTACAAACTCTCGGTCCCACCCAGCGCCAGGCGGAGATCGATCGTAAGGATAGGCTGCTCCGCGATTATCATGTCGCGGTGATAACCTTCGTTGACTTTTCCCAGGTCGTGCCCTTCCTCGCGGCCCTCGGCAGCGACCGCGACTGAGTTATCCTGGCCGGCGTGGACGACGACCTCGAACGAGGTCGTGTGTCGCAAGCCCGAGGGTTACCGCGGTGAGGGCTCGCTGCGCGCCTACCTGTTCGGCGTCGCCCGCTTCGTGTTGATCGGCTGGGCCCGTCGACTGCAACGGGCGCGGGTGCGCCTGCGCGCCGCGGTCGAGGCGCTGGTCGCTGACCCTGGTCTGCGCGACCGCGGCCTCCGCGGCCTCGATAGCTGCATGCAGAGCATCCGCGTGCAGATCGCCGTGAAGGAGCTGCTGCGCACCGACCCCGCGGCCGAGCGCCGCTTCACGCTCGAGGCCGCGATCACGGCCCGGTTGCAGCACCCCGGCATACGAGGTCGAGGACACTCGAACGACGATCCGCTTGCTTGCGGGCATGGTAGCGTGGCCAGGATGTCGGAGCCGCGGACGATCGTCGTGACCGGCGGGGGGCGTGGCCTCGGCCGGGCCACCGCGGAGAAGCTGGCGCGGGCTGGGCATCATGTGGTGTTGACAGCGCGCGACCGGGCTCGCGGAGAGCAGGCGCTCGCGCAGATCCGCGGCGCGGCGCCCGGGTGCCGGGTCGAGCTGCGGAGCCTCGACCTGGCGGCGCTGGCATCGGTGCGGGCCTTTGCGGCGCAGCTTCTCGCCGACGGGCTGGTCGTCGACGTGTTGCTGCACAACGCTGGCGTGATGCAGCAGAGCCCGACGCGCCGGGTGACCGTCGACGGCTTCGAGGAGACGCTGGCCACCAACACTTTGGCGCCCTTCCTGCTGACGCGCGCGCTGTTGCCGGCGCTGGAGCGCTCGGAGGCGGCGCGGGTGGTGTGCGTGTCGTCGATGCTGCACATGCCCGGCTCGCGCGGGGAGCCGGTGCGCTTCGACTTCGACGACCCGCAGGTGCAGCGCGAGTACCACCCGGATCGGGCCTACAAAAATAGCAAGCTGGCGCTGCTATGGTGGACCTACGAGCTGCAGCGCCGCCTGCCGCCGCGTCGTATCACCGCCAATGCGGTGTGCCCGGGGTTCGTGCCGGTCACGGCGGCGCAGAGCGTGCGCGGGCCGATGCGCTGGTTCATGCGTCACGTGCTGGCCCACATGCCGTTCGCGCGCTCGGTCGAGCAGGCCGCGAGCTCACTGGCGTGGATGGCGACCGACCCGTCGCTGGAGGGCGTGGGCGGCAAGTACTTCAGCGACTGCGTCGAGCAGCGATCGAGCGAGGACTCGCGCGACCCGGCCCTCGCGGCCCGCTTCTGGGCCCTCGCCTGTGCGCTGGTCGGTGTGCCCGAGGGCCTCTGAGCGCTGGTGGAGTGGATGATCCCGCTGTGGTTTCAGGAGCGACTTGCTCGTCCGCGTGTGGCCGCGGCGGTGGTGGTCGTCGGTGTTTTGTTGTGCGCGCCTGGGGTTCGCGGCGGCGCCGGTGTGGATGCACGTGCACAGCTTGGTTTGGTACGGGGTGCTACTTGCTGTGGCTGGCAATGTGTATCGGCGGCTGGTGCCGGGGCCGCATGCGTGGGCGCTTGGATCGCTGTTCTATGCGGTCGACCACACGCATGGGATGGTCGTCGGCTGGCTCGCCTCGCGCAGCGCGATCCTCGGGGCGATCGGGGCGCTGCTGTGCCTCGCTGCGCATGACCGCTGGCGCAGCGGTGGCCGCGGGCGCGACCTGGGGCTGGCGATCGTGGCGCTGCTGGCCGCGTTGCTGGCCAGCGAGGGGGCGGTCGGCGTCGTCGGGTATCTCGCTGCGTACGCGCTATGTCGTGAGCGCGGGGCGTGGCTCGGGCGTGTCGCGTCGATCGTGCCGGCGGTCGTCGTCGTGATCGGCTGGCGTGTCTGTTATGTGGCGGCGGGTCATGGTGCCGCGCATTCCGGGTTTTATTTCGATCCTGGTACGGATCCGCTCGGCTTTTTTGTCCGTGGGCTCGTGCATGCGACGCTGCTGGTCGGCTCGGCGGTGTTCGTGCCGCTCGGGGAGGGGCTGGGCATGGTGCCGGGGCTCTACGGGCCGGGTGCGGCGGTGGTTGTCTGTTTGCTCGCGGGCGTGTTGATGGTGGTCCGTGATACGTTGCGGCGATCGTCGGCGCTGCGCTTCTGGGCCGTGGGGGCGCTGCTGTGCGCCCTGCCGCTGGGGAGTACGTTGCCGACCGACCGGCAGCTGCTGCTGGTCGGGTTCGGGGTGTTCGGGTTTGTTGCCACGTTGCTGGCTGAGCCGCGCGAGGTGCCGCGCTCGTGTCTTGTTCGCGGGCTCGCGTGGTTGTGGCTCGGCGTGCACCTGGTGCTGTCGCCGCTGCTCGTGCCGCTGCGTGCGGGTGCTTCGGGCCAGATTCACGGGCTCGCCGAGGCGGCGACCGACGCGGTCGTGCCGGGTGTGGCGACCGATCGGGTGATGCTCGTGCGGGTGCCGAGCGACCTGGTGATGCTGTATGGGCGCGCGAGCCGGGAGCTGGACGTACGGCCGTTCCCGGGGTCGTTGCAGTATTTGTACGCCGGGCTGGATGCGCTGACGATCACGCGGGTCGATGCGCAGACGCTCGAGCTGAGGTCCGCGATGGGATGGTTGTATGCGCCGCTGGATCGGCTGTATAGCGATCCGATCGCCGATCCATTCGAGGTCGGTGAACAGGTCGTGCGCGAGGGGATGGTGATCGAGATCTTGGCGATCTCCGGCGATGGCGCCCCGACGCGGGTGCGCGTGCGGTTCGATCGGCCGCTCGAGCGGCTCACCTGGTACACCTGGGAGGGCCGCGTGCCGCGAGCCTTTGGGCTGCCGGTCATCGGTGAGTCGGTCGTCAGCGCCGCGCAGAGCAACCCGATGCTCGCCTTGTAGGCCGATTTGCGGCGCGATGGGGTGGCCTTCGCGGAGTTCATCGCGCCGTGAAGATATGCAGGATTGAATGAGCGTCCGGGCTCACTGCGACGCGGCTGGACGCGGGCCGAGCAGGCGGCGCAGGGCCGCCCGGATCGCGGCGGGGTCGAGGGCGAAGATCAGGTCGGTCTCCTGGTAGGGGCTAATGGCGCAACCCGGGCCGCGCTTGTGGCGTGGCAGCCGGCGAAACGCCTCGGCGAAGCCGAGCTCGAGCCCGCTCGGCGCGACGAAGTCCGGGTCGCTCGCGGTCAGGTGACAGGGGATCAGTCGACCCTCGGGCAGCACGGTGCCCCAGAAGCGGCCGGCGGTGCAGGTCCGGCAGTCGCCGAACTGCGGGCCGGCGGCGAGGCGCTCGATGAAGCGCGGCGAGGCGCCGACCGGTTCTCCGCGCGTGTATGCGAGGCGCAGGCGGTCGGCGATGTCCGCGAAGATCTGGGTAT
>Ga0105046_10001728_pt1 | contig 33836 bp, 19 predicted proteins | sample MAT03_FD_78385 | JGI IMG/M metagenome (GOLD analysis project Ga0105046, IMG submission 78385) | Freshwater microbial communities from Lake Fryxell liftoff mats and glacier meltwater in Antarctica - MAT-03 (megahit assembly) | ecosystem: Environmental > Aquatic > Freshwater > Ice > Liftoff... | reverse complement strand
GGCAGGAGGGCGCCTGGGTTTCGTCGAGACCGAGCGAGGCCGGTGGCGCGTCGCGCGGAACGTCCTCCTGGACGTGAGCACGCGCGCTGCCGGGATCGCGACGGTATCGGCGAAAACCAGCGCACTCCTAGGCCCGGACGTTGGCGGGCGCAGGATTGATGACGCTGGCGACAAGCCAGAGCACCGCAGCGAGCAGGAGCATGTACGAGAAGCCGAGGTGGAGGGCGACGAGGGCGCCGACCCCTGTGGCGAAGAGCGCTGCGGCACCGCCGACGCCGGCGGCGAGCGCGGCGCGCACCGGAGACCAGCTGGAGAGGGCCCGCATGGACAGTGGGGCCAGACCACCGACCAGGACCCCGATCGGAACGGTCACCGCCACAGCGACCAGCGCGCGGCCCGACGACGACATTCCGCCGCACGCACCGAGGAGGGGACCGAGCCCCGCACCGAGCGCCGCGACGAACATCGCCAGGGCCTGCGCTCGACGGGCGACAACACCGGCGATCGAGCGAGCATCGACGTTCCGCGCCCAAACGGCGCCGGCCGCACCGGAGGCGACGAGCGTCAGGAGCACGACCAGCAGCGCGTGCGACGGATGCGCGACAAAGATGCTCAGGCGCTGGACCATCGCGCTCTGCGCGAGAGCAAAGGCGGCGCCGCTGGCCGCGAAGTAGCTCAGCCCCCGCGGGGAACGTGGCCCATAGCGACGATCGGCGCCGAAGAGGCGCGCCGAGATCCAGGTGAGCAACAGTGCGGCGCCGCCCAGCCAGGCGAGCATCGCCTGCGGGCCCACGTACGGGTCGGCAGCGAGCGAGCGCGGGTCGCGCACGAGGGAGCGCAGCCGATCGCTGCGGAGTTGGTGGAAGAAGAACGGGCGGTCGTCGGTCGGCGCCGAGATGTCGGTCTCTGCAGCAGCGATGGCGGCGGACGGATCTTCGACCAGCTCATCGAGCTCCTGCTTGGCACGATCGGGCGCGATGATCTCCTTGAACTTCCCCTTCTTGCAGAAGCTGCGAAGCGCCGTGACGGCCGCTTCATCGAGCGGGTCGCGCGACACCAGCAGGGCGGTCGATCGCTGGTGGCTGCAGGCGAAGAGGTGCTCGCGCGGATCGGTCGCGCCGCGCGCTCGCAGCGCGGCTTCGGCGAGGATGAGCAGCCGCTGGATCTCGTCGTCCCAGCGGTTGATGACGACGCTCCCGCCGACCGCCAGCGCGCCCAGCAAGGTGCCGACGCCCTCCACCGTGTAGAGGCCGCTCTCGCTGCGCACCAGGGTCGCCGCGGCCCCTGCCGCGCCAGAGTCGGTCAGCGACGAGACGATCGTGTGGAAGCTCTCAGGGTTCCTTGCGGCGTAGCCGCGAGCGTCGCTGATGACCGGATGCACGCCGGGTTGGTCGTAGACGTCACCGGCGTGCTCGCGGAGGAAGCCGCGCATCACCTGGTCGACGATCACCGGGTCGACCTCGGTCGCGAAGATCTCCCCTTCTCCAGCCGCCAGCGCCGCACGGATGTCGCGACCACCACCCGCGCCGACCACCAGCGTCGCGCCCTTGCCGGGGAGCACCCAGCCCATCTGATCGGGGTGCTTTGCCACCTCCGCGCCGGCCTCGAGCGCCCCGCTCGTCCCGACTCCATCGAGGTGGATCCACGCGGTTCCGCGGGCGGGCTTGTCGACGCTCACCAGGCCGAGCTCGCTCCAGATCACCAGCTCCTCCCGGTCGGCGCGGACGCCACGGGTGTGCGTCACGCGCAGCCAGGGCGCACCGAGATCACCAGCGAAGACCGACATCGCGCCGAGCAAACATCCGAGGACGAAGTTGACGTGCGATGGCGGCGCAGCATGGTCGTCGCCTTGCGACGAGACGGGCGCGGGGCGGACGAACGCGAAGCAGACGGCCGCAACCGCCAGGAGGATCGCCAGGACGAGCGCGGCCCGCGGCGCGCCGATCGTCCGGAGAAGGATCACGGAAAGCGGAATGGCGAGGGCTGCACCCACCAAATCGACGGCGGCGAAGCGCGCCGCGTGCGAGCGGGCATTGGCGTGGACGGCGGTCAGCGCAGCACCCGAGAAGATGAACGGCAGTGCAACGAGGGCCGCGACTGCGGCCAGCCGGGGCGGTGCTGCGAGCCCCGCGGCGACGGGTGGTGCGAGCTTCACCAGCGCGATGGTGGCGGTGATGGTGAAGAAGCTCGCGAGCCCCGCGTACAGCGCCGCGGTCCCGAAGAGGCGCGACGGGGCGATGCGAGCGCGCGACAGACCTGCAAGCGCGCCGCCCAACCCGGCGCCGAAGAGGCCCAGGCCCGGCGCCCACAGCACCAGCTCGGCGCCCAGCAGGGCCGACACGAGCCGGGCGAAGACGACGACCAGCGCCATCGTGCCCATCGCGGCGCAGCCCACGCCAGCTCGCGCAACCAGCCCCCGGACGACCGCCCTCCCGGCGCGGGGCGGGAGGCTCGGTGTGAACGACTCTTCGGGCTCGAGGACGGACATCGTAAGGCAGGCGAGCAGCAGGCTTCGCCCCGAGGACAGCGCGCCGGGCATCGGCGCACGAAGCCTTCAGCTGTCCGCGAGGACGATGATCTTGTCCGCCTTCTGGTACGCGATCGTGCCCGTCTTGTCCGGATTGACTTTGACGCCGTACATCTGATTTGCGTCCTGCGCGTTGCTGGCGATGCGGTAGCCGATCGCGATCTCGCCCTTGCGGCGCGCCGATTCCAGCACCGTGTAGAAGTTCACCTGGTCGCCCTGCTGCACGTAATCGCTCGCCGGCTTGAGGTAGATCTCGCCGCCCTTCGGGTCGAAGAGGTCGACGAACACCGGGTACAGGTCCTTTTCCTCCGACAGCTGCGACAGCATCAGGCTCACCAAACGATCGCTGACGATGAAGTCGTCGGCCTTGGTGACCTCGGCGAGCTGGCGGTTCTTGCCATCCAGCATCTCGCTGACGATCGAGACATGCGACTCGACCCGCTTGGCAATGTCGCGGACGTGGAGCAGCGTGATCAGCGTCCGGGCGTCGGCCTCTTGCACATCGAGGTCGTCGGAGTAGCTGAGCGCGATGACATGATCGAAGCTGCCGATCTCGGCCGCGTCGAGCGTCCGGCGATTGGTGGTGTCGCCCTTCTTGATCTCGATGGTGAGCTTCTCGATCGTGCCGGCGAACCGCTCGATCGCCTCTGCTACCCCGTCGCTATCGGCCAGTACGAGGAGCTTGGAGCCTGGAGCCACGTAGTTCTCGAGCTCGCGCACGATGCTCGCGCCGCGCCGGTTCCATCCGAGGATGAGCGTGCGCTCGGCTTCTGGCTCCTTCGCGTCGCGCTCGACGATGAGATCTTCCTGGATGGCCGACTTACCGGGGCCGCCCACTTCGATCGTGCTGTCGTCCTCCGCGGTGAGGATGAGCCGGTCGCCGGCGACGATCTCGGTGGAGCCCGGCGGCATGACCTGGATGGTGCCGTCCTTCTTCCGAATGCCGATGAACGCGCACTGCTGGAAGGCGAAGATCGCCTCGTCGACCGTCTTGCCGACGACCTCGGGGACCTCGCGGATGTACATCTCGTCGCCGTCGAAATCGAGCAGCTCGGTGTAGACGACGGAGAGGCCGGACTGGCGGCAGGTCTGCACCGTGATGCGCGAGATCAGATCTTCGACCGCGATGATCGTCGCCTCGGTGCCGCCCACCAGCTTGGCAGGCTCGAGGTTCTTGGGGTCGCGGATCTCGGCGACGATGTGGTACGGCTCCGGCCGCCGATTCGGGTTGTTGGTCAGGGCGAGGATCGTCTTGATGATGTGCGAGTCGGGGTTGCTCGCGCCCTCGGGGGCAAGCACGATCATGCTGCGCGCGTCGTTGGGGTTGACGATGCCGAGGTCGTCGGGATCGATGGGGTTGCCGGTGCGGCAGACCACCCACGAGCCGCGCAACTCGGGGCACTTGTCCCGCAGCTCGTCGTCCATCTCCACCTTGTCCTTTTCGGCGAGGATGGCGATGGCGCGACCACCCTCGCTCTCGTTGGCGGCGGCGAGCTCGTTGACGATCGAAAAGACCTGGGGCGACCACCCGAGGACGATGGTGTGCTGGTCCTCGCAGACGAGACTCCGGCCTTTGCGAAGCTCGTCGATCTGCGCCTCGATGCCGTTGTTGATGACGCCGACCAGCGCGCTCACGATGAAGATGCCGCCGAAGGTGACCATCAGCATCATGAACATGAAGAAGCTGTCGCCGGAGTCCCCGCCCATCGTGCCGGGGTCCATCGTGCGGAGCATGGCGAGCCACGCAACGTGGAGGAACGGCAGCTCCTCCGTCCCCTCCGGCATGGCTCCGGACAGCTTGACGATCACCGTCGCGACGATGACGAGGAGGAAGGAGACCAGTCCCAGCCAGCCGATGAGCGCGGTCGTCCCTTTTGCGAAGGAATTGTGGAACTTGTAGCGGAGTCGTTCCGGCAGACCGATCTTCGACATTTCGCCCCGGCGTATCCCGAGGTCGAGGGGAGCGTCAAGACCAGCGTCAGCGACGAAACGCGGCTTCGTTCGGCGCCGTGCGCGGGGTGAGCACCCGGACCGGTGAGGCGGGACCACTCTGTCGGACCGCTCGCTCGCACTCCTCGATCGTCAGGCGGCGCGGACCGAACGCGGTCCCGTTGGCGGCGTCGGCGTCCATCAGCTGGGTCGGCGTATCCATTCCGTAGTCGTCGGGATGCCCCGGCTGATCCAGCAGGACGTGCCCCAGCTCGTGGGCCAGCGTGAACGAGGCGCGATCGGCGCGGAAGCCGCCGCGATCCTCCAGGACGACGTTCCGTACTGCGCCGGCGTCCGCGAAGATGAACGACTCGCCGATGCGCGAGCCGCCGGCGAAGCTTGGGACCACGATGACCTCGATGGTGGACGGATCGCCGTCGTCGAAGGCCTTCACCAGCGCGCGCTCCTCCACCGTGCCGGCGATGGCGTCGACGTCGCCGAAGTGCTGCAGCCCGTCCTCGAGATCGACCTCGCCGATGCACGCCGAGAGCGTGGCGTCGGTGGAGAGGGGCTCCTTCGGAATGGGAGCGATGGTGGCCAGGCTGCCGTCGGCCTTGCGGATGAGCACGTCGGCCGATGCGCCGACGCTTGGACCGATAGGCGCGTTGTCGCTGATGCGGGCTTTGAGACCGAGCTTCTCGACGCGGTTGGCGACGAGGCGTGCGGCGCCGCGCGGCGACGTCCCGCGCGGGACCGCGACGTCGACCCGGCGCCCCTCGACCCGGAACGAGACGCGCCCGCCACTTGCCGGCAGACCCACGTCGCAGCCGAGCGAGAGGAGCCACGGCGAGGGAGGATCGACGACCTCGATCTTGGTCGTCTGGTCGTCGAAGCCGATCCCACAGGAAGACCAGATCCCGTTGGCACGCTGCACCTCGGCTTTTGCCGACTCGATCGCCTCGGCGTCGTTGCCGCCGATCGGCGCCGGGCCGCCCTTGCGCACGCGAACGAGGTGGACACGGAGCGTCGCCTGCAACGACTGGAGCGGACCGAGATCGGTGTGGCGAGGGCCGCCGACCCGGACGCGAGCAGTCGACCCACTCGCGCCCACTGCACCGACCAGCAACGAGCCCCCCAGCTCGGCGCGCAACGAGCGCTCCTTAATGAGTGGGTGAAGGCGATCGATGTCGTCAGCCACTGCGCGAACCGGCACCGTGACCCCGCAGACGCGACCGCGCGCCGCGGGGAGGTCGACCGGACAGGGAGATGACGTCAGGGCCAGCGACCCGAGCGCGTCGACCCTTTCGCCCGCTTGACCGACCGAAGCGACGGTCAGCGCGCCGGGGAGATCGTCGGCCTGTCCGACCACGAGGAGCCGGAGCTCGTCGGGGTCGCCCGTGTTGGCGAGCGGGTCGTCGGGAAGCCGGCTCGGAGGAGTCCGTTGGATCGTCGCGCCTTCGCGCGCGAGGTCGACCACGCGCCCAGCGCCATCGAGACCGTAGATTTCCACCGAGCCGAGTTGGAGGGCGGCGACGGCGGGCGGTCTCGCCTCGGCCTGTGGCGCAAAGACGGCACAAGCGGCAAGGACCCCCGCTGAAAGCGCGAGCTGTACGACCCGTCGTGGAGCGCGATTTGGCACTACCTCATCAACGTAGCGCGAGCGCCCGCGCTACGCCGCACACGAGTGGCGAAAGTCGACGCTGTGGCGAACTTGCTGGGTCATTGCCGCGCGATGACGATGGTAACGGCCTCGCCGTCGAGGTTTTGCTCGATCACTTTCCCGTTTGCCTCGGCGGCGGCGCGCGACTTGCCGGCGTCGCCGCCAGCGTCACGGGGAGCGTCGGCCAGCGACTCGCCGAAGATGAGATCGCGGAAGGCGTCGGCCACGCGTGCAACGCGCTCGTTGCCCTCGAAGGAAAGCGAGATGCGATCGGTGAAGCCGAGAGCGAGATCCTTGCGGACCTGCTGCACGCGGGAGAGGAGCTCGCGCGCCAGGCCCTCGTCGCGCAGCGCACAGGTCAGCTCGGTGTGGAGCACCACGACGCCGGCGCGACCGCCTGCTGCGGCGTAGCCCGCCTTCGCGACCACCTGGACCTCGATCTCCTCCGGGGTGCATTCGAAGCGCTCCCCTTCCAGATCGAGCGTCACCATGCCGCGTTCGGCGAGCTCGGCGCGGATGGCCGACGCATCGGCCTTGGCGAGGAACTGCTTGGCGAGCTGCACCTTTTTGCCGAGCTTCGGTCCGAGCGCGCGGAAGTTCGGCTTCAGCTGAAAGTCGACATAACCCTTCTCGGCACCGGCCGCGGCGACCGCGACCTCCTTGACGTTGAGCTCCTCGGCGACGAGCCCGGAGTGGCGCGAAATGGCCTCGCCGGCGGCCTTGTTGGACGGGGCGACGTCGGCGCGCGCCAGCGGCTGGCGCACCTTGAGTCGGCCCTGCGTGCGGACCTGCAGACCGAGGCTGACGACCTCGCGCACAACAAGCATGTCGGCGGCGAGCGCATCGTCGATGCGCGCGGCGTCACCGGTGGGCCAGGCCACCAGGTGCACGCTCTGCGCCTGCGATGCGCCGAACGGACGACGCACCAGGTTTTGCCAGAGCTCCTCTGCAAAGAACGGCGTGAACGGCGCCAACATCCGCGTCAGCGTGACCAGCACCTCGTACAGCGTGAAGTAGGCATCGGCCTTGTCGCTGGTCTGGCCGGGGGCAAGCTGGTCCATCCGCTCGGCAGACCAGAAGCGCGCGCGGCTGCGGCGGAGCCACCAGTTCGACAGTCCTTCCACCAGGTCGACCAGCGCGCTCGCGGCGTCGTAGAGCAGGTACGCATCGAGGGCCTTGGTGACCGCGCGCACCGCGATCGCGGTCTCGCCGAGGATCCATCGATCGAGCAAGGTCCGCTCGGCGACTGGCCGATAGCCAGTGCTGTGGGCGAGGGTCGCGGCATCGAGATCGGCTGCCTCGGCGTTGCCGCGCGACGGATCGAAGCCGTCGATGTTCGCGTAGATGGTGAAGAACGAGTAGACGTTGCGGAGCTTGACCGCGAGCTCCTTCTGCTGCGCGCGCACGCCGGACAGCGAGTGGCGCGTGCTGTTCCACGACGGGCCCGACGCGTAGAAGAACCAGCGGAACGCATCGGCGCCCGGCGCCGGCGTGGTCGGGTCTTCGAGCCAGATTTTCGCCTCGGCGGGCAGGCGTGGAACGTCGCTTGGCGGCGTCTTGATCGCGTTGTCGCGCGGCGCGACGCCGAGCTTGTCGCGGTCACCGCTCGAGAGCGCGACCACGCGGCGCGGCAGCTTCTCTTTCGCGGAGGTCGGGCGAAGCTCGACCGTGAAACCATCGCCTTCCGATCCGTTCTTGTAGACGCGGACCTTGGTCGACTCGCCGGTGAGATCGAGACCTTCGTAGTCCTCGCGGGCGATCACGGCGACACCGTCCTTCAGGGCGATGCCGTGCTCTGCGTCGCCCAGCACCGCGAACTCCATCCGGACGCGCTCGAGGATGACCTCGGGCGGCGTGTAGTTCCCCTTCGACTTCGACTCCTTCTTGCCTTCGCGATCGCCGATGTGACCGAGCACCAGGCAGGTCTTGTAGGGGTGCGGGTTGATCGGATCGGTCGACAGACCGAACTGCTTGCGCGTGGCCTCGTCGAACACGAGCGTCGAGACCATGAGCAGCGAGTAGAACCAGCCGCGGGTCTGATCGATCGCCTCGGAGATGAAGTCGGCGGGAAACGCTTTTTTGAAGGCGTCCTGGCTGCCCTCGATGTGAGGGAAGCCGTGCTGCGCGAAGGGCATGCAACCCGAGTCGAACCAGCCGTCGATCACCTCGGGGACGCGCTTGTAATGGCCGGGCACGCCGTCGACCTCGAACGTGACGCGGTCGATCCACGGCTTGTGAACGAGAAGGTGCATGCGTCGCTCGGCGTCGGGGATCGCCGCGGCGACTGCGGCCTCGACCTCGGCGACGTTGTTCGCCTTCTTGTCACGCAGCTGCGCGACGCTCTCGATCGCGACGTAACGTCGCGGATCATCCTCGGCGATCGCCTCGATTGAGCTGGTGTTCTGCCATATTGGCAGTGGCGTGCCCCAGTAACGCTCGCGCGACAGCGCCCAGTCGACGTTGTTGCGGAGGAAGTCGCCGAAGCGGCCCTCTTTGATGTTTTCGGGGAGCCACTGGATCGCGTCGTTGTTGGCGAGGACGGCCGCGTTCTCGCGGGTGGTCTGGATGTACCAGGCGGGACGCGCGTACTGGATGAGCGGGTCCTGTTCGGCGCGCCAGCAGAACGGGTACTCATGGCGATAGATCTCGGCGTGGACGAGGAGGCCGCGCTCCTTCAGCTCGGCCTGCAGATCTTTGTCGGCCGATTTGACCCAGCGGCCGCGGTACTTCTCTGACATCACGTCGGAGAACGTTCCATCCGGCGAGACCGCGTTGAGCAGCGGGATGTCGCCGTGGCGCTCGATCTGCTTCTTGTGCGCCCCGAAGTCGTCCTCGCCGAAGGCGGGGGCGATGTGGACGATGCCGCTTGCGTCCTTGAGGACGAAGTCCGCGGCGATGACCCGATGGATGGCCGGCGACGCCTTGGATTCGGCGGCGTAGACATCGAACGGCGCGGCGTAGCGGATGCCGACGAGGTCGGCGCCGGGCAGCTCGCGTACGACGCGCAGCGCGGTACCCAGCTTCTTCGAAAGGGCCTCGATCAGGTCCTTGGCGACCACGAGCTTGCGACGGCCGATCTTGTCGGCGTCGCCTTCGACCACCGCGTAGGTGAAGTTGGCGTTCACCGCCGCGTACATGTTCGACGGCAAGGTCCACGGCGTTGTCGTCCACACCAGGAGCGAGGTGTCTGGCTCGTCGACCAACGGAAAGGCGACGAAGACCGACGGGTCGTCGACCGTCTTGTACCCCTGCCCGACCTCCGCCGCCGACAGCGCGGTGCCGCCCTGGGCCCACCACCAGACCACCTTGTGGCCGCGGTAGAGCAGCCCCTTTTCGTGGAGACGCGCCAGGGCCCACCACACGCTCTCGACGTAGCTCTTGTGGAACGTGACGTACGCGCTGTGGAGATCGACCCAGAAGCCGATCTTGTCGGTCAACTTCTCCCACGCCTCGGTGTAGCGAAAGACGCTCTCGATGCAGCGATGGGTGAACGGCTCGACGCCGTACTTCTCGATGTCGGCCTTGCCGTGGATGTGGAGCTCCTTTTCGACCTCGACCTCGACCGGCAGACCGTGGGTGTCCCAGCCGGCCTTTCGCGGGACGTCGTAGCCGCGCATCGTCTTGTAACGAGGGAAGATGTCCTTCACGGCGCGCGTGAGTACGTGCCCGTTGTGCGGCATGCCGTTGGCCGTCGGAGGCCCCTCGTAGAAGACGAACGTGCCCTGGCTTTCGCCGGTGCGACGGGTCGCCGCGGAGAGCGTCTGCGCGAAGATGCGCTGCTGCTTCCAGAAGGCGAGAATCTTCGCTTCGTCGGCAGGGAAATCGAGCTCGGGACGGACGGCGGCGAAGAGCCCGGCGGTGGCGCGCGGATCGGAGGACATGCTGCCGCGCGGTTACCAGCGACGACGCGAGGCGTCGAGGCGGCGAGCATGGCCCGAGGCTTTCCGACTTGGGCATTGAGCGGGTCGAGGCCTGCTGACACCCTCAGGCGAGCTTGATCCGAATCCAGATCACCGACTTGAAGCAAGTGTCGCGCGAACAGACCTTGGCGCGGATCGCGCGGGCGTCGGCAGATGGAGCGGTGGTGCTGGTGCGGGATCCGCAGCTCCGCGGAGGCGAGCTGCTGAGCTGGGCACGCGAGCTGCGCGCCGCGACGCTGGCGGTGGGGGCGCAGCTTTGGGTGAACGATCGCTTGGATGTCGCGTCGATGGTGGAGGCGGACGGGATTCACCTGGGGCGGCGGTCGGTGAACGTCGTCGACGCCCGGCGGGCGCTCGGCGAGGGCGTGGTCGTCTCGGTGTCGGCCCACGACATGGACGACGTGGCGCGCGCACGTGATGCGGGTGCGGGCGCGGTGCTGCTCTCCCCGATCTTTGCGAGCCCGGGCAAGAGCACGCCGCTCGGGCTCGACGGGCTGCGTGCGGCGCGGGCGTGGCTCGAAGGCTCCCCTACCCGCCTCGTTGCGCTCGGTGGCATCGAGGCCTCCACCACGAGTTGGTGCCTCGCTGCGGGCGCGCACGGCGTCGCGGCGATCCGGGCCGATCTCGGATAGCAGGGGCCCGTGGCGGAGCCTTGTCGTCCTCGGCAGACGTGGGTACGAGGGCATCACCCATGGACGACGCGCTCAAGATCGGTCGCTACTCCTTTACCTCTCGCCTCATCGTGGGGACCGGCAAATACAAGGACGTCGCCGAGACCCGCGCCGCGCTCGAGGCCGCGGGGGCCGAGATGGTCACAGTCGCAGTTCGCCGGGTCGATCTCTCGGCCCGGGGCGACGGATCGATGATGGAGCTGCTCGGCAAGTACACGATCCTGCCGAACACGGCGGGCTGCTACACCGTCGAGGACGCCGTCCGAACCTGCAAGCTGGCGCGCGATCTCCTGGAGACCGATCTCGTGAAGCTCGAGGTCATCGGGGACGAAAAGACCCTCTACCCCGACAATGAAGCCACGCTGGAGGCGGCTCGCATCCTGGTGAAGGACGGCTTCACCGTCCTGCCGTATTGCGTCGACGACCCGATCGCCTGTCGCAAGCTGGAGGAGATCGGCTGCGCCGCGGTCATGCCGCTCGCCGCGCCGATCGGCAGCGGGCTCGGGATCCGCAACCCCTACAGCCTCGCGTTCATCCGCGATCAGGCGAAGATTCCAGTCATCGTCGATGCCGGTGTCGGCACGGCGAGCGACGCTGCCGAGGCAATGGAGCTCGGTTGCGATGGCGTGCTGATGAACACCGCGATCGCGCTCGCCAAGAAGCCCATCCTGATGGCGCAGGCGATGCGCGACGGCGTGCGCGCCGGTCGACTGGCTTTCCTCGCCGGCAGGATGCCGCGAAAGGTATTCTTCTCCGTCATCACGGAGGGCGCGTCGGCGTCGTCGCCCACCGCGGGCCTGCTGGTCTGAGTCCTGGCGGGTGCGCTAAAGGGATCCCATGGGTGCGACCGACAGCAACCAAGCGCCGCGCGCCGCCACCTCGGCCGCTCCCTGAAGCCAGGCCGGAGCGCAGGCTGCATGGTAGCCTCGCCGGTATGCGCTGGCTCTTTCGATCTCTTTTCGGCGCGTCACTTGCGCTGGGCGCCGCAACCCTCCCCCTCGGACACGGCGGCGGCGACGCCCACGCCGCGGTCAGCATCGAGATGTCCCTCGACGAGCTCGTCGGCTACTCGGCGCGAGTCGTCGTTGCGCAGCCGGTCGAGCGCAAATCGCGCTGGGAAGAGGTCGGCGGCGGCAAGCGGATCGTCACCTACACCCGCCTGGTCGTCGAGGAGACGGTGGCCGGCGAGGCCCGCGGCGAGGTGTGGGTTCGCACGCTGGGCGGCAAGGTCGACAAGATCGGCCAGCAAGTCAGTGGCGAAGCCACGTTCACGCTCGGCGAGCGGACGATGGTGTTCCTGGAGGAGGCCGCCGGCACGACCGTCGTCACCGGCATGGCGCAGGGCCACTTCCGCCTGAAGGGAAAGGAGGGCGAGCTGGTCCTCGCCGCCAGCCCGGATGTCGGCTCGCTGCTTCCGCGGCGCGGACCAGTGATCGCAGCGCGCGAAATGCTCATCGGCAAGAAGCTCGGTGTGGCGACGTCTGCCGTACGCGACGCCTGGAAGCGCCGCGGGAACGGCAAGTGACCCGCGCCACTCTCACCTCGCTGCTCCTCGGGATCGCCACAGCGCTGGCGTGCGTGGCCACGAGCGACGACGCTATGGCCTACTGCCGGACTGCGGGTTGCGAGGAGGGCGTCGGTGCACTGTGTGAACCAGCCCAACCCGGCGACTGCGGGATCGCGCTCACCTGGTCGTCCCCGTGCATCAGCTACTCGCTGCAGGCGGGCGGGACGAGCGGGGCGCCGTTCGAAACCACTCGTTCGCTGGTGCGTGCCGGCTTCGACGCCTGGATGAACGCGGAGTGCGGCGGCACGACGCCTGGCGTGGCCCTGGTCGAGACCGCCACCGTTGAATGCGGCGCACAAGGCTACGACCAGGACGGCGGGCGCAACGCGAACCTCATCGTCTTTCGCGACGACGACTGGCCGTACAGCGCCAAGGGTGTGCTCGCGCTGACGACCCTCACGTATGGCCTGGACAGCGGCCTCATCTACGACGCCGACATGGAGTTCAACAGCCAGGAGGTCGCCTTCAGCTACGGCGACGAGGAGGTTTCGTACGACTTCCTCTCGGTGGTGACCCATGAAGCGGGCCACTTCCTCGGCCTTGCGCACTCCTCCTCCGACGAAGCCACGATGGTGGCCGAGTACAAGCGCGGCACCACGGATCTCCGCTCGCTTTCCCCTGATGATGTGGCGGGGATCTGCGCGACCTACGCCGCTCGGGAGTTCGACAGCTGCGCGCCCTCGAGGAACCTGCCGACGTCCTGCCCGGACGGCACCAGCGACGACGGCGACGAGGCCGATGGCGGAACGACCGACGAAGGATGCGCGGTCGCCCGCGGCGGGACCGGCCGTTCGAGCTCGCGCCGCGGCGCCGCGGCGATCGCTCTCCTCGGCGCTGCGCTGATCGCTGCCGCAATCCGCAAGAAGCGCCCACCGCGAGCCTCGCACGCGTGAGCGACGCGCTTCGGCTCGACATCGTCACCGAAGCCTCGGAGCTGGCTCGCGTAGCGCTACGGGCCGGCCGCGCCCCGAAGCTCGCTCTCGACACCGAAGCGAACGGGCTGTTCGCGTTCGAGGCGCGCCTATGTGTGGTGCAGCTGGCGTGGCGCGAGGACGATCGGGACGTCGTGGCGATCGTGGATGCGCTGGCGACACCGGTCGACGCACTCGCGCCGCTTCTCGATGAGCGCGGCCCGACCAAGATTCTGCATGATCTGACCTTCGACGCGCGGCTGCTCGCAGCTGCGGGGCTGACGCTCCGGCGGGTGGGCGACACCGAGGTGACCGCGCGACTGCTCGGCCGATCGTCTCTGGGCCTGGCGTCGCTGCTCGGTGGAGAGCTGGGCATTCCGCTGTCCAAGGCGCTGCAGCGGCACGACTGGTCGAGGCGACCGCTCGCGTCGTCCCATGTCGAGTACCTGGCCGGAGACGTCGCGCATCTCCTCGCGCTGGACGCGCGTCTCGAGGCCGAGGCCGCCGCGCGCGATCTATTGCCCGAAATCGCGTGCGAGACGGCCTACAAGCTCGAGACAGCCAACGGGCCGGAGGGCGACGGGCGCCCGCCTTGGGCTCGCGCCAAGGGCTCCTCGGACCTCGACGTCGTCGGGCGCGCAGTGTTGCGTCGGCTCCTTACGGAGCGTGACGAGATCGCGCGCGCGATCGACTTCCCTCCCTTCCAGGTGATCGGGTCCCGCGAGCTCGTCCTCGTCGCCGCGCGACGGCCGCGGACGCACGACGAGCTGATCAAAGTGCTCGGGCGTTGGCCCGCCAAGTTTCCGAACGAGTCGCGGCGGTTGCTGGGCGCGGTGGGCGCGGGCATCGAGGACGGTGAAGTTCCTCCGGAGGAGACGCGCCTCGCCTTCCCGCCTCCACCGCCTCGCCTGCTCTCGGAGCGCCGGCGCCGCGTCGAGCAGTCTCTCGGAGCGTGGCGGCGCCGCGAGGCCGCAACGAAGGGCTGGGCGGAGCAGGCCGTCCTCCCCGGCCACTGCTCGCGCGATCTCGCCGTCGCGCTCGCCGACGCAGACGACGACGAAGCCAGACGCGACGCCATCGCGTGCATCCGCGGTCTCGGCGACCGCCGGCGCGAGTGGTTCGCCGGCGCCTGGCTGGAGCTGGCGCGGACGATCCTCGACGCTCCGGCGGCGACGCCCGACGCCGGCTGAAGCCTGCTTCAGAAACGGGTGTGGAGCGGGTCCGCGACGACGGGACGCTTGGCCGGGCCGCTTCCACGCGGCGTGGGCGTGGGCGGTGCCGCGGCCGGTCCGCACACGCGGCGGCCAGCGAACTCACTGCGCTCCAGCACCTGGTTGCGCGCACGATAGAGGACCACGACGTCCTCGGCGCACAGCTCCGACTCGAGCGCGGCCGCGACCGCTGCGACGCCCGTGCCCGACTGCGGCGCGACCTCCCACAGCGATGGTGCGCGGCGGACACCTCCGAGTCGCGCGATGAGCGCGTTCACCGCGGGCTCGCGTTGCTCCGGAGCCGAGCCTTGAAGGCTGGTGAGAATCAGAAACGGACCGGCGTCCGCCACAACCGCCGCCGGAACAGGCAGAGGACGGGCCCCCCACGGATCGCGCGCCTCGGATCCACCTGGGAGCGCGTACGGCTCGGGGCCCAGGTTCGCAAAGACCGGCGCAGCGGCCTGCCCGACGTACCTCGCATCGTGGCTCCACGGCGCGCGCGCCGGCTGCGAGCTGTGCTTCGGTTCGCAACCCGCTGCGAGCAACGAAGCCACCGCGAGGGCGCCGAGCGGCAGCGCTGCTGCTCGGCGAAAGCAGCTCATGCCCCCGAGCAAGCGGACGGAGCGGGTGCCATGCCCGTGAGACCAGCGTCGCGCAGCAGCGACGCGTCGGCGTCGGGCTCCGGGTTGTCCGTGGTGAGGAGTTTGTCGCCGAAGAAGATCGAGTTCGCGCCGGCATACATGCAGAGCAGCTGCGTCTCGCGGCTCATCTCGGCGCGCCCGGCCGAAAGGCGAACCATCGCCCTTGGCATCATCACCCGGGCCACCGCGATCACACGGATGAATGAGATGGGATCGATGGGCGGCAAGGCCGCCAGCGGCGTGCCTTCCACCCGGACCAGCGCATTGATGGGAACGCTCTCCGGGTGCGGCGACATCGTGGCGAGCTCGACCAGCATCGCGCAGCGGTCGTCGATGCTCTCGCCCATGCCGAGGATGCCGCCCGAGCAGACCGTGATGCCGGCGCGGCGCACGTTGCGCAAAGTGGCGAGACGCTCGTCGTAGGTGCGAGTCGAGATGATCGATTTGTAGGCCGCGCGCGACGTGTCGAGGTTGTGGTTGTAGGCGTCGAGACCGGCATCGGCGAGCTTCTTGGCCTGCCTTTCGTTGAGCATCCCGAGGGTCGCGCAGGCCTCGAGCCCGATCGCCTTGACGCCCTTGACCATGTCGAGGACGCGGTCGAACGCCGGGCCGTCCTTCACCTCGCGCCAGGCAGCTCCCATGCAGAAGCGCGTCGATCCGGCGTCCTTGGCGCGTTGTGCCGCCGCGAGGACCTCGGGGACGTTGAGCATCTTCTCGGCGCCCACGCCGGTGTCGTGGTGGCTCGACTGGGGGCAGTACGCGCAGTCTTCGGGGCAGCCGCCCGTCTTGACGCTGAGGAGTGTGCATAGCTGCACCTCGGCCGCGCCGAAGTTCGCAAGATGGGCGGTGCGAGCGCGGTCCACCAGCTCGAAAAGCGGAAGGTCGTGGAGCGCCCGGACCTCGGCGAGCGTCCAGTCGTGGCGGAGATCCCGGCTGGATTCACCGCTGGGCTCGCCCCTGGCGTCTCCGTTGGCTCGAGCCTTCTTGGGTGCGGTTGCGGGCGAAACGGTATCGACCAAGGCCTGACTCATCGTGGTGTTGCGCCTACCAGCGAGCGGCCCCCGCGGCAAACGCCCATGCAACTTCCGCACGGTACTTCACCAGGCCCGAGCCGGCCGCCTACCGTCGGGAGATGCCTGAGGCTCACGAGCGCGGCGTCGTCCTCGTCGTCGACGATTCGAACGTGGCGCGTGCCGCGGTGTCGGCGCGCCTCGTGGATGCCGGGCTCGACGTTCGCGACGCCGTGGGGTGTAGCGACGGGGCGTGTGTCGATCTCGAGCGCGTGGGCGCAGCGATCCTCGACCTCGAGCTGGGCGACGGCAACGGGGTCGAGCTCGCCCGCACGCTTCGGGCGACACATGCGTCCCTTCCGATAGCCTTTCTGACCTCGGCGACGACGTCGCACCTCGCGACCGAAGCCCGCGAGCTGGGTCCGGTCTTCGAGAAAGGCCGGGAGCTGGCCGCGGCGGTGGCATGGGCGACCGCTCGCGTCGGTCGATGACGCGAGCCGGCGCGCTGGGGGTGCCCTTTTTCCGGTAACCTCCCCCGCGATGTCGACCCCGTACGCGTCGGAGTCCTTCCTCCACCAGCTCCTCGGTAAGGCTCTCGCCGCCAACGCCAGCGACATCCACCTCAAGTGCGGCCAGCCGCCGGGCGCTCGCGTTCGCGGTGACATGGTGTACTTCCGCGTCGATCGCATCCGCCCCGAGGACACCGAGGCGCTCGCGCGCCTGATTCTTTCGACTCGCAGTGACACGATTGATCTCGACGCGCTGACCGAGCAAGACCTGGCCTACTCGGTGCCGGGGCTCGGGCGCTTCCGCGTGAATGTCTATCGGCAGCGCGGGACCATCGCCCTCGTCCTGCGGCACGTGCCGGAAAAGATCCCGACGCTCGAGGAGCTGCAAGTCCCCGCCCCAGCAAAGACCCTGGCCGAGCTGGATCGCGGTCTCGTTCTGGTGTGCGGCGCCGCCGGCAACGGCAAGAGCACGACGCTCGCGTCGATGATCTCGCACGTGAACCAAACGTTCGCCAAACACATCATCACGATCGAAGATCCGATCGAGTTCGTGCACCAAGACAGCCGATCCAGCGTGAGTCAGCGCGAGGTGGGGACCGACACCAAGGGCTTCGCCGAGGCGCTGCGCGCCGCGCTTCGCCAGGACCCCGATGTGGTCCTGGTCGGCGAAATCCGTGACGGCGAGACGCTCGAGATCGCCATGCAAGCCGCGGAGACGGGCCACCTCGTCATGTCGACCATGCACACGCCCGACTGCGCCCGCACGGTGACCCGCATGATGTCGCTCGCCAAGAACGGCGAGGAGATGCGCGAACGGCTCGCCGATGCGCTGCAAGGCGTCATGGCCCAGCGCCTCGTCCCCAAGAAAGACGGCACCGGGCTCGTTCTGTGCGCCGAGGTCCTCATCGCCAGCGGAACGGCGCGAGAGAGCATCCGCCGGCCCGCCAACAACCCCAGCATCCGCGAGGTGATGGAGAAGGGCGTGACGCCTTATGGCATGCAGACCTTCGACATGGCGCTCACCAAGCTCGTGCAGGCCGGACTCGTCGGCGGGCAGTACGAGCGCAAGGGCTCGATCTACTGATCGGTATTCGGTGGTCGCGGCGCGCCTTTTCGCGGTCGCCGACCCGACGTCGTCACTCGAGGACACGCCGCGCCAGCGCCTGGGCTCGGGCAACGTCGAGGCCGCCGCGCCCACCTTGCTCGGCCACTCGGAGCAGCGAAGACGCACAAGCTCGCGCCCCGTCACGTGACGCGACTTCCGCGTCACGGCGATCCCCCGTGACGACCCGCTCGATGGCGTCAGCCACCGACGCCTCGTCCCCCCGCGGGCGGTCCAGCGCAGCGGCGAGCGCGCCCAACGATCCGTCGCGGTCGCCGGCGTAGGGCAACGCGCGCAGCGCAACCTCGCGGATCGCGGCCTCGTCGCGCAGGGCGTCGGCGATCTCGGTCCACGCCACGTCCGCGCCGAGCTCCGCGGCGCGTGCGTCGTCGCCGCCAAGTGCGCTGCGCCATCGTGGATCCTCGCGTCGTTTGCTCGTGTTGGGCAGCGGCACGGCAGCTTTCGCCTCGATGGCGGCGGCCGACGACCGCGAAGCCGACCCATGCGTCGACGACGGTGGCTTGCCGTGATCCCCGCAGCCAACCAAGACGACTGCTCCACCAACGAGCGACGCGACCCCGAGCAGCCTTCGCCCCGGTACGGCGTGAAGAGCCGACGACAAGCCGCGTGCTAGGGTTGCGCGGCTGCGCCTTGCGGGACGCAGCAAATGCTCGATGGGGGCCACCATTTTCAAAGGCGTGCCCGAAGCAGCTGTCGCGCGCAAGGCGTTGGCCTTCGAGAGCGCACGACGCAGGCCGAGGTCGCGGCGGAGATCGAAGCGGACGCCGCAGCGGACGCAGCCCGCGAGGTCACGCAGGAGCGGCGAATGTGACCACCGCTGCGCAGTCCGTCGCGTCGACGCTTGCAGCCAACCCTAACGGCACCGGCTCGTTGCGGCGACCGTGACCGACCGGCAAGCCGGCGACGACGGGCACGCCGAGCGAACCGAGGCAATCGCGAAGGACCTCCTCCACGGTGACGCCGTCCGGTCCGGGATCACAGGCGGTGAAGTCTCCCAACACGAAGCCAGCGACGTTCGCGAAGTGGCCGCCGAGGAGAAGCGTGGAGAGCGACCGATCGATGCGGTACGGCCGCTCGGTCACGTCCTCCAGCAGGACGATCGCTCCCTCCGGAACGGCGAGTCGCCCCGCGGCCGCGCACGCGTGCAGCACGGTGAGGTTTCCTCCGAAGGCTGCGCCGCGCGCCACGCCGGGACGGATCGTGCGGAGCCCTTCCAGTCGGCGAGGTCGGCTAGGCGACTCGAAGGCGTCGAACATCGCGGCACGCAAAGAAAGATCGGCGCGACCGAGCGCAGTCAGGTGCGAGGCGTGGAGCGACGCGACACCGACCGCCGCGGCCTCGGCGTGCAGGGCCGTGACATCGCTGAAGCCAGCGATCCACTTGGGCCGCTCACGGAGCGCCGCCCAGGGGATCTCGTGGACGACTCGCGAAGCGCCGTACCCGCCGCGCGCCGCGAGGATGAGACGAACGTCGGGATCGAGGACGGCGCGCCGCAGCTCTTCGGCGCGCCTGCCATCCTCTCCGGCGAGGTATCCCTTGCGGGCGAACAGGCCACGGTCGAAGCGAACTCGGTAGCGCTCGGCGAGCACGCCCAGTCCGCGCCACGCCAGGACGTGCTCGAAGGGGCTGGACGTGGCAACGACAGCGACGAGGTCCCCACGCCGGAGGGGCGGAGGCACGATGACCTGGTTGGAGTCGCCCCCGGCCGAAAGCCCAGCCGGAAAACCTGCCGAGAACCCAGCCGATTCCGCTGAAAGCTCAGCTGGGCCAGCGGGTCGCCTCAGTCAGGGCCGCCCGTCGTCGTCGTCGAGGAGCTCGGCGTCATCGACGTCCTCGATGTCGTCGATGTCGTCATCCAGCAGGTCATCGGAGGCGAGCTCGGGCCCGCCGTCGGGGTGCGAGGTGCGCACGGGGAGCGGTGCTTGCCCCGGCGCGGGCGCAGCTGGATACGGCACGCCGCCATATCCGGGGTGACCCCAACCTGGTGCCTGCGCCACCGCGAATCCGGGTTGGTCTGCAGCGGCCGCGGGAGCGTAGCCCGACTGGGCGGCATGAGGACCGTAGCCAGTCTGCGCAATGGCCCCGTGACCGCCGACAGGAGGCGCCGCGCCTTCCGCATAGCCAGGTTGGAAGCCTTGCGCACCGTAGTCGGCTTGCCGCTCGTAGCCTTGCTGCGGGTACCCGGCTTGACCGTAGTCGGCGTGCTGCTGCGGGTAACCCTGCTGGGGAAGTCCGGGCTGCTGGTAACCCGGCTGGTCATATCCAGGCTGCTCGTAGCCCTGCTGCGAGTGGGCGGCCGCGGCTCCGACCTCGGGCGCCTGAGGAGCCTGCTGAGGATATCCCTGCTGCGGGAAGCCCTGCTCCGGGTGAGCCTGCTGCGCGTAGCCCTGCTGGGGGTGGCCCTGCCCGTAGTTGTCCTGGCCGGACGACCCGAACGCGCCCCCGCCCTGCCGCGCCCGCGGGTCGAACGGGACGCTGAGGAAGTCCGGAGACTCCACGGCGCTATCGGCGAAGAGGGCAGACTCGTCGATCGGAGCGGGCGCCGCGCTGGGCTGCGGCCTCGCCATCGCGCCGGTCGCGTCGTCCCAATGCTCGACCTCGGCTGCGAGATCGACCAAGCCGGCCGCTGGCTCGGTGGTAGCCGGCTCGCTCGCAGCCGACTGATTGCCGCCAAACGGGCTCGGTCCCCCAAAGATGTGCGGGGGGACCTGGAGCCCAATCGTTGGACCACCAAGCTCCTCGTCCTCTTCGGACAGCTCGGCAACCGACGGCGACAGCGGCGTCAGCGCCTCCTGCGAGCTCGGCATGGCGCTGCCGTCGTCGGTCGAAGGTGCCTCGATCAGCGGCTGGGAAGTGGCCTCTGGACGATGGGGCTCGGCCCACTCGCGCGGGACGGCGGCTGCCGCCAGCGGCGCCATCGCCGTGGGGATGGTCATGTCCGCCATCGTCGGCGAGCTCGGTCGCGACGCGGGACCCGCATGACCAGGAGGCGCACTGCCCTTGCGAGGCGGAGCGCTCGCGGTCGACGCGGGCGCCGGGGAAGACGGACCGCGCGGACTTGGTCGAAGCCCCGGCGTCGGGGTGAGCACGTTCGCGGGTACGGAGCCGCCCGCTTGCGCGACCGTTCCGGCGAGTGCCTCGCGCGCCTCGCGCTCGAGCGAGATCTGCGAGCGTCGGAGCTTGTTTCCCTTGGCGCGCTCGAGGCCCTCGGTCGCCTCCGCATCGCCGGCCTTCATGCGCAGAACGCGGCGCCAGGCGTCGGCAGCCTCTCGAACGTCGCCGATCTCCTCCTCCCACAGGCGGGCCACCTTGCGCGCGAGCTCGGATCGCAGCCCCGGGTCCCGTCCGCGCAGGATCTGGTCTTCGTAGAGCTGGATCATGCCGCGGTGATCGCCGAGCTCCTGGAGGAGTCCGGACAGCTCGTTCATCACGTCTTGATCGGCAGGCGCCAGATCGTGGAGGCGCTTGAGATCCGCGGCTGCGCCCTGGCGATCACCGAGGACGTCGCGACGCATTCGCGAGCGCTTCGAGAGGAGCTTGCGCACCAGCGGACCGTCGAAGACCTCTTCGACGGCGCGGCTCAGCGTCGCTTCGACGCGACGCGGATCGCCGACTGCAGCACCCAGCTCGTCGAGCGCGGCGAGCGTCGCATCGTCAACGAGGGTGACCAGCGCGTCGCCGATCCACTGGAAGGCGCGCTCGAGATCGTGGAGCTCGCGATGCGCCAGGAGCGCAGCGCGGCGCAGGAGCGCAGCGCGGGTGCGCCCGCCGTCACGCGAGCCCTGGCCCCCCGCGGCGAGGGCCTCGGCGAGGATGGTACGCAGCGAGCGACTGCGCGACGGATCGGTCGCCCCGGCGACCTCGTCGCCGCGACGCGCAGCGTCTTCCAGTGCGACGATGATTTCCTCGCCGACGCCGCCACTGAGGGCGATCTCGAAGAAGCCGCGCGCGCGATCGATCGAGCCGCGCTCGACGGCGACCTGCGCCGCGCGAGCAAGCGCGTTGAGGCGATCGAGCGGGGTGCGACAGCGGCCGACCTGACGCTCGTAGAGATCGATGGCGTGGCCGGGGGCGGCGGTGAGCTTCGCGAGACGCGTCAGGAGCCCCTCGACCTCAGTGGGAGGTACGCTGGTGAGCGAAGCCTCGCCGTGCTGAAGCGCATCGAGCGGATCGACGCCGGCCTTCACCTGGGCTTCGGCCTGGCGGACCAGCTCGCCTGCGCGCTCCGTGCCGGTCTTGTCGCGGACGAGGAGATCGTGGGCAACGGTCAGCGACTCGATATCGCCGAGACGCGTGGCCACCTCTTCGAGCTTGGCGCCGAGCTCGGCACCGGCCGTCTTGACGCGCGCCAGCTCGCTGCCGACGCCAGCCGCATCGGCGTCGCGCCCGACCTCGAGGAAGCGATCGAAGGCCTGCCGGAGCGCCTCGTTGCGACGCGTTCCGCTGCTCGACGCGTACCACTCGACGAGCTTCGTCGCGACGAGACCCTTCCACCCGAGCTTGTCGCCGAGCTCGACGTACGCCGCGCGCGAGGGCTCGTCGCCCTGATCGGCCAGCTTGGCGATGACGGCGAGCGCCTCGTCGTTCTTGCCCAGCTTCTCGCCCAGGATCTCGGCGTGGCGCCGCGTCATCTGCGACGCTTCTTCCTCGTCGCCTTCGACCTCGATCAGGGCCGCGAGGAACTCGGCGACCTTCGGCCAGTCGCCGGTGGTCTCCGACGCACGCATCAACCGCGCGACGGCGTCGAAGTCTTCCGGGTCGGCCGCGTGGACGATCGACAGCGCGCGAATCGCGCCCGGTACGTCCTCGAGCGGACCTTCGTAGAGGCGGGCCAGGCGCTGCGCGATCTCGACGCGAGCGTCGGCGTCGCCGTCCCCCCCCCCACCGGTCGGCTCTTCGGCGACGATCATCGTGGCAAGCTCGCGCTCGAGCGCGTCGGCTTCGCCCTTCGGGTCGCTCTTGCGATCGTAGAGGTCGGCGATCGCACGAAGCGTCTCGCGCGAGCCTGGGGACAGCTTGGCGATCGTCTCGTACCGCTCGATGGCAGCGTCGGCGTCGTCGAGCTCATCGGCGACGAGGCGCGCCTCGCGCAGGAGGAGGTCGAGCTTCTCTGCGGCGTCGGCGACGATGCCGGCGAGACGCTTGAGGAAGTCCGCGTGCTCTTGGTGATCGGCGCGTTGCTCGGCGTCCAGGGCGAGATCGCGAAGGGTCTCTTCCTCGTCACCGTCGTTGAGAACGAGGATCCATGTGTCGCGGGCGCCGACGGTGTCGCCCATCTCCTTCTGGACGGCGGCAGCGCGCTTGCGGCTCTTCACCCGGACGTCGCGTTCGCCGACCTTGTCGCCGCGGGCGAGGAGATGCGTGACGAGCTCATCGAGGCGACCCTCTTCACGGAGCTGATCGGCGAGCTGCTTGGCGAGCTGATCGTCGGTCGGATCGAGCTCGGTCGCCTTCTGCAGCTTCTCGACGGCGCTGCCGGGATCGCCGGCCTTGGCGAAGTACGTGCCGGCTTGCGCCGCGAGCACCGCAAGGGTTCGCGGGTCGGCAGCCGCAGTTTCCAGCGCGGAAAACCGCTGGTCGACGGCGTTGGCAGCTTCGGCCCAGCGCTCGGCCTTCGCGTAGCCGGATTCGGCCTGCTCCCAGAGCTTCGGCTGGGCCAGCGCCTCGGCGGCCTCGGCAAACGCGTCGCCCGCGGCGTCGTGCTCACCGAGGGTGGCCCTCAGCTCGCCCAGTTTCACCAGGAGGTTGCCGCGGGTCGTCTTGTCTTCGATGCCGCCCACGCACTCAGACAAAACACCAGCCGCCTGCGCGGGCTGATCGGCCTTCTCGAAGAGCTTCACTGCGGTCTGGATCGCCGACTCGTCCTGGGGGGCGAGAGACGCGATCCGCGCCCATGCTTCGGCAGCGGCGCCGGTGTCCTTGCGCTTCTGCTCGTGCAGCGTTGCGAGCTTTCGCTCGAGCGCGATCTTCGATTCGACGTCGGGCGCGCCCATCGCCTCTTGCTCGAGCAGGGTCGCCAGCTCGTCCCAGCGTTGCCCTTTCTCCAGTAGGCGGCGGAGCTGCTCGCGGGCGTTGTCGTCGCCGCGATCGAGCTGGACGATCTGCCGGCAAGCGGAGATCGCCGTGTCCAGATCGCGCAGCTGGGTCTCGCAGAGACCCGCAACGTCGCGGAGCTGGGCTTTGCGGGTCTCGATCGACTGTGTCGAGACGCGCGATGCGCTCATCAGCACGTCGCGAAGCTCCGCGTACATCCGCTTCTGCCGCAGGTGATCTTCCACCCAGGCGAGCGCCTCGGAGCTCGCGGGATCCAGCTTGAGCACCTCTCGGTACTTCTGGAGCGCCGACGGCTTGCGGCCCTTCTGGACCTCGATCGCCGCTTGTTCGAGGAGCGATGCGACATCGACGGGGTTCGCCTCGGGGCGAGAGACTTGCGGGGCGCGTGCCGCGTCCGAAGCTGGCGCCGACGCCGCGGTGGGAGGCGTTGGGGGCGCGGGGGGCGCAACCGGTTCAACCTCGCGGAGCGGCTCGAGAATGCTGTCGATGGAGTCGCTGGTGTTCTCGAACGCCGGATCGCCCCTCTGGGGGGAGCCCGGCGGCAAGCTGGGGAGCCGCTTCTTGTTGGGGGCCGGAGGAGGTGGCGGCCGAGACCCGGTCGCCCCGCGAGCAGCCTGGGCCATGAAGCCATTGGGGTTCGCCGCAACGTACGCGGCGTACTGCGGAGCAAGCTCCTTGTCGCGCCCGAGCTGCCGGCCGTAGTGATCGGCGAGCTGCATGGCCCGGTCGTCTCCTGGCGCGCAGCGCAGCGCGCTCACTGCGTACGAGAAGCCGTATTCGCCGTCGTACTGCTCGGCGAGCGACACGAGCAAGCCTCGCGCCTCCTCGAGATCCTCGACGCCGACCTTCTCGCCGCCATCGAGGCGAGCCAGGACGTTGGTCGCCAGCTCGCCGGCCAGCGCCACATCCTCCGGACGGACGTGGCGAGCAGCGCGCAGCGCGGCGGTCGCTTCGCGGCCTTGCCCAAGGCGCAGACGAATGTCCGCCTCGTCGCGGTAGAGGGCGATCTTGCGGTCGGCGTCGTCGACCAGCGCCTGCTCCATGGCGAAGAACGGGATCGCATCGGCGAACATCTGCTGCGACTTCATCAGCTCGCGGGCTGCGTAGATCGCGTAGGTGTTCTGCGGATCGAGCTCGGCGAGGCGCTTCCAGTTCTCGAGCGCACGCTCGGGGCGGGTCAGCGGCGGCTCGCTCCAAAGGCGACCCAGCTCCTCGTAGAGGGCGGCGAGCGGCTCGCGCACGTCGGGCTGCTGATGCACGATGCCGGCGAGGGCCTTGACGTTGCGCTCGAGCAACGCAACCAGCGCCTTGCGGTCGCCTTTGTCGCGATAGAGCTGCGCCAGCCGATCGACCGCGTCGCGCCGCGTCGGGTCCTTCTCGATGGCCCCCATCAGCGCTCGCGCCGCGCTGTGGGCGTCGCCCAACGTCTGCGACCAGACGTTGGCCGCCTCTGTCAGCCAGTGCGCCGCGTATGCGGGATCGGTGGTCGCTTGCCCCGTCTTCTCGAGAAGCATCGCGTATGCTCTCGGATCGATCTGGCCAGCTTGGTGCGCGTACGCGAGCACCTCCTCGTCGTGCGGGTCTTGCACGAGCCGTTGGACCAGATTGTCCATCTCCCGGGCGTCCATCTGCGGGTCGCGACGTTACACGGGAGGGGCACGGCCGTACACCTCTTCGGCCGCGGAATGGCAGACCTCGCTGGTGGCTCTGTGGAGCGGCGTTTCGAGCCTTCTTTCCGTTCGTGTGCCGAGGCTTCTGCCGGGCCTGATGCTTGGCTCGTCGGATCAGAGCCAGACGCCGCGGGGTGCAGGCGATGCCGGCGCAGTCGGCTGAACGCGGCGGGGCGGCGGAACGCGGCGTGGAGCCTCGGTCGGGGGGAAGCGGCGCGCGGTGCGGTAGTCGGCCTTTCGGCGATCGAACGTGCCGCGCACGAACGGCCCCAGGACAGGAACGATGTTCTCGGCGATGTCTTCGCCCCACTCACCACCGTGGATCGCGTCCCGCGGGGTCATGCTCGACGTGAGGAGGAAGAAACCAGCGAGCACGCTGTGATCGATGCCGAGGCCATCAAGGTCGTCGCCGTAGACATCGACGTCGACGATGACCAGGCGAGTCCGTTCGAGCGCCTCCTGCATCAGGTCTTCACCGAGGGACGCCTCGAGCGCGTCGCACGGCTCGCAGCCGCTTCGGGTCGTCATGAGGAGCACCTCGCTTCCGATGGCGTCGGCGGTCGCTGTCTCGCGCTTCAGGGCCGAAACGAGCGACGTCTCCTGCACCCCGACCGTGACGACGTGCAGCTTGCCGATCAGCCGGTCCCAAGTCTTCTGGGGCACCGTTCCGAATCTCGGCGCATCGGGCGTGGCCGCGTGGGCAGGCTGCGGAACCGGTAGCGCAATGGGTGCCAACGCCGACCGATCCCCCGAGATTCCGTGGCCTCCCAAGAGCCACAACCCGGCCACTCCAAGGGCCGATGCGAACATCCACGACACACCGGCGACGATGCCGAGATAGGAGCGGAAGACCGATTTCGAGGCGTCATGGCCGAGGCCCTGAGCCGCTCTCGCTTGACGCAGCCCGAGGATGCCCAGGACCAACGCCGGCAGCGCCGCGATAGGACCCAACGCCAGCGAGGCGATACCCAATCGAAACGCCCAGGCCGACCGCGCCGACGGTTGCGCCTGGGGTCGCGGCGCATCGCCCGCATCGCCCACGAACGGGTCGTGGATCGGCGGCCCCGCATCCAAGGATTCGTGCGGAGCCCCCCACGTCGACGGCCCGAATGGCTTCGGTTCACGGTGGCCCGTCGGGTCGAGCTGCACTCGACAACGGTAGCTGCTCCACGGCCTCGGCGCCGGCATGAACGGGACGAATTTCGACGTCGGTCTCGACCGTACCGTGCGTCACGCCTCAGGGGGCGTCGAAGCAGCGGCCGTCGAGGGTTCGCAGCACGGCACGGTACGACGTGATGGTCGCGCTCATATTCTCGGGCCAAGCGAAGGCGACCCGATCCCCCACGACTGCGACGACGCCTGGCGCCTCCGGCTTGGTGGAGGTGATCTTCAGCGCCTTCTTGGCCGGACCATTCGGCCCGATCTGCATGGCCACGAGCTGTTCGTCGATGCCGGTGCTCCCGACCCAAGCGACCACCGCGCCGTGGTTGCGGCTCACCGTCGTCGCCCACTTCCCCTTGCCCACCCTCCAGGTAGGCGACTTGGGCATGGCGTTGGCGTCGAGCGCACGGGCACGAATTTCGCCCGACTCGGTCCAGACCAGCAAGGCGCCATCCTTCACGGGCGTCATCGTGAGACCGGTGCGTTCGCCCACGCCCGACACGATCGTCGTCGCGGGATGCGCTTCGCGACCTTCGGGATTGAGGCGGGTTGCGGCGATACTTCCGTCGGTTTCGAGCCAGGCCATCATGTAGCCCGCCGCATCCGCCAGGGCGGCGGGCTTGCGCGGCCCCTTGGCCGTCTTGGTCAACCCCAACGCGCGCGCCTTCGGCTGCGTCGTGTCGATCGGTGCGAACAGGAAAAGGGACAGCTGACCTCCGGCGCCGAAGGTCGACGCGGCGAGGAGCGAGCCGTCGGGCGCAGCGGCAAGCGCCAGATCCTCCGGCGGGACGTCCCTGACGCTCGAGAGGTGGTCGACCTCGATCTTCTGCTGTAGCGCGTACTTCGGCCGCGCATACGCGAGGCCTTCGTCGTCGAACCAGGCGAGGGTCCAGTCGTCTCCGGTTGCGAACAGATGCGGCGCGTTCTCGCGGGCTGACGCCACGCCACGTGGCCGCGCCACCTGTCGGGCCTCGGCGTCGAAGCCACCAAAGCCGATCTGCGCCCGACCCTTGAGCTGGACGAGCCAGGCCAACCCGATCTGGTTGGGCCTGCCTGCGATCGTGAGCTCGCCACGCTGCAGGTACTCGGCAGCGGTCGCCGTCTGCACCTTGCAGCCGTCGATGGAGGCGAACTCGCTTGCACCGTTGCCGACCGCCGCTGCATTGGGCGGCCCGAGGTCGCTCGGCGGCAGCTCCGAGGATGCAGTCGGAGGCGTCACCGAAGACGACTGGCTCGCCGTCGGCTGACCAGCCGAGGCCGAAGGGTCGATCGGCGGACCGGAAGGCGCCGAGTTGGGGGGCACCGACGTGGTGGTGCTTCCGGCAGAGTCACCTTGGCTCGACTTGCCGCCGCCGCAACCCATCAGGCCCGCGACGAGAATGAGCGCGCCCACATGGCAGCGTCCGCCGGTCACCCGGACACCCCTCCTCTGCTTCGCGCATGCGCGATCACGTTGCTTCACTCCACCGTGTTGCAGCGTCACGTCGCGCACCCGCCCGGCCCCTACGATGTATCCGCTCATTTGCGAGGTGTCACGCTTCCTGCAATCGTTTCCGGGCGCGTCACACTGACTGCTCAACGCGGCCTCGAGTCGAGCGCGCGTCGAGCGCGCTCCACGTCGGGATTGCGCGGCCACACGGCGGACAGGCGCCGCACCAGCTCGCGGGCGCGGTCCTTGTCGTCGGCCGCCCCGAAGGCAAGCGCAGCGGCGACGCGGCGCGCGAGTGGCGCGTCGTCACCAGGCACGGGCAAGGTGTCGAGCAGCTTTCGCGCGGCAGGCATGCGGTCATCGAGAGCGAGCAGGTACGCCTCGTAGTAGAAGCGGTCCTCGCCGAAGCGCGCGTCCAACATGCTGCGCGCATGCGCCCGCTCGTCGGCCTTGTCGGCCTCGATGAGGACGCGCTCCACCAGGGCGGGCTGGGTCGGCGCGGCCACGTCCAGCGCGCTCTCCGCCTCGCCGAGCTTTCCTTCGTAGCGAAGGAGGCGGGCCGCGCGCAGCGCGCGAAGCGGGTGCGAGGACGGGTCCGACCACTGGTCCACGATCGATCTCGCACCCTTGAGGTCGCCGGAATCGAGCAGAGCATCGACGGCCACTAGATCGCCGCCCGCCACGTCGGGTCGCTGCAACGCCTTGATCCGGGCGGGCGGCATCGGCTGGCTGCCGACCAGCCTCTCGGCGCGTGCGACGATTCCTTCGCGTCCCGGCTCGTCGCGCTGCCCCAACCAGCTCCGCACCTCGACCACGGTCGTGACGTCGCCGCGCTCGTAGGCGGTGATCGCGCCCAGGAGCTTCTGTTGCGCCGTCGGCAGGCTCTTGGCAACCTCATCGATCGCGTCCAGCTTGGCGAGGGCGAGACCGCTCTTCGCGAAGAGCAGAAGCGTGGGCGGATAGTCCGGCGCGCGCCCCAGCGCGGCACGCGAAATCTCCAACGCGGAGGCCTCGGCGTGCAAGTCGAAGGCGATTGTTCCGAAGAGCACTTCGACCGACGGCGTGTCCGCTTGCTTCGCAGCGTCTTCCAGAGCGGAACCGCGCTTGGAAGGTGGCACCGAGCTGATGATCGCCACGGCAGCGGGGACGAAGCGCAGCTCGATCGGCAAGACGTCCGGCGCAGGGACCGCCGGGGCCGGCACACCCTTGCCTGGCTGCTCGTTGCGCGAGCGCAGCCAGACCAGGCCGCGCAGCGCCAACACCTCGGGCGCCTGCGCCCCCTGCGCGGCGAGCCCCTCGACCCGGGCCACGCCGCGAGTCGTGTCGCCGTCCAACAGCTCGGCACGAGCGAGCCGGAGCGCCGCGGGCCGGAGCCGAGGCTCGGCGCCCAGCGCAGCCCCGTATTTCTCGATCGCCAAGCGGTCGCCACGCTGCTCGAGCGACACGCCGGCCGCGAGCAGGAAGTACGCATCGGACTTTCGGAGGTCCGTCCACTTGGCGAGGAGGGCGCGCTCGGCCTCGCCATTGCGATCGGCGACCGCCCGGGCGAGCTCGAGGAACGCCAGTTCCTCATCGGTCGCCCCGCTCTGCTTCGCCTTGCTCATCGCATCGGCAATCCGGTCGGTCACCCCGAGCTCGAGCGCACGCAGCGCACGCTCGTGCGCTCTCGCCAGAGCGAAGGTCTTTTCCTTGCCCTTCGGGACTGTCCCGCTGAGGATCGCGTCGGCGCGATCGAGCTCCTCCTTGCGACCGCCCAGGACCATCGACTCGACGTCGGGGCCCGCGGCGGTGGTCGTGACGCTGGGGGCCTTCGACTCCGAGGCAAGGCCATAGAGCCAGACGCCGCCCGCGACGAGCACGCTCAGCGCCACGCCGATGACGGACCCGACGAGGATCGGTGACGGGGAGGCTCGTCCACGGACTGCCGCGACCGACCCGTTCTGGGGCGGCGGACGACTCGCCCCCGACTCGAAGGGCGGGGGCGGACGCGCACTTGGCATCGCGCGAGGCTGGGCGAAGGACGAGGGCGGTACGCTGATCGGCGGCGGCAGCTGGTTCGGTATCGACGAAGGCTGGCGGACCGAGGCAGGAGGCGGGCCGAACCGCGGCGCAACCGGTGGCGGCGGCGTGATCACCCATTCGTTGCCGCCCGAAGGACTCGACGGAAGCGGATCGACGCGACCCGCTGCGGCCGATTGCTCCGCAGTGAGGACGCGAGTCCGGACTCCCTGCTCTGCGTCGTCGGGCGTCGCCGCCGATGGGCTCCACACCACCGCCGGAGCCACCGTCCCTGCGATTTTTTGGGTGGAGCGAGGCTTTCCGCGAACCTCGACCCGCCCGGTGGGCTGGTCGGAGGTGTCGACGCTCGACTCCGGGACAGCGTCGATGGTCTCGATGGAATCGGTGCTGATCTCCTCGGCAAAGCTCGAGTCGTCGACGATGGGAATCGCGCCGAGCGGGATCCCGGCCAGCGCCATCGGCGACGGGTGTGCCCCCTGCGCGGCAGCGGCACGAGCGATCTGATGGACCTGTGCCGGTGGCGAAAAGACGTTGGTGGCCGGGCCGTCTTCGTCGGGCTCGCGACGCGGATCGAAGGTGGCGCTGGACGGCCGCTTCTCCGGCGGCTCCCAGAGATCCGTGATGGCGCGCGACATCGTCGTCGAGTCGGGGGGCGCGTGCGCACCGGGTGCGTGCGCACCGGGAGACGGTGGCAACGCCGCCACCGGCGGTGCGAGCGAGGTCATGGGAGGACCCACCATTGGAGGTCCAACCTTCATGGGCGGCGGAGCGGAAGGAGCGAGGGGTCGCACCTTCGTGCTCGTCTCGTCCGCCGTGTCGGTGCTCGACTCGGGTGCACCTGGAGCCACCGCTGCCGACGACGGGGGTGCTTGAGGTCCCGGCGGCGCCGCATGCGGACGCGCCGGCGATCTCGCCCCGGGCGACATGAGCGTCGGCTTGACCGGCGGGGTCTGGCCGGGCGTTCGCGACAGAAGCGTCGGCTTTGCCGTCGGCCCCGCAGGCGAGGCCGGCGGAAGCCCGATCGGCGGCGGACCGGGCCGAGGGCCAGGCGTGAGCGTCGAGGGTGGTGGCAGTGCCGGCGCGGGCCCCAGCACCGGAACCGCTGGAGGCGGCGGCCCTGCCGGCGGACGCGCGACCATCGCGGGATGCGGTGATGGCACAGGAGGCGAGGCTGCTTGCGCGGGCGGCGGTGCGGCTGACGGTGCTCCGAGCGCTGGAGCGCCACTGGGCGACCGGTGAAGCAGCGCGGCCGCGAGAAGCTCGGAGGTGTCGCGACGGGCCGTGGCCTGGCCCGCGTCGAGCTCCGCCATGTCGATGCCCAGGTTTGGGATCTCCGGTACGGCGCGCGGTGCGACCTGGACGTCCGTCGCCGTCGACGTCACGCTCGTGGGCGGATCGTCCTCGTCCGAATCGAAGCGAATCCGCTCGCGCGTAGGTCCCGCGGCGCGCCGTGCTGCGGGACGAGAGGATGTCTGCTCGGCGGATGCTCCGGCAGGTCGGGAAATGATGCTCGCCGCCGCGGCGCGCAGCTGATCTTCCTGAGGTACGAGGCGCGTTTGCGTGGGCGGCGCATCCGCGAGCGACGGCGCGCCACGCAACGTCGGCACCGGGACCCTGGGCGAAAGCGGTCGCGTCAGGGTGTCCTGCGTCGTCGTGGGGCTGTCGATCATCATGCCCGCTGCCGCGCGGGTGTTGGCGGTAATGAGGCTCGTCGTCGCGTGGCCGCCCTGCGTCGTCTCCTCCCCCCGGGTCTCTTCGGGGGGCTCCGGCGGCGGCTCGATCTCTCCCCACGCGAGATTGCCAGGAGGGGGCGTGAAGGCCCGCACGGGTGTGAACATGCGGACCGGCGCGGGGTCGAGCGCCGGGAGAGCGTTCACTCGGGCCGGCGGCGCCAGGGCCGGCGGCGCGACGCCGTGCTCGGCGATGAGGGTGTTGCTTCGCCGAGAAGGTCCGCGTTGGGTCGGCGCGACGGCCGTCTGGGGGCCCATCGCCACGCTCGGCGGGAGCCCTGATCCTTGCGTCGAGGTCTGCGGGCGGACACGCGTCCCCAGCGCCTCTTGGGAACGCCCGGGAGCAGGAAGAATGGCCTGTGCGGCCGCCGCTCCCCGGTGTGGCGCTGCCGTCCGGGCCGTCACGCTCGCAGCGGCCTGGGCGGCGGCGAGCGGACCGAGGCCTGCATGAGTGGGCGCGCGGACGCGACGTGGAATCGAGGCGTCTTCCCCTAGCGCCGCGTCGATGCCGGCAGTGCTCAGCTCCGAGGTGGGGACCTCGGGGACGTGAGGTGGCAGGTCGCGCGTCGGGTCGGTGTGGATGCCCGTCGAGGTCGACGGTTCCATGTCGATCGCGAACGGGCTCGAGGCTTCGACCGGAAAGGGCTTCGCGCCGACCGGCGGCATGAAGTCGGCGAGCGACGTCTGCAGCGGTCGCGGCGCCGCGAACTCCTTGTTCGCCTCTCGCTTCGGAGGCGGTTCTGGCTTCTTGGGCGGGAGCGGAGCTTCCGGCTCCGGGACGGGCGGCGCAAGCTTCGCCGCGACGTCGGGAGGCGGAACGGCGAGCCCATCTCCGCGAAGCGCGTTCTGCAGAGCCGCGACCCGCGGATCCCTAGGAAACAGGGCGGCGCTCCGGGCGTAGAGCGCCTGAGCGCGCGAGCCCTCTCCCGACACGGCGAAGAGGCGGGAGAGCACTTCCAGCACCTCCATGTGCTGCGGATGCGCCCGCGCGGCCTCGTCGCCGAACTCAACGATGAAGGTACGGGGCAGCGCGCCCTTCGCCTTCACGTTGGCGCGGAAGAGCATATTGCCGAGCTCGATGGTCGAATCGGCACGCGGATCGGCGCGCCAGGCGTCGAGCAGCTTGTCGAGCTGGACCATCGGGGCGGAGGGTAACGAAGTTTCGAGGAGAAGGTCGCGCCGGCGGGAGGCGCCGGCGAGGCTGCCCCCACGAGGGTCAGTCGCGAGCGGGCTCGCGAGGCGGGCTCGAGGCGAAGATCTCCACGCCGCGTCCGAAGGTGTGGAGCACGCGACCGCGCACCTCGCGCCCCCAGAAGGGGGTGTTCTTGCTCTTCGAGCGCAGGCCTTCGATGCGCCACACGCACTCGGGATCGATGACCACGAAGGCAGCCTTGTCGCCTTCGACGAGCCGCGGCGCGCGAAGGCCGACCACCTTCGACGGCGCGGCGGTCAGGGCATCGACGAAGCGAGCGAGCGGCAGGCGGCCTTGCCGGACGAGATCGAGCAGCATCGGCACCACCAGCTCGAGCCCGATCATCCCGGGCGACGCCGCGCCGAACTCGCAGTCCTTCTCCAGCCTGGAGTGGGGTGCATGGTCGGTGGCGATCGCGTCGATCGTCCCGTCCGCCAGCGCGTCCTGCAGCGCCTCGACGTCCTCCGCCTCGCGCAGCGGCGGGTTCACCTTGCAAGCCGTGTCGTAGCCCAGGACCGACTCGTGGGTCAGGAGCAGGTGGTGGGGCGTGACCTCGCAGCTGACCGCCAGGCCTCGGCTCTTCGCCTCGCGCACGAGCCGGACCGCACCCATGGTCGAGACGTGGGCCAGGTGGTAGCGCGCGCCCGTCGCCTCCGCGAGGAGCAGATCGCGGGCGACGATGGCGTCCTCCGCCACCCTTGGCCAGCCGCGCAACCCGAGCTTGGTCGAGACCCACCCCTCGTGCATCTGCGCGCCCTCGGTCAGCGCGTGGTCCTCGGCGTGCTGGATCACCGTGAGGTCGAAGGTGCGCGCGTATTCGAGGGCCCGCCGCATGACGGCGCTGTTGGTGACGCAACGGCCGTCGTCGGAGACCCCGACCGCGCCGGCCTCCTTCATGTCGG
>Ga0105046_10001727_pt1 | contig 33845 bp, 27 predicted proteins | sample MAT03_FD_78385 | JGI IMG/M metagenome (GOLD analysis project Ga0105046, IMG submission 78385) | Freshwater microbial communities from Lake Fryxell liftoff mats and glacier meltwater in Antarctica - MAT-03 (megahit assembly) | ecosystem: Environmental > Aquatic > Freshwater > Ice > Liftoff... | reverse complement strand
ACCTTCTATTCAAATCGCACTAGATGAAACAAAAAAGGGCGGTATCAGCAGTTTTCCACCAAATATTGCTAATGGAGATCATACGTATGAATCTTTAAACGAGCTATTATACCCTGTCCTTGAAGGTAATGCAGCAAACAGCAGTTCATTTGAAAGTGGCACCATGAAAATTCATGAACGAACAGAAAAAACCTCTACCATACATCATGAAGTAGACGGTTTAGAAAGTGAATGGGAAAAACTACTTGGAAAATGTTCTCCAGTACTCAAGAAAACATATACCTCAAAAGAAAAAAAGTTCCAAAGACCAAAAAGAATAGCTTCTGGAACACACCTTACTCAAGAAATGATCCAAAAAATCCTTGCAGAAAAGAAACAAGGACAAATAAAATAAAAACTTATTTCGCCGCATCCGAAAGCTTTTGCGCTTGATCTTCAATCGTCAGCGCCTCAATAATCTGCCCAAAATCACCTTCCATAATACCTGGCAAATTGCTCCAGCTTTGTTTAATTCGATGATCCGTCACGCGATCCTGAGGAAAATTATACGTACGAATTTTCTCTGAACGATCACCAGAACCAATCTGCGCTAAACGTTGTTCCCCAGCTTCTTTTTGACGTTTCCCCATTTCCAAAGCATACAAACGTGTCCGCAAAACTTCCATACCTTTTGCCCTGTTCTTCAATTGAGACTTTTCATCCTGCATACTCACCGTCAAACCTGTTGGGATATGGAAAATCCGCACAGCAGAATCAGTAGTATTTACACTTTGCCCGCCCGGCCCACCAGCCCGAAATACATCAATACGCAAATCAATATCCTTAATTTCCAACTCAAATTCTTCAACTTCCGGCAAAACAGCAACCGTCACAGTAGACGTATGAATACGGCCATTTGCCTCAGTAGAAGGCACCCGCTGAACGCGATGAACGCCACTTTCATATTTCATTTTTCCATACGCACTATCGCCCACAATCTTAAAAATCATTTCTTTAATTCCGCCGCCAGCCGCTTCACTTTTATTAATCATCTCAATTTTATACCCGTGCTGCTCAAAATAACGGATGTAAGCACGGGAAAGTTCCCCCGAAAAAAGCGCAGCCTCCTCACCTCCAGCCCCTCCACGAATTTCCACCATCGCATTTTTAAAATCATTCGGATCCTTCGGCAATAATTCAAGCCGCAACTTTTCTTCAAGTTGAATGATCGCTTCTTTGGCTTGTTTTAGCTGTTCCTTCGCAAATTCACGCAATTCATCATCACTTTCATTATTCAAAATTTCTTCAGCATCCTTTAATTGTTGGTCATTCGCTTTTAATTGACGAAAAAAATCCACAATTTTGCCAAGTTCCTTATGACGTCGCATTAAACCCGTGTAGCGCTTCTGGTCAGAAACAATTCCAAGTTCCATAAGCTGCTGCTCAATCGCTAAAAATTCATCTTCGAGTTTTTGGAGTTTGTCGATCATACAAGCAAAAAAAGTAATTTCTAGCAGAAGTTAAATTACACAAAAATCATAGAAAAGTAAATGCGATCAATGTAGATTATGAACCACAAAAACCCTATCAATTCCGGCATAATCCTGAATAATCTGCCTTTTGCACTGCGGAAAATACTCCGTCAGCAACTCCTGCATTTTCTCTGATTGGCCAAAACCGAATTCACCTAAAAACAATTCTGGCAGCGACTTGCGGTCATTCAATTGCTGAAAAAGTTGCCGATAAAGTTCCAAGCCGTCACTTCCACCAAAAAGCGCTACATGTGGCTCAAATTTGAAAGTGTTATCGGAAACAAAATTGAAAGTTTCTGTGCCGATGTAGGGCAAATTCGCCACCACCACGTTAAATTCGCCTTCAACTTTTTCCATGAGAAAACTTTCCATTAATTGTGCCTGCGACTCCATTTGAAGCAAAAGAAGATTTTTCTGAGCCATTTTTAAAGCTTCATTTGAAACATCCACACCAACGCCTCTCGCACTCGGCAATTCCTTTAAAATGCTCAAAAGGATGTTACCGGACCCCGTCCCCACATCCAAAATTCGTACGCCATCGGCATTTGTCGAAATTTTCACATTTTTAACATCTTTAACATTTCTCACCTTTTCAACGTTATTAACATTTTTAACGTTTTTTACCCAATTCACAACATACTCCACCAAAAACTCACTTTCCGGCCGCGGAATCAGCACATGTTCATTCACCGCAAAATCACGGCCGTAGAACTCCTTCACACCAATAATCTGTGCTAACGGCTCGCCAATTTTTAAGCGGTCAACCAAGTCGGAAAAAGCCTGAATTTGTTCTTCCTTCAGCTCAAACTCCGGATGCACAAAAAGAAAGCTTTTGTCCTTCTTCAGAACAAAAGCTAACGTAACTTCTAGAGCGATAGAATCTTGCAAAGGCAATAAAGCTGTTTGAGCTTGTTGAAGTGCCTCGGCAATTTTCATATTTGATCTTAGTAAAACTTCATCTTCTCACGCAAACTTCGGAAATGTTCTCGCATAATCGCTCGTGCTCGAATTTCTCGCTTTCGAAGAGGACGTTTGAAATAACGGTGAGCTTTTGCGATTAAAAGCGTACGACTTGCTTGCACTTTCTTGTTGAAACGCGCAATAAGACGGTCTGATGATTCTTTTGGATTTCTACGAACGGTAATTGCCATTGGAAAAAGAGAGTTTAATTGATTTCTAAAGCCCAGATAATATGCATTGAGACAAGGAAATAGTCAACGTTTTTTTCGAATTTCCTTAAATATCAAGATTCTTCACCGTTCGCGCGTGAGATTGGATGAATTTCTTACGAGGCATAACTTCGCTGCCCATCAACATATCAAACACTCTATCCGCCTGTTCCACATCAAAAACCGAAATTCGGTACATCGAACGAACTTCCGGATCCATGGTAGTTTCCCAAAGTTGCTCCGGATTCATTTCTCCCAAACCTTTATAACGTTGGATCATTGGTTGGCCGGTAAAAGCCTTCATTTCCTCAGTTTTTTGCTCTTCAGTATAAGCATACGCCGTCTTTTTGCCCTGCGTAATTTTATAAAGAGGAGGTTGAGCAATATAAAGATGTCCGCCATCAATGATTGGCCGTAAATGACGATAGAACATCGTCAACAAAAGCGTACGAATATGCGCACCATCCACATCCGCATCCGTCATGATAATCACGCGATCATAACGAAGTTTGGTAATATCCATTGATTCACTAATTCCAATTCCTAAAGCCAAAATCAACGCTTTAATTTCTTCATTTCCCAAAATACGATCCATCCGCGCTTGCTCCACATTCAAAATCTTACCTTTCAAAGGCAAAATAGCTTGAAATTCACGGTTACGGCCTTGCTTCGCTGTACCACCCGCTGATTCTCCCTCAACAATGAAGAGTTCAGAATTTTTCGGATCACGGGATGAACAGTCTGCCAATTTTCCTGTCAAATTCATTCCTTCCAGCGCCCCCTTACGGATAATAGTGTCACGCGCCGCACGAGCCGCTAAACGCGCCCGGGCCGCCAAACAACACTTGGCAAAAATGCCTTTCGCTTCACTTGGATGTTCCTCCATAAATTGAACAAACGCTTCACCAAAAACATTTTCCACCGCCGTACGCATTTCAGAATTTCCGAGTTTACTCTTGGTTTGGCCTTCAAATTGAGGATTCCCCAATTTCACAGAAATCACCGCCGTTAAACCTTCACGTACATCTTCCGCCGTCAAATTATCTTCTTTATCTTTCAAAAGACTATTTTTACGGGCGTAGGCATTAATTGTTCGAGTAAGTGCAGAACGAAAACCAGTCAAATGCATGCCTCCTTCAGGCGTATTAATCGTATTCGCAAAAGTCACCACCTGTTCATTAAAGCTATGGCTGTACTGAAGCGCAATTTCAATTATCCCTTCATCCACCGTCTTATCAACATAAAAGATAGAACCAATGCCTTCTTTACTTTCATTCAAATGCTGAACATACGAACGAATTCCGCCTTCAAAATACAGTTGGAACGCTCGTCCATCGCGTTTATCAAGCAAACGAATTGAAACTCCTTTCGTCAAATACGCTTGTTGTCTCAAACGAGCCAAAATCGTATCAAAATCAAATGTGGTACTTTCAAAAATTGTATCATCAGGAATAAAAGTAATTTTCGTACCCTTCTTTTTCGTCTTCCCAACCTCTTGAATATCATCCTTTGGAATCCCAATTTCATATTCCTGCTCATACACTTTTCCATCACGATAAACCTCAGCTTTTAAATATTTAGAAAGTGCATTCACAACGGAAACACCTACACCGTGCAAACCTCCAGACACTTTATAACCACCTCCTTCACCAAATTTACCTCCAGCATGAAGAACGGTCAAAACTGTTTCAAGAGCTGATTTACCAGTTTTCGCAACCACATCTACAGGAATTCCACGTCCATCATCTTCTACAGAAAGACTTCCATCTTGAAAAATAATTACTTCAATATTTTTACAGTGACCTGCCATCGCTTCATCAATCGAATTATCTACCACCTCTTTCACTAAATGATGGAGACCACCAATATCTGTTGTACCAATATACATACCAGGTCTTTTCCGCACCGCAGAAAGCCCCTCTAAAACTTGAATATTATCGGCCGTATATGAAGCTGAAGGTTGCTTCGCTAAATCTTGATCTTGAGCCATATTATGCAAAAAAGTTACTAAAAACAAAGCCAGCCTATAATATACAAAAATTGCGCAAAACACAAACGCTAAAGATGCAGCAATTTTGAAATCCAAATCTGAACCATCCTACTGCCTCTTAATTTTCTTCACAGAAGCGTCAAACATGGGCATTTCCAAAGGCTCCGGTTGTGTACCAAGAACATTCAAAATTTCATCACTCGCCCGATCAGCTCTCACAACCTGCGGTTGTTCTTCGATAAATTTTTGAAATCTTTCACGGTAATTTTTTCCTCGAACCGACGAAGTCAAATATTCAGGAGAATTCAAGAAGCGATAGAATACAGCAAACTCTTGAAGTTTTTCATCAAAAATCTGGGCAATGGCCACCTGTGCACTCGGCGGAAGTTCAATATTTTTAATTTCCAAAGTTAAACGAGAAACAATTTTTGTAGCTTCAAGAACTGGAATTTTCCCATCTAAAAAGAATTCTTGAAGATATCGCAAAAAGTCAATCCGCTGACTGATAATAGTTTGTCGCTCTTCGTTTTTATCATCGCCGTTTGGAAGGAGATCCAAATATTTGTTTTCTAAGAGAATTTTCATTTTAAAATAGTCATCTCGATAAAAAACGGCATATTGAGTAAAGAGATTATCCAAGATTTGATTTTGTTGCTGAAGAAACTCAGGATGTTGAACAAGTTTTTTATCCTGTGTTAAAAGAAGCGCTCGCAGATCATCCAAATAAGCATCAAAATATTGTTTTAAATCTTTAGCATCACCTTTTTCTGCTACGTAGGAAAGCAAATTAAGTTTCACCATCAAAGTTCCAATTTTCAATTCAAGTTCATTTGAACTTCCCGCAAAATACGTATAAAGCACATCAGTCAGAGCCGTTTGCAACTCAAACAAATTGTCCCGCGGTTGGACAAAAAGTAAAAATCCAATTTCTTCTTGAAGCGCTTTCAAAAATAATTGCTTCGAATTTCCACCAAAACTACTTACAAAAACCGAACTATTATTTTTAAAAAGATTAAGACGTTGCAAAGCCTCCGCATTTCTCCCTACATCATAAAGAAATTCAGCATCATGAAGATCAACAAACACCTCATGGAGTGTACGCTCAATAAGCCGTGGTTTTGAAAATGTGAAAGTTGCAAAAACAGTTTTTAAAGACTGAGCAATATTATAGTTCAAAGAATCAAGCGATGAATATCTTAATCCACGGCCTCGAATGACTCTCAAACGTTGGAACTGAACATCGTCCGCTAATTTCTCATCGGCTTCAACATTCCTTTTAAACCACGTATCTGTTTCAAGCTGAGATTTATCAAAAACACTATATTGTAACTCCTTAATAAGTTTGGAAAACAACAATCGTTTAATAGTTTCTAAATTATTTTTCACAGTTTGATTGGCCACAATCACCTGAGTCCCCTGCGCTAACAAAAGTGTATTTAACACCGCACTGTTCTGAGTATAAAGAATTGAACGAGGCACATAATCACTTGAAACCAAATTAAGCAAAACTGAACTTTTATTAGAGTAGATCTTAGTTACTTCATCCTGAGTTTGAAGCGAAATAACTCCTCTTTTTGGAATTAATAATGATGTCCCTGCGATTAATTTACTTGTGAAGGTGAATATAAAGTATTTAACCACAGTTTCCCTTCAATTAAACGAAAAACCACCTCACTTTCTTCACCCGAACCAGCCAACGATAATACAAGTTTAGAATTTGCCGCTAAACGCAATTCACCATCTCCTGCAAAATGAACACTCGTTAAAATATTTTCTCCAGTCTCTACTACGTCACCTGATTCCAACGCATCATCATTCTGAAAAATAACATTTTTCCCTTGTCGGTTCAAAATAACCCCCTTCCCTCCATGATCATTTAATATAACCTGATTTTTCTTCTTCATCACCTCATTCTTGGAAAAACTTTTCTCCACCCAAAAACCTCCCGCAAAAAGAAAAATGGCCAAAAGCAGTAAAATAAAGTTATGGAGGAATCGCTTCATGGCTTATAAGTAAGTTTACAGTATCTTTATATTATAGACATTTCAACAATTTATGTCAATCAAATCCCCCCCCTTTCTGGTTTAGAATAAAAGGAAATTAGATTAAAATACAAGTGTTTTAAAAATAATTACCTTACAGTCAGCAACGTCTACTTTTTCACGTCACTCACTATGAAAACTTCAATAAAAAATATCGCACTTGCACTTCTTCTCTCCCTATCATTGCATGGACTTGCATTGGGTGCAGTGGTGAAAGACGTAAAATCAACTGATCCGCGATTCAACTCCATCTCTGAACTTACCCAAAACAATGCCATTGCGGTTGATCGACAAGGGAAATTCAATCCTGATCAACAAATTTCTCGTGCAGAATTCCTCAAAGCGCTCTTTGATTATGCAGGATTTACCATAAAAACGCCTCTTCGAAATCCACAAATTCACAAGGACGTCCCAACCGATAGCCCTTTTGCTCCTTACATTAACAAAGGTGTTTCAATGCAGCTCTTTCCACTCCAAGAAAACTTTGGTCTAAACAACAGCATTACTCGGGCAGAGGCTCTTAAATTCACTCTTGAAGTGTACGGAATTCCTACACCTTATAGTGAACCAAAAAGTTCAGATTTATACAAAGACATCAAAACAACTGCTTCGAACAGTTACATCTATGCAGCAGCAAAGAAGGCTGGAATTAGCTTTAGCAGCAATCCAAATTCATTTCTCCCTAACAAAATCCTCACAAAAGGTGATGCAGCTGAACTCCTCTACAAAGCTAAAAACAACAAAAGCTCCTCTCAAGTAAGTACCATTAACGTAAATTCACCTTCAACTACCAATACAACATTACCTTTTGATACTACCAGCAGTTCTCGTCAAAAGCTTTTCAATAACCCAAAATTCAACGACTTTCTTCAAACTTGGGACAAAATTAATGATCAATACATTTACACCAATAAAACCAAAGTTGAAGACCTACTCCAAGGCGCCATAAGTGGTATGGTTGGAACATTAGACGATCCATACTCCGTCTACTTTGATCCAAAAGACAGCACCTCTTTCTATTCCACTCTCAAAGGTCAATTTGAAGGAATTGGAACAATGATTGAAAACCGCGACCAAAATTACATAGTTCAAGATGTTTTAACTGAATCTCCAGCAGAAAAAGCTGGAATAAAACCTCAGGATATTGTATTGGAAGTCGACGGAAAATCATTAAAAGACCTGCAACCAGCAGCTGTAACTTCTCTTATTCAAGGAAAAGCTGGAACAACGGTAAAACTCAAAATCCAAAGAGGAAACCAAACTCTCAATTTCAGTATCCAACGAGCTGTCATCACGATTGAAAGTGTTCACAGCAAAATATTAGATGGAAACATTGGATATATAAATATTGATGAATTTAGCCAAAACAGCGATAAACTTTTTGACAAAGCTGTGGCCAAAATCATGAAAAATAATCCAGATAAACTCATTATTGATTTACGAAATAATCCAGGCGGATATGTTGATGCAACACAAAGAATACTCAATCACTTCATCACCAAAGACCAAACAATTTTCTTTACAGAAAATCTTCAAAAAGAGCTTCAGACTTACAAATCTCAAGGCCCGGCAGACCTTAAAAACCTTAAAACCGTGGTATTGATTGACCAGTATTCAGCTTCAGCATCAGAGATTTTTGCAGGCGCTTTACAAGATCTAAAAATTGCTAAAATTGTTGGTACTACAAGTTATGGAAAAGGAAGCGTTCAAGAAGTGAATACCTTTGGAGATGAATCATCACTCAAAATTAGTATTGGAAACTGGCTCACACCAAACCGTCGCAATATTGATAAAATTGGTATCACTCCTGACATTGACGTAAAAATTACCAATGAGGACATCAAAGCTGGCCGAGACCCGCAATTAGATGCAGCCATCAAAGCCGTCAAAGAAGCATAATAAAAAACTATGTTTCAAAAGTTTGTTCACTCGAATTCCCCAAATTTCGTAAAATTTCTTCAGGATTGGTCGTAACAATTTTGTCTTCAGTATAAGAAGCAATAATCTGAATCGCTACGTGCTTAAGTCCAGCAAAGAAAAGCCCTTGCCCTATACCACTGTTCAAAAGAAGATACTTCTCCCCTTCCGTTAAACTAAACGTCTTCGCCACGACATCAATCGCGGCGGGAGCTTGTTTGAGCAATAGCTGCATTGATGAATTCGTTACAATCGGTTTTCCATAAGGACTCTTCATAAAATCCTCAACATCCTGCGTAATAGTAGTAATTCCTACATAATATTTACGGGCACGTTTCACCAAACCAAATAAAAAGCGTGCCGAATCTTCGTATTGCATCATAATCCAAGCCTCATCAATAACTAACATGCGCTTTTTCAAAGACGAACGAATTCGATTCCAAATAAAGTTCAAAATAATATACATCGCAATCGGACGAAGCGCATCTTCCAAATCTCGAATATTGAAAACCATCAAACCGGATTTAATATCCAAATTCGTTGGTTTATTAAAAATTCCTGAATACGTTCCTTGAGTAAACTTTTGCAGTCGTTGAGCCAAAGGCAAACCGCCTTCCATGGTATTTAAAATATCATAAAGGTCTTCCATGGTTGGAACCGGCAAGTTCGTTGGATCCTGGATTTCCATGGTAATACCTTTAATTGCATACACATCATTCAAGGCCTTATCAATAATCCCCTCTTCCACCGGCGATAAACCATCCAACATAATTTTCAAAAGCCCGTGAAGATTAATGATGTTCGAACGGAGCAAATCACCCGGCTGAACCTCCTCATCTTTCATTGGCGAAGGCAAATCAAATGGATTAATACGTCGGTCTGAATTCAAAGACATTTTCAAATAAGAACCACCAACAGTTTGACAAAGCGCCTCATATTCTTGTTCAGGGTCAATCACAATTACATCCGTTCCCAACATCAAACTTCTCAAAATTTCAAGTTTCACAGCATATGATTTACCGGCACCAGACTTGGCAAACACCACAGAATTAGCATTTTCCAAAGAAAATCGGTCGAAAATAATCAAACTATCATTGTGGCGATTAAGGCCATACAAAATCCCTTCATTCGACGTTAAATCAGCAGAAGTAAATGGAAATGTAGTCGAAAGCGGGGAAGTGTTCATATTGTGGTAGATTTCAAGTTCATCCAAACAAAGCGGAAGAGTAGAGTTAAAACCATGTTCCATGCGTAAATCAGCGCGTTTTGTTAAAATAAGCTTACTACCTAAAATTGATTCAAGTTGTTTTGAAACTTTGGTAATTTTCTTTTCATCATCTGCATAAATTGTGAAATACATAGCAAATTGGAAGAATTTTTCTTGACCACGTTGAATTTCCGTTCGAAGTTGCTCCGCATCCTCATAAGCAGTTTCCAAAGCCGGATCACGAACTAAGCCCTTTTCAGCATTCATGTTCATAGATACTTGCATTTGCGTCACTTTCTTTCGCAAAACTTGCATGATTTTCGCTGAATCTATTGGGTAAATAAATTGCGCAATATCAATGGTTACATCAAAATTTACAACAGGAGAAAGCCAATTGGTATCAAGGTAACGTGGATATGAATAAACATAAAAACTTTTTGCATAAAGTCCTTCAATACGGAGCAAATCATAACGAATCTCCATGGAAGATGGCGCAATAAGATCACGGACAGTTGCCATTCCTTCCTGAAATATTTTTTCTGCTTCCAAAAGTGCTAAACGTTCCTTCGCATCTGCTTGTGATTTGTGAGCTTTTAACTGGCCTGAAGTAAGGGGCTTCACAGGCTTCACAGCTGAAGCCGAAGTTGGTAAAAGTTCAATTGAATGTAAATCTATTGTTGTTTCAGCTTCTTGAATTCCAGCAATTTTCCCATGAGCAATTTCAGATTTACTCTTGTCTAAAAACGACAAAAAACCTTGGCGCATTCCAGCAAAAAAATTAGCTTTTTGTTGAGCTTTTTGTTGAGCAGCTTCAATATTTTTTCCGCTAACTTGTTGCATCTCAACCACATTTTCTATCGATTTCTGAATCTTCACCTGGGCATCTTCTGGATTTAAAGCCGCATTTTTTATTTGTTGATCGGTGAGTTTTTGTTTCTCTGGTGTATCAGGAGTTACATACTCAAGAATCGCTTGTTGTTGATGTGTAATAGTTTCAACCTGAGGATTCAATTTTTGTTCAACCGAAGTAGCTCCTTGCAAAGTTTTCAACCATTCTGGCAAGGCATTGTTTCCTGACTGACTTTCCGTTGACGGACTAGGTAAAACATTGTTTACATCTACGCTTTCCACTTCTGAATTTAAATGATTATCAGGCTCCAGTTTTGTCAATTCAACTGGCGCTGCTTCACCTTCAAAAGTCAGCCCTGCTAATGGATCTTCAGATTCAACAACACCGCTCAAAGATGGAACTACAGCCTTTTCTTCATGTTCTTTTAATTGTTGAGTAGTTTTTAACCAATCAGGAATTGTCTGAGTTTCTTCCACAATAACTGGCTCTGCAACTGGAACATCATGAACGTCTTTTTGCGCTTGCAAAAGCCATGAAGGAGTTTGTTCACTTGAAGTAACACTCACCAGAACATCAGCTTTGTCCCCTAAAGAAGCTGATGTTTGAGCCGTTTTTTGAGTTCCTGTTGTAGAATTTTCGTCAGCCATGGAATCAAACTAATAAAATCCCTATAGTATACCAAAAAATACCGTTTTCCTCAACCCTTTCCCTCCTGAAAATTCTATGATAAGCTCTGGAAGCTAAAATTTAAGACCTTTGAAGATGGAAGAAACAAACCAAAATCCCACACCTCAGGAAGGCGGCGAACAACAAATGCCGACCCCAGGAAACGGCGCCCTGTTCAACGATTTCTCCATGAGAAATATCACCACAGAAATGGAAACATCCTATTTGGATTATGCCATGAGCGTTATCGTTGCCCGTGCTTTACCGGACGTAAGAGACGGCTTAAAACCAGTACATCGCCGCATTTTATATGCGATGCATGAAATTGGATTACGAGCTGGCGGAAGTTACAAAAAATCCGCAAAAGTAGTAGGTGAAGTTCTCGGTAAATACCATCCCCACGGCGATTCCCCTGTGTACCAGTCCATGGTACGTATGGCGCAAGATTTTGCGATGCGTTACACCTTGGTGAACGGTCAGGGAAATTTCGGGTCAATTGATGGAGATAATCCGGCGGCCATGCGTTATACGGAAGCTAAACTCCAAAAAATTACGGAAGAAATGCTTGCGGATATTGATAAAGATACTGTGGACTGGACAGATAACTACGATGCATCGGCGCAAGAACCAAGAATTCTCCCCACCAAAATCCCTCAATTATTGCTCAACGGAACCACTGGAATTGCCGTTGGTATGGCCACATCTATCCCTCCTCATAACTTAGGAGAAGTAACGAGTGGATTACTCCATATTATTGACCACCCAGAAGCAACCATCGAAGATTTGATGAAATTCGTAAAAGGCCCAGATTTTCCGACTGGCGGAATGATTTATGACACGGAAGCAATTAAAACTGCTTACTCAACTGGCCGTGGAGGAGTTGTGATGCGTGCCCGTGCAACGATTGAAGAACGAAAAGGTGGAAAATTTCAAATCATCATCACCGAAATTCCGTATCAAGTGAATAAAGCTGATTTGGTCATGAAAATTGCTGATTTGGTACGTGACAAAAAAATTGTTGGGATTAGCGACATCCGTGATGAATCCAAACGTGATATTCGCGTGGTCATTGAACTAAAAAAAGAAGCCTATCCAAAGAAAATTCTCAATCAACTGTACAAGATGACTTCCATGCAATCATCTTTCAATTTCAATATGATTGCTTTAGTAGAAGGACTTCAGCCAAAGCTTCTCGACCTCAAACAAATCTTGGAATACTTCTTGGAACATCGAAAAGTTGTTGTCCGAAGAAGAACAGAATATGAACTACGAATCGCCAAAGAAAGAGCGCATATTTTGGAAGGTTTAAAAATTGCTTTGGATCATATTGATGAAATCATCAAAACAATTCGAGCTTCTGAAACTAAAGAAGAAGCGCACAAACAATTAATGGCAAAGTTCACATTCTCCGATCTTCAAACCAAAGCTATCTTAGAAATGCGTCTTCAAACGCTTGCCGGCTTGGAAAGAAAGAAAATCGAAGATGAACTTGCAGAAAAACTACGCTTAATTGCGGAATTGGAAAGCATTCTCGCCGATCAAGGAAAAATTATTACCATTATTCGAGAAGAACTCAATGACGTTCTCACCCGTTTCTCCGACGAGCGACGCACAGAAATTCATCCTGACGCCATCGGAAAAATCGGCAACAAGGACACGATTCCTAATGAACCGATGATTGTGATGCTTTCTCGTGAAAATTATATTAAACGTATTCCGGTTTCTACTTTCCAAGCGCAAGGTCGCGGCGGAAAAGGAATTATCGGTGCTACAACCCGTGAAGAAGATGAAATCAGCATCATGTTGCAAGCAAATAACCATGATGAAGTTCTTTATTTCACCAACCTGGGCCGCGTATTCCGTCTTCCAGTCTATGAAATTCCTCAAGGTTCAAGAATCTCAAAAGGCGCTGCCATTGTGAATCTACTCCAACTCGGGGAAAAAGAGTCAGTGACCGCAATTTTAGCCACAGGCGAAAAACTCACCGGCGAATTCCTTTTTATGTGTACCAGCAGAGGAACTGTGAAAAAAACCAAAGTTGAAGAATATCATAATGTAAGAAAGAGCGGCTTAATTGCCATCAAACTTCGTGAAGGAGATGAGCTGAATTGGGTGAAACAAGCCAGCAAAGGCAATGAAATTACGATTGTCACCAAAGAAGGTAAATCCATTCGCTTCCATGAAGATGATGTGAGCGCCACAGGCCGCGCATCCATGGGCGTTCGAGGAATTAAACTCAAGCCAAATGATGAAGTGATTTCTATGGACGTGGTAAAAGACCCTTCCAAAGCTGAACTTCTCGTGATTATGGAAAATGGCAAAGGAAAAGCGAGCAAAATGAGTGATTATCGCCTTCAAACACGTGGCGGAAGTGGTGTAAAAACTGCAACCATCAATGCAAAAACGGGGAAAATCGTTGGAGCAGTAGTAATTGAAGAAGATACGAAAGGCGATCTGATTATGATTTCCAAGATGGGTCAAATCATTCGTCTTAAACTCAAAGCCATCCCATCCCAGGGTCGAACAACTTCAGGCGTATACTTAATGCGAATGAATGATAAGGACATGGTTGCTTCAACTACGGTTTTAGAAGAAACTAAGCTTGAAGGACTCGAAAATGCCGAAGAAAAAGTCGATGAAAACCAAGAAGTTCTCATCGCAGAATAGGAAACTTCAGCGCCAAAGTTTGACTTTGCAAAAGAAAGAATTATAATAGGCAAGCTTTTTGGCACCAATCAAGAATAATTATAAGAATTTAAATCTCCCCTATCATGCAGAAAAAAATCCACCCAAAGCTCAACAAAGTTATTTTTCTCGACACTTCATCCGGCGCTGAATTCATTACGACTTCAGTACTCAAATCTGAAACGATGAAAAAAGTTGAAGGCGTTGAATACATGGTGATCAAAGTAGAAACCTCATCAAAATCACATCCTTTCTATACTGGCTCACAAGCTCGTACATCGAAGGGCGGTCAAGTTGATAAATTCCGTGCGAAGATGGAAAAAGCTCAGAAGGCGCAGGAGGATAAGGTGAAGAAAGCGGCGTAGTTTGAAACAATTAAAAACAGCCCACTGAAAACGGGCTGTTTTTTTATTTCTAAAGTTTTTTAAGTTGAATACGAATCGAAGGACGAAAACGACAGTATCGACTCACTGTTTCAGCATTTTTACTTTGTAAATAAAGGGCAGAATAATTATGGTGACCTCGAGAAACCATGGGTTGGACTCTACTTCGTATAGAAGATTCAGCTAAAAGTGACCAATCTTCTCGGTCAAAAGTATTACCACTTAAGAAATTGGCAACCAAATAATCCTCATATCCCATACCGGAATATCCCTGAGAGCGATATCTGGTCATCAATAAAGCAGCTTTTTGTGCATGAGTAAGATTTTCATCAATATCGAAGGGCGCATCCAAATTTGGCTTTGTAGCAACAACCGAAACTAAATATCCTTGATATTTTTCAATCATTGAACTTTTATTAAAACCCCCATCTAGAATCAAATCACCACCATCATGAGTAGCTGCAAATGTCGCAGGCTCATAAACCGTATGGACATATTCATCGTCTGGGTCAAGCAGATTACAAATTTTTTCTTGAGCTCCTTCATCAATCTTTTCAATGATAGTTTCAAGAGCATCCAAGGGTACAATTTGTAAATGTGGTTCCAGCCCCAAATCTAGTAATTCTTGAAATAATCTTACTTGCTCAGGTGAAATAGCTTCAAGAATAGACTGTTTGGTTGGCATAAAATATTTTTTGCCAACTTTATACTCTGGACAAGATTGATCTTCCCACATTGGAACATAAGAATTTTTATAAAAATATGTCCCAGGATGATCAGGATCTTCTTGCACAAACATTTTCTTTTTTAACATCGCTAATGCACGATCGTATTGCTCAGATATAAGCCGAGGAACTACTAAAAGAGGAATCAACACCTGAAATAACTCATGAGCCTGTATTTCATTAATGAAGCTTTGGCATTCAAATAAATATTGTTTCAATACAAGATTTTTACCCTCAATTTCTTGAATTTTATCAACTTTTTGGAAAAACTTTTGAAAAGATTTGAGTTTTTTTTTCCAGGATTTAAGCGTAGATTGCAATTCCTTACAGGATTTCGTAAATCTGACCATAAAACTATTATTAAATCATGATTCAATAAATTATAACAGATTCACGTAATAAAGCTATGTTGCTTTGAAAAACAAGACACATTACACTCTGTTCAATTTCAAAAAATTTATGTTCGAATTCCATATTCTCGCCAAAGACCCACAAACCAAAGCCCGTACCGGCATTTTCACCACACCCCACGGCCAAATTGAAACCCCAATTTTTATGCCCGTAGGAACGCTGGCAACCGTGAAAACCATGAGCCCGGATGAATTGAAGCAAATTAATGCCCAAATCATTTTAAGCAACACATACCATTTATATTTGCGGCCAGGCCATGAACTTATTAAAAAAATGGGCGGACTTCACAAATGGATGAACTGGGATCGCCCGATTTTAACCGATTCTGGCGGATTTCAGGTATTTTCTTTGGGCAAAGGTAATAAAAATGAGCGGTCACATGTAAAACTTTCTGAGGATGGAGTTGAATTTAAATCGCATTTGGACGGCTCAATGCATATGTTTACGCCAGAAAAAGTGATGGAAATTCAGCACGCGCTTGGCGCAGACATTATTATGCCAATTGACGAATGCGCGCCAGCCGACAGCACCAAAGAATACGCGCAACAAGCCTTAAAACGCACCCACGACTGGCTGCTGCGCTGCCAAAAAAAACACGCAGAACTGGAATCAGCAAAAACAGTAGACCAGCATTCCCAAGCGCTTTTCCCCATCATCCAGGGAACCATGTTTGAAGATTTACGCATTGAATCAGCAAAATTTTGCGCCGCAACTAATCCACCAGGAATCGCCATCGGCGGCTTAAGCGTGGGCGAAGAACGCGAAGTCATGTACCGCATTTTAGACGTCATCCACCCGCATCTCCCTGAAGAAAAACCGCGGTATTTGATGGGCGTCGGAACTCCAACGGACTTATTTGAAGCCATCGAACGCGGCATCGACCTTTTTGACTGCGTCCACGCCACACGCATCGCGCGCCACGGCTGTTTTTGGAATGAAACCGGCCGACATCAATTGAAAAATGATGATTTCAAAGAGTCAACCGAATCGTTGCAACCAGGTTGTCAGTGTTATGCCTGCAAATCGTTTACCGCAAGCTACATTCGCCACCTTGTCCGTGAAAATGAAATGTTCGGGATGCGACTTTTATCTATCCATAATCTGCATTTTCTATTACAATTGATGCAACAAATTCGGGACAATATTAAAGCGGGAACTTTCCTCCAATTTAAAACCAAATTTTTCAGTAAATTCTTAAGTACAAATTAGATGATTGCGTATCTCCAAGGCCAAATTTTGAAAAAGTTAGATAAAAATATCATTGTCCAAACCGGACAAATTGGCTATTTGATTCAAGTCAGTACTTTGGTACTAGACCAAATGAAAGAAAAAGAAGAAGTGGAACTCTTTATTTATACCAAAGTCCGTGAAGATGATATTAGTTTGTACGGATTTAAGAAAATGAGCGAATTGGAATTCTTTAAAGCTGTTTTGAGCGTGAATGGCATTGGCCCAAAATCGGCGTTGGAGATTTTGAGTTTTGATATTGAGAAAACCAAAGCGGCGATTTTACAAGACAATTTAGCTTACTTAAGCAAAATACCAGGCATTGGCAAAAAAACGGCCGAGCGAATTGTTTTGGATTTGAAAAGCAAAATTATCCCGGAAGATCTCAATTCTTTGGGGGAAAGCAATAATATTGAAAAAGATTTCGAAAATGCCATTGGAGCGTTAACCAATTTGGGCTATCAACGTTTTGAAGTAATGAAAGTTTTGAAAAACTTACCAAAAGAAATCAAAGAAAGTGAGGATATTGTTACGTACTTCTTGCAAAACGTTTAATTATGACGTCTTTAAAACTTACAACTTTGCAGGGAAATCTGAAAGCGCAAAAAATTGAGGCGCTCCTTATTTCTGAACCGTCAAATGTAGTCTATTTAACAGGTTTTCATTCAAGTAATAGCTATGTTCTTATGGCAGGAGAAAAAACATATCTACTAACAGACCAAAGATATGAAATTGCTGCAAAAAAAATTACTAAAGAACTTAAAATTTCGACCCTAATTTTTAAAAGTGGCTTCATAAAAGATCTAGAAAAAGTATTGAAAAAGAATGGTATTAAAAAATTGCATTATGAAGCTAAAAACCTAACGGTACTTTTTCATCAGAATCTCAAAAAAAATCTGGATGGAATTTCTTTGAAACCTTCGACAAATTTCATTGAACAATTAAGATTAAGTAAAGATGAAGAAGAGCTCAAAAAACTACAAAAAGCCCAAGATATTACCGACAAAGTTTTCGCCAAACTTAAAACTTCTATAAAAATCGGCCAAACAGAAAAAGAACTCGCCTGGGAAATTGAACAACTCGGTCGCGAATTTGGAGCTGATGACATTTCTTTTGAACCGATTGTCGCTTTTGAAGAAAATTCAGCAATCCCCCATCATCATCCAACCGACAAAAAACTTAAAAAAGGCGACGTGATTTTAATTGATATGGGCCACAAATTCCAAGACTTCTGCTCCGACATGACTCGCATGCTCTTTACTCAAAAACCGACTGCCCAACAAGAACTTGTTTATAATACAGTTTTAAAAGCGCAAAACCAAGCCATCGAAATCTCAAAAAACGCGCATCTTTGTTCTGAACCAGACCGTGAAGCTCGCAAAATTATTGATGATGCTGGTTTCAAAGGAAAATTTACGCATAGCTTGGGTCACGGAATTGGTTTAGATGTTCATGAAAGCCCTGGAATTTCAATCATGTCAACGCAAAAAATTGCGCCTAAAACGGTATTTACTGTGGAACCGGGAATTTATTTAGAAAATGAATTTGGGGTCAGAATTGAAGATATGATATATAAAAACGGTACAAAAATTATCAATCTCACGCGCTCTCCTAAAAAACTTCAGGATTGCCTTATTAACATCTAAAGCTTATGTGTGGAATATTTGCTTATTTAGGAGATCGGGTTGACGCCCCTGCATTGGTGGTCAATGGCTTAAAAAAATTGGAATATCGAGGGTATGATTCTTGGGGTGTGGCGTATCAACAGCCAGAAAAATTAGGGATATACAAAAAAGTCGGCAAAATTGGCGAATTCAAATTAGAACAAGATTCTTTCCCATCTTCAAACATGGCCATTGGCCATTCACGTTGGGCTACCCATGGTGGCGTGACACAAGCGAATGCACATCCTCATACCAATAAAAACCAAACAATTGCGGTAGTTCACAATGGTATTATTGAAAATTTCCGTGAGATAAAAGCTGAGCTGCAAGCCAAAGGTTATGAATTTCTTTCCGAAACAGACACGGAAGTCATTCCACATCTTCTTGATGATCTTTGCAAAACTAATTCTTTTGAAGATGCAGCAACCTTGGCTTTCCAAAAGCTTCAAGGTCGTTTTGCAATTTTAACAATTAAATATGATGAACAAAAAATTATTGCCGCTCGTCGCGGTTCTCCATTGATTGTAGGAATTGGTGAGAAAGAATTTTTTGTGGCATCCGACATTCCTGCATTTTTAGAACACACTCGGAATGTAAACTATTTGGACGACGAACAAATGGTAGTTCTAAGTGATAATAAAGCACGTTTTTATGATCTGGAGCAGCATATTGAAATTGAAAAACGATTAGTGGAAATTCAATGGAAAGCCGAAAATGCCGAGAAAGGCGATTTTCCTCATTTCATGATCAAGGAAATCATGGAGCAAAAAGACACAATTTACCGGGCAATTAACCAAGATGATGAGGCAATTATGAAAAGTGCCGAAGCGATTAAAAGCGCTTTTGGAACATTTTTTATTGGCTGTGGAACAGCAGGGAAAGTGTGTTTAGCTGCTTCATACATTTTCTCAAAAGTGGCAAAACGACATATTAATCCAATTGTTGGCTCAGAATTCAGCAGCCAGCAGGACTTTTTGAAAGAAAAAAGTTTGATTGTCGCCGTTTCCCAAAGCGGAGAAACCGCTGACATTTTAGAGGCCATTAAAGTAGCGAAACAAAAAGGCTCAAAAGTTTTATCGATTATTAATGTTGAAGGCTCAACCATTGACCGTGAATCCGATTTTTCACTCCACATCAAAGCTGGCCCTGAAAAAGCCGTAGCCTCAACCAAAGCCACAACGGCGCAACTGGCAATCCTCACCCTCCTAGCCTACGCCTGCGCCGACCGCCTTGCCGAAGGCAAAAAACTACTCATCCAAACCGCCAGCGAAATCAATGACATGCTCAATCCGCGCTACGAAGAACACATTTTGGAACTCGCAAAAAAAATCAAAGACGTCGAAAGCATGTACGTAATAGGAAAATCGGTGAACTACCCTATGGCGCTTGAAGCCGCAATCAAACTCCAAGAAGTTTCCTACATTCATGCCGAAGGCTTCGCAGCAGGTGAACTTAAACACGGCCCAATCGCACTAATTACTGAAGGAACCCCTGTTGTAGCGCTCATTGCCAACGACGAAACGAAAAATGATATTCTCAATAGCACCTTCGAAGTAAAAGCGCGAGGTGGCTACATTATTGGTGTAGCACCACAAAATGAAGATATTTTCGATTTCTGGATTAAAGTCCCAGATGCCGGCGTAGCCTCCCCTATCGTGAATATCATTCCAATCCAACTTTTGGCTTATCACTTAGCGGTTTTACGTCAAAACAACCCAGATATGCCGCGAAATTTGGCAAAGAGTGTGACGGTAAAATAATCGTTTCATTGTATCTTCACAAAAGCACAAAAAAATGGTATCATAACAAGATACATTTTTTGTCTAACCTATGTCGAAATTTTTCTTTGGCGCTTCTCTCGCCGCCCACCAAGTTGAAGGCAACAACAAAAACTCCGATTGGTGGAAATTTGAGCAAGAAATTCTGAGCAAAAAAGGAATTACTTCTGGGCTTGGAACAGACCATTATAACCGCTTTGATGAAGACTTTAGATTAGCCAAGGAAATGGGGCACAATTCTCATCGATTTTCAATTGAATGGGCACGAATTGAGCCTGAAGAAGGTGTCATCAATAAAGATGCCATCAAACATTACAAAAAAGTTTTTCAAAGTCTTAAAAAACATAGGCTTCAACCATTTGTTACCCTTTTTCATTTCACAATGCCATTATGGTTTGCTGAAAAAGGTGGTTTCGAAAAACTGGGAAATATCAAATATTTTACCCATTACGTAGAAATTGTAGGCAAAGAATTCCGTGAAGAAATGGAATACATCATGACCATGAATGAACCAGAAATTTTTGCCTACCACTCCTATCTTATTGGCAAGTGGCCACCGCAACAAAAAAGTTATTTAACGTATCGACGAGTATTTTGGAACCTCACCAAGTTTCACATTGAAGCATTTAAAGTTCTCAAAAAAATTAACCCCCATTTTAAAGTGGGCGTTGCCAAAAATAATCAACTTTTTACTCCAGAAAAACCTGCAAACTTTTTAGACAACTGGTTTACCAATTATCTTTGCCAAACTTGGAATCACTACTTCCTGAAAAAAATCCACAATCATATAGATTTTATCGGATTAAATTATTATTTTTATCGAGGCGTAAAAGTTCGTTGGAAGTTCCTCAAAGAGTATTTCCAGCATCCATATCACACGACCAAGCACAGTGATATGGGCTGGGAAATTTTCCCAAAAGGGATTTACTATATGATTAAAGATCTTGCCAGACTCTATAAAAAACCAATTCTTGTGACGGAAAATGGTGTGGCAGATAAAGATGATAAGCTCCGCAGTTGGTATTTGGAAGAAACATTCAAATGGCTGTACAGGGCGAAAAAAGAAGGTGCACCACTGATTGGTTACTTGCACTGGGCACTTACAGACAATTTTGAATGGGACAGCGGATATGTGCCTTGTTTCGGCCTCATTGCTATTGATTATAAAAACAATTTTGCCAGAAAACCGCGTCGATCAGCCAAAACTTACCGAAAACTTATTGAGAAATATACAGAATTAATGTAACATAGATAGATTTATTGAAACACAATACCATGGACCAAATAACTGAAAAATACGCTCAAAAACTCAATACACATCTGCAATATATTCAATTAGTATCAGATGCCTGCAAAAAACGCTGTGAACAATTGAGGGATGAGGCTGAGATAAAAATCAAAGCGATTAATCCTCCAAATGAAGAAGCTTCTACGCATGTAAAGCTTGAATTGAAAGCAAAACTAAACCAAACTATTCAAGAGTTTGTAAAAGAAATGAAAAAAAGCTTTTACAACAATTTAGAAGCTTTGGAAGAAATTAATCGCCAAAAAGAACAATTATATTTAGAACAAATTGAAGATTTAATTACCAATTTATGAACTCATTAAAGTATTTCAAAAAAAATGTATTAAGAAATCGATGGGTATTTCAAAATACGCCATCACCGGGACCTGAAACATCTTCAGGCGACAAAAACGACAAAAACGATACCGAAAAAGGTGCATCGGAAGCCAGTGAAGTTGCCCGGCAAAATCCTTCAGATATGGCCGCCGCCGCTGTTGCAACCGCTGGAAAAGTTGCAAGCCAATTCACGGGAATGACCACCCAACTTAAAACAGCGCTCTTTCAAAAAGACCTTGATCCGAGTATATTATTGCAAAGCAAAGCTACTCAAGCCAATAAACAAGATCAAAATGAAAAGCAATCACCCTCCCAAAAGAACTAAAATTGTCTGCACCCTTGGCCCAGCATCTTCCAGTGTAAAAACATTAACACAAATGGCAATTGCAGGATTAGATGTGGTGCGTTTGAATTTCTCTCATGGCAATTATAAAGATTTCGCAACATTGCTTGAAAATGTTCGCGAAGCTTCGTTGATTGCAAAAAAACCATTGGCTATCATGCAGGATTTGCAAGGTCCCAAAATTCGTATTGGTGAAATGCCCAAAGATGGCTTAAAAATAAAACGTGAAGAAAAAATTATCCTTTCCACAGCGCACAAAGATTTCGTAGATGGAAAAATCCCAGTTGTTCCCGTTCAATATAAACATCTCCACGAAGACGTAAACCAACATGACACAATTTTGATTGAAGATGGGATGATTGAATTGAAAGTTATTCAAGTAAAAGGACAAGAAATTCTCTGTCGAGTAATGAACAATGGAGTGATTAAAACCCACAAAGGCATCAATGCCCCAACTGCTTCAATAAGCGCCGATCCACTCACTGCAAAAGATCTTAAAGACTTAAATTTTGGTCTTAAAAATAATGTGGATTACGTGGCAATTTCATTTGTACGCCGCGCTGACGACATCCGAAAACTCCGTAAACTGATTGAAAAACAAAATTCCAATGCCAAAATCATTGCCAAAATTGAACGCAATGAAGCCATTGAAAACCTCGAAGAAATCATCCAAGAAACTGATGCCGTTATGGTAGCGCGTGGTGATTTAGGCGTAGAAACACCAGCCCAAAACGTTCCAATTATCCAAAAAAGAATTATTGAAATTGCGAGACTGTACGGAAAACCTGTAATTATTGCGACTCAAATGTTGCAATCAATGATCAGTAGTCCAAAAGCAACCCGTGCTGAAGTCAGTGATGCCGCAAACGCCATTTATGAATATGCGGATGCATTTATGCTTTCCAACGAAACTGCTGTGGGAATGTACCCGGTAGAAGCTGTGCAAACTCTCACCAGCGTTGCACGTGCCATTGAAGAAGACTTACTTCAACAAAACACACTTCCGTCTATTACATCAAATGAGGCACTTACTGACGAAATTTGCTTTATTGCAGCGAAACTCGCCAAAGACATCAACGCAAAACTTATCGCCATAACTGACACGGGCTTCACCGCAAAAACCTTAGCAAAACAACGGGTTTTCCAAGATATCATCACCATTACCAACAATCCAAAACTGCAAAAAGAACTCGCACTTTTCTGGGGATTAAGCCAAATTTATGTTCATAAAATCCAGCGCACAAATTTAATTCCTTCAGTAAAAAAATTCCTCAAAGAGGCAAAAATTCTCAAACGTGGCGAAGCTGCAGTTATCGTGTTTAACGTAAGCCAAACAGATAAATTCATTGGAACGGTAGTTATGGAATAAACTTTTCCTTTTAATTTTGAAAAAGCCCGCAGTTAAGCTAAAATAACTGAGCATTTAATCGAGCAATCGTGCGCATTTTAGGAATTGATCCAGGAACTCAAACAACCGGCTTCGGAGTTATTGAATTTGACGGTTACGATTATCAACTCGTAGACTTTGGCTGCATCAAAACCACCAAGGAATTTTCACTTGCCGAAAGAATGAACCAAATTGTGGCTGACCTTAAAACATTAATAGCCGAAAACAAACCTGATGAAATTTGTTTGGAAAGATTATATTTTGGGAAAAACGTAACGAATGGAATTCAAGTGGCGCACGCCCGCGGAGCAATGATGCACGAAATTTCTCTACTCGGCTTCAAGCCGAGTGAATATAATCCTATGGAGGTAAAACTTAATGTTTGTGGATACGGAAAAGCAAAAAAAGATCAAATCCAACGAATGGTACAAATGATTTTAAAACTTGATTTTATTCCGTCGCCAGATGATGCAGCTGATGCATTAGCTATCGCCATTTGCCATGCTAACACGCAAAAACTCAATAAACTTGTTGCCTAAATTACCTGAACAAAAATGAAAAAAATTCTTTCCTTCCTCATCTTTCTCACTTTCGGAGCCTTTACGCTTTGCGCACTTTACGTTTTTAATCTTCCGCCATTTCATATTAACCCAAATCAAGACACTCAAAACACTCAACCAGCGGCCACGAATGATCAACCAATCGCAAATGGCGTTGTAAGAAGTAAAAATTTCAACGAATATTTCCAACGCGCGGAGCTTTTAGAAACAAACAATTTCCCGACTCTCGCAATTTCTGAGTTCCAAAACGCCTACAGTTTAGATCAGCGAAATACTTTGCCATTATTTAAGATTGGAAAAATACATTTAAAAACCAGTGACTTCACCAAAGCGCAAGCAACATTCGAAGCAATTTTAAAAATAGATGCGAACAATACGGAAGCCAAAGTCCTTCTAGGAAAAGCCTGGCTGGGGAAAAGAACTATTCAGGACGATAGCAATATTAAAGAGGCTCAGAAAATCTTCGATTCAATTACGGCGCCAAATCAAGAAAGCAAGTTCTATCAAGGAATAATTGCGGCTTACTACAAAGATTATGAGACAAGCAAAAAATTTTTAAATGAAGCATTAGCGTTAAATACCAATGCCAACATCACCAAGAAAGCCACTAATTTCATGAAAGCTTTTGCTGAATTTAATGCCACTACGGAAGGACAATCTGTTCACATAAAAACTCTTTTAGCACGCAGTTTTAACCAAAGTGAAGAATATGAAATGGCCATTCCCCTCCTCTACGAAGTAGTAAAAGAGAAAAATGATTACCGCGACGCTTGGATTTTGCTAGGATACGCTTACCTCAAAATTGACAAAGTCCAAGATGCAATTGATGCTTTGGAGAGAGCAAAAAAACTTGACCCAAACAACGCCAATACACTTTTTTACTTGGGACTTTCCTATTATTCCGTCAATGACTACCAACAAGCGGCCAACAATTTAGAAAAAGCAAAATTCGGTGGATTTGAACCAAAAATCCAAGTCGACCAAAAACTTGCTGAAGTATATCTTCAGCTTCAAAATTACAAAAAATCAGCACAAAGTTACGAAGAAGTTTTAGCGCACAATAATGAAGATATAAATTATTATGTCCGTCCTATTTGGATTTATATTGAAAAACTCAATCAACCACAAAATGCTTTACAATTAGCCAAAAAAGCCGCAGAAATTCATCCAAAAGACGCTATGAGTTTTAACTTAATTGGCTGGAGTTACATTGCCAGTAAAAAATTTGATATGGCAGAATCGAATCTCAAAAAAGCGATGGTGATGAATCCAGACTTAGACGCTACATATCTAAATTATGGTATGCTTTTGGAAGCCAAAGGTGAAGCAAAAAACGCTCTCAGCTTTTATAAAAAAGCCAATCTAAAAGGAAAAGGAAACAGCATAAGCACCATTGCCGCAACTCGATATAACCAACTTATTGCGCAAACCACCAACCTCAATACCAATATCCAGGCAAATATTTTATCACAATAAACATGATCATCCTCGTGATTTCAATCTTAATTTTTTTTGCTGGCGCCAGCATGGGAAGTTTTTTCAGTGTCGTAATTGAAAGGATGCAACATAGCGAAAAAGGTATTATTTTTGGATCATCCAAATGTCCACATTGCCACAAAAACCTATGTCCACTCGATTTAGTTCCAGTGCTAAGTTATATATTTTTGCGAGGAAAGTGCCGAAATTGCCATAAATCTATCAATAAATTCTACCCACTACTAGAACTCACAGCTGGTTTGTTTCTCGTGTTCAATTATCTTCATTTTATTTTAAAACAAAACATCTCCACCATTACTGAAACTTCCAATATCATCCCCATAGGCACACAATTAACCGAATGTATTGTTTATGGAATCATTGGACTTTTCGTTATACTCATTTCATTTTATGACGGAAAATATAAAGAAGTTCCTAATCTTCTTTTATATCTTTGGATAGTAGCTTGTATTATCGCTAATTTTTTCATTCCCTCCAACATCTCCAACATCATATTTTCTGTCGCATTATCAATGACCTTTTATGGATCACAAATTTTGCTTTCGAAAGGAAAATGGCTTGGCAGCGCTGATTTATTTTTTGGGATCGGAGCCGCAATTCTCCTTGGCTTTGAACGAGGAATTGTTGGGATGATCTTGGCTTACATCAGCGGAAGCATTATTTCCATATTCTTCATTGCAACAAAAATTCTTCATCGAAAATCAACGATCCCTTTTATTCCTTTTTTGGGACTTGGAACGCTTATCGCCCTTTTCTTTGGTAATGAAATCGTCTTATGGTATATCAATACTAGTCTTTTTAATTTCAGTGTATGAAAGCAGTAATTTTAGCAGGAGGCTTTGGAACTAGGCTCTGGCCAATAAGTCGGCAGGCCAAACCAAAGCAATTCCAAAAATTAGTAAGTGAAAAAACGATGCTCCAAGAAACCATTGAACAGATGGATTTCTTAAAAGCTGAAGACATTTTTATTGCCACCAACCAAGAATATGAAGCAACAGTGAAAGAACAAATCGCTGGGCTTATTCCTGAAGAAAACATTCTTATTGAGCCAGATTTACGGAACACTTCACCATGCATTGGTCTCATCGCCACAATTCTCTCCAAAAAATTCCCCGATGAAGTCATGGCAATTACCTACGCCGACCATCTTTTGAAAGATAAAGCTGAACTTGCACAAAAACTTCAAGTAGCAGAATTATTAGCCAAAACTCACAACACGTTAAATATTATTGAAGTGAAGGCCCGCAGCGCAAATCCAAATCTTGGGTATGTAAAAATTGGCAAAAAAGTTGGGGAAATTGAAAATGTTGAAATTTATGATTTTGAAAAATTCACAGAAAAACCTGACGCCGATACTGCAAAAAAGTTTCTAGCTGAAGGAAACTATTTATGGAATACCGGACGATACGTTTGGAAAATCAGCACTATTTTAGAAAAATACAAAGAATTCCAGCCAGAAACCTACGCTATCCTTCAACAAATTTACGAAAAAATCGGCACGCCAGAAGAAAAATCAACGATTGAAAAACTGTACCCACAATGTGAAAAAATCTCTATCGATTACGCCATAATGGAGAAAGTGAAACCCGAAGAAGTTAGAATTATTAGCGCAGATTTAGGTTGGAGTGACATAGGAACGTGGGATTCACTCTATGATGAACTGAAAATTTCAACTGACGAAAATGTCATTCAAGGCGATCACTTAGGAGTTGACACGAAAGGATGTCTTATTTATAGCCATGGTAAAAAACTAATTGCCACTGTTGGCATTGAAAATTTAGTGGTGGTTGATACTGAAGATGCTTTGTTGATTTGCAATAAAAACCAAAGCCAAGACATTAAAAAAATTATTGAACTTTTAAAAATAAACCATAACCATTTACTTTAACGTTCTATGATCGATCCACTCGAACAGCAAATGCCTATTCAGGAGAAAATAAAACCCTGGGGCAAAGAAATTTGGTTTGCACACACAAAATTTTATGCAGGAAAATTACTCATCATCAACAAAGGAGCGCGTCTCTCTTTGCAATATCACGAAAAAAAGACTGAAACCCAATATGTGGTCAGTGGACTCGTGAAGTTGATCTTTGGAACAGAAGCTGAAAAACTTCAAGAGAAAATTTTAAATCCTGGTGACAAATTTGACATCTATCCATATACTATCCACCGTATAGAAGGCTTAGAAGATTCAACCATCTTCGAAGTTTCTACACCCGAGCTCGACGATGTTGTAAAACTGGCTGACGATTACGGTCGCAGCGGGAAAGGCAACAATGAAGAACTTGATCGTAAATTATCTCAAAATCCTAATTCTTAACAAAAGCACTAACGCAATTTTTATGAAAAAAAATCGTAAATTTCTCAATTCAGGAATCATTATTATCTTTGCCCTAGCCTTAGGTTTCTACAACCTGCCCGGTGATTTGCAAAAACAAATTTTCCCACCAACTCCATCACAAATTAGTGACAGTAAAATCAGTCTTGGTTTGGACCTTCAAGGAGGTTCGCAACTTGATTACAAAATTGATCTCCGCAAAGTTCCTGAAAAAGATCACCAAAATATCATTGATGGCGTGATGAATGTCATCAACAAACGTGTGAATAGCTTAGGAGTTTCTGAACCAAATATTTATACATCCAATGTCGGCGACGAACGTCACTTGATTGTAGAACTTGCAGGCATTAAAGACTTAGAACAAGCGAAGCAAGTAGTTGGAAAAACTATCCAATTAGAATTCAAGGAACGCCGACTTACACCTGATCCAGACCATGCAAATAAAGTAAAAATTAATGCACAGAATCTCCTCAACAAAGCTAAAACTGGAGATTTCAAAGTTTTAGGTCAAGAAGAAGCGCAAGCAAAACCTAGCCAAGTTTTTTACACAGAAACTCCAGAATACATCTTTACAGATCAAATTCCTCAAGATATCGCTCAAGAACTTTCCAAAGTTCAACCAGGAACAGTAATCGACAAACTCATCGAAACGAGCGGAGAATATACAGTAGATAGCACCTCTGGCCAATTGGTTCAACAAACCGGCTACAACATTATTAAGTTAATTGATAAACAAAATGTTGACCGCCAAATTAAAACACCAAAAACGATTAAAGTTGCACATATTCTTGTCACATCAAAAGGTGCGCAAAAAGCTGATGCAAGTATAACCCGTTCAGACGAAGAAGCAAAAAAACTTGCTGACGAAATTGTTCAAAAAATTAAAAACGGTGAAAAGTTTGAAGACCTCGCAAAAACCTATTCCGACGACAAATCAAATAAAGAAAAAAGTGGCGTTTTAGACGGGCCTGTAACTGGAAAAGGTGATTACGTAAAAGAATTTGAAGATGCAGCTGTAGCACTTAACAACGCTGGAGAAAACACCCAAGCAGTCAAAACTGACTTTGGTTACCACATTATTAAAGCTCTTGATGTTCAAGCAGCAAAAGACGAAACTCGAAAAGAAGATCAACTAAAATATGCACGTCTCTTCATGTCTACCGCCGATGATCCTTGGATCGAAACAAAACTTAACGGTGAACAGTTTATTCGTGCTGATGTAGCTTTTAGTAATACTTACAGCCCACACGTTGAAATTAACTTTAATTCGGAAGGTGGAAAACTTTTTGAAGAAATCACTGCTCGAAATATTGGAAAACAGGTAGCTATTTTCGTAGGTGGAGAAATGGTTTCCACACCGGAGGTAAATGAAAAAATTTCTGGTGGAAAAGCAATTATCAACGGAAATTTCACAGTAAATGATGCTCAAGAATTAGCTCGTGACCTGAACACTGGTGCAATCCCTGCACCAATTATCCTTGCCGGCCAATACTCAATTGGAGCTTCGCTTGGACAAGAGGCTTTAGACAAAAGTCTTTATGCTGGCCTCCTCGGATTCATCCTCGTAGCAATCTTCATGATTCTCTTCTATCGCTTACCGGGTTTGATCGCTTCAGTTGCACTTTTTATTTACAGCGTTATTCTTTTATTCCTCATCAAGTCTGCACTTCCACTTTTTATTGCCCTTCCAATTGCCATCGCCGTATTCATTTACTTGATTATGCGCGCGCTCAATTCCCGTGAATCTGGGCCAGAAAAACTTATTTCCTTTGGAGTTATTTGTTTTATTCTCTTCTTCTTGACCTTACTCCTCTCCAGCCCAATTGTTATGACTCTCGCAGGTATTGCCGGCGTGATCCTCTCTATTGGTATGGCCGTAGATGCAAATATTTTGATTTTCGAGAGAGTAAAAGAAGAACTTTATGCTGGACGAAGTCTCGCCTCAGCCATTGAAATAGGTTTTGACCGAGCCTGGAGTAGTATCCGTGATTCAAACTTCTCGTCACTCATCACTTGCGCCATTCTTTTCTATTTCGGAAGTTCAATCATTCAAGGTTTTGCCTTCAATTTGGCGGCAGGTATTTTGGTTTCAATGTTTACCGCCACTACTATCACGCGAACACTCCTCAATCTTACTATTGACACAAAATTAGAAAAAAATCTTTGGTTATTCGGTATTGGTAAAAAACGCGAAAGAAATTTTTCTATCGTTCAAAACCGCAAAATTTGGTACATCATTTCTACAGTACTCTTCGTGACATCTATTCTTAGCATTCCAGTTTTAGGACTCAAACTTGGCTTAGACTTTACTGGAGGAACATTAATGGAATTGAATATCGAGAAAAAACCTACGATGGAAGAATTAAACAAAGCCCTCAGTGAAGCCCAAACGAAAATCAATGAACAAAAATCTTCAACTCAAGTTCCTGCAAACACAGCAACTCCTTCTGCTCCTCAATTAAGTGCAACAGAAGAGAATGCAAAAATGGACTTAGGCACAGTTCATATCGTTCCAAGTGAAGGAAATTACATTATCAAAACCAAGCATATTACAACAGAAGACCACGATGCATTAATTACTGAATTAAAACAAAAACTTGGTGCACTTGAAGAAAAACGCTTCCAAACTGTTGGTGCAACTGTAGGACAAAGTATGCAATATAAAGCACTACTTGCTGTTGTAGTAGCATCTATCATGATTGTGCTCTACATTGCCATGGCTTTCCGTAAAGTTCCAAAATCTATTGGAAAATGGAGATTTGGCCTTTCAGCAATTGTCGCACTTCTTCATGACGTGGTAATTATGATCGGTGTTTATGTTGTCCTCGGTCAATTCCTGGGCTTAGAAATAGATGCGCTCTTTATCACCGCGCTTCTTACTATCATGGGATTCTCAATTCACGATACCATCGTGGTATTCGACCGAATTCGTGAAAAACTCAAAACTCAAAAACGTGATGAAACTTTTGAAGATATTTCTAACCAAGCGCTGAACGAAACAGTGGTTCGTTCCTTTAACACTTCATTCACAGTTTTCCTCAGTCTCCTTGCCTTGGTTATCTTCGGTGCTGAAAACATTAGATACTTCAATCTTGCACTTCTTATCGGTATTGTATGTGGTACCTATTCCTCTGTATTTATTGCCAGCCCAATTTTAGTAGACTGGGTCAATTACAGCAAAAATAAGCAATAATATTTCAACTAAAAATCCCCCGTTGCGAAGGACAACGGGGGATTTTTTAAATACCACTAAAATATTAGAATTTATTTCCTACATTTGCAGCGTAAACATCAATACACTTCCCACCATTTCCATCAGCAAGATAAACTAAACAATTCACCACCAACCTAAGACTGGTAACATGATCAAGCAATTTTTCAACTTCAATCATTCCTCCCATCAACTTATCAACTTTTATCTCATACAAACCGATACGCACAACGAAAAATTCGATTTTCTCATTGAATGTACCAATTTGAGCACTGTGGTCAGATTGCTGCTTGGTAACAGATTGATAACTCGTTTCCATAGCACCCATTTTATTTTGCAAAACAATGTTCTGCGTTTCTAAAATTTTCACCCGCGCCACAAGATCAAACACCGTCTGTGTGAGGTCTAATTTAACAGCAAGACCATCATACTGCGAAGTTGAGACTGGAGCAGTAATTTGGACAGCTCTTGAAGCTGTAGTGATAGTTTGAGTAGGTGCAGGAGCAACAGTCCGAGTAATACCAGTAAGTGATCCTTGAAAAAGATTTCCATTATTTAAACCAAGAATTACTGCACCAACCGTGACAATCACGCCCAATCCAATAAGCAAAGACTTTTTATTATTCATGTTTTTTTATGATAAATTTTCTAAATCAGGTTATTATACCACAAAAAACAACCTCAGCAATAAACCTCATTTTGATATTCCAATAAAATCAATTAAGATGGCGAAGCAAACTTCTATTACGTCACGCGTGCACTGGTAGCTCAGCTGGATAGAGCATCGGTCTTCGGAACCGAGGGTCGGGGGTTCGAACCCCTCCCAGTGCACCAAAAATTCAAATTATACCCAAGTGGCAAAACTAGCAGACGCGCTACTTTCAGGTCATAGTCCCACACAGCGGCATGGAAATTTTAGTCCTTTCTTGGGCGTTCGTCACCATTTATCCCCATATCAAATGGATCGTTCTTACCAAAACCCCCTAGACCAGCAGGTCCTCTATCTTTCTTTTGCGGCAGTTTTACTACATACTCAAAGAAAGAATTATAAAAGAAAGAAAAAATGATAGTAGAAAACAAGAATTTTATCGTTCAATATATCAGTTTTAAAACTGACCTAAACGAATCAGACTTTATAAAGCGTTGGACACCTTTCGCATCAAACTTTAAAAATTTGGGTATAAAATCAATAGACTTGTATAAAGTGCAAGACAATGAAAATCTCACTTTTATCTCACGAAATATTTGGGAAAGTAAAACCTATTTTAAAAATTTTCCCAATGGCGTTGCAGGTTCAGGGAGTGGAGGAGGAATAAGTGTTACACAATTTGGCGGATATTGGCTAGAGGAAACTGACTTGCAAAAACCAAAAATAATGCAATTACTATTTTCTAATGATGATAGCACATCGGCTTTACCACAAACGGTAAGAAACCAATGTACAAACAATGTAAAGTTCTTAAAAGTCATAGAATTTTCAGAGTACAAACGACTGAAAATTCCAAAGCAATCAATAGTTTCAAATCATTTAATAACAATGTAATTTAAACTATGGAATCAAAAATCTTTTAGCAATGAAAATAACCCAATTGTAGCCACCTATGGAGAAATTCCAGATAGACACGATCCAAAAGCATGAATGCAACAACTGGGTATCACGAAATAAAAACTACTGCTAACAGCACCTACCAAAAAAAACGCAGAGGCGTGGGACAAGCAAGCAAATAAAACTTACTATATGAAAGCAGTACTTGTATACCCCAACCAGCTTTTTGAGGAAAATACTTTACTTGACAAAATAGACAAAAATCATGATTGGATTTTTTTAATAGAAGATGATCTATATTTTAAACAATACAACTTTCACAAATTCAAGCTCGAGCTACACAAAAAAAGTATGGCTTTTTACAAACTTTTCTTGGAACAAAAAAACTACCAAGTCAAAATTGTAGAAAATATTGAGGAAATTTTAAATAAAAATAAGGTGGAGAAATTTCTTCTCTTTGACGTTGTTGATGATTTTCTGGAGAGAAAAATTAAAAAAATAGTAAGTAAAAATAATATTGAACTCGAGATTTTAGAAACTCCAATGTTTTTGACTTCAAATTCTGAAATTGAAAAATACATTGAACTACAAAAAACTCATAAAAAAATTTATTTCATGAAAAACTTTTATGAGTGGCAGCGTAAAAGATTAAATATTCTTATAGAAAAAAATGGCAAACCTGTAGGCGGAAAATGGAGTTTTGATGAAGACAATAGAAAAAAAATCCCAAAAAACTTAGAATTACCAAAAAAAATTGTATCAAGAAATGATTTTCCTTATGCAACAAACTTTGTAGATGCAAAAAAAAAATTATATGATTTTTTGGAAAATCAACTTGCCAACTTCGGATCCTATGAAGACGCAGTTTTAGAAAATGAAAATATTCTATTTCACTCGGTACTCTCACCATATTTAAATAATGGATTATTAACACCAAAATATGTTGTGGAAGAAACTTTGAAATTTGCAGTGAAAAACAGTATTGCTCTTAATTCCTTAGAAGGATTTTTAAGACAAATTATCGGCTGGCGCGAGTATGTGAAGTTAGTATACGTAAAGCTAGGCAGAAAAATCAGAACAAGTAATTATTTTGACGCGCAAAAACAAATACCCTATT
>Ga0105046_10001726_pt1 | contig 33861 bp, 24 predicted proteins | sample MAT03_FD_78385 | JGI IMG/M metagenome (GOLD analysis project Ga0105046, IMG submission 78385) | Freshwater microbial communities from Lake Fryxell liftoff mats and glacier meltwater in Antarctica - MAT-03 (megahit assembly) | ecosystem: Environmental > Aquatic > Freshwater > Ice > Liftoff... | reverse complement strand
CCCGCAGTGCTGCCCGCAGTGCTGCCCGCAGTGCTGCCCGCAGTGCTGCCCGCAGTGCTGCCCGCAGTGCTGACCGCAGTGCTGACCGCAGTGCTGCCCGCACCCGCGCCCGCACCCGTCAGCTCGCTGGCGTCATAGGCGACAAGTTCCACCGTGTTGCCCTCGGGGTCGGTGGTGAACACGCCGCGCCAGCCGACCCAGTCGAAATGCTCGACCGTGTAGGGCTGGCCGATCTGGTCGTACCACGCCATCACGGCCACCTGTTCGGCATAGGGCAGCGACAGCGCCAGATGGTGCAGCGATGACCGTGCGCCGGTTTCGGGCGGCACCGGGGAGCCGTGATGCACGCCGGGGCGGGCGGTATCGTGGCGAAACAGCGCCAGAATCGCGGTATGGCCGCCAAAACCCTGGGCCACTTTCAGAAAGATGATCGGACCGCCGTCCTCGCCACCCAGGCGGGTCAGGCCGATGACGTTTTCATAGAAGGCGGCCATCCGGGCCGGATCGGCGCAGCGGATCGCAACCTCGCCGATCGCGCGGGGGGTGAACGGGGGGCGGGTCCGGGTCATGGGCGGCTCCTCTCGGCGAAAACTGGGGCAAACCCGACCTGCGGTCAATTGCGCGTGACTTGCGCCAGGCCTGCCGGCCATGCGAACGTGACGGCAACTTGTCGATTGATGGGAATCATTACCATGCGCGCTTTCCTTGCCGCCCTTGCCATTGCGTTTGCCGCCGGTGCCGCCGCTGCCGATACCGCGATCCCCGACCGACACCCTGCCATCGCCCGCGATACCGACTATCCCGGCGGCGATATCGCCAGCCTGTTCGATACCAACCTGGATTCCTGCCAGGCCGCCTGCATGGCCGACACGGCCTGCATCGCCTTTACCTACAATCAGCGCGCCTCGTCCTGTTTTCTCAAGGCTGACATCGGGACAGCCACGCCGTTTGTCGGCGCCATCTCGGGCATGATGATCAGCGCAGCCCCGACGCTGATCCTGCAGGGCGAAACCCGCGCTGTCGAACTGTCATTCCTGGACCCGCTGGACCTGAGCGCAGCCCGCGACCTCGCGCTTGCCATCGGGCGTTATCACTCCTCGGACGGGTTCAGCGCGTTCGATCTGGTCAGGGCCGCTACCCAGGCCGAGGCGACGGGCGACCTGATCGGTGCGCTAAGCTTCACCGGCGCGGCTCTGGCGGTGGCGGACCAGGCCGACCTGTGGGACAGCTATGCCCGTTTGGGCGCCGTGGCGACGGATGCCCTGGGCAATGAACCCGCCGATGTCCGCGCCCGGGTGATCCCCGCGCTGGTCAACGCCTATCTGCGCGCGCCCGATGACGGGGCCCGCGTCGCCACGCTGGCCCGTCTGGCCGACGCGCTGGAGGCGAACGGTCGCGGCGCACTGGCGATCCCGGCGCTGCGGCTGTCGCTGGACATCGCGCCCGACCGCGCCACGGAAACCGCGCTGGACCGGGTCATCGGCCTGTTCGGGTTTCGCGTGGTGGACACGCAGGTCGACAGCGATGCCGCCGCCCCGCGCATCTGCGCCACGTTCAGCGAACCGCTGGTGCAGGCGGGGGTGGACTACGCCCCCTTTGTGCAACTGCCCGACAGCGCGCTGACCGTCAGCGTGCAGGACGCGCAATTGTGCATCGACGGGGTCGAACATGGCCAGCGTTACCGTGTGGTGCTGCGCCCCGGCCTGCCCGCCGCCAGCGGCGAAGAAATGGTGCGCCCGGCCGAGTTGACCCTATATGTCCGCGACCGCGCGCCCGGGGTGCGGTTTGTCAGCCGGGCCTATGTCCTGCCCCGCGCAGGCGACGTGGCGATTCCGGTCGAGACTGTGAACCTGGACGAGGTCGCGCTGACCCTGCAACGGTTCAGCGACCGCAATATCATCCGCTCGATGCAGGACGGCTATTTCGGCTTTCCGATGGCGGAATGGACGCAGGAGTATTTCGACGACTCGATTGGCCAGACGATCTGGACCGGCACCGCCGCCGTGGCGCAGGACCTGAACCGCGATGTGACGACCCGGATCCCGCTGGGCACGGCGCTGCGCGATCAGCCGCCCGGGGTCTATGTCCTGTCGGCCGTGGTGCCCGGCGCGGACGAGAACGTGAACCCCGGCGCAAGCCAGTGGTTCATCCTGTCGGACCTGGGCCTGGCCACGATGCTGGGCAATGACGGGCTGACCGTCGCCCTGCGCAGCCTGACGGATGCCAGCGCCTTGCCGGGCGCGCAGGTCACGCTGCTGTCGCGCAGCAACGATGTGCTGGGCACGACGCTCAGCGATGCCGATGGGGTGGCGCGATTTGCACCGGGGCTGGTGCGTGGCACCGGCTCGGCCGAACCCGCGCTGGTGACGGCGGTGCTGGGCGATGATCTGGCATTCCTGTCGCTGACCGACCCCGCCTTTGACCTGTCGGACCGTGGCGTGACGGGGCGCGAGCCGGCGGGGCCGATCGACGTGTTCCTGACGCCCGACCGGGGCGCCTATCGCGCGGGCGAAACCATTCACCTGACCGCGCTGATGCGCGATGACGGGGTCCGCGCGGTGACGGGCGTGCCGCTGACGGCGGTGCTGTCGCGGCCCGACGGGGTGGAATACAGCCGCATCGCCTCGGTTGCCGACAGCGCGGGCGGGCATGTGTTCGCCTTGCCCGTTGCGGGCAGCGCGCCGCGCGGCACCTGGACCATCGCCGTTCTGGCCGATGTCGATGCGCCGCCCCTGGCCACAACCCAGGTGCTGGTCGAGGATTTCCTGCCGGAGCGGATCGACGTGGCGCTGGATCTGCCCGCCTTGGCGCGGCTGGCCGATGGTGTGCTGCCCACCGGCGTCACCGCCACCTATCTCTTCGGTCCGCCCGGTGCCGATCTGGGGATCGAGGGCGAAGTGCTGCTGACCGCCGCCACCAGCCTGCCCGGCTGGCCCGGTTATCAGTTCGGCCAATATGACCAGCCGTTCGATGCCCGGCTGGAATCGCTGCCGCAAGGGACACGCACCGGCGCGGATGGCAGCGCCGTGGTGCAGGCCGCGTTGCCGCAGGCGGATGGCGCGACGCAACCGCTGACCGCCCGCGTCACCGTTCGCGTGACCGAAGGGTCGGGCCGCCCGGTGGAACGCCGGGCCGAAACGCTGGTGCTGCCCGCGTCCGACATGATCGGGATCAAGCCGCTGTTCGATGGCGTGGTGCCCGAAGGTGGCCAGGCGCAGTTTCAGGTGGTGGCGCTGACCCCCGACCTGACCCCCGCGCCGATGGCGCTGCGCTATACCGTGAACCGGGTCGATACCTGGTATCAGTGGTATCAGCTTTACGGCAACTGGAACTGGGAACCGACCACGACGCGCACCCGCGTCAGCACCGGCGACATCACGTTTGACGGCACGCCGGTGACGATTGATGTGCCCGTCGACTGGGGCCAGTACGAAATCGTGGTCGAGCGGACCGGGGCAGAGTATGCCGCAGCGTCCGTGTCGTTCGAGGCCGGATGGTATGCCGTCGCCGGGGCCGACCCGACGCCGGACCTGCTGGAATCATCGCTGGACGCGACCAGCTATGCAATTGGCGACACGGCCAATTACCGCATCGTGCCGCGCTATGCGGGGATCGCCGTCATCTCGGTCCTGACCGACCGGGTGGTGGCGATGCAGGCGGTGCCGGTGGTGGCGGGTGAAAACCTGATCCCCCTGCCGGTGACCGCCGATTGGGGCACCGGGGCCTATGTCACCGCATCGGTGATCCGGCCGATGGACGTGGCCGCCGACCAGAACCCGGCGCGGGCGCTGGGTCTGGCGCATGCCCAGGTCCAGCCGGGCGACCGCGCGCTGTCGGTGATCCTGTCCGCCCCGCTGCAGGCCGCGCCGCGCGGGCCGCTGGTGGTGGATATCGATGTGCAGGGGGCCATTCCGGGCGCGCCTGCGTTCGTCACCCTGGCCGCCGTGGATGTGGGCATCCTGAACCTGACCGGGTTCGACGCGCCCGACCCGCAGGGCTATTACTTTGGCCAGCGCAAGCTGGGGGTGGAACTGCGCGACATCTATGGCCGCCTGATCGACGGGATGACCGGGGCCATGGGCTCGGTCCGCACCGGCGGCGATGGCGGCGGCGGCATGACCCTGCAATCGCCACCCCCGACCGAGGAGCTGGTCGCCTATTTCACCGGCCCGGTGCAGGTCGGCGCGGATGGCAAGGCGCAGGTCACGTTCGATCTGCCCAGCTTCAACGGCACCGTAAGACTGATGGCCGTGGCGTGGAGCGCGCAGGGCGTGGGTCAGGCGCAGCTGGACGTGCTGGTGCGCGACCCTGTGGTCGTGACCGCCAGCCTGCCCCGGTTCCTGGCCCCCGGCGACCAATCGCGCCTGCTGCTGGAAATCGTCCATGCCGAAGGGTTGGCGGGCACCATGGCGCTGTCGGTGACTGCCGATGGCCTGAAGTTCGGCAACGTGCCCGCCAGCGTGACGATTGCCGATCAGGGGCGCGCCGTGTTGCGGCTGCCGTTCACGGCGGGCGATGCGGGGCTGCATCAGGTGCAAGTGACCCTGACCACGCCGGATGGAACCGTCCTGACCAAGGATCTGACGGTACCGGTGCAGGTGAACGACCCTGCCGTCGTGCGCAGCCTGCGGCTGTCGCTGGCCCCCGGCCAGACCTTCACCTTTGACGATGCGGTGTTTGCCGACATGGTGCCCGGCACCGGCATTGGCACGCTGTCGGTCGGCCCCCTGGCGCGGCTGGATGCGGCGGGGCTGCTGACGGTGCTGGACCGCTATCCCTATGGCTGTTCGGAACAGATCGCCTCCGCCGCGATGCCGCTCTTGTATCTGGACGATGTCGCCACGGCGATGGGTCTGGCCACGCGGGACGAGGTGGCGCTGCGGATCGACCAGGCCATCCGCGACGTGCTGGCCAACCAGTCGTCGAACGGCGCGTTCGGGCTGTGGGGGCCGTGGTCGGGCGATCTGTGGCTGGATGCCTATGTCACCGATTTCCTGTCCCGCGCCCGGGCGCGTGGCTATCAGGTGCCCGACATCGCCTGGACAACCGCGCTGGACAACCTGCGCAACCGCGTGAACTACTATCCCGAATTCGAGTCCGGGGGCGAGGATATCGCCTATGCCCTGATGATACTGGCACGCGAAGGGGCGGCGGCGGTGGGCGATCTGCGCTATTACGCCGATGAACGCGCCTTTGCGTTCTCGACCCCGCTTGGGCTGGCGCAACTGGGGGCGGCACTGGCCTATTATGGTGATCAGGCCCGCGCGGACGGCATGTTCGCCAAGGCGCAGGCGATGCTGACAGGCCAGCGGGGAACGCTGGACGAAACCTTGTGGCGGGTGGATTATGGCAGCTATCGCCGCGACGCCGCCGCGCTGCTGGCGCTGGGGGTCGAGGCGGGATCGACCGCGGTTGACCGCGACGGGCTGACCGCCGATCTGGCCGGCGCCGGGCAAGAGGTCAGCACGCAAGAGGCCGCATGGACCCTGCTGGCCGCCAATGCGCTGCTCACCGATCTGTCGGGTGCAGGCGTCACCGTGAACGGCGCGGTGCCGGATGGCCCGGTGGTGCAGGTGCGCGCCGATCAGGCAGCCGTCGCCCCGCTGGTCATCGCCAATACCGGCACCGGGCCGACCGACATCACCGTCACCGTGCTGGGCGTGCCGACCGCGCCGGAAAAGGCCGGCGGCAACGGCTGGTCGATCACCCGCGACTATTACACGTTGGAGGGCGAACCGGTGACGCTGGACAGCGTCGCTGCCGGCGCGCGGCTGGTCACCGTTCTGACCGTCGCGCCCCTGGGCGACAGGGCCGGGCGGTTGATGGTGAATGATCCGCTGCCTGCGGGGTTCGAGATCGACAACCCCAACCTGCTGCGCGGCGGCGATCTGTCCGGGCTTGACTGGCTGAACCCGGTCGAGGCGACCCATGCCGAGTTCCGGCAGGAACGATTTCTGGCGGCGGTCGATCACTATGGCCCCGACCCGTTCCAGTTGGCCTATATCGTGCGTGCCGTGTCGCCGGGCACGTTCCACCATCCGGCCGCCAGCGTCGAGGACATGTATCGACCGCAATTCCGCGCCCGCACCGGTGCCGGGCAGGTGACGGTCAGCGAATAGATGCGCGCCCGCTGGCTGTTCGCGCTGGCCCTGCTGTTCTGGGCCGGGGCCGTCGGGCGTGATGCGTTCGACGCCTGGATTGACGCCACCGTGCTGCCGCCGCTGGCCATCGCCCAATCGCTCGAGGTGCGCGACCGCGACGGTGCGCTGCTGCGCGCCTATACCGTGGCCGGTGGCCGCTGGCGCATGGCCGTGGGACTGGACGCTGTCGATCCGGACTATGTCCAGATGCTGGTCCGGTACGAGGACAAACGATTCTACGATCATGCCGGCATCGACCTGACCGCGATGGCCCGCGCCCTGTGGCAGGCGGTAACGGGGGGCCGCATCGTGTCGGGCGGGTCCACCCTGACGATGCAGGTGGCCCGGTTGCTCGAGGATGGCGGCACCGGGTCGTGGCAAGGCAAGCTGCGCCAGATCCGGGTGGCACTCGCACTGGAACGGCGGCTGACCAAGGACCAGATCCTGACGCTGTATCTGAACCGCGCGCCCTTTGGCGGCAATATCGAAGGGGTGGGTGCGGCGGCCTATGCCTGGCTGGGCCGCCCGCCGAACCGCCTGACCCCGGCCGAGGCCGCGCTGCTGGTCGCGATCCCGCAGGCGCCCGAAAGCCGCCGCCCCGACCGCCACCCCGACGCCGCCCGCGCTGCCCGCAACCGGGTGCTGAACCGGATGGTGCGCGACGGCATCCTGCCCGCCGACACCGTGCAGGCCGCGCTGGCCGAGGCGAGCCCGACCGCGCGCGCCGCCTTTCCGCTGCTGGCCCCGCATCTGGCCGACCGGGTGCGTGCCGCTGCCCCTGATGCGGGGGTGATCGATCTGACGCTGGACGCCGATCTGCAGCGCGCGCTGGAATTGCTGGCCGCCCGCAGCGTCGCGGGGCGCAGCGACCGGCTGCAGGTGGCGATCATGGTCGCCGACCATCGGACGGGCGAGGTGCTGGCTTCGGTCGGCTCGTCTGCGTACGAGGCCGACGCCCGGCAGGGCTTTGTCGACATGACGATGGCGCTGCGCAGCCCCGGCTCGACCCTGAAACCGCTGATCTACGGGTTGGCCTTTGACCGGGGCCTGCTGCATCCCGAAACCCTGATCGCCGACCGGCCCACCGATTTCAACGGCTATCGCCCGCAGAACTTTGACGGGCTGTTCCGGGGCGAGGTGCGGGTGCGCCAGGCGTTGCAGATGTCGCTGAACCTGCCTGCGGTCGCGGTGCTGGATGCGCTGGGGCCGGCCCAACTGATGGCCGGTTTGCGCCGCAGCGGCGCGGCCCCGGTGGTCGAAGGGGGCGGCGCGCCCGGGTTGGCGATCGGCCTGGGCGGGCTGGGCCTGACCCTGCGCGATCTGGTTGCGGTCTATGCGATGCTGGCCCATGGCGGCCAGGCGGTGGACCTGCGCTGGTACCCCGCGCCGACGCCGGGGTTTCTGCCGCAGCAGGTGATGGGCGATGTGGCGGCCTGGCAGGTGGCCGACATCCTGCGCGACCTGCCCCGGCCCGTCGGGGTGATGGCGACGGGCATCGCGTGGAAGACCGGCACCAGTTATGGCCACCGCGATGCCTGGGCGGTGGGCTTTGACGGGGCGCATGTGATCGGCGTCTGGATGGGCCGGGCCGATGGCACGCCGCTGCCGGGTGCCTTTGGTGCCGAACTGGCCGCGCCGGTGCTGTTTGCCGCCTTTGCCCGCGTGGCGCCGCAGGTCACGCCGCTGCCGCCGCCGCCGCCCGCCACCTTGATCGTCGCCAATGCCCAACTGCCGCAACCGTTGCAGCGGTTCCGCCCCTTTGACAGCGCGCCCCATGGCGGCCCGCAGATCACCTTTCCCCCCGATGGTGCCTTGCTGGCCGGGCCGATCCTGACGGTCAAGGTGCAGGACGGTTTGCCCCCCTTTACCTGGCTGGCCAACGGTGCCCCCGTCGCCACCACGCGCGCGCGCGAGGTGGCGCTGCCCGGCCTTGGCACCGGGTTTTCCGACGTGACAGTGATCGACGGCGCAGGCCAGTCGGCGCGCGTCGCCGTCCAGATGCAATAGCGTCGCCGTCCAGATGCAATAGCGTCCCGCCCTGTCGCATTTGCACCAGTCGCCGCCGCCCGCGCGCCCTATGCCAAGCGCCAGGTCCGGTTGCAGATTGCGTGTTTTGCGTATTTTCGTCCGCTGCGACCGGAGAATGCACACGCCTGTTACCGCGTTCCCCATCTACGCATCTTTCTTGCCCGGGGGCAGCCAAGTGGAGGTTCGATGAGCCGATTTCTGGACGAGATCACCCAGCGCCTGGACGCCATCCGCGCCGATGGCCTGTGGAAGACCGAGCGTGCCATTGCATCCCCGCAGGGCGCGCGGGTGGAGGTGGGCGGGCGCCAGGTGATCAACCTGTGCGCCAACAATTACCTGGGGCTGGCCGACGACCCCCGCCTGATCGCGGCGGCCAAGGCGGCGCTGGACGATCACGGCTTTGGCATGGCCTCGGTCCGGTTCATCTGCGGGACCGCCGATCTGCACCGCGCACTGGAGTCGCGGCTGGCGCAGTTTCTGGGCACCGACGACGCGATCCTGTTCGGGTCGTGCTTTGACGCCAACGGCGCGCTGTTCGAGCCGCTGCTGACCGACGCGGATGCAGTGATCAGCGATGCGCTGAACCATGCGTCGATCATCGACGGTATCCGGCTCAGCAAGGCGCGGCGGTTCCGTTACGCCAACAACGACATGGATGAACTGGAGGCGCAGTTGCGCGCCGCCCGCGCCGGGGGCGCGCGGCATGTCCTGATCGCGACGGATGGCGTGTTCAGCATGGACGGATTTTTCGCCAATCTGGCCGATATCCGCGCGCTGGCCGACCGGTATGACGCGCTGCTGATGGTGGATGACTGCCACGCCACCGGGTTCGTCGGCCCGCAGGGGCGTGGCACCCCGGCGCGGGCGGGGGTGCGGGCGGATATCCTGACCGGCACCCTGGGCAAGGCGCTGGGTGGGGCCTTGGGCGGCTACATCGCCGGGCCGCAGGCGGTGGTGGACCTGATGCGCCAGCGCGCGCGGCCCTATCTGTTTTCCAATGCGCTGCCCCCCGCAGTGGTGGCGGCGGGGCTGGCCGCACTGGATATTGTTCAGGACGGCGACCACCTGCGCGCCGCCCTGACCGCCAATGCCGCGCAATGGCGCGCGGGGCTGGCGGGTGCGGGGTTCGATCTGCTGCCCGGCGCACACCCGATCATCCCCGTCATGCTGTATGACGCGCCGCGCGCCCAGGCGATGGCGGCGCGCCTGTTCGATCTGGGCGTCTATGTCAGCGGGTTCTTCTTTCCCGTCGTGCCCAAAGGCCGCGCCCGGATCCGGACCCAGATGAACGCGGCCCTGACATCGGCCGACCTGACCGAAAGCATCGCCGCCTTCGCCCGGGCAGGCCGCGAGACCGGAGTGCTGGCATGACCAATCAGATGAAGGCCCTCGAAAAATCCCGCCCCGAGGTGGGCCTGTGGATGGTGGATGCGCCGGTGCCGCAGATCGGGCCGGATGATGTGCTGATCGCGGTGAACAAGACGGGCATCTGCGGCACCGATATCCATATCTGGCAATGGGATGACTGGGCGCAGCGCACGATTCCGGTGCCGCTGATCACCGGGCACGAATTTGCCGGGGAAATAGTAGAATTAGGGAAAAGCGTCTCCGACCTGCATCTGGGCCAGCGCGTCAGCGGCGAAGGCCATCTGGTCGGCAAGACCAGCCGCCAAAGCCGCTCGGGCAAGTTTCATCTGGACCCCGAAACGCGCGGTATCGGGGTGAACGAACCGGGGGCCTTTGCGCAATACCTGCGCCTGCCTGCGTTCAACGTGGTGCCGCTGCCCGACGCCATAGATGACGAGATCGGCGCGATCCTCGACCCGTTGGGCAATGCCGTCCACACCGCGCTGTCGTTCGATCTGATCGGCGAGGATGTGCTGATCACCGGTGCAGGCCCCATCGGCATCATGGCGGCGGCGGTTGTGCGCCATGTCGGCGCGCGGCATGTCGTGATTACCGACGTGAACCCCGACCGGCTGGCATTGGCTGCGCAGGTGGCCGATGTGACCCCGGTGAACGTGGCCACTGAAGATCTGCGCGACGTGATGGCCCGGCTGAACATGAAGCAGGGCTTTGACGTCGGGCTGGAAATGTCGGGCAATCAGCGGGCGCTGAACCAGATGGTGGAATCCCTCGTCATGGGTGGCCGCATCGCCCTGCTGGGCATCCCGCCCGGGCAAAGCCCGGTGGACTGGAGCCGGATCGTGTTCAAGGCGATCACCATCAAGGGCGTCTATGGCCGCGAGATTTTCGAAACCTGGTACAAGATGATCGCGATGCTGGAAAACGGTCTGGACGTGCGCCGCGTCATCACCCACCGCTTCAAGGTGGCGGAATTTCAGGCAGGGTTCGCCGCGATGCTGTCGGGGCGCTCGGGCAAGGTGGTGCTGGACTGGCGCCAGGGCCAAAGCCGCTGGACGCCGCCTGGCCCATGACGCATGGGGGGCGCGACCAACGCCGGAACCCCGCCCATGTCAGAGCCCGCCGGATTTACTTCTCGTCTGTTCGTCACGGGGTCGCTGGCCTTTGTGCTGATCGGTGTGTTGGGTGCCGCCTATGGCGTGTCCCTGCCCGCGTTTGGCCGCGCGTTCGGCCTGCAACCCGGCGCGGCGGGGCTGATTCTGACCACCCATGCGCTGGGCGGCGTGCTGGCGGTGCTGGCGATGACGGCGGGGGTGCGCGGGCTGTCGGCACCGGTGTCGATGGGGCTGATGGCTGCGGGCGCGGCGCTGATGGCGGCAGGGCTGTCATGGCCCGCGACGCTGGCGGGCAGCCTGATCGCCGGGTCCGGATTTGGCCTGATCGCCACCCATGTGAACCGCAGTTTTCTGAACGGGTTCGGCCCGCGCGGGCCGGGCATGGTCGGGCTGGTCAACGCGATTTCCGGCATCGGCCTGATCGCAGCGCCGTTGGTGTTTGTCTGGGTCGGCGGCAATCCGCTGGTGCTGTTCGCCGCCATCGCGCTGTTTGCACTGGCCTTGCTGGCGCTGCTGCCGCGCGGCGATGGCGACCCGGCCCCGCGCGGTCTGCCCAACCTGCGGCAGGCACGCATGGGCATCCTGCTGCTGAACCTTGTCTCGACTGGTCTGGAGGCAGCGCTGGCGGGCCTGGGCGTGACGACGATGATCGCGCTGGGTTGGGCCGAGTCGGACGCGGCCCGGCTGGCATCCGGGTTTTTCGCGGCGTTTCTGCTGACGCGGTTGGCATTGTACTGGCTGACACGGATCATCCCGCCGGGGCTGCTGTTCCTGATCAGCGTCATCGGCACCGCGCTGACGGCGGGCATCGCCGCGCTGGGCTGGCCCGCGCTGGGCTTTGTGCTGTCGGGGGCCACGGTGGGGCTGGCGTTTCCGTCGTTTTACGTCTGGGGCGCGCGGGTGCTGGGGCCTGATCCGCGCATGGCGGCGGCGATGCTGCTGTCGGGGCTGGCGGGGGGCGCGGTCGGGCCGCTGGCCTTTGGCGCGCTGCTGGCGGTGGTCGGCCTGCAACACCTGTTTGTTGCAGTGGCGGGGCTTGCAGCGCTGCTGGCCGTGGCGATCGCGCTGACCCTGGCCCCGGCCCGGGCGGCAGCCCTGCGCGAAGGGCGCTAGGCTGCCGCCCCGGGCTTTCCTTTGCGACGCTTTGGGTTAGCTTGCCTGCCATGCTGTTGACGATCCGCGCCCTGGCAAAGTCGTTCCCCGGTCCGGATGGGCCGGTGCCGGTGCTGCGCGGGGTCGATCTGGATCTGGATGCGGGCCAGACCCTGGCGCTGACCGGCGAATCGGGCAGCGGCAAAAGCACGCTGTTGCACCTGGTGGGCGGGCTGGATGCGGCAGATGGTGGCACCATCCACCTGGGCGGCGTGGCGGTGACCGGCCTGGACGACAGGGGCCGCGCGCGGTTGCGACGCGACACGGTCGGGGTGATTTTCCAGCAGTTCAACCTGATTGCGGCGCTGGACATCGCCACCAACATCGCGTTTCAGGCCCGGCTGGCCGGCCGCCCCGACCCCGCCCGCGCCGCCGCCCTGGCCGAGCGTCTGGGCCTGACCCCGCATCTGGCAAAGTTCCCCGAGGCGCTGTCAGGCGGTCAGCAGCAGCGCGTGGCCATCGCCCGCACTTTGGCGGCGCGGCCCGCGCTGATACTGGCGGATGAACCGACCGGCAACCTGGACGAGGCGACGGCCGATACCGTGCTGGCCCTGATGCTGGATCTGGTGGCCGAGGCGGGGGCAGCCTTGCTGATGGTCACCCATTCCCAGCGGCTGGCGGCGCGGCTGGACCGGCGGGTGGCATTGTCACAAGGGCGACTGGCATGAACCGCGCCGTGTTTGCCGCGTTGTCGGGGCATTGGCGGCGGCATCCGTTGCAGGCATTCACCCTGATCGCAGGGCTGGCGCTGGCCACCGCGCTGTGGTCCGGCGTGCAGGCCATCAATGCCGAGGCGCGGGCCAGCTATGACGCCGCCGCCGCCACATTGGGCGAGGGGCGCTATGACCAGTTGATCATGGCCGATGGCGGGCCGATTCCGATGGCGCTTTACGTTGCCCTGCGCCGTGCCGGTTGGCTGGTCAGTCCGGTGGTGGACGGGCAACTGGGCGACGTGCGGCTGGTCGGGATCGATCCGATGACGGCGCCGGCCGGAATGGGTCCGGTGCGGCTGGGTCAGGGGGCCGATATCGCGGCCTTTCTGTCCGAAACCGGCCAGATCTTTGCCCGGGCCGATGTTCTGGCCACCCTGCCCGCCACGGGTGCGGCGCTGGTCGCGTCGCCCGATCTGGCCCCCGGCACGGCCATTGCCGATCTGGCGCTGGCCCAGCGCCTGCTGGGCAGGACGGGGCAGGTGTCGCGTCTGATCGTGCTGCCACAGCAACCGTTGCGCCAGACCGCCTTGGCCCAGGTCGCGCCCGGCCTGACGCTGCGCGCGGCACAAGGGACCGATATCGGGCGGCTGACCGACAGTTTCCACCTGAACCTGACCGCGTTCGGGCTGTTGTCCTTTGCGGTGGGGATCTTCATCGTGCAGGGCGCGGTCGGGCTGGCGTTCGAACAGCGGCGCGGGCTGGTCCGGACACTGCGCGCGCTGGGCCTGCCGCTGCGGCGGCTGCTGATGCTGATGGCGGCCGAACTGCTGGCGTTGGCGCTGGTCGCCGGGGTTCTGGGCGTGGCGCTGGGCTATCTGATCGCCGCAGCGCTGCTGCCCGATGTCGCCGCGACCATCCGGGGGCTATATGGGGCGCAAGTGGCCGGCACGCTGGCGCTGCGGCCCGGCTGGCTGGCTTCGGGGCTGGCGATTGCGGTGCTGGGCGCGGGGCTGGCGGGGGTCGGGGCGCTGGGGCGGATCGCGCGCGCCCCGCTGCTGGACAGCGGCCAGGGCGGCGCAGGGATCGCCCGCGCCGCCCGGGTGGCCCGCTGGCAAGCCCGGGCGGCCGGGGCGATGATCGCCGGGGCCGGGACGCTGGCGCTGACCGGGCAGGGGCTGATTGCCGGATTCGGGATGCTGGCGCTGCTGCTGATCGGCGGGGCGCTGGCGTTGCCGCCGATCCTGGCCTGGCTGCTGCGCCGCGCCGCCGGCCTGGCGCGCGGGCCTGTGGCGCAATGGATCTGGGCCGATGCGCGCGCGGGCCTGCCGGGCCTGTCGCTGGCACTGATGGCGCTGCTGCTGGCGATGGCGGCCAATATCGGCGTGGCCACGATGGTATCGTCGTTCCGGCTGACGTTCACCGCCTTTCTGGATCAGCGTCTTGCGTCCGAGCTTTACGTCCAGACTGCCGATGCCGCGCAGGCTGCCGCCGTATTGGCCACCGTCACGCCGCTGGTGGATGCGGTGCTGCCGCTGATGTCGGTCGTGCGCACTGTCGCGGGCCAACCGGCCGAGGTGTTCGCCGCCCGCGACCACGCGACCTATCGGCAGAACTGGCAGTTTCTGGCGGCCGTGCCCGGCGTTTGGGATCTGCTGGCGCAGGGTCAGGGCGCGCTGGTCAACGAACAATTGTCGCGGCGTGGCGGGCTGGCGCTGGGCGATATGGTCGCGGTTGCGGATGGGTCTCGCCTGCCGGTGATCGGTATCTACGGCGATTACGGCAACCCGGCGGGCCAGGTGATCCTGACCGAAAGCCTGTTTGTCCGCCTGTTCCCGACCGTCATCCCGCTGCGCTTTGGCCTGCGGCTGGACCCCGCCGCCGTGCCCGTCCTGCGCCAGACGCTGATCGCCAGCGGGCTGCCCGCATCGCAGATCATCAATCAAAAGGCATTGAAACAGTTCTCGTTGCAGGTGTTCGAACGCACATTTGCCGTCACTGCGGCGTTGAACGTGCTGACGCTGGCCGTAGCCGGTTTTGCCTTGTTGATGAGCTTGCTGACACTGGGCACCATGCGGCTGCCCGCGCTGGCCCCGGTCTGGGCGATGGGGATGACCCAGGCCGCATTGGGCCGGATCGAGTTGCTGCGCAACCTGATGCTGGCCGGGCTGACCTGCGTGCTGGCGTTGCCGCTGGGGCTGGCGCTGGCCTGGGCACTGCTGACGGTGGTGAATGTGGCGGCTTTCGGCTGGCAGTTGCCGGTCCATCTGTTCCCGCTGGACTATCTGCGGCTGGGCGCATTGGCGCTGCTGGCGGCCACGCTGGCGGCAGCCTGGCCCGCGTGGCGACTGGCCCGCACCGCGCCTGCCGCGCTGACGCGTGTGTTTGCCGATGAACGCTAGGGCCCTGTTGTTGGCATTCTGGCCGGTCGCCGCGACGGCGCAGGGTTTTGCCGGCCTGGCGGGCGAGGCGGGCGATTTTGCCCAACCCCGGCCCGGCACCGTCCTGACCTTTCCCGCCGACCATGGCGCGCATCCCGATTTTCGCATCGAATGGTGGTATCTGACCGCCAGCCTGACCGGGGCCGACGGGCTGCCCTATGGCCTGCAATGGACCCTGTTCCGCAGCGCCCTGGCCCCGGGCGCGCCAGAGCGCAACCTGTGGATGGGTCATGCCGCCGTCACCACGCCTGACCGCCATTTCGTGGCCGAACGGCTGGCGCGCGGCGATATCGGCCAGGCGGGGGTCACGGCCGCGCCCTTTGCGGCCTGGATCGACGACTGGCAGATGCACGGCGACACGCTGGACACCTTGCGCCTGACCGCGACGGGCACCGATTTTGCCTACGACATGGCGCTGGTCGCGCAGGGGCCGCTGATCCTGCATGGCGATGCCGGCTATTCGGTGAAATCTGCACAGGGGCAAGCCTCCTACTATTACTCGCAACCCTTCTATGACATCGTTGGCAGCCTGACCCTGCCGCAAGGTGACATTGCGGTAACCGGCACCGCCTGGCTTGACCGCGAATGGTCATCGCAGCCGCTGGCGCAGGGGCAGACGGGGTGGGACTGGTTCTCGCTGGTATTCGACGACGGCGCGCGGCTGATGGGGTTCCGGCTGCGCGGGGATCAGGACTATACCTCGGCCACCTGGATCGCCGCCGACGGCAGCGCCACCGCCTATCCCGATGGCGCGTTTCTGGCCGAACCGCTGAACCTGCACCCCACGACCGCCGGACCCGCCGTCCCCACCCAATGGCGCGTCCGCCTGCCGGACCGCAACCTTGACGTCACCGTCACCGCCATCAACCCCGATGCGTGGATGACCGTCAGCCTGCCCTATTGGGAAGGCCCCGTCGCTGTCGCTGGCAGCCATCCCGGCCGCGGCTACCTTGAAATGACCGGCTACGACTGACCCGCCATTTCTTGTCTCCAAATATCCCGGGGGAGGAGCGCAGCGACGGGGGCAGAGCCCCCCTTGCCCCCGCCCGCCACAAACCGCTATCGTCGCACCACCTCGGGGTGCCCTGTGCGTCAGGGCTGAGATGCAAGCCGACCTTGCGAACCCGTCGAACCTGAACCGGATCATACCGGCGGAGGGAAGGTTTCGGAGGACCCCCTCCGCACCGCCATCCGTCCGGCGCAACATGGGGGACCAGACATGCGATACCTTTTGTGCAGCGCGGGACTGTTGCTTGGCCATCCGGCTTTGGCCGAAGCCCCGCAACTGACCGTGCTGACCTATGACAGCTTTGTCGCCGAATGGGGCCCCGGCCCCGCGATAAAAGCTGCGTTCGAGGCGCAGTGCGCATGCGACCTGCGCTTTGTCACCGGCGGCGACGGGGCGGCGCTGCTGGCGCGCCTGCAGATGGAAGGGGCCAATACCGATGCCGATGTGGTGCTGGGCCTGGACAGCAACCTGATCGTCGCGGCGCGCGACACCGGCCTGTTCGCGCCGCACGGCGTGACCGCGCCGCTTGCCCTGCCGGTGAACTGGGACGACCAGGTGTTCCTGCCCTTTGACTGGGGCTGGTTCGCCTTTGTCGCACGGGCCGGCACTCCTGCACCGTCCAGCTTTCGTGCGCTGGCCGACAGCGACCTGAAGGTGATCCTGCAGGACCCCCGCGCGTCGACCCCCGGCCTGGGGCTGGTGCTGTGGGTCAAGGCGGCCTATGGCGACGCGGCCCCGGCCCTGTGGGCCGATCTGGCCGACAACATCGTGACCGTCACCCCCGGCTGGTCGCAATCCTATGGCCTGTTTCTGGCAGGCGAGGCGGATGCAGTCCTGTCCTACGCCACCTCGCCCGCCTATCACCTGATCGCCGAAGGTGATCCCGGCTTTGTCGCCTGGCGGTTCGACGAAGGCCACGGGCTGCAGGTCGAGGTTGCGGCGATGCTGGCCAGGACGGACCAGCCCGAACTGGCCCGGCAATTCATGGCCTTCATCCTGTCGCCGGCGTTTCAGGGCGTCATTCCCACCACCAACTGGATGTTCCCGGTCGTCGCGATGCCAGATGGACTGCCGGACGGTTTCATGACGATGGCCACGCCCGACACGCTGTTTCTGTCGCCGCAGGTCGCGGCTGCCCTGCGCGACGCGGCAGTGGACGAATGGCGCACGGCGTTGTCACAATGACCGCGCCGGCGCTGCGCTGGCCGGGGGCCATCGCGGCAGCGCTGGTTGCGGCGATGGTGCTGGGGCCGGTGCTGGCGCTGCGCCCCGGGGGCGGGGCCCTGACGGCGGCAGACTGGGCGGCAGCACGCTTCACGCTGTCGCAGGCGGCACTGTCGGCGCTGGCCTGCGGCCTGCTGGGGGTGCCCCTTGCGCGCGCGCTGGCCCGGCGCCAGTTCCCCGGACGCAGCACCCTGATCCGCCTGCTGGGCGCGCCTTTTCTGTTGCCCGTCATCGTCGCGGTGCATGGCCTGTTGGCCCTGTTCGGCCGTGCGGGCTGGCTCAATCAGGGGCTGGCGGCGGCGGGGCTGCCGGTCGTGCCGATCTATGGGCTGCATGGCGTGGTGATTGCGCATGTGTTCCTGAACCTGGCGCTTGTCACCCGCATCCTGCTGCAGGGCTGGGCCGCGATCCCGGTCGAGCGGTTTCGCCTGGCTGCGACGCTGGGCGCGTCCATCGGCCCGTTGCTGGAACGCCCGATGCTGCGCGAACGCCTGCCGGGCGCGCTGCTGTTGGTGTTCCTGATCTGCCTGACCAGCTTTGCCGTGGCGCTGACCCTGGGCGGTGGCCCCAGGGCCACCACGGTCGAGCTGGCGGTCTATCAGTCGCTGCGCTTTGACTTTCAGCCTGCGCAGGCGGCCCGGCTGGCGTTGCTGCAACTGGGCCTTTGCGCGCTGGCGGCACTGGCCGTCTGGCGGGTGACGCTGCCCGCCGGCTTTGGCGGCGGGCTTGACCGCAGCCTGCCGACTTGGGCGGCCCCGGGGCGGCGGGCGGCGGATGCGGGCATCATCGTGGCGGCGACACTGTTCCTGCTGGCACCGCTGGCGCTGATCCTGCTGCACGGTCTGGCGGGCGCGGGCGATATTCCGCACGCGGCACTTGGCGCCGCGATGCGCTCGCTCGCCGTCGCGCTGGCCGCGACGGCGCTTGCGGTGGCGGCCGCGCTGGCACTGGCGCTGCGGGGCGGGGCCCTGGCCGATCTGGCCGCCAGCCTGCCGCTGGCCGCGTCGGCGCTGGTGCTGGGCACGGGCCTGTTCGCCCTGATCGCCCCCTTTGCCAGCCCCGCCGCCCTGGCCCTGCCGCTGACCGCGCTCGTCAATGCAACGATGGCCCTGCCTTTTGCGTTTCGCCTGCTGGCCCCCGCCGTGGCCGCGACCGAGGCCGCGCATGGCCCGCTGGCCACCACGCTGGGCCTGACCGGCTGGGCGCGGCTGCGCATTCTGACCCTGCCCCGCATCCGCCCGGCGCTGGGTCTGGCCGCCGGGCTGACGGCGGCGTTGTCGATGGGCGATCTGGGCATCATCACGCTGTTCGCCGGGGCGGACGCCGCGACGCTGCCCTTGCTGATGCAGGGCTTGATGGGGGCTTACCGGACCACCGCCGCGTCTGGCGTGGGCCTGCTGCTGGTCGGCCTGACCTTCGGCCTGTTCTGGGTCCTTGACCGCTGGGGGGCGCGTGATGCTGCAACTTGACGGGCTGGACCTGGGTCAGGACGGCTTTGTCCTGCGCGCCGATCTGACCCTGCCCGCCGGCAGCCTTGCCGCCGTCATTGGCCCGTCCGGGGCCGGCAAATCCACCCTGCTGGCCGCCATCGCGGGCTTTTTCATGCCCCGGGCCGGGCGCGTGCTGTGGCAAGGCCGGGATCTGACCCCGCTGCCGCCGCATCAGCGCCCGGTCAGCATCCTGTTTCAGGACGCCAACCTGTTTCCGCATCTGACGCTGGCGCAGAATATCGGCCTGGCCCTGCGCCCCACGCTGCGCCTGACCGGGGCCGAGGCGGCGCGGGTTGACGCCTTGCTGGTCCAGGTCGGCTTAGGCGATCTGAGCCATCGCCGTCCCGGTGCGGTATCCGGTGGCCAGGCGGCACGGGCGGCCCTGGCCCGGGTGCTGATCGCCGACCGCGCGCTGGTGCTGCTGGACGAACCTTTCGCCGCCCTTGGCCCCGCCCTGCGGGCCGAGATGCGCGATCTGGCCGTGCAGATGCTGAGCGCCGCCGGGCGCACCGTCCTGATGGTCACCCATGACCCGGCCGAGGCGCGCGCCGCCGCCCCCCTGTGCCTGCTGGTGGCCGACGGCCAGGTGACCGGCCCCCACGCCACGGCCGCGCTGCTGGACGCGCCGCCCCCGGCCCTTGCGGCCTATCTGGGCACCTGATCCGCCGCCCGGGCCCGGGTCGCATTTCGACTGGCGATCGCCGGAAAGGCCATGCAGACTGGCCCCGACGCCGCCGCAAAGGTTTCGCTTGCCATGAATGCCGCCACTGCCACCAATCTGACCCATTTGCACGAGCGTGCCGATCTGGCCGCCTGTTTCCGCTGGACCGCCCGGCTGAACCTGCACGAGGCTGTGGCCAACCACTTTTCGCTGGCAATTTCACCCGATGGGCGGCGGTTCCTGATGAATCCCAACCAGATGCATTTCGCCCGCGTCCGCGCCTGCGACCTGATCGTGGTCGATGCCGACGACCCGTCCACCCTTTCCGGCCCCGATGCGCCCGACGCCACTGCCTGGGGGCTGCACGGCGCGCTGCACCGGCTGGTGCCGCATGCCCGCTGTGCGATGCATGTCCATTCGCCCTTTGCCACCGTGCTGGCCAGCCTGGCCGATGCACGCCTTCCCGCCATCGACCAGAACACCGCGATCTTTCACGACCGGCTGGTGGTGGACGATCACTATGCCGGTTTCGCGTTCGAGCACGAAGGCACCCGCTGCGCCGCGCTGTTCGCCGAGCCCAGGGTCAAGACGATGGTGATGGGCAATCATGGCGTGCTGGTGATCGGCACCACCGTCGCCGAAACCTTCAACCGGATGTACTACTTCGAACGTGCGGCAGAAACCTATATCCGGGCGCTGTCCACCGGCCGCCCGTTGCGCCATCTGCCGGCAGCGGTGGCCGAAACCGTCGCCCGCCAGACCGAGGAATACACCGGCTTCGACATCCGCCACCTGGCCGAGTTGCGCGCCATTCTGGACCGCGAAGGCAGCGACTACGCCAGCTGAGCCCGCATGCCGCGCGGCGTCTGCCCGAACTCGGCCCGCAAGGCGCGGGTCAGCGCGGCCGGGTTCTGATAGCCGCAGCGCAGCGCGATTTCGGCCACGCTCAACCCGGTGTCGGTCGCCAGCTTTTGCGCCAGCCGCAGGCGCAGACGGCGATAGACGGCGCGCGGGGTCGCGCCCAGTTCCGCCTGCATCCGCGCCTCGACCGCGCGCTGCGGCTGGCCCAGCCGGGCCGACAGGGCGGCAATGGTCAAGGGCTGCTCCAGATGTGCCTGCATCAGGCCCAGTGCCCGGGCCACCAGCGCGCCGCGCGCCTGCGGCGTGGCGGGGCCGGTCGCTTGCGGCGACATGAACAGGGTCGCCACATCCAGCCGCAGCGCGGCACCATGGGTGCTGCCGATCAGGTCAAGGATCAGGTCGAAGGCGGTCAGCGCGCCGCCGCAGGTGATCCGGTCCCCGTCGATGACAAAGCGCTCGCGCAAGGCCGTCAGGTCGGGAAACGCCTCGGCAAACCGGGACAGCTCCTCCCAATGGATGGTGGCGCGCCGACCCTGCAGCAGGCCCGCAGCGGCCAGCAGCCATGACCCGGTGTCGAACCCCGCCATGACCGGGTGCCGCCCCGCCGCCGCCCGCAGGGCGCGCGCCGTGACCGGGGTGGCGTGCGCCTGAAAGCCATAGGAGGGCATCACCACCAGCATCTCGCCCGCATGGTCGGCCAGCCGCCCGTGCGGGCTGATCGACAATCCGCTGGACGACGCGACAGGCCCGCCATCCAGCGTCAGCACCCGCCAGTCATAGACCTGTCGCCCGGCATGGCCGTTGGCAGCGCGCAACGGTTCAACCGTGTTGGCCAGACAATGATTGGAAAACTGCGCAAACAGCAGCACGCCAACCCGCTGCGCCATCCCGGTTTTCGCCCAATCCTGCATGATTGATGCCTAATCCGGCATGACAGGCGCCGTCAATCCCGCTAGCTTGCAGACACCTTTGACCAGGACCACGCCATGTCATTCGGCCTGACCGACGAACACCAGATGATCGCCGACACCGTGCGCCGGTTCGTCGAGGCCGAGATTTATCCGCACGAAACCCTGGTCGAGCGCACCGGCACGGTCCCGGCCGAAATCGCGACCGAGATCAGGCGCAAGACCCGCGATCTGGGCTTTTACGCCTGCAATTTTCCGGTGTCGGTCGGCGGCGCCGGGCTGGATCATTTGTCCTTTGCACTGGTGGAGCGGGAACTGGGCCGCGGCTCGATGGCGCTGACGCATTTCTTTGGCCGCCCGCAGAACATCCTGATGGCCTGCACGGGCGACCAGATCGACCGCTATCTGTTGCCCGCCGTGAGGGGTGAGCGGATGGATGCGCTGGCGATGACCGAACCGGGGGCGGGTTCCGACATCCGTGGCATGACCTGCACCGCCCGGCGCGACGGTGGCGACTGGGTCGCCAACGGCACCAAGCATTTCATCTCGGGTGCCGAACACGCCGATTTCGCCATCGTGTTCATGGCGACGGGCGAAGATGCCACCGACAGAGGCCCCAAGAAACGGATCACCGCGTTTCTGGTGGATCGCGGCACGCCCGGATTTACCATCCGCGACGGTTATCGTTCGGTCAGCCATCGCGGCTATGCCAACATGATCCTGGAATTCGACGATTGCCGCCTGCCCGATGCCCAGGTGCTGGGTCAGGTGGATGGCGGGTTCGCGGTGATGAACACCTGGCTTTACGCGACCCGGATCACGGTGGCGACAATGTGCGTCGGCCGCGCGCGCCGCGTGTTCGACCTGGCGCTGGACTATGCCGCCCAGCGCGAACAGTTCGGCCAGAAGATCGGCAAGTTTCAGGGCGTCAGCTTTCAACTGGCCGACATGGTGACGGAGATTGACGCCGCCGATTACCTGACCCTCGCCGCCGCCGACCGTCTGGACCGCGCCCTGCCCGCCAACCGCGAGATTGCGAGCGCCAAGCTCTATGCCTCCGAAATGCTGGCACGGGTGACGGACCGCGCGATCCAGATTCACGGCGGCATGGGCCTGATGGACGACCTGCCGCTGGAACGGTTCTGGCGGGATGCGCGGGTGGAGCGGATCTGGGACGGGACCAGCGAGATCCAGCGTCACATCATCAGCCGCGATCTGTTAAGGGCATTGGGGGCGTGACCCGTCGCCGGGGGGCTGTCTGCCCCCCGCGCGCCTGCGGCGCTCCCCCCGAGGATATTTTCGGACAGAAAATGCAGCAAGAACAAAGATATGGTAACGAAGCGTTAACCATGACACGATATAGAGGTTTCATGGCACAGGCGGGGACGCCGATGGCCATGACGGGAAATGGTGCCTCGCGGTCCACGTGGCCGCGAGGCATTGTTCCGGGCCGTCGGCAACGCAAGTTCTGCTGCACTTTTTGCATTTTCTGTCCGAAAATATCCTCGGGGGTCCGGGGGCAGACAGCCCCCGGGGCCGGGCACGACGGCAGGTGGCGCGGATGACCGCGCTGTCCCGCCTGTTGCGACCGCAATCCATCGCCGTTCTGGGCGCGGGCTGGGCTGGCAATGTCGTCGAACAATGTCACAAGATGGGCTTTGCCGGGCCGGTCTGGCCGGTGCATCCGACGCGCGCACGGATCGGCGGGCTGGCTTGTTACCCGTCGCTGTCCGATCTGCCCGCGCCGCCGGACGCCACCTTCATCGGGGTGAACCGCCATGCCACGCTGGACGTGGTGGCGGAACTGGCGGCGATGGGGGCCGGGGGGGCGGTCTGTTTCGCCGCAGGCTGGACCGAGGCTGGCGCGCCCGACCTGCAGGCCCGGCTGGTCGCGGCGGCGGGCGGGATGCCGATCCTGGGCCCCAATTGCTATGGCGTGATCAACTATCTGGACGGCGCGCTGTTGTGGCCCGATCAGCATGGCGGCAAGCGGGTAACACGCGGGGTCGCGCTGATTTCGCAATCGTCCAACATCGTCATCAACCTGACCATGCAGGCGCGCGCGCTGCCGGTCGCCTATGTCGCCTGCCTGGGCAATGCAGCGCAGGTCGGGCTGGCGGATCTGGCGGGCGCGGTTCTGGATGATCCGCGCGTCACGGCGCTGGGCATGTATGTCGAAGGCATCGACGACGCGCCTGCCCTGGCCCGGTTGGCCGCGCATGCGCGTGCGCAAGGCAAGGCGATCATCTGCCTGAAATCGGGCAAGACCGCCGCAGCCCGCGATGCCGCCGCCTCGCACACCGCCGCACTGGCCGGGGGCGGGGCGGCGTCCAGCGCCTATCTGCGCCAGGCCGGGATTGCCGAGGTAGCCACCCTGGACGAAATGCTGGAAGCACTGAAAATCGCCCATATCCATGGCCCGCATCTGGGCCGGCGCCTGTGTTCGCTGTCCTGTTCGGGCGGCGAGGCGGGCCTGGTTGCCGATCTGGCCGCGCCGCACGGCATCACCTTTCCGCCGCCCGGCGATGCACAGCGGGCACGCCTTTCGGCCACGCTGGGACCATTGGTCACCATCGCCAACCCGCTGGATTACCACACCTTCATCTGGGGCGACGGGCCACGCACCACCGAAGTGTTCACCGCGATGTTGCAAGACTATGACGCGGGCATCTTCATCATCGACCCGCCCCGGCCAGACCGCTGCGACCCGGCCTCGTTCCGGCCTGCGCTGGACGCCATCGCCGCCGCCGCCCGGGCGACGGGCAAGCCCGCCTTTGCGGTGTCATCCTTGTCCGAGAATATGGACGAGGTGCTGGCCGAAACGCTGTTGGCGCAGGGTATCGTGCCGCTGATGGGCCTGCCCGCCGCGCTGGGCGCGATCCGCGCCTTGCAGGGCGGGCCGGGGCGGGCCGGGTGGCAGCCGGTTCTGGCGCAGGCACCCGGTTCGGCCGCGCTGCTGGATGAGGGTACGGCCAAGGCGCTGCTGGCCCGGGCCGGCATCGCGGTGCCGCGTGGTGTGGTCGGGGGCGATCTGCCCGCGCTGGCCCGGGCGGCGACCACCCTGACCGCGCCGCTGGCGCTGAAAGGCCTGGGTTTTGCGCACAAGACCGAGGCCGGGGCCGTGCGCCTGGGCCTGCCCACGCTGGACGGACAGGTGCCGATGCCGGGCGCGCAAGCCTATCTGGCAGAAGAGATGGTGACGGGCACGGTCGCGGAAATGCTGGTCGGCCTGCGGCGCGATCCGGTCTACGGCCTGACGCTGACGCTGGGCCTGGGCGGCGTTACCGCCGAATTGCTGGCTGATACCATCACACTGATCCTGCCTGTCGTCGCCGCAGACCTGCATCAGGCGCTGGCCCGCCTGCGCCTGTGGCCTTTGCTGGATGGCTATCGCGGCAGGCCACGCGCCGATGTCGCGGCCCTGGTAGCGCTGGTATTGCACCTGTGCGACCTGATGCTGAACGACGCCACGCTGCAAGAGATCGAACTGAACCCCGTCATCGTCACGACCAATGCCGCCATCGCCGTTGATGCCCTGATCCGAAAGGCCCCCTGATGGACATGCTGACAACCGGTCCGCTCCGCACCCGGCGCGATGGTGCGGTGCTTGAAGTCACGCTGGACCGGCCCAAGGCCAACGCCATCGACCTGGCCACCAGCCGGATCATGGGCCAGACGTTTCGCGCCTTTCGCGATGACGACAGCCTGCGCGTGGCGATTCTGCGGGCCGAGGGCGAAAAGTTCTTTTGCCCCGGCTGGGATCTGAAAGCCGCCGCTGCGGGCGATGCGGTGGATGGCGATTATGGCGTGGGCGGGTTCGGCGGTCTGCAGGAACTGCCCAACCTGAACAAACCGGTGATCGCGGCGGTCAATGGCATCTGCTGCGGCGGTGGGCTGGAGCTGGCGCTGTCCTGCGACCTGATCCTGGCATCCGACAACGCCACCTTTGCCTTGCCGGAGATCCGGTCCGGCACGGTGGCGGATGCGGCCAGCATAAAGCTGCCCAAGCGGATTCCCTACCATGTCGCGATGGACCTGCTGCTGACCGGACGCTGGTTTGACGCGGCCGAGGCGCTGCGCTGGGGGTTGCTGCGCCAGGTCACGACCCCGGCGGACCTGCTGCCCCAGGCCTGGGCGCTGGCGCGGATGTTGGAGGCCGGGCCGCCGCTGGTCTATGCCGCGATCAAGGAAGTGGTGCGCGAGGCCGAGGCGATGCGGTTTCAGGACGCACTGAACCGGGTCACCAAACGGCAGATGCCGACGGTGGACCGGCTTTATGGGTCGCAGGACAACCAGGAAGGTGCGCGCGCCTTTGCCGAAAAGCGCGACCCGGTCTGGACCGGGCGCTGACCCGGCGCGAACGTGCCTGAGGCGCAACCGCGTTGAGGACATGCCCCTGCTGCGCGCAAAACTGGTGGTTTGGCCCCGGGGGGGCAGGCCCGGTTCAGGGCAAGGCGCAGGGTTAGGGGGGCCGGGGGCCAGGCCCGGTTCAGGGCAAGGCGCAGGGTTTGGGGGGCCCGGGGGCCCGGTTCAGGGCAAGGCGCAGGGTTCGGGGGCCGGGCAGGCCAGGTTGCGCGCAAGGTTCGGGGCGGCTGGGCAGGCCCGGGATCAAGCGCGGCGCAGGGTTCGGGGCGGCCAGGCCCCGGATCAGACCCCGGATCAGGCCCCGGAATCAGACACGGCGCAGGCCCCGGATCGGGCCCCGGAATCAGACGCGGCGCAGGGTGACGATCACGGCCGTGTCTGCCGCATGGGCATGGTCGGCCGTGCGGGCATAGATCGCCTCGGTGGTCTGATGGCGCAGGGTAAACCGGGCGGACAACGCGGCCAGCGCGTCGGCAAAGCCTTGGGCCGCATAGTGCCCCGCATTGATCGACAGCACGGCCAGCCCGCCCGGCGCGATGATCCGCAACACCTCGGCCAGCGCCGCCGGGCCCAGATGGCCATGGGTGAATGTCCCGGCACTGACCACGCCTGAGAAGGAGCCGTTGCCAAGCGGCAAGGCCGCGCCCGCATCAGCCACAAACAGCGCGCGATAAAGGCCCTTGCCCCGGGCCTGTGCCAGCATCTCGGCCGAGATGTCGGTTGCGTCCACCGGCCCGATCCCGTGGCGGGCCAGCGCGGCGGCGACCAGCCCGGTGCCGGCACCCAGATCAAGCACCGGCCCCGTCCCACCCGCCATGGCATAGGCATCAGCCACCAGCCCGGGCAGACGATAACCCATCCCTGCGGCAAATCCGGTGTCATAGCTGGCAGCCCAGGCGGCATAGACCCGGCGATTGTCGTCGGGACTGCGGATCGCATAGGCGTCGGCAAGGCCGGGGGTCGGGTCGGTCATGGCCGACAGCCTGCCATGACCGGGCCAGGCGGTAAAGCCGGTTGCACTTGCCGCCCGGCCCGGCCAATTTGCCTGCCATGACAGGCACGCTGCTTTCCCTTGGCCATGGCTACAGCGCGCAGGCCCTTGCGCGGATCCTGATCGCGCAGGGTTGGCAGGTCATCGGCACCACACGCTCCGCAGACAAGGCGGCGCGTCTGGCGGCGGATGGCGTGCTGGGGCTGGTCTGGCCCGGCAGCGATATCTGCCCGGCGCTGTCCCGGGCCACGCATCTGCTGACCTCGGCCGCGCCGGACGCGGATGGCGACCCGGTGCTGCGCCTGCTGCACGACCAGATCGCCGCACGGGCGCGCGCCCTGCGCTGGGCGGGGTATCTGTCCACCACCGGGGTCTATGGCGACCATGCCGGGGCCTGGGTGGACGAGGACGCCCCCCTGACCCCCGCCACCCAACGCGGTCAGGCCCGGGTCCGGGCCGAGGCCGCCTGGCGCGCCATCCCCGGCCTGCCGCTGCACATATTCCGGCTGGCGGGCATCTATGGCCCGGGTCGCGGGCCGTTCGAAAAGGTGCGCAACGGCACCGCGCGGCGGATCATCAAGCCGGGCCAGGTGTTTTCGCGGATCCATGTCGATGACATCGCCCAGGTTCTGGCCGCCAGCATCGCCCGGCCCAACCCCGGGGCCGCCTACAACCTGTGCGATGACGACCCCGCGCCGCCGCAGGATGTCATCGCCCATGCCGCCCACCTGCTGGGCCTGCCCGTCCCGCCGCCCGAGGATTTCGCCACCGCCCAGATGACCCCCATGGCCCGCAGTTTCTATGCCGAGAGCAAGAAGGTGTCGAACCGGCGGATCAAGGACGAACTGGGCGTGCGGCTGATCCATCCCGATTATCGCACCGGCCTGGCCGCGTTGTTGGCGGGAGGAGACTAGCGGTCAATCGGCCCGGCGATGCAGGTTGCGCTTGCGCAACCGGATCGTTTTGCGGACGATGATCGGGCCATCCGCGCCACGCCCCCCCCTTTTTTATCAGAGGTTCACCTTGCCGCTTGAACAGGCCGACGCCGATCCGCTGATGCCCTATCAATTGCCGTTCCCGCCCGATGCCCTGGCCGAGATTGTGGTGCCCCGGGCGATCCCGCAGGATGAGCGGCTTTGGGTGCCGCAGGCCGAGAATGTGTGGTTCCGCCCGCTATGCCTGAACCGCAGTCAGGGCTATTGGATGAACCTGCTGCGGGTGCGCAAATCGGGCGTGCTGTCGCGCCATCGCCATCCGCAGGCGGTGCATGGGTTGGTCCTGAAAGGCCGCTGGCGCTATCTTGAACATGACTGGATGGCCGAGGAAGGGTCATATGTCTTTGAACCGCCGGGCGAGACGCATACATTGGTCGTGCCTGAAGGGGTGCCTGAAATGATTACCTATTTTCAGGTCAACGGGGTGATGTACTATGTCGATCCCTGGGGCAAGCCCCTGGGTTACGAGGATGTGTTCACCAAGATCGCGCTGTGCCGCGCGCATTTCGCCGCCGTGGGGCTGGGGGCCGACTATGCCGACCAGTTCATCCGCTGAGCCATGACAGCGTGGCCGGTCGATTGTTTTGTGGGCGCGCGGGTGCTGGTGGTGGGCGGCACGTCGGGCATTGGTGCCGGCATCGCGGCGGCGTTTCTGGCCGAGCGGGCACAGGTCACCCTGACCGGTGCGACGGCGGCCGAGGCGGCGGCGGCGGCGCAGGCGATGCCCGGTTGCGACGCCAGGCCGCTGGACGTGCGCGACGATGCCGCCGTACAGGCGCTGCTGGCCGGGCTCGGCGGGCTGGGCGGGCTGGGCGGACTGGATCATCTGGTCTATTCGGCCGGGATCATCCGGCGCGGGGCCGAACATGACCCGGCAGTGTTTGCCCAGGTGCTGGACATCAACCTGACTGGTGCGATGCGGGTGGCTGCGGCTGCGCGACCGTTGCTGGCGGTGCGGGGCGGATCGGTGACGCTGATGGCCTCGATGCTGGCATTCTTTGGTGGCGGGCTGGTCCCGGGCTATGCCGCATCCAAGGGCGGCATCGCGCAACTGACCAAATCGCTGGCCATCGCCTGGGCCGCCGACGGCATCCGCGTCAACGCCATCGCGCCCGGCTGGATCGCCACCCCCCTGACCGACCCGCTGCGCGCCGAACCTGCGCGCGAGGCTGCGATTCTGGCCCGCACCCCCTTGGGCCGCTGGGGCACGCCTGCCGACGTGGCCGGGGCCGCGCTGTTTCTCGCCTCGCCACTGGCGGGTTTCGTGACGGGGGCGGTGCTGCCGGTTGACGGCGGCTATCTGGTCAGTTGATCGTCAGGACGCCCCGTGAACCGGCCACCGCAGGCACGGCGCGACCGCAATTCACGCCGGTCATGACGCGCAAACAACCTGGTCATCTTGGGATCTTTGGCAATATCGGTATCAGTCGGGTGCCAGCATATACCCCTCGCCACGCACGGTCTGCAGATAGCGCGGCTGGCGGGGATCGCTTTCGATCTTGCGGCGCAGGCGGGTGATCTGCACGTCAACGGCGCGTTCCTGCGCCTGGCCGCCGCCCCGGCCCAGTTCCTCGACCAGGGCCACGCGGCTGAACGGCTCGCCGGGTTTGGCCGAGAATATCCGCATCAGATGGCTTTCGGTCGCGGTCAGGCGCACCTGTTCGGCACCTGACCACATCTCGCCCTTCTCGATCTCGTACCGCACCGGGCCCAGGTTCAGTACCTTTGGCGCAACCACCACCGGTTCAACATGGGGCACGCGGCGCAGGATCGCGTTGATCCGCAACAGCAATTCGCGCGGCTCGAACGGTTTGGGCAGGTAATCATCCGCCCCCGCCTCCAGCCCGGCAATCCGGTCATCCGTTTCCGCCCGGGCGGTCAACAGCAGGATCGGCGTCGCCAGCCGTCGCCGCAGATCGCGGCACAGCGATACGCCATCCTCGCCCGGCATCATCACATCCAGCACGATCAGGTCGAACTCCAGCCCGGCCAGCAGCCGCCGCGCATGGGCGGCATCGCGGGCGGATGTGACCAGAAACCCGTGCCGGATCAGGAACTTCTGCAACAGCCCCCGGATACGCTCGTCATCATCGACGATCAGCAGATGTGCGGCATCGGCGCTCACTTGCTGCGGTCCTTCAGCGCCTCGAAGTGGCGGCGCATGTCGTCGTCCATCATCGCTTCCAATACCTGCCGGAACCCCGCCACCGCCACCGGCCCCGTCGCCCGATAGGCGGCGCGCATCCGGTCGCGCTGCGCGTCCGACAACTCCCTTTCCAGCATACGACCGACATCGGTCAGAAACAGATGCCGCTCGCGCTTGTCCTCGCGTCCCACCCTGCTTTCGACAAGGCCATCCCCGATCAATGTGCGCAACACACGATTGAGGGACTGCTTTGTAACACCCAGGATCGCCAGCAGGTTATTCACCGTCGTGCCGCGCGAGCGGTGGATGAAATGCAGTGCGCGGTGATGGGCGCGGCCATAATCCTTGCCGTCCAGAATCCGGTCGGGATCGGCGGTAAAGCCGCGATAGGCAAAGAACATCGCCTCGATCCCCATCCGCAGGTTCTCGTCGGTCAGAAACAGCAGCGACTGCCCGCCCGCCTGCGCCCCTTCGACCATGCCCCACCCCCCCGGCTTTGCGTCGCAAGATACGTCAGCCTTGTTGACATTCCAAGGGGCCGCTGCTAGCGATTCCCCACGTTTGCGCAACAATATGTCCGAAGTGGACCTAAGCGCGAAAGAAGTGCAAAGGAAAGGGGTGCCGCGATGACCGGGTCTTATGAGGATCGTGATGGCTGGATCTGGATGGACGGACAGCTGGTGGAATGGCGGTCCGCTCAGGTGCATATCCTGACCCATGCAATGCACTATGCCTCATCGGTGTTCGAGGGCGAGCGGTGCTATAACGGCCGCATCTTCAAGGGCACCGAACACTCGCAGCGGCTGCGCACCTCGGGCGAACTTCTGGACATGGCGCTGCCCTATTCCGTGGCCGACATCGACGCCGCCAAGGACGCGGTGCTGAAGGCGAACGGGCTGACCGATGCCTACGTGCGCGCAATCGCCTGGCGCGGCGCGGGCGAGGATATGGGTGTCGCGGCAAAGCGCAACCCGATCCGGATGGCGGTGGCCTGCTGGACCTGGGGCAGCTATTACGGCGACGCCAAGATGAAGGGCGCCAAGCTGGACATCGCCAAGTGGAAGCGGCCCAGCCCCGAGACGATCCCCCACGCGGCCAAGGCGGCGGGGCTGTACATGATCTGCACCATGTCCAAGCACGCGGCCGAGGCCAAGGGTTGTTCGGACGCGATGATGTTCGACTATCGCGGCTATGTGGCCGAGGCGACGGGGGCGAACATCTTTTTCGTCAAGGATGGCGAAGTGCACACGCCGCTGCCGGATGCGTTCCTGAACGGGATCACCCGGCAGACGGTGATCGGGATGCTGCGCGACATGCAGATCACGGTGCACGAACGCCACATCATGCCCGAGGAGCTGGAGGGGTTCCAGCAATGCTGGCTGACCGGCACCGCCGCCGAGGTGACGCCGGTGGGCCAGATCGGCGATTACAATTTCGAGGTCGGCGACCTGACGCGACGGGTGTCGACGGAGTATGAACGGCTGGTGCGGGCGTAGGGGCGCAAGGCCGCCAACTTGTGCCGTGCGGGGGGGTCAGGGCAGCCATGTTGCAGCCGTGGGCGTCTGGGTGGTTGCGGTTGACGCGGACCAGTCCTAGCACTTGGGCAGGCTTGAGGGAGTACCGATCATGACCGTCACGACCTGGGGCATTATCGGCCCGGGTGCCATTGCGCACAACTTTGCCGACGGGCTGGCCGAGAGCAGGTCGGGGCGTCTGGTCGCCATCGCCGGGCGGGATGCGGCGCGGCGGGGCGCATTCGGCGACCGCTATGGCATCGACATCGCGCAACGCCATGCCGATGCCGCCGCCTTGCTGGCCGATCCGGGCATCCGTGCCGTCTATATCGCGACGCCGCATCCCTGGCATGCGGAACTGTCGATTGCCGCGCTGCGCGCAGGCAAGGCGGTGCTGTGCGAAAAACCCGGCGGCATGAATGCCGCCGAGGTGACGGCGATTGCCGAAGTGGCCGCGCAGCAGGGCCGGTTGTGGGCCGAGGCGTTCATGTACCGCCTGCATCCGCAGATCGCCCGCGTCCTGGCCATCATCGCAGCCGGTGAAATCGGCTCCGTTCGTCATGTCTGCACGCATTTCGGCTTCGATGCCGGATTCAAGGCAACCTCTCGGCTGTATGACCTGACCCTGGGCGGCGGCGGGATTCTGGATGTCGGCGGCTATCCGGTCAGTCTGGCGCGACTGATCGCCGGTGCCGCCATCGGCCTGCCATCGGCCGATCCGGTCAGCGTCAAGGGGATCGGCCTGCTGGCCGAAACCGGGGTGGATGCGGTGGCCTATGGCCTGCTGCGCTTTGCCAGCGGGTTCACGGCGGAAATCGCCTGCGCGGTGGCGCGCAGCATGGACAACCGGGCCATCATCACCGGCGACACCGGCCAGATCATCATCGACGACCCCTGGGTGCCGGGCCGCAATGCGGGGCCGTCGACCACGGCGATCCACATCACCACAGGCAGCACGACCCGGACCGAAACGCTGGGCGATGACCGCATGCTGTTCGCGTTCGAAGCCGAGGCGATCAGCCGCGCCATCGCCGATGGACTGACCAGCGCGCCGCATCCGGCGCTGTCGCCCGCCGACAGCATCGGCAACAACGGCGTGCTGGACCTGTGGCGCGCCGAACTGGGTTATGCCACCGTCAATGAACGCGCGGTTCCGGGCGTGCTGCGCCATGTGGTGCCAAAGGGCCTGCCGCCGATGCCGATGGCGCGGATTGCCGGGCTGGACCGGGCAATCTCGTCGCTGATCCTGGGTTGCGACAACCGCAACACCGTGGCCGAGGGGGCCATCCTGTGGGATGCCTGGATCGAGGCGGGGGGCAATGCCTTTGACACCGCGTTCGTCTATGGCGGCGGCAACCACGAAAAGGTGCTGGGCCAGTGGATCGCGGCGCGTGGTGTGGCCAAGGACATCACTGTCATCGCCAAGGGCGCGCATACGCCCTATTGCCTGCCGCAGGCGATTGGCGCGCAACTGGACATGTCGCTGGAACGCCTCGGGCTGGACCTCGCCCCGATCTACATCATGCACCGCGACAACCCTGCCGTCCCGGTGGGCGAGTTTGTCGATGCGCTGAACGTGCTGCACCGGGCCGGGCGGATCGGCATCTTTGGCGGCTCGAACTGGGCACCGGAACGGATGGCGGCGGCCAACGCCTATGCCGCCGCGCATGGGCTGGAGCCGTTCCGCGTTCTGAACAACAACCTGTCGCTGGCGGTGATGGAGCGTGCGGTCTGGGCGGGCTGCGTCACGTCCAACACCCCCCAGACGCTGGACTGGCTGCGCCAGACCGGAATGGCGCATCTGTCCTGGTCCAGTCAGGCGCGCGGCTATTTCCTGCCTGCGGCGCTGCGCAATCGCCTGCCGCCCGATACCGCGCCGGAAACCTGTTTCGGCAGCCCCGCCAACGCCGAACGCCGCGCCCGGGCCGACACGCTGGCTGGCGAACGCGGCCTGTCGGCGCATAACGTGGCAACGGCCTGGGTGCTGGCGCAATCGTTCCCGTCGCTGGCGCTGATCGGTCCGCGCAGCCCGGGCGAGATCGCTTCGACCCTGCCCGGCGCGGCCTTGCGCCTGACCCCGCCCGAGGTGGCCTGGCTGAACCTGGAGCAGGCGACGCGGGGCTAGCGCAGGGCGGCCATCCGCAGGAAATCTTGCTGTGTTGCGGTGCGGGCGATGACCTGGCGGTTCAGCTGGTCGATCAACTCGTACCGCCCGTTCACGATCCGCTCGACCCAGCCGTCAGAGTAAAGCAAGGTTAGGTCGGCGATGGGGCGATCATTCCCGATGCGCTGGCCTGACCTGTCGCCGCCGTCACCGCCATTGTCGTCGCCCGGACCGTCATCGCCATGGCCGCTGTTGTCGTCACCGTCGCCACCGTCACCGCCATGGCCGCTGTTGTCGTCACCGTCGTCACCGTCACCGCCGTCACCGCCATGGCCGCTGTTGTCGTCACCGTCGTCGCCGTCACCGCCATGGCCGCTGTTGTCGTCATCGCCGCCGCCCTCGCCGCTGTTGACATCAGCCCGCGCAGGGCGCGCAGCCAGACTGTGGCCCAGCAGCATGACCATCAGCGTCAGGCCCCGCACAAGCAACGCCCGGCGCGGCAAAGGACTGGCAGCGAACGCGGCGGGCGGCAGGGGCACGGACGGGACACCTTTGGTGACGGGCAAGGACCAGTCCTTGCCGCAACGGCCATAACATGACTGCACACGGAATGGCATCCGACCAAGGTCGGGCCATCCCCCGGGCGCAAGGCCCGGATCGGCAACCCATTTCGCCGGACCTCGGGCCGTTCCCGGCGGCGTT
>Ga0105046_10001724_pt1 | contig 33874 bp, 26 predicted proteins | sample MAT03_FD_78385 | JGI IMG/M metagenome (GOLD analysis project Ga0105046, IMG submission 78385) | Freshwater microbial communities from Lake Fryxell liftoff mats and glacier meltwater in Antarctica - MAT-03 (megahit assembly) | ecosystem: Environmental > Aquatic > Freshwater > Ice > Liftoff... | reverse complement strand
TTCGACAAGCTCAGGGCCTTGAGTAGAATCGAAAGGCAGCGCAGCTACGGGTGGGACGCGGCGAGGGAATCGCGTGTCGCTGAACCGCGTTGTCGCTGCGCTCCAGCGCGGCTACGGGATGGATGCGGTGCAGCTACGGGATGGACGCGGCGGCGGAAAGGACGAGGCTGCGGGGCCAGTGAATCTTTCTCGTTCTCCTACTCGTAATTTTTCTCTTTCTCATAATCTTTCTCGGTTCGGTGAAATTTAATTTTGAGAACGAGTAGGAGAAGGAGAACGAGTAAGAGAACGCGAACGATTGGGGGGGGCAACGCGCAGATGGGGGGCGATGGTCGATTTGGTGTTGCGGGTTTCGCGAACAAAGCGGCAGGGTCAAGCCGCTCTACCGCTGATGAGGGCATCACCTCCGGCTCGCCCATTTTGCGCAAAGGAAGGGCTTGCTCGAACAGACGTGAACCGCAAAGTTATCCGCGTCCCACCCGCATGAAACTACCCCGTGCTTCGCTGGCCGCGCTACTGACCGCGCAGGCTCTAGAAACTTTCAACGATTGCGCTGCAAAGTTCATGTTGATTGCGCTGACGCAACAGCTCGCGCACGCGGCGGGTGTCGATCCGAAATCGACAATCTCGTTGATCATGGCCCTGTTGATTTCCCCTTATGTGCTGTTCGGTCCCGTCTGCGGTTGGGTGGCTGATCGTTTCCCTAAGCGGACCGTTTTGAATTGGGTGCTGGTCGCGCAAATTGGGGTGATGGCGGTGCTGGCCTTCGCGCTTTGGGCCAAATCTTTCGGAGGTGCGATTGGGTGCTTTTTCTTTCTCTCCACGGTGATGGCGGTGCTGTCTCCGGCCAAGCGGGGAATTTTACTGGAGTATGTCGGGCCGAAAAGACTGTCGCAGTTTGTGGGTTATATGGAGATGGCGAATATCACCGCCTTGCTCGTGGGTTCATGGGCCGGGGGGCAGTGGTACGCTCATTGGCTGGAGCGTGGGGGCGATCCTTGGGGAGCCGGTCTGCAAGTGGCGGGTGTGCTGACCGGTTTATCAGTCGTGGCGTGGCTGCTTTTTCAGGTGGCGAAACCAACTCACGCCCAATCGGCGGAGCCGTTTCGCTGGAGCCTGTGGGTGCGCCATTATACGGATTTGCGCGAGGTGTGGCGTGATCGTTTCCTGTGGCGGGCGGTGATGGGGATTTGCTTTTTCTACGGCGTGGCGGGTTACATTGCGCTGCTGATTCCCCAGATCGCGTTTGAACTGCAGGGCGGGGGCGTGCTGACCAGTGCGGTGTCGAGCAACATGCTGTTGATGGTCGGGGTGGGGACCATGTTCGGCAATTTGCTGGCGGGGCTCCTTTCGCGGCGCGGAGTGGAATTGGGCTTGGCGCCCCTGGGTGGGACTTTGCTGTTGATTTCGTTTTTAATCCTGGGGTTTCAACCGCTCGATGGCCGCGTTTTCATGGGCTTGCTCGCGGTGGCTGGTTTTGCTTCCGGATTTTTTCTGGTGCCGCTCTACGCGTATATTCAGCAGCGGGCGAGTAACCAACGGCGCGGGCGCGTGCTCGCCGGGGTTAGCCTGCTCGACAGTTTAACGGGGCTTGCGGCCAGTGGACTCTATTTCTTGGTGGCGGGTGATCGGACGCTCGGGTGGAGCGCCTCTACGCAGATATTCCTGCTCGCCGCGCTGACACTCGGCATGCTGATCTACGCGGTCTGGCACATTCCTCATCATACGGTTTGCACGGTGATGCGGTTGATTGGGCCAATTTTCTACCGGGTGAAATCACGTGGGCAGGAAAATATTCCGGAGGGTGGGGCGCTCCTGATCTGCAATCATCTCTCTTACGTTGATGCGGTCGTGCTGCAGATCGCTTCGCCTCGGCCGATCCGCTTCGTGGCGTTTGCCGGTTTTGCGAAGAGCCCGTTTTTGCGCTTTGTTTTTCGTGCGGCCGGGGTAATTCCCGTGAGCCCGAACAAGCCGATGAAGGGAATCCGACTGGCGTGGGATGCGATCAAGAATGGCGAAGTGGTCTGCGTGTTTCCCGAGGGGGCGATTTCCCGCACCGGTCAGTTGATGCAACTCAAACGTGGCTTCGGCCTGATTGCCGAGATGGCGAAGGTGCCGGTCGTCCCTGCCGTCATCGATGGATTGTGGGGGTCGATCTATTCTTTTGCGGGCAATAAATATCTGTGGAAATCCCCGCGGCTGATGCCGACACCCGTGTGCGTGCTGTTTGGTCCGGCCATTCCGCATGTGCAGGTGGATCTCGGCACGGCGCGGCGAGCCTTGTTGGATTTGGGTGAAGAGGCCTTTCAAGAGCGGCCGGTTTTGCAACGGCATCTGGGCCGGGAGGCGGTGCGGATGTTGGTCAAAAATCCTTGGCACACGTCGATCGTGGATCGCACGGGCGCGCGGCGGGAGATGTCGGCGGCGCAGCTCGTCGCGGTCGTGGCCACGCTCTCACGGCATTTGCGCGCCACGGTGCCGGCGGCACGGATTGGGATTGTGCTGCCGCCGGGTGCCGGGGCCTTCATCGCGAACCTCGCGGTTTCCTGTGCGGGCAAAACTCCCGTGAATTTAAATTTCACCACGGGGCGCGTTTCGCTGGAGGCTTCGATGCGTCTCGGTGAGGTTACTACGGTGCTCACTGCGGATTTGCTGCGGGCGAAGCTGGCCAATTTTCCCTTTCCTGAGCAGACGCTGGATCTCGCGAAGACGATCGAAGCGGCGGGAGGGAAGCGGGTGATTTTCCCTTGGTTGCTGGCGGTGTACTTGCTGCCGAATCAGTGGGTGGCGGATCTGATGCGGGTGCCCCGCACCGGCGACCGGGCGGAAGCCGCGTTACTTTTTACCAGCGGCAGTTCCGGCGAGCCCAAGGGCGTGGTGCTCAGTCATCGCAACATTCTTTCGAACTGCGCGCAGATTTCCTCGCTCTCCATCTTGCCGGAGTCGACGTCGTTGCTGGGTTGTCTGCCGATATTTCATTCCTTTGGTTTCACGGTCACCCTGTGGTATCCGCTGTTGCGCGGGTGCGGGGTGGTCACCGTTCCGAGTCCGCTGGAAACCAGAAAAATCGTGGAGTCGATCCAGCAGGAAAAAGTCACGGTGTTGCTCGGGGCGCCGACCTTCATCCGGCCTATTCTGCGCAAGGCCACCAAGGAAGAGTTGAAGACGCTCAAGCTTGTGATCACTGGGGCGGAAAAATTGCCGTTGGATTTATACGAGTCATTCGTGAAGCAATTCGGGATTGAAATCCTGCAAGGTTACGGGCTCACCGAAACCACGCCGGTGGCGAGCATCAACCAATATGACCCGCCCATCACGACCACGACGGCCGAGCGGCAAGAAGGGAAGCGTGTGGGATCAACCGGGCGGTTGCTGCCCGGCACCACGGTGCGCATCATCGATCCTGAGACCGAGCAAGAACTGCCGATGCATCAAACCGGCATGCTGTGGTTGAAGGGCGCGAATGTTTTTACCGGTTACCTCAAAGATGAAGAAAAGACGGCGAGCGCGTTGAAAGACGGGTGGTTTGTGACGGGCGATTTGGGGCGCATGGATGAGGATGGATTTTTGTACATTGAGGGCCGGCTGTCGCGGTTTTCCAAGATCGGCGGCGAGATGGTGCCGCACGGTACGGTGGAGCAATGCCTCATCACCGCTTTCGGTTGGGATCAACTGGAAGGGCCGGCGGCGATGATCACCGGAATTCCCGATAGCAGCAAAGGGGAAGCGTTGGTTTTGCTCACGACGCAGAATGTCACGGTGGCGGAAATCCGGACGAAGTTACTCGAAGCCGGTCTACCTAATTTGTGGGTGCCGAAGCTGGTGTGCAAAGTGGATCAAATCCCCGGATTGGGCACCGGCAAAGTGGACTTAAAAGCGTGTCGCACGATCGCGCTGGCCAAATCGGCGACGTCCGTAATACCCGCAATCGACTCAGCAATGAGCTCGGGAGAGTGAGGCCCTCAATCTCGGCTACTCGAAAAACAATATTCTGCCTGCGGATCGCGATCGGTGTGTTTTGGTCGTCACCAACCCTGTCGGCCCCGTCACCAGAGCGGCGATCAACCTCACGGTGAACGTCGCCGTCGCGAATGTGATCTCCTTGCCCGCAGAGTGGCGGAACAGGATATCCACGACAGCTTGGCGCATAAAGCGACCGCCGTATCTGTTGCTCGTTCGGCGTCGCCTTGCCCACCTGCGCAGCGAGTAGGTCTGCACCCCATATCGGCCAGGTAGTTTGCGGGGTAATCTCCTCACTTCAGCATGAACCTACCCAACCATTCCTCACTCGATGCCATCGCACTGCCTGCCGGCTGGCATGGGAGAAGGCGCGAGGATCTTGGAGCGAAGAAACAGGTGGGCAGGAATAATCCCGGGCTATGCGCCTGATTGATCCCTTTAAGCTCATCGAGCTCAAAAACACAAAACACAAAACACAGTAACCAACATGAAAAATACATTAAGCACATTCGCCGGGGCATCGCTCTTGGCTTTAGTTCTCGTCACGCAAGTGATGGCCGTTCCCATCACAGGCTCCGTCTCGTTCAATGGCGCGCCAAATTTCGACGCTCTGCCCATCGCGGGTTCGACGAAGATTGTCAGTTATGATTCCGCTTGGGTTGCCGTCGGGCAGCAAACAGGAATCTACACTGCTGTGGCCGATTTAACCCCAGTGGTTTTCAGTCCCTTTGTGTTTTCGCCTGCGACCCAGGCGGTCAACCCCTTGTGGTCGTTCTCCAGTGCGGGACAGACGTATTCATTCACGACCTCGTCGATGATTGCGAATTTCAATGCGCCGCTGAATATCTGGAACTTCGGGGGTAAGGGGACTCTCCGTGCCACCGGCTATGATGACACCGCTGGCGAATGGAACTTCTCGACGGGTCAGATCGGTAAATCCTTCTACTTTGGTAGTGCTGCTGCAGCCACTCCCGCGGTTCCAGATGGTGGCATGACCGTTTTGATGCTCGGTTTGGGCCTTGGTTTGGTCGGATTGAAAAATTTCGTCCGCCGCACGGCCTAACTCGATTTGTCAGCGCCCGGGGCGAAATCGTGAAGCTGAATTCTCACGAACAGCCTAACACTCCTCGGGCATTTTTTGTCGATCAAACCGCATGGGCAAGGTGCCCTGCGGTTTGATTTTTTTTGTGATATCTTGGTCGCCCGCCTCACCGCCTGTATAATTTCCCCTGCACGAACCCGGTACGCTACTGAGGCTCACAAAATACGGTGACGATAGTGGGTCGGGCGGGACCACGACGAGTGCACCGCCTCGGCGGCTGGGCCCGCGGGAATTCACGAGTGAAATTTCCGAAGCGGACGGCCCAGCGGTCCGTCCCTCCCTGTAATCCCAAAGTCGCGCCAGACCAAACAGGCATTATGCTTTTTCCCCCTGCTCTTCAGATATGCGAACTTTGATGTCGTGATCCACAGTCACGACTGAAAAATAGAAAATGAACAGGGAGAATTTGACCGCGAGGGTGATGCCAAGAGCCAGTATGATCCAACTGGGCAGTACTCCAAATTTCGCCCGTTTAGATTCGTTGTCGAAAAACGCCATGGGGGAAACCAACGGCTCAATGGTTTTAGCGTCAACGTCGATGCAAGTGCCGTTGATCTTATCGAGTTCCGGCAGGGCGTATTCCGGGCAGTCGGTTCAGGATTCAGAAAGGGCGTGGGTGCTTCATCGAGCGGCGGGCAACGCGGGTGTTCCGATCCTTTCTGCCATCACCGAAATTATTCTGCGGATCTCGCGGATGGGCGCGGATCTAACCATGGTCCGACTTGGTGTCTTGATGTTTGTGGTGTTCGAGGCTGTGCGGGAACGCGGAGATTTTTAAAAACCCACCCGGAGGTCGCGTTCGACCTGGTTATCTGAACGAGAGCGCTATTCCCGTTGAGTCGCGCGACGGATGTTACGCATCACTTGTCGGAGCGTGATCTCGGCGCGGACTCGACTGCTGGTGCCAAGATGAAACCCATCGGGACCCCAAGTGGCGTTGGCGCCGACGCCAAAAATCCATTGGGTCTTGGAGTTAAAGGTGAATTTTCTGGGAGCGTACCAAAGCAGACTCGGGCGAATGGAATAAAAATTCTCTGGGACGTCGCCGATGCCCGCGGTGGTGGTGTACGTGGCTTGCAGCGTCCACTTCACCTGACCCATGTCGTAGATCGCGCCGCTGGTGATCGAGAAGGAATCGTCGCGCGGGGTGTTGATCGCCGGAGTGCCGAGGACGTTGGTGGCCGTGACGAGATCGAAGTTGGCACCGGCAAACGTGGTCCAGCGAGGGTGAGTCGGGGGCCGATACTGGATGGCGAAGTTCGGGGTGTAGTGGCGAAGGCCGTCGGTCATATCGACTGGCGGATGGTCAACAGGGAGCGCGACATCGAACCCAAGACTGGTTTGGTATTCCGCTTTCGGCCACTCTTGGAAGACGTATTTAACCCCGCTCCGTACTTGGCCAATGCCGGTCCCGTAATTTTTGGTGCGCAATCCGTGGGTGGCGTACGTAGCGACTTCGGCGTCGATGCCGAAGTGGTCGTTGGCTGCCCAGCGCACGCCGACGTCGGTACGGATGTAGGCGCGGCGAAGGAGATCGCCGACGTGGGGGTGGAAAATCAGCTTGAAGGTGCCGGGTGGATCGAGTCGCGGGAGCTCGATGTCGAAAAGTCCGCTGATCTTGGACAACAGACTGGGCGGGGGGACAGGCTCGACCTCCTGCGCAACCGGCGATGGCGGTGGCGGCTCTTCCGCCAAAGCGACGGGGAGCAGGCAGAGCAGCGGCAGGAAAATATTTTGGAAACGACAAAGAGTGGTCACGGCAGTGGCAGGAGATTTTCCAGCGGCAGCCTGACGAGCAGGCCTTGCTGGAGAACATCCACTGACACGACAATTCCGCGCGGGTTCACCGGATCATCAACATAACCTTCCAAGCCTTGCAGCGGGCCGCGGGCGACGCGGACGCGAGTGCCTTTTTTGATAAGCGGGTGCAGGGCGGCTTCGTAGCCGGAGGCGCAGATCGCCCGGACTTCGTCGAGCTGGCGCAGGAAGGCAGTCTCGTTCTCGACGGGCAGGGCGCGGACGAGCAAGTCCTGCTGATAAATGCGTTCCTTTTTTTCCGGGGTGATGAGGGCGAAGACGTAACCGGGGAAGAGCGGCTTGGTGAAAACTTTTTTCTGGGTCCCGTAGCAGCGGACGCTTTCGAGCAGGGCGAGGTAGTGGTTGAATTTTTCGCGAGTGAGCAGAGCGGAAAACTTTTTCTCGGCGCGCGGCTTGGTATGACACGCAAACCAGCGGGGCGTGGTGAAGGCAGGAAGATGTTGGCCCATGTTACAATGCGGCCAAACGACGCAGGGCCTCGACGTAACCGGGGAAACCCTGGCCGCTGATCATGGCGAGGCAGGCACCGGCGGTCATGGAGTGGTGGCGGAATTTTTCGCGTTTCTTGATGTCGGAAATATGCACCTCGATGGCGGGCAGGCCCACGCTCTTGAGCGCATCGTGCAGCGCGATGCTGGTGTGGGAATAGGCGGCGAAGTTGCAAATCAGGCCGTCGATCCCGCGATCAGCGAGCGCGTGAACTTTGTCGACGAGCGCGCCTTCGTGATTGGATTGGAAGAAGGTCACGCTCACGCCGAGGTTTTTGGCTTCGGCGCGGACGAGGGCCTCGAGGTCCTTGAGCGTGGCGGTGCCGTAGATCTGCGGCTCGCGTTTGCCGAGGCGGTTGAGATTGGGGCCGTTGAGGATGGCGAATTTTTTCATGGGAGAGCGGGTGAGCCCACGGAACACACGGAATACACGGAAGAAATCAGTCGAGGAAAATTCTGGGCGTTACGGCGTGAATTTTAGCGGAAACGAGGGAATTGAATGTAGAGCCGGCGCTTGTCGCCGTGCCGTCTTCGTGGGTCTCGGCACGGCCACAAGGGCCGGCCCTACGCTCCTGAATCATCCGGTGAGTAAAGCGGTGAAAGGTGAATTGCATTGCTGGTGAGTTCAGAGTGGGTTCTCGGTGTCGATGAAGACCCAGGGGAGGCCGAATTTTTTGGCGAGTTCGTCGGCGAGCGCTTTGACGCCCAAGGTTTCGGTGGCGTAGTGGCCGCAGCAGAAGACGTTTAATTTGTGTTCCTGCGCGTAGTTGAACCATTCCTCGCGGAGCTCGCCGGTCACGAGGGTATCGACGCCGGTGGCGACGAGTTGCGCGATGGCGCTATTGCCCGAGCCGCTGCAGAAGGCGACTTGACGCGGCTGGGCGGTGCCAAACTCCAGCGCGATGACGCGGGTGTATTGCTCTTCGAGACGCATGCGGAGTTGGGAGCGGCGGAATTTGTTGGGTGCGATCCAGCCGATGGCCTGCCCTTCATGGACGAGAAACTGGCGGCGTGGTTTCAGCCCGAGGAGATGGGCGAGGAGGACGTTATTGCCAATTTCAGGATGGGCGTCGAGTGGCAGGTGGGAAGAATAGACCGCGCAATTCCCGCGCACCAATGAAGCATAGCGCTCGTAAACCGGCCCCGTGAGTGGTTGCGCGCCGCCCCAAAAAAGACCGTGGTGTACGAGGAGGAAATCCACCCCGCACTCGACGGCTTGTTCGAAGGGCACGAGCCCGGCATCGACAGCGGCACCGATCTTGGTGACGCGCCCGTCGTTGGCGACCTGAAGGCCGTTGACTGCACCCGGATAATCCTTGAACGCGGTGCGGCGGGTGCGGCGATCACAGAAATCGACCAATTGTTGGAGAGAAGGGGCGGACATGGGGGCGAGGTTGAGCGGCGGCAGGGCGCGGTGCAAGTCGCGGGTTCGGGGAGCGTGATCGAGTAGTGGTGATCGAGTAACCGCGCTTGAGCCAGGGCGAAAGGGCGGTTTGTGGCATGGGTCTCCAGACCCATGTTCTAATCTTGATCCACACGGGTCGGGAGACCCGTGCCACGCAACCAACCACGCGAGGGTAGGTGGCGCGCTGGTCGCGCTACGTTGCGAGGCAAGCGCGCAACCTGCGTGATCAATCCCACAGGCCCGGAGGCAGTGGCTAGGCGAAGGCAGCAGAATCAATCCCCCTCGTTCCCCCTTGCCAGCGGTGCGGGCGTTTGCACCGTGAAGTCATGGCAGAAGAGAAGAATGACCCGATCGAATTGATCGCTCAGGCGATCGACCAGTTTTCGCACCGGCCCAGTTGGGACGAATATTTCATGGCCACGGCCAAGCTCATCGCTTCGCGGTCCAACTGCGAACGCTTGAATGTGGGCTGCGTAGTCGTGACTGCGGGCGACCGGCGAAATCGTATCGTGGCCGCCGGCTACAATGGTTGGTTGCCCGGTACGCCGCATGTCTCGCGGATGCGGGACCAGCACGAGCAGGCGACCGTCCATGCGGAACAGAATGCCGTGGCTGATGCCGCGCGTCGCGGCTCCAGCGTGGAAGGTTGTACGGCTTACGTGACGCATTTCCCGTGTATTAATTGCGCCAAAATTCTGGCCGCATCCGGGATCGCCGAGATTAAATACCATGTAGACTACCATAACGACCCGCTCGTGGCGCCGATACTCACCGATGCCGGGGTGAAGCTCACGAAGCTTTAGTGGACTTGAACGACACCTGAAATCATGAGCGACTGCTTCACGAGTGAAAATTTTCCTGCTAAATTGAACCCGCCAATCATGACACCCTTCGGCTATTATGCTTTTTGTGGCACGGGTCTCCCGACCCGGGAGTCCGAACCACCCGGGTCAGGAGACCCGTGCCACTGCTCAATCGCATGAAAGAGCGCGGACAAATCAAGCAGACGTATGTGGGGCAATTGTTGCTCGCGAGTCCTTCGTTGCGTGATCCGAATTTTAAGCGCGCGGTGATATTGATGTCCGCGCATGATAAAGAGGGGGCCATGGGCGTGGTGCTGAATCGGCCGTTGCCGCGCCAATTGGGGGAATTGAATGGGGAATTTGCCCAGACGACCCTCGCGGGCATCCAGATCTATCAGGGCGGGCCGGTCGAGACGGAGAAACTGATTTTCGTGAGCTGGCGGAGAGATCCGGTGCAGATGGAGTTTCAACTGAACTTCGGTTTGGACGTGGAGCAGGCGATCGCCGTGGTCGGGACGCCGGGGGTGACGTTGCGGGCGTTTCTCGGCTATTCGGGTTGGGGCAAGGGGCAGCTCGAAAAGGAAATGCTCCAGAATACTTGGTTCACGGCTCCACTCGCGGACTATAATCTCGGAGCGGAAGAGGGCGTCGGTTTATGGCGGATGATTTTGGGTTCACTTGATCCGGAATTGAAATTTCTGGCGGATGAACCAGACGATCCGACGTTGAATTAGCTCCAAGCGGAGTGAATTTCACGAAGGGAGGAGCGACTTTGATTTTATTTTGTATTCAAGGCGTGCATCAGTGAATGAAAATCATTCATTGGCATGTCCCCTGCTTTCAACCCCTGTCACTCCAATCAAAATAACTAACCATGAAAAACACACATAGAGTCGGACGACTGGCGGCCTTGGCCGCTTTGCTCGTCATCCCCACAGCACTCTGGGCGCAGACTCCCGCAACCCCACCGGCCGCGCCGGTGGTGGATTCGGGCGTCACGGCCTGGATGCTCACCTCAACTACCTTGGTACTGCTGATGGTGCCAGGTCTCGCCTTATTCTACGGCGGCTTGGTACGCACGAAAAACGTGCTCGGCACCATGATGCATTCGTTCGTCTCGATGGCGGTCGTCGGCGTCATTTGGGCGGTCTGCGGCTACGGCCTCAGCTTCGGCCCGAGCGTTTTGGGTGGATTTGTGGGTTGGGATAGCGAGCTCTTTTTGATGAAGAGTCTCGATGATAAGATCATGACCTCCGGTATTCCCGAGTATGTTTTCGCGATGTTTCAGGGCAAGTTTGCGATCATCACCCCGGCGCTGATCGCCGGTGCAGTGGCCGAGCGCATCAGTTTCAAGGGCTGGATTGCCTTTATTACCCTGTGGATCTTGTTTGTTTACGCGCCGCTCTGCCACTGGGTATGGGCGGGTGACGGCTGGCTGTTCAATCTCGGGGCCAAGGGGGCGATCGACTTCGCCGGCGGTACCGTGGTGCACATTTCCTCCGGTATCAGCGGCCTGGCGCTGGCGCTCTTCCTAGGCAAACGCCTTAGTTACCCGAAGCTTTCCACGTCCCCGAACAATTTGACCATGGTGCTGCTCGGTGCCGGTCTCCTCTGGGTGGGCTGGTTCGGCTTTAACGCCGGTTCGGCGGTTGGCTCGAATCTCGATGCCGGTCGCGCTCTCACCATGACCCAAGTCGCAGCTGCCACCGGCGCGCTCACGTGGATCATCATCGAAGGTCTGGTTCACGGTAAGGCGACCAGTCTCGGTCTGGCCTCCGGTATTCTCGCCGGTCTCGTCGCCATCACGCCGGCGGCTGGCGTGGTTGGCGTCCCCGGAGCCATCGCACTGGGCGTCATGGCCTCGGTCGGTTGCTACCTGATGATCACGCTCAAGAGCAAACTGGGTTACGATGATTCCTTGGATGCTTTCGGTATTCATGGCGTGGGCGGAATTATCGGCGCGATCGGTCTGACTTTCTTCATCCGCGATTCGTGGTGGGCGGATGCGATCACCAAGAAAGAGGGGTGGGGCTTGACCGACCAGTTGCTGGTCCAGTTCCAGGCCGTCGGTGCGACGATTCTTTTCGCCGCCGTCATGACCCTGATCATCGGTTTCATCGTGGAGAAGACCGTTGGTCTCCGCCTTAAGGAATCCGACGAGAAGGAAGGTTTGGATCACTCACTCCACGGCGAACGTGGCTATGGCTTGAACAACCTCAACTAAGGAGCCAACCAACATGAAACTTATCACAGCAATTATTCGCGAAGAAAAGTTGGATGAGGTCCGTCAGGCCCTCATCGATGCCGAGATCGAACGCATCACCGTCAGTCGCGTGAGCGGCCACGGCCAACAACAAGAAATCGAAGTCCAGCGCGGCAAGAAAGTGATCCCAAATCTGATCCCCAAAGTTCAGATCGAGATCGCCTGCAACGACGCGTTCGAGGACATCACGGTCAACGCCATCCTGCGCACCGCTCGCACGGGCAAGGAAGGCGCCATCGGCGACGGCAAGATATTCATCCAGGATCTTCGGGACTGCATCCGCATCCGCACCGGCGAGCGCGGCGGCCAGGCGATCTGAGCGTCTCCTCTTCCTCTATTTCAAGGGTCAGGCTCGCTTTGCGGGTCTGGCCCTTTTTTCTTGCCCGGCCGAGAAGTGGACGGGTCTCCGACCCGTGAGGTTACGGGCTTGGAACTGGAGAGCATAAGGCGTGAGAGGCTGGGGATGGAACAAGGGCTTCACGGGTCGGGAGACCCGTGCCACTAAAGCAGCGTTTTCGCCCTATTTTTAGAGGAGAATTCATTTCGTCTGCAGGAGGCCAATCTTTTCCTTTGACAGACCCCGGCCGGGGTCTCTTCTTTTGCTCCTTTATGAAAGTTGTCTCCTCCATCAAATCCGCGAAGCTACGCCACCCAGCCTGTCAAGTTGTCCGCCGTAAAGGGCGTATCTACGTTATTAACAAGACCGAGCCGCGCTACAAAGCACGTCAGGGTTGATTAACACTATTTCCCGCCATGAAAGACCAAGGCCATCCCGCTCTTAACAACGTTTGCTACCTCGATATCGGTACCGGCAAGCGTTTCCTCACCAAGTCCACCATGAAGTCCGCCCGTACCGAGAAGATCGACGGCGAGGATTATTTCATCGTGGTGCGCGACGTCACGATGGATTCGCATCCCGCCTACACCGGCGAGAAGCGCCTCGTCGACACCGCCGGCCGCGTCGAGAAATTCACCTCGAAGTTCAAACGCGCCACCAAGGCTTCGTAAGCCAACGCTGCCGCGACTTGCTCAGCCCTCCCTTCGCGGAGGGCTTTTTTTGTTTCTGACTCGGAAGGTGAGGACCGCGCGACGCAGGGGAGCAGCCACAGGTCTCTGGGCCGGTGGATTGTGAGTGCATTCGTAGGTTGCGAGCTTGCCTCGCAACGGAGCGCGGCGAGCGCGGTACCTCCACGGAGCTAACCTATCAATCCCAGCGGGGGAGGGACCAGCCTTCGCCAAGGCTATGGCCCGGCAAGCACCTGCGGCTACGCGAAGCAATCATCTCCCTGATATTGGCGTTGAATCTCCGAAAAATTTGGTGTCTCTCGTTGGCTTTTCCACGTTTTCAACTCCTCTCTCTTTATGCGTCTCCGTGCTTTCCAAGGTCTTGTTCCCGTTCCGCAACACGCGTCTGAAGTGGCCTGCGTGCCCTACGACGTCGTCGATACCGCCGAGGCGGCTGCGCTGGCCGCTGGTCATCCGCTGAGTCTCCTGCGCGTTGATCGCGCCGAGATTGACCTGCCGGCGAAGACCGACCCGTACAGCGACGCCGTCTACAACAAGGCCCGCGAAAATTTCCTGCAGCTCCAGCGCGACGGCGTGCTGACCCGCGAGACCGGTCCGTGTCTTTATCTCTACCAGCAGCAGATGGGCACGCACACGCAGCGTGGGCTTGTCGCGGTCTGTCACGTCGAGGACTACGACGCCGAGCTCATCAAGAAGCATGAGAAAACCCGGAAGGACAAAGAAGACGACCGCACGAGACTCATCGACAAACTCGCCGCCAACACGGGCCCGATTTTTCTGACCTACAAGGACGAGGCCGCCGTCACCGCACTCGTGAACGCGAAAGTGCAAGAGAAGCCGCAGCACGACTTCGTTGCCCCCGATGGCATCCGGCACACCGTGTGGCGCATCGTCGGCGGAGCGGAGTTCATCGCGGCCTTCGCTCGCGTACCGGTGACTTATATTGCCGACGGTCATCACCGCGCCGCCAGTGCGGCCCGCGTCGCCCGCCTGCGCCGGGAAAAAAATCCCCAGCACACCGGCGCGGAAGACTACAACTGGTTTCTTTGCGTACTCTTTCCCGCCAGCGAGCTGAAGATTCTGCCCTACAACCGCATCGTCTTTAATCTCAACGGTCTCACGCCCGAGGCATTTTTGGAAAAAGTGAAAGCGACGTTCGGCCTCGTGGAAAACGCCCCGCCTTCGCCCGCTGCCATCGGCCAAGTCAGCATGTATCTCGGCGGAAAATGGTATGGTCTGCATTGCCCCGTCGATCCCAAGGCTGATCCCGTCGGTCGCCTTGATGTGAGCGTGCTGCAGGATAAACTGCTCGCGTCGTTGCTCGGCGTGGATGATCCGCGCACGAGCAAGAAAATCGATTTCATCGGCGGCATTCGCGGCACCGGAGAGTTGGTGAAGCGCGTTGATAGCCAAGGTGGCGTCGCGTTTTCTCTCTATCCGGTGACGATTGCGCAGCTCATGGACATCGCCGATGCCGGCCAGATCATGCCGCCCAAAAGCACTTGGTTCGAACCGAAGCTGCGTTCGGGATTGTTCGTCCATACCTTCGAGTAAGCGAAACGAAAGGCCTGTTGATCATTCTGGTAGGGCCAACGATCGGCCCTCGTATCTCATACGTCCGTCTTTCGGTTTTTGTTCATCAGGCCAGCGCTTTGGCAGGGGCTTCCTTCCCGCCGAGAACCTCGCGGTCTCGCCGTTGCCCTTCGGCTAGACCTTCTCTCTGCAGAGCGGTCAACCGACTTATGGCTTGTTCTCGTGTTCACTGTCCAGCAAGTGCGCCCTGCTGGGCGCACCACAAAAAGAGCGACCCGACGGGTCGCTCTTGGAAGTGATGTGACTGGAGGCTCGCTTACTTGCCGAGGCTCTTGCGCAGATCGTCGAGTTGGCCGGCAGAACCGAGCAGTACGTTGCGGCTGGCGATGAACTTCGCGTATTCTTCGATGAAGATTTTGCCGGGCGGACGGAAGTCGAACTCCTTGGGATTATCGCGGAAGAACTCGCGGTGCACGCGGGTCCAGACGAGACGGCCATCGGTATCGATGTTGATTTTGGTGACGCCGAGCTTGGCGGCGGGCAGGTACTCGTTGACGTCGACGCCCATCGAGCCGGCGATCTGGCCGCCAGCGGCGTTGATGCGATCAACTTCGTCTTTCGGCACCGAGGAGGAGCCGTGCATGACGAGAGGGAAACCGGGGACGAGGGTCTGGATCTTCGTGAGTACGTCGAAGTGGAGGGACTGCCTGCCCTTGAACTTGAAGGCACCGTGCGAGGTGCCAATGGCGCAGGCGAGGGAATCGCAACCGGTCTTGTTAATGAAATCCTGAGCCTCAACCGGATCGGTCAAGCAGGCGTTGCCTTCCTCGACCTTGATGTCCTCTTCGACACCGCCGAGCATGCCGAGCTCGGCCTCGACGGAGATGCCCTTGGCGTGAGCGGCATCGACGACGCGCTTGGTGATGGCGACATTCTTCTCATAAGGATCATGCGAAGCATCGATCATGACAGAGCTATAGAAGCCTGATTTGATGCAATCGTAGCAGGTCTCTTCGTCACCGTGATCAAGGTGCACCGCGAAGATGGCCTCGGGGAAAATATCAGCCGCAGCGCGGATGACAGCTTCAAGCATGAGCTTGTCCGTGTACTTGCGCGCACCCTTGGAAATCTGGATGATGAAGGGCGCCTTGGACGAGATGGCTCCCTTGAAGAGACCCATCGCCTGCTCGGCGTTGTTAATATTGTACGCGCCGACGGCATACTTACCGTAAGCGTGTTTGAAGAGTTGGGCGGTGGTTACAATCATGGCAGTGGTTAGGTTAGTTGATGAGGAGAAATGGTCACAAGCCAATTTCCGGGGGAAAAGCAGCGAAAATCGCGCCCAAAAATGCCGAGTTTATGCCAAGCAATGCAGAGACGGAGAAACCGGGATCGTGCCCGTGTGCTTAGGAGGGGTTGGGGATCGTAGCTTTGGTATTTCGCGAACACGGCTTCGCCGAGTTTGGCGCGGATTGCTTTGTTCACTTCTCTCTGAGCGTCGGTCAACAGCTCACGTATCACTTCGCGGTTTGGCGGGACTGGGAGCAGGATGGCTGAACATCGTTCGCTCCTGCTCCAAAGATTCGACCACACTCGGACTGGCGGCTGGCCGACGGTGTTCGCGGTATGCAAAAACCGCGCAGACCATTGTGGCGACACTGAGCAGTCCCATGATCAGGCGGGGTGAGATATTCGTCCTTGGTTCGAAAGGGAGGAGCCTGCTTGCAGACTCCTCCAAATTAAAAATTCCGCGAGGCCTGAAGGGATTCTTTACCTCGGCGGAAACTCGAACTCCGCTTTATCCTGCTTCTGCGACAACACCAGGTAGGCGCCGAATTTGGAGCCGCGCTTGGAAACGAAATCCTCGATCAACTCGGTCTTGCCCTCGTTGAGCAACCGGGTGACTTCCGCCGGGGTGATCTCGTGCTCGCAGAGTTTCTTCGAGAGCTTGAACACCTGACGGTTGTCCTGATCCGTCTTGCGCACGTAATAGGCGTCGTCGAGTTCCACCAGATCACCAGCCGGCGATTTACTCTGGCCGATGACCGTGGCCTTGGAGAGATCAATCTTGGCCTTGGCTTTGCGTTCGATGGGCTTGCCGTCCTTGCCGATCTTGGGCGCACGCGGCGGGAATTCCCACGACATGCGGCCGTTTTCGACTTTCAGGAACGCATCGAATGGCCGGCCTTTCTTGGAAATAAATCCTTTGATCAGTCCGGATTTTCCGTTGGCCACCATGTCGATCGCCATCTCCTGGGTGATGGCTTTCTGGCACATAATACGGCCAACACGGAAAGTTTGTTTCCAGACTTCGCCGTCTTTCTCGCGGACGATGTAGCTGCTGCCGTTTTCGCAAAGCTGCGCGCCGGTCTCGGGATGCGTCCAGAAGGGCGTAAGCGTGCTGAGGTCGGCTTTGTCGCCGAAGTCGAAGGCGGTTTTCCACTTCTTCGTCGTGACTTCCTCTTTCGTTTTCTTGTCCTTCTTGGTCTCTTCGACGAGTTCCAGCTTGAGGAGGGCGGAGAAACGGTTGCGGGTTTTGGCGGAAATAAATCCGTCGAGCGGACCGACTTTGCGGGTCTCGACGAGCTCTTTTACTTCGGGCTCTTCAAGGCGGCGGCCACCGACGATCTTGTAGATCATCAGTTCGCCGTCCTGCGATTTGTAGCCGCGTAACGTCTCGCGCAACGGCTTGCCGTCGGTCGGAGAGATGATCTCGGTCACGCGGGCGACGGAATCATCCTCTTCGAACCCTTTCACGCGATCAACGATGCCTTTTGTCTCGTGGATGATCTCGGCCATGAATTCGTCGCGGGAAAATTTTCCGTGTTCCATCTGGCGGAGCTTGTATTCCCAGTCGCCGGTCATGGCGGGACTGGTGACGTTCTCGGCTTTGACAGCGGCGAGAAATTGCATGACCTGCTCGGCCTTGGAACTCGGTACCAGTTCGCGCTGATTGCGGTCCATGTATTTTTGGTAGATCAGTCCGTCGATCGTGTCGGCGCGCGTCGCGGGTGTGCCAAGACCGCGTTCTTTCATGGCTTCGGCGTGCTCCTCGTCTTCCACGAGTTTGCCGGCACCTTCCATGGCGGAAAGTAGCGTGGCTTCCGTATAGCGTGGTGGCGGCTTCGTGGATTCCTCGTGCAAATCGGTGCTGAGCGTCTTCGCGGAATTTTTGTCTGAGGGAGAGAGAGCCGGCAACGCTTTCGAGTCGGGGGAATCTTCGTCGACCGTGTTCTTGCCGTAAACTTCCAGCCAGCCGGGTGAAGTGAGAACCTTGCCCTCGGTCTTGAAGGTGTGGCCGGCCACGACGCTGAGGCGCGTGGTGATGTCGAATTCTGCTGCGGGATAAAACGCCGCCACGAAACGCCGCGCAATCATATCGAACAGCTTGGCCTCGGCCTCATCCAGGTTTTTGGCTTCGTGCTGGGTCGGGATGATAGCAAAGTGATCGCTCACCTGCGCGTTGTTGAAGATGCGCTTGTTGAATTGGACGTAACCTTTATCCAGTGCTTTCTGGGCGTGGAGGTGCAGGCCGCCCGAGAGATTACCGAGCGTCTGGCGGACGAGCGGCAAATAATCTTCCGGCAACGCGCGCGAGTCGGAACGTGGGTAAGTGATCATCTTGTGTTTCTCGTACAAGGCCTGCGCAATTTGCACTGTGCGCTTGGCGGAGAAACCGTAACGACCGTTCGCCTCGCGTTGCAAGGTGGTCAAATCGTAGAGGCGGGGCGCGATTTGTGAGCTGGCTTTCTTTTCGTCGGTGACGGATGCGACCGGTTTGCCGGCGCAGGCGGCGATCACAGCGTCGGCGAGTGCTTTTTGCCAGAGACGATCAATGCGATCATGTTCGTCGTCGGGCGTCTTCTTGAAGTTGGGACGCTGATAGACGCCCTCGTAGGTGCCCTTCGCGATTTCGAATTTTCCGGTGATGCGCCAGTAGGTGCGTGGGATGAAATTCCGGATCTCCAACTCGCGGGCGTAAACGATGGCAAGGGTAGGAGTCTGCACGCGGCCGATGGAGGCGACGTTGCCGGCGCGGGAACCAAACATGCGCTTGGTGAGGGCGCGGGTGCCGTTGATGCCGATCAACCAGTCGCTCTCGCTGCGGCAACGCGCGGCGTCGGCGAGGCCGGCCATCTGCTTGCCGTCGCGCAGATGCTTGAACGCTTCCTGGATGCCCTCGTTGGTCATCGAGGAAAGCCACAGGCGTTTGACCGCGTGCTTGTTTTTCGCGAGCTGGCAGAGGTAGGTGAAGATGAGTTCGCCCTCGCGACCGGCGTCACAGGCATTGATCAGGAGATTGATATCCTTCCGGGCGATCAGCTTTTTCAGTAGGTTAAAGCGTTCCTTGGAGGACTCGATGGGCTTGAGCTCGAATTTTTCCGGGATGATGGGGAGGGTTTCCAAGCGCCAGAAGCCATATTTTTTCTTGTCGATGTCCTCGGGCATTTGCAGTTCGACCACATGGCCCACCGCCGACGAAATCACGTATTCTTCGTTCTCATAATGGTCGCCTTGCTTCGGTACTTTACCCAGGGCGCGGGCAAGGTCGGCAGCAACGGAGGGCTTCTCGGCAATAATGAGTGACTTCATGTAAGGGGGGAGCGGTTACGCCCCACCGCCGACAATTTCAAGCAATACTTTTTCGGAAGCGGATTTTTGAACCACGGATTACACGGAGAACACGGATGGAAACGAAGGCGTTTGTTGCCCGCGAATAGACGCGAATGTAGGCGAATCCGGAACGATGCATTGAGGTAGGGCCGCCGCCCTCGACCTTGCTCTGGGCCCTGAGCCTGTCGAACGGGCTTGCCGGCGCGCCGCGTTGGGCTCGCCCAATGGCACGCCACACCAGTCTTCGCCAAGGCTACGACTCGCCAAGTGGACCTGCTCGCCGCTCCAGCTCCACCTGGGTCACTTTCTTGCCGGCATGCATCTCGCTCATGCGCCGCGAGGTTTCGTCACGCCAAGCCTGATTACGTTCGCGTCCGAGCTGTAGCCGGAAGGCGGCGAGTTCCCGCAGTTCGTTTTCCGTTAGGGCCACGGCACTGCGTTTTAGCTCTGTGAGTGACAATGAGAAGCTCAATTCTCTTCACTGAAATAATCGCTGTCCACTTTCTGAATGGCGTAGGTCGCAACCGTTGCGACACCGATACCATAATCGAGCATCAGGTTCCAAAGCTGCTCTCCATCGATCAGGACAATTTTGCTGTCGATCTTTGCGGCATAATCTTCGGCTTCCTTGGTGAAAGACGAAGTGGTGATGAAGATGCCCTTTTTTGCGCGGAAACCTTGCAGGGCACCGGCGAATTTTTGGATTTCTGGCCGGCTGACCGAGCCCTCCCAGCGCTTTGCTTGAATATAAATCGTGTCGAGACCGAGGCGGTCTTCCTTGATGGTTCCGTCAATCCCCTCGTCGCCGCTGCGTCCAATGGCCTGCCCGGCGTCTTTTCTTGTACCGCCGTAGCCCATCTTCACGAGAAGTTCGACAACCAGACGTTCGAAGAAAGATGGAGAGCCCGCCTTGAGTTTCTGGAGGATCTCAGCCCCCAATCCTTCTCTGATTGCTTGGTATGATTCCTCAATGCGTTCTTCAGGAGTTTGGGATTCATTGTTGCTCGTTTCGGCTACTGGCCCGGTTTGCTCCCGCTTTTTGGTTCTTGCTGCCTCGTAACCTGGTTGGGCTCGTAAGACCCGCAAATCAACCCGTTCCTTGTGATCACGGAGGATGCTTTTTCCTCGATCTGTGATGCAAAATACGCCTCTTGCAGTCAATTCCACCAAGCCTGCCATGCGGAGATGTGTCTTTGCCCATGCGATCCGGTTGGTGAGAACGCCTTGCCGACCGCTGGGAAGGAGTTGCTGTCGCTCTTCAACCGTAAGTTTAAAATCGTCGGCCAAGGCATCGACGAGAGCTTTGATTGGATATTCCTTGCCGTCTTGAATTTTCGCCAAGAGCGGACGCATCAACGTTTGGAAATCAGGAATGGGCATGACTAACCTGGGATGGGTTGGGGATACGGAACGACGTAGGCTTAAAAAGAAACAGGCTGGAACCAATCACATTTTAATCAGGGTGGATTCATTCTCGGCGCTACCAAACGGCAAAGTGACCTATTGGGTTACTTGTGAATCGTGTCTCCTTTGGGAAAAATTGGGTAAGCCACAAGTACCCTATTGGGGTACTTGTGGCTGAGGGAAATGAATTCAGTCTCGGAGTTCCCCGAAGAAAGACTCGATTTTGCAAGCATCGCCCGATCATGATTTTTCCGGGAGAATTCAAAAACGTGCAGAGAGAATAAATCAGCCCTGACATTTTAATGGAGTTGGTTGGTCTCAGCCTTGGAGCGAAGCGACAACGTGGTGAAGCCCGCACGCGCACCGCGCTTTCGCCTTTAGCTCAAGCACGGCTACAAAGATTATTTATCCGAGAGAGTTGGGGGAGGGAATTTATCGCGGGTGGACGCGGAGCATGGACGCTTGGTCTTGCTTTCTTCCACGAGCTCCGCGCCCTCCGCGTTAAAATCTCCCTTCTGTTGGTTGGGAGCTGTATTGGAGCGGAGCGACAACGTGGTTCGTACCGATGACGACCCCGTTTTCGGGCGGTGCCCTCAAACGCGGCTACTTGCTTTCTTGTCGCATTGGCAATTTTCGCCGGTGTGTGAGTTTTCGGCGCGCCGGCAAGCGGCGGTCCTACAACCGAACCTGAATGCTTTTCAATAAAACAGCCGGCGGTCGAGGCTGCGGTATTGGATGGCTTCTAAGAGATGATTGCTGGCGATGCGGTCGGCGGCGGCGAGGTCGGCGATCGTGCGGGCTACTTTTAAAATCCGATCATACGCGCGGGCGGAGAGCTGGAGTTGCTCCATGGCCTGCTGGAGGAGATCGCCGAGGGCGGGGTCGAGCTGGCAGTATTTCTTGATCTGCGTCTGCGACATGCCGGCGTTGGCCACGGCGCGCGTACCGGTGAAACGGGCGAGCTGGCGGACGCGGGCGGCTTCGACGCGTTCGCGGATCGTGGCGGAGGTTTCGCCGGGTTTGTCGGCGCGCAGTTCGGCGAGGGAAAGCGCCGGGGCTTCGATGTGGAGATCGATGCGGTCGAGGAGTGGGCCGCTGATGCGGGCGCGGTAGCGTTGGACTTGCGCGGGTGAGCAACGGCACTCGTGTTTGGCGTCGCCGAGGTAACCGCACGGACAAGGGTTCATCGCGGCCACGAGCATGAAATTACAGGGCAGCGTGATTTTGCCGGCGCTGCGGGAGATGGTGACTTGGCCGTCTTCGAGTGGTTGACGGAGCACTTCGAGGGCGGAGCGTTTGAACTCGGGTAGTTCGTCGAGGAAGAGCACGCCGTGGTGGGCGAGGGAGATTTCGCCGGGGCCGGGAATCGTGCCGCCGCCGAGCAGGCCGACGTCGGAAATGGTGTGGTGGGGCGCGCGGGACGGGCGTTCAAGATACGGCGCGGCACCGTTGAGGGTTTGGCCGGCGGCGGAGTGGATGCGGAGGATCTCGAGGTATTCATCGAGCGAGGGGCGCGGCATGATGCCGGGGACGCGTTTTGCGATCATGGATTTGCCGGAGCCGGGCGGCCCGATCATCAGCAGATTGTGACCGCCGGCGACGGCGACTTCGACGGCGCGGCGCACGGCGTGCTGGCCTTTGATCTCGGCGAAGTCGATCACGCTGTCGTGGTGCGCGCTGGGTGGTTTTTCCAAGCCGGTTGATTTGATCGCAGGCAACGTGATGTCACCCGCGAGGAAGCGCACGGCTTGATCGAGTGAGTCCACGGCATGGACGATGATGCCTTCGACGAGCGAGGCCTCGATGGCGGAGATGCGCGGGAGGAGGAGGGCGCGTTTGCCGGAGCTGCGGGCGAGCACGGCCATGGCGAGGCCGCCTTTGATGGGGCGAGTGGCGCCGGAGAGGCTGAGTTCGCCGGCGATCAGATAGTCGTCGAGCGTGGCGCACTCCAGTTTGCCGTCGGCGGCGAGGATGCCGAGGGCGATGGGGAGATCGTACATCGCGCCTTCCTTGCGGAGATCACCGGGCGCGAGATTGATGGTTGTACGGGTGCGCGGCATCCGGAAACCGGAATTGCTTAGCGCGGAGAAGACGCGGTCGTCCGATTCCTTGACGGCGGCATCGGGCAGGCCGACGAGGTAGAGGCGGGGTTCACCGGATTCGCCGGTGTTGACCTCGACCGAAACGGGCACGGCGTCGATGCCCGCGAGGGCCGCCGAGCAGATGGTAGCTAACATTGAGCAGTGGGCGTGGTGTTTTTATCACACCGAATCTTCCTGTAGCCGGGCGCGAATCTTGGTGAGATTCTCCTCCACGGCTTGGAGGTAGGTATTCGGTTGGCCCGTGATGGAGAGAAAACGATACATGGCATCGGCCTCATTCTTGAGGAGCGGATGCACAAAATTTTGCCAGAAATCCGGCGTCTTTTGCTGGAGTTCGCGGAGGTTTTGGTAGGGCCGTTTTTCCATCGGCACCTTTTCAAAGTCGAAGGCTTCCTGAAATTCGCGGTAGAGCAGGGGAAGTTTGCCGAGGTAATCCGGCGCACTCATCTGGGCGAGGTAATCGGCGGTGACGACGATGCAGGCGAAGATGCGCGCTTCGGGGCGGTGAAAGGGGAGACCGGCAATGTGATTGCGTGGACCGGTGCATTTGATCGCGGCACAGACGTCGTCGAGTTCATCGGTGGTGACGGCGTATTGCGGCAGGTACGCGCGGGCGAACTGGCAACTGCGTTGCTCGTGGATGAGCGTGTATTTCGCGCCGGTGCCGGTGGAGTCTTCTCTTTGTTTCAGGAATCCGGCATCATGGAGCAAAACGGCCATGAGGCTGAGTTCGGCATCGCGACGGCGGAAGGGAGGCGTCGCCCCACTTTGTTGACGCCCCTTGATGATACTGAGCAAACAAACCGTGGCTTGCAGGGTGTGCTCAAAATCGTGGTAGCTCATATCGATGCCGCGATAGCCGGGGTATTGCCCCGCAAACATTCGGGTCACATCGCTGAATAATTTATCCACCAACTGCGAGCTTTCGCTCCAGCCCAAGCCAGCGAAGATGCTTTGCGCGTAGGCGCAAACGGCAGTCGGGACTTTGGTATTCACCTCAAGTGGAGAGGACATTCAGTAGATTTAAATAGGGTTTGCTGCGCGATCGGGCAAGTTCATAGTCAGGAATTTAACCAATATGGGGCATCGTAGTAATTTGATCATTGGACTGACCGGCGGCATGGGCTGCGGCAAATCAACTGCTGCGGCGCAGTTTGCCGAGCATGGCTTCATCCGGCTGGACGCTGATCAGGTAGTTCGCGACGAACTCTTGACCGATCCGGAGGTGATCGCGGCGTTGCACGCGAAATTCGGCCCCTCGGTGCTCACGTCGGAGGGGAAGGTGGATCGCTCGAAGCTGGCGCAGATCGTTTTTACGGAGCGGACGCGCTTGCGGTGGTTGGAGGAAGTGATCCACCCGAGGCTGCGTGCCCGTTGGCAGGCGCTCTTTGCGGCCAGTCATGGGCAGAAGTTTATTGTCGAAGTACCGCTGCTTTTTGAGCAACGAATGGAAAATTGGTTTGATTTCACCGTTTGTCTTACCTCAGATGGCCCAACACAGATCAGGCGGCTGGAGTTACGCGGGATACCGCCGACGCTCGCCCGCCAGCGACTGACCCAGCAGTTGCCCCTAGACCAAAAATGCGAATTGGCTGACTTTGTTATCCTCAACGACGGCTCACTCGAATTTTTACGCGAACAGATCAACCTCCTCGCGCTACGTTTTCTTCAACACCAACCCGCCTCCCCGGCACCTATTTAATGGAAGTTCCACCGCCCTCATCCGAGGACAATTCAAAATCCGACACCGGCACCGATTCAGCCAGCACGCCGAAGAAGCGCGCCGCTCCACGTTCGCGTCTGACCCGCGCTAAAATCTCCAAGCCCGACAAGGCCGATAAGCCCGAAAAAGCCGACAAACCAGCCAAGGCTCCTCGTGCGACCAAGGCTGCGAAATCCGCCGCTGCCGCTGAGTCGGCGCCCCAAGCGAGTCTCTCGTTTGAGTCGGCTCCAGTTGAACGCTTCGAGCCCACACCCGCGCCAGCGCGTGCTCCCGAGCCAGCTTACGCACCGCCACCACCAGCCCAGGAGTTCGTTCCTTCGTCCGCGACGGCTTCGCAGGTTGAGCATCAGGCACCGGCCGATCACGGCGATAGTGCGGCTGCGTTTACTCCCTCCCAAACTTCAGGTTCATCTCAGTCTGCGCCCCCGCAATCGGGCGGTGAAGACTCCGGAAAATCTCAACCGCAGCAAGGTAGCGGCGGTCTTGGCGGTGGACAAGGTGGTGGAGGCCAAGGCGGCGGCAAGTTCGGTCGCTGGCGCGATAAAAAATTCCGCGGTGGTCAAGGCGGCGGTGGTGGCCAAGGCGGTGGTGGCGGTGGTGGTGGCGGTGGTGGTGGTGGTGGTGGTGGTGGTGGAGGCGGTGGTGGCAAATGGAATAAGCATCCCGGTGGTGGTGGCGGTCACGGCGGGGGCAGCAACGCTCCGAAGCATCCCCCTCAACCGCCTCCACCCAAAACAGAAATTCACTACGGCGATCTGCCCGATCCGGCTCGCTTCGCCGATCCGGTGGCGCTCGAGCGCGTCGCGGATGAAATCGCTACCAGCACGGAAGAACCGATCTGGCTGCATGAATTGTATGATCTCGGCCACGCCGATCTCAGCGCCAAAGCGCTCAAGCTCGGCGCGAAATTCAATGGCGTGCCGACCCGCATGCAGTTGCTCGGGGCGGTTTTCACCGCAGCGGTGGAAAAGAAAATCCCGCTGCTCGATCAGGGTATCCTTGATCTGACGGATCGCGGCTACGGCTTCGTCGTCCACAAATCGGTTAACTACCGGCTGTACCCGGAGAATGCGTTTTTATCCGAAGGATTTGTCCACAAGCACGGATTGCGCCGCGGCCATTTGGTCGAGGTGCAGGTGCAGGCACCGATCGGGAATGATCGTTGTCCGGCCGTCGTCCGTCTGCGCAAAGTCATGGGCGGCGAGCCCAGCGAGATTCTCAAGATCACGCCTTTCGAGGAGCTTATTCCGTACTATCCGCTCCAGCGGATTTGGCTGGAACGACCCGAGCAGAAAGACGTTTCGATGCGCATGGTCGACATCGTCACGCCCGTGGGCTTCGGCCAGCGCGGCTTGATCGTGGCTCCGCCGCGCACGGGCAAAACCGTGCTGCTGCAGAATATCGCCAACTCCGTCGCGATCAATTCACCGCAGGCGAAACTCATCATTCTGCTGATCGACGAGCGACCGGAAGAGGTCACCGATTTCCGCCGCCATTGCCAAGGCGAGATTGTCAGCTCGACCTTCGACGAAACTCCCGAGAGTCACGTGCATTGCGCCGAGATGGTGATCGAAAAAGCCCGCCGCCAAGTGGAGCAGGGGGAGCACGTCATTATCCTCCTCGATTCCATCACCCGTTTGGCGCGCGCCTACAACGCGCTCGCTTCGAACTCCGGCAAAATCATGTCCGGCGGTCTCGAAGCCAACGCGCTCCAGAAGCCCAAGCGCTTCTTCGGATCCGCGCGCAACATCGAGGGCGCTGGCAGCCTGACCATTCTTGGCACCGCGTTGATCGACACGGGCAGCCGCATGGATGAAATCATCTTCGAGGAATTCAAGGGCACCGGCAACATGGAGCTGCACCTCGACCGCGATCTCGTGAACAAGCGTATCTTCCCCGCGCTCAACATCGACAAGAGCGGCACGCGCAAAGAAGAACTCATCTATCATCCGGAAGAATTGGCGCGCATCTACTCGTTGCGTCGCGCGATGCAGGGCGTGCCCGCCGCCGACTCGATGGACATGCTTATCGGCCGACTCAAGAAAACCAAGACGAACGCCGAGTTCCTGTTGAGTTTGAACCGCTGAGGCCCTCGCGCGTCGGCCACTTCGCGTGAAACCAGCCGACGAATTTCTGCTCCGCATCGCGCTGAAGCACGGTTTGTTGCAGCGTGCACAACTCCCGGCGGCGGGGCTGCTGGATGCGCGGACTGAACCACCGACGCTGGCGACTTCCAGTCTGGCCCGGCGCCTTCTGGCTGAAGGCGTGTTAAACGAGACCGCTCTAGCCCGCGCCATGGCTGCGGAATTGGAATTGCCCTTTGTGGCCTTGGGGACACTCGCCGTCACCGGTGATGTGCTGGCCGCGCTGCCCCGTGATTTCGTGATCAAGCATCAGGTTTTCCCGTTCGGCTGGGCTCAAGAACAATTACAGGTGGCGATTGCCGATCCGTTGGACGTCGCCTTGCTCGACAGCCTCGCTCACGTCGCCGGACATCCCGTGATGACGTGGGTGGCGACGGAGAAAGATATCCGCGAGGCGATCACCCGACATTACGATCCGTCGAAGCAATTGATGGCACAATGGGAAACACCGGAGACGGCGGTCGTTGGTGCGGAGTCATCCCTCGAAGCCGGGGTGGGGTTGGAGGCGGATGCGCCGATTATCAAAATGGTTCAGGATATTATTCTGGGTGCGGTGCATCAGCGCGCGTCGGATATTCATCTCGAACCGTTGGAGCGAAGGTTCCGGGTTCGCTACCGCATCGACGGCGTGCTTGCCGAAGCGTCGACCGCGCCGGCCAAGCGTCACCAACTCGCGATTATCTCGCGGCTGAAAATCATGGCGAACATTAGCATCGCCGAAAAACGCGTACCGCAGGATGGCCGCGTGCAGATCGCACTCGCCGGGCGCACGCTGGATTTTCGCGTCTCATCGCTGCCGACCATCCACGGGGAGAGCATCGTCATGCGCATCCTGGATCAGACGCAACTGCGGCTGGGTTTGCCGGAATTGGGTTTTGCGGCGGAAGATCAGGCACGGTTGGAACAGTTGATCGCCTCACCGGATGGCATGGTGCTCGTCACCGGGCCGACCGGTTCCGGAAAAACCACCACGCTCTACAGTTGCCTGCATCATCTCAACCATCCTGATCGCAAAATCATCACCGTGGAGGATCCGATCGAATACCAGCTCTCCGGAGTGAATCAAGTGCCGGTGCGTGCGGAGATCGGGATGACTTTCGCCACGGCGTTGCGGGCCATGCTGCGGCAGGCGCCGAATATCGTGATGGTGGGCGAGATTCGGGATCGGGAAACCGCCGATATGGCGATCAACGCCGCGCTTACCGGGCATTTTGTTTTGAGTACGCTGCATACGAACGACGCACCGGGTGCGGTCGCGCGCTTGCTGGATATCGGGGTGAAACCCTTCCTCGTCGCCGCAGCGTTGCGGGCGAGTCTCGCGCAGCGGCTGGTCCGGCGGATTTGTCCGCATTGCAAGCGCGCCTATCAACCCGCGCCACGGGAATTACAGGCGCTGGGCCTGACCGGGGCGCAAATTTCCGGGGCGCAATTCGCCGAGGGCGCAGGCTGCTCGGCGTGTCACGGAACCGGGTTTCGCGGGCGGCTCGGAATTTTTGAGATATTTTTAGTAAATGATAATATGCGCGAATTGGTGTACGGAAATACCAGTGCCGCCCAGCTGCGCCAGAGGGCAAAAGAGGGGGGCATGCGCACGCTCCGGGACGATGGCATCCGTAAAGTCCTTGCTGGACAGACCACAATCGCCGAGGTTGCTTCCGTGACTGTTGGAGATATCGATTAATCCCGACCCCCATTATCGCTATGAGCTACGACATGAATGATCTCCTCGAGCTGGTCGTTGACCAAAAATGCTCGGATCTCCACCTGCAAGTCGGCATTCCGCCCACGCTCCGCCTGCGCGGCAGCATGACGCCGATCGACGGCCCGATCCTGACCGCGCTCGACACCGAGAAACTGATGCTCGCCATCACGCCTGATGCCCACGTGCAAAACGTGAAGCTCCACGGCGGCACCGATTTCGGTTTCGCCTTTTTAGAGCGGGCTCGTTTCCGCGTCTCCGTGCTCAAGTCCAAGGGCAACTACGGCCTCGTGCTCCGGCAGATTCCCAATCACATGTTCGATCTCCGGCAGATCGGTCTGCCCGATAAGATCAAGGAGCTGCTCTATCGCCCACGTGGCCTTGTGCTCGTCACCGGCCCGACAGGCTCGGGCAAATCCACGACGCTCGCCTCGATGGTTAATTTCATCAACGAGAACCGCGACGGCCACATCATCACGATCGAGGATCCGATCGAATATTTTCACAGCCACAAGCGCTGCGTCGTGACGCAGCGCGAGATCGGCCAGGACGTGCCGAACTTCGCCGAGGCGATCAAGCGCGCGTTGCGGCAAGATCCCGATGTGATTCTCGTCGGCGAGTTACGCGATCTGGAAACGATCGAGGCGGCCATCAGCGCGGCGGAGACGGGACACTTAGTGTTTGCGACGCTGCACACCAACAGTGCGGCGAAGACCGTTGATCGTATCGTGGATGCTTTCCCGGCGAACATGAAAGAGATGATCCGCACCCAGCTCTCGACCTCCATTGTTGGCGTCATCTCCCAGACCTTGTGCAAAAAGAACGGTGGCGGCCGCATCGCGGCATACGAGATCATGGTCAACACCTCATCGATCGCCTCGCTGATCCGCGACAATAAAACTTTCCGGATCACTTCGGATATTCAGACGGGCGCCAATCTCGGCATGATCACCCTCGACACACATTTGCTGAGCTTGGTGAACACCGAATTGATCGATCCGGATGAAGCGGTGGACAAAGCTCAGGATACCGAGGGCATGCGCGCCAAGCTCACCAGTCTCGGCTTCAAGCTCCGGAATCTTTGACGACCCCTCCTGCGGATGTTTGCCGGACATGATCAGACGGTGTTTGATCTGCTCCTTGAGCGCCGCTTAGTTGATCGGGCTCAACTGGAACTCGCGCAAGAGGAGCATCGGGCCACCGGTCGCTCCTTTGCCGCGGTGCTGCTGGAACTCGGGTTGATTGATAAACCCGAATTGCTTCACGCGGTCGCTGGCTTTTTGGGCGTAGCCTATACCGGGAATATTCCGACGAAATTACCCGCCCCAGCCCTCGCGCTGCTCGATGGCGGGTTGGCCCGTTCCTATGGGGTTGCGCCGCTGGAGGCGGACGCTGCTTCCATCACCTTGCTCGCGATCAATCCCTTTAATTCGCACTTGGTCGGCGATCTCGGTTTCGTGTTGGAACGCGAGGTGCGGGTCACCGTGGCTGATCCCGATGCGGTTGCCGCGCTGATCCGACTGCACTATGGCGAGGAAGAATATTCGGTGGCCGAGCTCGCGCGGGAATTGGTGACCGCCATCGCACCCGGCGCTGAAACCGAAACGTTGGCCGAGGCCGATCTCGAACAGTTGGCCGGGCAGACTCCCATCATCCGTTATGTGAACGTCGTGTTGACTCAGGCCATCAAGGATCACGCTTCGGATATTCACTTCGAACCCTTCGAGCATGAATTCAAGATTCGCTGCCGCGTCGATGGGGCTTTGCGCGAACTCGCGCCGCCGCCCAAGACGCTCGCGCTCCCGATCATCTCGCGACTCAAGGTGCTCGCTCATCTTAACATCGCGGAACGCCGCTTGCCGCAGGATGGCAGGATCAAGTTAAACGTGTCCGGTCGCGCCGTTGATCTGCGCGTCTCGACCCTGCCCACCCAATTTGGCGAAAGCGTGGTGCTGCGCGTGCTGGATCAAGCCGCGTTGGCACTGGAGTTGGCGCAACTCGGCCTGCCCGCCCCCATAGAAACCGGCGTACGCGCCGCGCTGAGCCGTCCGCACGGCCTGATCATCATCACGGGTCCGACCGGCTCAGGCAAAACCACCACGCTCTACAGTTGCCTGAAAACCCTGCACGAACCCGGGGTGAAAATTCTGACGGTCGAAGATCCCGTCGAATACGAAATCGACGGCATCATGCAGGTGCCGGTCAGCTACGCGGCCGGCCTGACTTTCGCCCGCGCGCTACGTTCGTTCCTGCGACAAGATCCCGACATCGTGATGGTCGGCGAAATGCGCGACTTGGAAACCGCGCAGATCGCCATCCAAGCCTCGCTCACCGGCCACCTCGTGCTCAGTACGCTCCACACCAATGATGCTCCGGGAGCGGTGACGCGTCTGCTCGATCTGGGCATCGAGCCGTTTCTGTTGGCCTCGACGCTGGAGGCTGTGCTCGCGCAGCGGTTGCTCCGGCGCATCTGCCCTGATTGCAAATCGGAGCGCGTCCCGAGTGCAGGAGCGTTGCGCCAGTTGGGCTTCGATCCTGCCGCGTTTCACGGCAAGACCTGCTATGCGGGCCAAGGATGTTCCTCCTGTTATCACACCGGTTATCGCGGACGCCTCGGCATTTTCGAGTATCTGCCGATCAACGACGCGCTCCGCGATCTGATCGTGTCCGGCGCTTCCTTGATGCAGCTTCGCGAAAAAGCGTCCGCCCTCGGAATGACATCGCTGCGCGAGGCCGGCGTGCGCGCGATGCTCGCTGGCGAAACCTCACTGGAAGAAGTTGCCCGTTACACGTGATTTCGATTCACTCAACGAGTAAATCATCCCCATGGCCCATTACTCATTCACAGCGATCAATTCCGGTGGTGTCGAAAAAAAAGGCACACTCATCGCGGCAAGTTTGGAGAGCGCCAGCACCGAACTGAAGTCGAGGGGATTTTTCCCGACGGGCATTAGCGAAACCAAAAACGCCCCCGCCGCGACTTCGACGGGAAACCCCTTCGCGTTCAGTTGGCCTTTTCTCCGGCCGGTCAAGCCGCGCGAGCTCATGCTGTTCACCCGTCAGCTCTCCACGTTATTGCGGGCCGGCATGCCGTTGCTGCGCGGGCTGGAAACGCTGGCTAAGCACGAGCGCAATTTTGTCTGGCGGGAAAATATCTATGCGCTGGCCGAGCACATCCGGTCCGGCGGCACGTTGTCCGATGGACTGGCGAAACATCCCCGCGTCTTCGACCGGCTTTTCATCAGCATGATCAAGGCGGGTGAAGCGGGTGGTTTGCTCGATGCGGTGTTGGATCGGCAGGCGCGTTTCATGGAAAAGAGTCTGCAACTTCACGGCAAGGTGAAGGCGGCGATGGTTTATCCCCTGGTCGTTATGACGGTGGCGCTCGTCATTCTGGTCGGCTTGCTGGTATTCGTCGTGCCGCAGTTCAAAAAGATTTTTTCCGATCTGCTCAAGGGCGCGCCGTTACCGCCGCTGACCCAGGCCGTGCTGACCGCCAGCGATTTCGTGAAAACGCATTATCCCCTCGTGCTGGCGCTGCTGCTGGGGGCGTGGCTCAGCTTCGTTTTCTTTAAAAAATCCCGGCGGGGTGGCCAGTTGATCGACGGCCTGATGGTGCGGCTCCCGCTCTTTGGCGATCTGATCCTCAAATCACTCGTCGCCCGTTTCACGCGCACGCTTGGTACGCTGCTTTCGAGTGGTGTGGCCATTTTGCCGGCCCTGCTCATCACCCGCGACACGTGTGGCAACGCCCGGGTGGCGGGCGCATTGGGCGCGGTCCATGAACAGGTGAAAGCAGGGGAGCCCGTCGCCCGCTCACTGGAGCATACACAGGTCTTGCCGCCGATGGTCACGAGCATGATCGATGTCGGCGAACACACCGGACAACTCCCGGCCATGCTCGGGAAAATCGCCGATCTCTACGATGACGAGGTGGACAACGCCGTGGCGGGCCTCAGCTCGCTGATCGAACCTCTCCTGATTCTGCTGCTGGCCGGGGTGGTCGGTACCATCGTGATTGCCCTTTTTCTGCCCATTGTTCGCATCGTGCAGTTGCTTACTTGAGTGAGCGCCCATCCTTTTAAATCTCAACCCGCTGACGCCTGACTGAGATCAGCGCTTTTCTTTAAATGAAATTTTCCCGTCTTAACGCTGAAATCTACCTTCCAGCAAGCCGACACCGTATGCTGCCCGCCGAGGCCCTGCACCGGGTCACTCATCTCTGCGTGGCCGCCCATCAGGACGATATCGAAATCATGGCGCACGCAGGAATTTCTGAGACGCTTGATCAACGAGAGAAATCCTTTGGTGGCGTGATTGTAACGGATGGAGCGGGTTCTCCGCGCACCGGAGAATTTGCCAACGTGACCGATGACCAGATGCAGGCGGTGCGTCGTCGCGAGCAACGGCAAGCCGCCGATCTCGGCCGCTACCTGATCCAAATCCAACTCGGACATCCCAGTTCGGATGTGAAGCAACCCCATCACCCTGGCGTCGCGGAAGATTTACTCAGCATTTTCAGCGTCTGCCGGCCTGAAGTGCTGTATCTTCACAATCCCGCCGACAAGCACGACACCCATGTCGCCCTTTTCTTACGGTGCATTGAAGCGCTGCGTGCAATTCCCGGAGAGCATCGGCCTAAACAGGTTCTCGGCTGCGAAGTCTGGCGGGACCTCGACTGGCTGGTGGACACTGACAAAGTCGCACTCGATGCGGGCCGTCATGTCGACCTTGCGCAAAAACAACTCGCGGCCTTTGCCTCTCAGATCAGTGGAGGCAAGCGTTACGATCTCGCCACGCTCGGTCGGCGTACGGCCAACGCGACCTTTCACAATTCACACGCGATCGACCGCATGCAGGGAATCACGTGGGCCATGGATCTCACCCCGCTCGTAAACGACCCCACGCTGAGCGTCGCCGACTTCACGCTCGCCCACATCGACCGCCTGCGTGCGGATGTGTCAGCGCGGCTCGCGAAACTGGGGTGACTTACTCGAAATATCATACGAACAATCTGCTGGCTTGGGCCAAATCTATCTACGAAAGACAAAGGCGGCTCCATTCTATTTCGCCATGAAGTCATGTTTAACCATCAGTATGTTTTGTGGTGCCTCGCAGGCCCAAGAGCTACGGCGCTGGATAAAGCGCCAGCGGTTTGTACCGGCTTCGATGCGAAAATGTAGCGCGGACTAGCCACGAGACAGGCCTTCGCGCATCGAAAGATCGCTGGGCCCGGCCATTATTCCGCAAAACTCGGGTGAGAAACCTTTCCATGATCTCGACTTTTTCCCGTTGAGGACCGTCTTGCCGGACTTGCGGGCGCGCGTCCGTTTCACTGAAAAAGCTTTCACGTTGCTCTTCATGAGGGCAGATTGATCGGGAATTTCTCGGGATCAAGGGCGGGCTGGTTTGGATCGGGGCATTAGGACTGACGGCAAAATCCATTCGCGGCTACGTAGTGGCAGGCGCCGGCCGTGCCGTAGGCTTGACGAAGGCTTGCCGAGAATGACGGCCGCCTGCGTGGTAGGTAGCGTGCTCGTCGCGCTATTCTGCTGGCCAGCAGAACGAGGCCAGCTCGCAATCTACGGGGAGCACTCCCACGGGGCGGAGACCCGGGCCACGCAACCAATCCGTCCCCAAATCCCACAGGCCCGGAGGCACGCTGCCATATCTTCGCGGACACTCTCTGCCATAGGATCGCTTACACTTGCTCGATAATTGTGGGATACGCACATAAGCTCGAGGTACTATGCCACGGAAAGACTCGTCGGTATTCAGACAAAGAATGGA